>Ga0209380_10000098_pt1 | contig 52134 bp, 49 predicted proteins | sample HubBroMetageWFT6_FD_188347 | JGI IMG/M metagenome (GOLD analysis project Ga0209380, IMG submission 188347) | Warmed and freeze-thawed soil microbial communities from the Hubbard Brook experimental Forest, New Hampshire - Hubbard Brook CCASE Soil... | ecosystem: Environmental > Terrestrial >...
ACCGTAGGCTCGTCGCGGCACAGAAACCGGTAAGCTATCGCATTATCCGGCGCCTACACTTTGGTCACCGCGGTCACCGGGAATGACGACCGGCGCTAGCTAAAACGCCTTGCCCGAATCCAGCAAGATGGTGACCGGGCCTTCGTTCACCAGCTCCACCTGCATCATTTCCTGGAAGCGGCCGGTTTCGCAGCGCAGGCCCGCCTCACCAATACGCTCCACGAAAAGCTCATAGAGCCGCCGCGCGTGTTCGGGCGGAGCCGCGGCGTCGAACGACGGACGCTTGCCGCGGCGCACGTCGCCGTACAGGGTGAACTGCGAGACTGCAAGAACACTCCCCCCCACCTCTTGCACACTGCGGTTCATCTTGCCATCATGATCTTCGAAGATGCGGAGGCCGGCGATTTTTTCTGCCAGATAGTTTGCATCGCTGTCGGTGTCTTCCTGTCCCACACCCAGCAGAACCAGCAATCCCATGCCGATCTCACCGCTGATCCATCCGTTGACCGTGACCTTCGCCCGGCTCACGCGCTCGACGACGGCACGCATGCGACTCTCCTCGCCTCTCATTGACCAGTTCTGATCGACCCCATCATACCCCGCTGAGGTTTGACCCCAGCAACGGCCAGCCTTTAGGATTCAAGAGTGCAATCCCAAGTCAACCGAGGCTTTGCCGTTTGTGGCAGGGTCCTTCCTTTACACTAATTCACCGGGACAATTACACTACACACTCGCCTTTTCGTATCGCAGTGCGCAACGAAGTGCGCCGTAAGAAGTGCCAGAATTGTGGAGGGCCAAAGGCCAATCCACGGGAAATATGACCTGCAATTGCGCAACACTAGAATCCGAAGAATCCGAATTCAAATCTAATCGAGGCAAGCGAGGAGAAACATGGCAGCCGTAGACGAGAAGGTTAAACAGATTATCGTGGAGCAGTTGGGAGTCGATGAGGGCGAAGTTACCTCCAGCGCGTCATTCGTGGACGACTTGGGGGCGGACTCGCTCGACACCGTAGAACTGGTCATGGCTTTCGAGGAAGCCTTCGACATCGAGATTCCTGACGAGGACGCCGAGAAGATTCGCACCGTGCAGGACGCGGTAGATTACATTTCCAAGCACGCGAAAGCGGGGAAATAGTTGGGACGCAGGGTCGTAGTCACAGGTTTGGGCTTGATCTGTGGCGTGGGCAATACCACCGATGTGGTATGGAAGGCCCTGCTCGCGGGCAAGAGCGGTGTCGGGCGTATCACCAGTTTCGATCCCACTGCCTTTGCTTGCCAGATTGCGGCGGAGGTCAAAAACTTCGACCCCCTTAATTTCATCGAGAAAAAAGAAGTCAAGAAAATGGGCCGCTTCATTCATGTGGCTATCGCCGCCGCCGACGAAGCCCTGAAGATGTCGGAACTGAAGATTACCCCGGAGAACGACGAGCGCGTCGGCGTTCACATCGGCTCGGGGATCGGAGGGTTCGACATCATCGAGCGCGAGCACACCGCGCTGATGGAAGGCGGCCCGCGCAAGATTTCCCCATTCTTTATTCCAGCCGCCATTATCAATCTTGCCGCCGGCCAGGTTTCCATGCGCTTCGGAGCTAAAGGACCGAACGAAGCAACCGCGACGGCCTGCACCACCAGCGCACATTCCATCGGAGACTCCTACCGCATCATCCAGCACAACGATGCCGAGGTGATGATTGCTGGCGGTGCAGAGGCCGCGATCACTCCGATGGGCGTTGGCGGATTCGCCGCCATGCGTGCGCTCTCCACCCGCAACGATGCCCCCGAAAAGGCCAGCCGTCCCTGGGATCGAGATCGCGACGGTTTCGTGATCGGCGAAGGCGCGGGCATTATGATCCTGGAAGAATTGGAATTCGCCCGCAAGCGTGGCGCCCGCATTCTTGCCGAGATCGCTGGCTATGGAATGTCCGGCGATGCCTACCACATGACCCAGCCTGCCCCCGAGCACGAAGGCGGCTTCCGCGTCATGCGCAATGCCGTGCGCGATGCCGGAGTCACTCCCGAGGTCGTCGGATACGTCAACGCCCATGGCACATCCACCCCGATCGGCGACGCGCTCGAGGCGCACGCCATCCGCAATTTTTTTGGCGATCGCAAGATTGCTGTGAGTTCCACCAAGTCGATGACCGGCCACCTGCTGGGCGGCGCGGGCGGACTGGAGGCGGGCATTACCGTTCTGGCGTTGCGCGACCAAATCCTGCCTCCCACCGTCAACCTGGAGAATCCCGATCCCGACACTGCCGGCATGGACCTGGTCCCCAACCAGGCCCGCAAAGCGGAAATCGAATACGCCATGTCGAACTCGTTCGGCTTCGGCGGGACAAACGGCGCGCTCCTTTTCCGGCGCTGGATCGAATAAGTACGAGGCAGGGACTTTTTCGATCTTTGGCACAGACCCCAAGCTCCTCATTCCACGAATCTTCGGCTTCGTAATGTCCTCTCTCACAGAGCGTCGGAAAAGGTAACGACACTTTGGTACTTCGCTCGTTGGTCCTTTGTGTCTTTCCAACCATGCCGGGCGCATCCACAATGGATTTCGATCTAGAGTCTTCCCTCGACTATGGAAAAAGCTTTCGCTACGAACTTTGCCCCCTCCCCTATTGTAAGGAAAGCAGCCGCTCGCACAGCACTCGTGGGATTGAGTGACTCGTCCCGCGTTCTGCTCGCGGAGTGTTTCCGCCAATTCAACATTGAAACCGTGCCCATAACCTCCAACGCGGCCGAGCGCCTGCGCAAGGAGAAATTTGAGGCGTGCGTGTTGGCGCTGGGGGACGGCGCCGATTCCGTCATGGAATCGGCTCGCTCTTCCCCTTCGAACAGCCGTTGCGTGATTTACGGTATGGGCGGCAACGCGCAAGAAGCCATGCGCTACTCCAAATACGGCATCAACGCCATCTTCAATGAACCTCTCGAGAGACCGGCAGCTCTGAAACTGGTGCGCGCCACGCGAATGCTCGTGCTGCACGAGTTTCGGCGTTACGTGCGCATTCCGGTAATGACCGAGGTCTCGGTCGTCGGAGACGGTCGTCGCATCAGCGCAAGCAGCATCGAAATCAGCAGCGGCGGTATGTCGGTCAAGAGCGCCGAAGATTTTTCCATGGGAACGAATGTAGACGTCGCGTTTTCCCTGATGACCCTGCCTCGTGTCAACGTTAAGGGAACGATCAGCTGGCGCAAGCCCAAGTCGATCGGGATCCGGTTCGATGCCGCTGACGAGCGGCGCCAGAAAATCAAGATTTGGATTGATTCCTATCTCGAGAACTGAGTCGCAGGCTGGCTTTACAATAGCTGCGTGCCCGAAGTCAGCACTCGCTACACCCCGGCGCCCGCGCTGCCTGCCATCGACCGTCGTCGCTTTCGGTTTCGTCAGCGCATCGTCCTCCGCATCATCATCTGGCTGGGATACGGCATCATCCGCCTCATCGGCCCCACTTTGCGGGTATCGGTTTCTTACGAGGACGGAGCGCAACACCGGCTCGATCAGCGCCCGTTGGTCGCTTCTTTCTGGCATTCCTGCATGATCCCCGCGACGTATATCTTCCGCGACATGGGCATCCGGGTGATGAGCAGCAACAGCTACGACGGCGAGTATATGGGCCGCATCATCCACAAGTTCGGATTCGTGGCGGTGAAAGGCTCGAGCAGCCGCAATGCGGTACGCGCCTTGCTAGGCCTGCGCCGGTCGCTCGAAGACGGTTGGACGGTGGCCTTCACCCTCGATGGCCCGCGCGGTCCCCGTCACAAAGTGAAACCCGGACCGGTCGCGCTGGCGCGATCCTCCGGCCTGGCTTTGACTATGTTTCACGTGGCTGTCGATCGCGCCTGGGTGTTGAACTCGTGGGACCGACTGGTGATTCCGATTCCTTTTTCGCGGGTTTTAGTGCGGGTCGGCAAGCTGATCAACGTGCCCGGTAGGGCTACCGACGAAGAGGTCGAGCATTACACCGCAGAGCTGCAGGCTGCACTCGATCGGGTTTGCCAATTCTCTGAAGCGAATGTGAACCGGGTCGGAACGCGCGAATTCCCCTACCACAAGGGGAATTGAGAACGGGCCTTATTCGAGCGTCGACCCTAACTGCTGGTACTTGTATTTCTTTCCGTCCCAAAACACAACCGATGAAGTGTTCTCGCCCTCGCCTCTTTCTTCCATATAAATTCCGAGGATGGTTTTCTTTTTCAGAGCGAGCCTCTTCACGGTCACAGTTTTAAACGGCAGGTTGATGAGGAGGAATTTGGCTTTGGGCTTTTCGGCTTGCCAGGCACCTTTTTCCGTACCGTGGATGATGAGCAGGCTCAGGCCGCGGCGATCGGGTTCGTCAGAACCGAACGTGGAAGTGACTTTTATGTCGCTGTATCCGAGAGCGGTATCGTAGGGGTCGGCGACGACAAAGCTGTACTCATCCTTGTCGGCCATCGGGCTTTTGCACTTGGCGGCGACCACCAGGTCGTCGCTGCCGTCTCCGTCCATATCTGCCACAAACTGGGGCGGCCCCGCCAGCAGCGAACAATTATCCCCAAACTGCTGGTGAATGAGTTCGTCAGTGACCAAGGGCGAGGGAGACTTCGCGTGCGCCGGCGGTGGGAGTGTCTGCTTCTTTTTGTTTTGTGCAACCGCGACCAGCAACATCGCGGCGAGCACGGGGAGGAGGAGCAATTTACGGAACGACATGGTCCTACTCTAGCCCGGTTTGCAGCCAGCGGATAGAGACAGGTGGTAACGGAAGTAACCAGTCGCGCGGCGTCCTGCCGGCTGTCGCGAAGGCGCCCCGCCCTCGCACCCCGCGACCCGAGAGGCGAGCAGTATCTTTCTCCGAGCGCTTAGCTCCGAAAGTGCTCCCAGCCGCGGGGTTCTAGTTCATAAGCCAATTTCGGGCGCGTACGCAGAAATATCTTCCGCGCACGGGTGATGTGGCCGATCTGGGTCAACTTGATGCCAGCTATCTGAGAAGGCATGCGCTTGCCCGGGGCGGCCGCGAAAAGCAGCTCATAGTCTTCCCCACCGTGCAAGGCAAGGTCGAGATCGACTGTCCGGGCCGGCTTGCCGACGCTGGCGCGGGGAATCAGTGCGGCATCGAGTTCCGCGCCTACGCCGCTCTCCTCACAGAGGTGCGCCAAATCCGTGGATAGCCCATCGCTGGTGTCAATCATGGCGGACACGAGGTTCTTCTCCCGAAGAATGCGGCCGAGTTCGATCCTCGCCTCAGGATAAAAATGCCGAGGATACTCTCGCGGATTGAGCTTTCTGTTTGGCTTGCTTCTCATACGTAAAACGGCGGCAGCGGAACCACCGAGTTCCCCGCTGACGAAAACGCGATCGCCAGGCCGGGCGCCGGAACGCAGCACCGCTTTACCCTGGGGAGCACTTCCTACCACCACGATGTCGACGAGAACTCCATTCGGCGATTCGGCGGTGTCTCCTCCGGCCAGCGTGACGCCGAATTTTTCTGCGAGGCTGATCAGGCCCCGCGCGAACCGTCCAACCCAGGATTGCGGCAAGTCCTGAGGTAAAGCGAGAGACAGAAACGCCGCGACCGGCTCACCGCCCATGGCGGCAATATCACTCAGCCCGCGCGTCAGACAACGGTGTCCCACCGTTTCAGGCGGGTGCCAGTCGCGCCGGAAGTGGATTCCTTCCAGAGTGAAGTCGGTCGTGACCAGAGATTCTTGTCCCGGCACCCGGCCAAGCACGGCGCAGTCGTCTCCAATTCCAGTGATGACGGAGCGGTTCGAGCCACGAGCCCGCCCACCAGTCGAAGACTTCGCCATGCGGCGAATCTGGGCAATCAAAGCTTTTTCGGGTAGCGGCACGGCGCAATACTATACCGCCTCAAATCAGATGGAACAACGAGGACCCAGATGCACGAGATTCGCACAACCGCGTGAATCCCTGCCGCCCCAACCTCACGGAAAATCGTCCTCGAATCGCCCTTGGTCCGAATGGCCCGGATTTCCTACTTTCCTCGCCAAAAGGCAGTCTACAGGTGTGTCCTTAGGTAGGGCAGATTACCCGCCTTCGGTAACCGATGGTGGCCTTGTGCAGCGTTGACAGGGGGAACCTGGTTTGTTAACGTTAGGCAGTCATTCAGAAAACCTCTGGCCGAGCTAAGTTCTGCAAGTGGTAGGAATTGCAGACGAGCCCAGAGCTTTTTAGTCGGCGCAGTTCCGGTAGGTAAAAGGGCGCAAGGGGTTTCCAGACCCAGACGTAGCGCAGCCCGAAAAAGTTAGGTATATCCGACCAAGCTTTCTGCAACGAATAACGAGGCTCAGTACCCGGTTGGATGCTGCAAAAACTTTAGAGGAACGATTTGCAAAAACGCTTTTACATTTTGTTCGTGGCCCGCGGGGACGACGGCCAATTGCGCAAGATCTCTATCCCCGTGCACTACCTGTACGTCTTCGTCGTGGGAGCCGCGATTGGATTCCTGAGCCTGACCGGTATCGCCAGCTCGTACACTCGCATGCTGTTGAAGGTTTCCCGCTATAACCAATTGCGGACTGAGAAGGACCAGCTCAAAAACAACTATTCCCGCCTCGAGCAGGTTGCCAAAGAACGTGACGTTCAGGTTGCATCGCTCGGTTCGATCGCCGGAGAAGTGTCGGCTCTCTACGGGTTGAAGGCGCAGCCGACGATGGTAACGGCCACTGCAGAACAGATTCAGGATGCGGATGTAAGTTCCTCGCTCGACCAGTTGCATGCCTTGCGCACGTCGGCCTTGACTGGCGCAACCATGGTCGGCCTTACGATGGGCTTGACCCGCAACGCCACGACCGCCGACTGGTTCAAGGCCAACTCTGCCCCCAACCTCTGGCCGGTGGATGGCCAGGTCACAGGCAGCTTCGGGGAGCGCATCGATCCGTTCAACGGTGAAGGCGCGTTCCACAGCGGAGTTGATATTGGCAGCCACTACGGCGCCCAGATTATTGCACCCGCCGACGGAGTCGTGACCTTCAGTGATGTCATGGGCGGCTACGGCAAGGCCATCATGATTGATCACGGAAACGGGATCAGCACCCGCTACGGACACCTTTCCGGTTACGCAGTGACGGCTGGCCAGCGGGTACACCGCGGGGACGTCATCGGCTATGTAGGCGAGAGCGGACGCTCCACCGGTCCCCATCTTCACTATGAAGTCCGCATCAACGATACCCCAGTAAATCCTTACAAGTATCTCCGTATTACAGTCGCCCACAACGGCGGCTTCTCCACGGGAAGCTAGAAAGAATCCCTGCCATCGTTCAGCTTCTTTAGCGGCTTTAGTCCCCCCTGCTCCCGCTGTGGCACCTCCACGTTACCAGGGTAATGGAGCGGGTCAAACAGTGTGCAAAATCACGGTGCTCGTGGCGCTAACATGTTAGAGCCTCTCCCATTTCCGTCGATCTAGAGCGGCGGACAAACGACTTCATGGAAAGTCCCGAGACAAAGCGGTTTGGCCGGTACGAGGTAGTGGATGAACTAGGCCGCGGAGCCATGGGCGTGGTGTACAAAGCTCGAGATCCGCAAATCGAGCGTTTCGTCGCCGTGAAAACCGTCTCGATGTGGGGGCAGGAGCCCGACGAGAAAACGGAATTTCGCATGCGATTCCTGAATGAGGCGCAGGCGGCGGGTCGCTTGCACCACGCCGGGATCGTTGCAATTTTCGACGTCGGAGAGAATCCTGAAAACCAGGATCCCTATATTGTTCTGGAGTACGTTGCCGGCGAGTCCCTCAACCGGCTGCTGGCCCGCGAGAAGAAGCTTCCCCTGGCGAAGGCCTTGCAACTTGCCGAAGAGATTGCCGGGGCCCTCGACTATGCTCACGCGCAAGGTGTAGTCCATCGCGACATCAAGCCCGGAAATATTCTTGTGACTGAGGGCGGCCATGCCAAAATTGCGGACTTCGGCATAGCGAAGCTCAATCTGGCTCACTTCACACTGCCAGGTCGAGTCATGGGAACTCCGGCCTACATGGCACCCGAGCAGCTGAGCGGCGAAGGCGTGGATGGGCGCTCGGACCTGTTCTCGCTCGGGGTGATTCTGTACGCCTTGGTCACAGGCCATTCTCCGTTTCAAGGCAACAGCGCGACCACGGTCTGCTTCAAGGTGGCGAATCGCGAACCGGTAGCCGCGACCGCCTTCGATTTGACGTTGCCCCCTGAACTCGATGCCATAATCTCTCGCGCCATGGCAAAGGATCCGGCGCAGCGTTATCAGCGAGGCTCAGAGCTTGCCGAGGACATCCGCCAGTTGCAGCAAGTATTCGAGGTAGGTTCAACGACAAGTTTGCTGCGCACGGGCATGTCTACGGGGACAAGAACAAGGGCGACCGGCATCCGCACCCAGGCAAACGTCCAGTTGCCGTCCGGCCATTCGGCGGATGACATGGACCGGGCAGAAAGGTTTTTCCGTAAAGCCATTCAGACCGCCCCCATCCGAAATCTCGTTTTGGGGGCTGCGGTGCTGATCGTCCTGCTGATCGCCGGCGTCCAGTCGAGATTATTAGTGATTTCTCCAAAACTGGGAATGCCAGCCCTGAACCTCGCTCCCAGCACGCCAGCGGCACCGAACATCGAGAGCTTGAGGCCGAGTTCACCTCCGGCAACTGACACGCGAAGCGCGACCCCGTCACCGCTTCCTCAATCATCACCATCGGCCCAAGCGGCAGCGCCGCCGAAACCTCGCCGCGTACTTTCACCGCAACTGGTGTCAGGGAATCCCCGCCTCATGTCGCGTGGCACAAAGCAAACCACCGAGCCTGTTTCCAGTCTCGACCTGGCCGTACAACACCAATTCAAAGACGCCACCCTTTTTGTCTGGATCGATGATCAGCTGACATTGACACGCCCCTTGCATGGTGGCAATCAGAAGCGGATGGTTGTGTTCAACGGCATTCGGGGAGTGGATTCTGAAACTCTCAAGATTCCGGCCGGAAAACATGTAGTTCGCGTCAGGGCGTTATCATCCGACGAGACGATTGATCTCTCGAAGACCACTTCATCTGAATTTATTGCCGGCGGCGAGAAGTCTCTGCAGGTCACCTTTGACAAGCATAATACCGTCATGCACCTGAGTTGGCAGTAGGACTACTGCCGCAATCCCATCCAGTTTTCCGATACCACTAGAGAATTTCCCGGATTCTGCGGATCATACTTGACCGAAGTCTGAAGTCCGAGACGGCAGGAGTGGAGATTGATCCAGTGCCGCAGGTAGGTGACGTCCTGGGAGCACTCATACGACACTCCCGCCACATCGTACTTGTAAATCAACATGGTGGCGGCATGATACTTCTTTGCCGCCGCCAGTTCCTGCACATCAATCACCGTGCCGTCGGTGATGCGGCCCGTGCTCTCAAGCCACATCCTGCGTTCGCGCTCCAGTTGGTCGGGAGTCTTGGGTTTGCGTCGCAGGAGCGCATAGGTTGCGAGCAACGCCGCGCCGCCTGTCAACAACCCATAAAGTCGGAGAGAATCCATACTAGGGGAGTGAATCGATGTCGGATGCCGATTGCTCTACCAGCATAAGCCGAAAGCGAGATGGGCGGTAGTAGTTGTAGGGTTACGGAGGTGCCACGCCCGTGAAAAATATCGCAAGGGCTCAGAAAAAGTTTACTTGCTCTGGCTGCAGACACTCTTGCTGACGAGCGCGACGAAGCCGCCTTCGGGATTCTTGCCGAACTGGTCGTCCCGGGTTGCCTTTTTGCTTACGACGACGCGCCCACTACGATCACGAGAGTAAAACCATTCAGTCGTCGGCACAGCCGCTCCGCTGTCACAGTTGAAGCGTACGCGGGCCCGCATCTCGACAAAGGGTCCGCCTTGGGGAAGTTCAGCCGGCTGCTTGAATTCCACGCGGACCAGGGCGAGACGCTGATTGTTTTTGAGGACACGAATGGAACTGACCGACACTTTGTCGCCCGCTTCAGTCAGGCCGATGGCGCGCCAATCTCCGGCGGCTAAGACCACCAGGCTGACCACCAGCACAGGCGCTAGAATAACGGCGGCAAGAACGATGAGGAGTTTTTTCAACGCTAATGTTTTCGCAAGCGCGCATTGCAACGAGCAAATTGCAACGAGACACTCTCGTTGATAACAGCGGTTCTGTCAACTGATTCCGCAACCGCCGGCAGCGTGAAAAGAGCCCTCGCATGGTATGTTTATCAGCTGAGCCAGCAGGTAGCGGCCGGAGGCTTCTTATGGAAACTCTTCATTCCACGACGGTTACGTCCCCAGTAGGTCCGCTGTTTCTGGCTGCTTCCGAACGCGGTTTGGTAGCGCTGGAGTTTGATGCGCGCCTTCCTGGCCAGCAAACCATTCGTCCCAACCCACGTGATCTGCGGACGGAAAACAAACCTGAGCGAGGCCCTGCGGTTCGCTTTGAGGAATCTGCGAACGCCCTGAAGGCGTACACCGAACAACTGCAGCAATATTTTGCCGGGAAACGGCGAAAGTTCGACTTCGAGGTTGATCTGCGAGGAACAGATTTTCAGGTCGCGTGTTGGCGAGCGCTGCTGACGATTCCCTACGGAGAGACTCGCAGCTACGGTGACATTGCGCGTGCGGTAGGCCGCCCTCAGGGTTTTCGCGCCGTGGGCATGGCGAACAATCGGAACCCGCTGGCGATTGTCGTCCCCTGCCATCGCGTGATTGCCTCGAACGGCACCCTGTGCGGCTACGGCGGCGGCCTCGACGTCAAGCGCAAACTCCTGGAACTCGAGGGCGCGCTCACGGCAGTCCTTGCGGCCTAGCCTTCGCTCTCGGTAGAGACGTCGCTGTCTACGTCTTGCTTGCAGGCAGTCCAACCGATGGCGAGAGACGTTGCAGGCGACGTCCCACGCGCCCCCATGAATCCTTGACCAATAACGACAAATCCTCACTCCGCAAGGCCGGGCTCTTCTATCTCGTCTTTGTAATGTTTTCCTACACGACCGGCGGTCCCTTCGGACTCGAAGACATGGTGAGCACCGCCGGCCCCGGCATGACGCTGATCTATCTGCTGCTGCTGCCTTTTTTCTGGTGTATTCCCGTCTCGCTGGTTTCGGCAGAACTGACCAGCGCCATGCCCGTCGAAGGCGGCTTCTATCGCTGGACACGTGCTGCCTTTGGCGACTTCTGGGGATTCCTCGCCGGCTGGTGGAACTGGTCCGCATCGTTTCTGCTGGGCGGGGTCTATGCCGTCTTGTTCACCGATTATCTCGTCTACTACTATCCAAGGATGACGTGGTGGCAGCACTACCTCGCCTCGGTTGCGCTGATCGCCGCGCTGACGTGGGTCAACGTGCGCGGCATTCAGATGGTCGGCCAACTCGCGACGGCATTGGAGATTTTCATTTTTGTTCCGGTCATGGCCATGATCGTCATCGGCCTGTTCCATTGGCGCCACAATCCGTTCACGCCCCTGACACCTCCGCATCAACCGACGTTCAAGATCTTCGGCGTGGGCCTGGCCCTGGGCCTGTGGCTATACTCCGGCTACGAACAGCTATCGACGGTGGCGGAGGAGGTCGAAGACCCGCCGCGCGCTTATCCACGCGCGCTGGCGCTGGTGGTGCCGCTCTCCATCGCAGCCTACTTTCTGCCAGCGTTCGCAGGTCTGGCATCCGCAGGGAACTGGGAGAAGTGGCACACCGGCTTCCTCTCCGATGCTGCTCGGATGATCGGCGGGCCCTGGCTGGGCACATGGATGACATTGGCGGCGATGGTGGGCAACGTAGCCCTGCTGAACAGCACCGTGCTGACCACCACGCGCATGCCATTTGCGATGGCAGAAGACGGCTATCTGCCCCGAGTGCTGACGCGAAAGCACGCCCGCTACGGAACGCCATGGCTGGCAATCGTGGTTTCGGCCGTCATTTATGCTCTGCTCGCGTGGCAAAGCCTGGCCGAACTGATCTCCGTCTATATCTGGTTACGTTCGGCAACGACCGTATTGACGGTACTCTCCGCGTGGAAACTGCGACGGACGCAGCCCGACATTAGGCGCTCGTTCACGATTCCCGGTGGGGGTGCGGGACTGCTGTATGTAGTGGCCGCGCCAGTCGTAATGGCAATGGTGGCTCTGCTGGGCAGTGACCGGTTTGGATTCATTGGTGGGGCAATCGCCATTGTGGTCGGGCCACTGGTGTACCTGCTGGACCTTCGCTGCAGACATCCCGATTCTCGTCCGGCTTAACTCCGGTTCGCGACATTCCCTAAAGACTATGCGATAGCACTGCGGATCGCCGATCCATCCCCGAAGCAGGATCGAGCGGGTCTTAATCGTCGCAAATGGCCAAAAAGAACGGACGATTCGATTAGCTCACCCAGTCCAAAAACTTGTACCAAGCCCCCGCCAACGGCAGGAACCACGGTCGGCCGTTGTAGAAACCGAGCGGCGCGCCCGGGAACGGAATGCCCACAAATGGATTCTCTGGCTTGTCGCCAGCCATCAGTTCAGCGATTTTCTGGCCCTGATACGTCGCCATGGCGACTCCGTGACCGGCGTAGCCGACAGCGTAGTACATACCGTCCATCTGGCCAGCGTGGGGCATGATGTCGAAGGCGAAGTCGAGCGTGCCTCCCCAGACGTAGTCGATCTTCGCGTCACTGAGCTGGGGATAAACATCGATCATGCCTCGGCGCAGGATTTCTGCGCTCTGCCGGACCGTCTGGTCAGTCTCCGGGAAAAATGCGGCGCGCCCGCCGAACAGCATGCGGCCGTCCGGTGTGAGCCGGTAGTAGTACAGATAGTTCTTCGAATCGTAGATCATTCGGTTGCGCGGGCTGAGCTCTCGTGCCAGCTTCTCTGGCAGCACTTCGGTGGTGATGATGAACGATCCGATCGGAATCAGCTTCTTCTGCAAACCCGGCGTCACCTTGCCCGTGTATCCGCTAGTCCCGACGAAGACTTCTTGAGCCCAGATCTCGCGACGAGAGCCCGGGCCGCAGGATACAGAAACCTTCCATCCATTCTCGCCTTGGCGCGATTCGCGCTCGATCGATATGACACGCGTACGTTCCAAGATCTGTGCTCCGGCTTGCAGGGCGGCGCGCCCAAGTCCGGCGACGTAGCGGGCTGGATTGCACCCCGCGCTGACTTCATCCACCATGCCACCGAAATAGACTTTGGAGCCGATCTCCGAACTCAGCTCGTTTTTCTGCACCACCCGCAGAGTGTGGTTAAATTCCCTCGCGATAACCTCCGCCTGGCGGGCGTAAGCATCGAAGTGTTTCTGCTTGCAGGCCACTTCGAGATGCCCGCAGCGGTGAAAATTGCAGTCGATTGTTTCTTCGCGGACGATCTGTTCCACACAATCCATCGAGGCGAGCGAGGCGGCATACATGCGCTGGGTCCGCTCGCGTCCATACATCGAGATGAGTTTGTTGACGCTCAGCTTCATCCCGGTGAGGACCATTCCGCCATTCCTGGAGCTTGCACCCCAGCCGATGGTTTCTGATTCAAGCACAACAACCTTCGCTCCGCGCTTCGTCAACGTGCGGGCGGCAGAAAGACCGGTGAAACCGGCGCCGATCACCGCTACATCCACGGCCTCGGGCACGGGAAGTGCAGTGTCGACCGTGGGGAATTCTGCGGTTGTGAGCCAGTAATTCTGTTCTCGCAGGGGCATACCCTTGTGTCCCTCAGTGCCCTCAGTGGTGAAGGGTTGTTTAGAAGCGCCTCGCCGCGGGCCAAGCGGCCTCGGCGAACCGAGCATTCTAGCGTAGCCGCGCCCAGCGGTACATGTACCTCGGGTCACCCGTTCGCTGCGTTTCGGTCCCCCTCGGTAATCTTGCCCCGGTTACTGCTTCGCCCTAGTCTGAAGAAGCATGCCTCTTCGCTGCCTCTTGTTTTCCTCGGACCTCGAAACGGCCGAGCCGATTCGCCAGGTACTATCGGGTCTCGGCGTGGAGGGAGAGTACTGCTCCGACGCCACGGCTGCCATCGAGAAAGTCGGTCAACAGAGTTTTCAGATCGTCATTATTGATTGGGATCAGCAACCCGAAGCCGGACTGCTGCTCAACACCGCCCGCCAACGCAAGGCCGCGGAACGGCCGCTAACGCTGGCGATTGTCAGCCAGGATGTCAGCGTGCCGCAGGCGCTGCAGGCCGGTGCGAACTCGATTTTGCGTAAGCCCCTTCAAGGCAACCAGGTCAACGATGTCTTGACTACGGCCCGCGATCTCCTGCGTGCGAAGCAGGAATCGGCGGCATCCGTGGCGCAAGCGGCCGCAGCCGGAACCTCCGCCGGTGCCTCAACTACTGTGGCAGCAAGCCCGGGGGAACCAAAGCAGAGACCCCAACCGGCAGGAGAGCTCTTCCATTTTTCACTCTCAGCCCCGGCACCACAATTCGTTAACAAATCAAATACGCCCGTGCCCTCGGAATGGTCATCGCCTGAGCCTCTGGGATCGCGGAACAACCTGCAGCCGCTCACCACCTCGCAGGCAACAGAGTATCCCGTTCCAAGCTCCTCTGAGCCTACTTCGATGATTCCGCAGGAGAAACCCCGAGGCCTGGAGTGGTATCTGAAGACACGGGCAGGAGCCTCCTCCACGATTCCAGCAGAAGCACCACCCCCTCCGGTTTCTGAGAAACCTGAATTAGTAGGTTTTGACCAGGCGACTTCGCGCTCCGCACTTCCGCGGGCGCACTCCGACGACACTTCAGCAGGCTTCGCTCCTGACTCCAAGCCGAAGCAGGTCCGCAGCGAATCGAAGCCGACTCCGCCGCCTGTCCAAGAGGGGAAGAAGGAAGCCGAACTGTTCGCTTACATGGCAGGCGAGAAGTCGGCTTCCAACGACCCTTCCCAGCCAAAGTCCAGGCTCGGAAAGGGAGCGATTATAGGTGCTCTCCTTCTGGCCGCCGGCGCGATTCTGGCTGCGCCGCAAGCGCCCTGGCACCCGAAGATGCGAGGCGTTTTCGCTCGCGCCCAACAGGCGACGCGTGGCTGGCTCAATCCTCAGCCAGTAACCCCAACGCAGGCGCCAGTTGCTCACGAAGACTTTGGTCGCGCTGGCGATGAATACAAAATGCCGGCCAGTGAGACGATTCCCGATGCCACGACCGATCCTTCGCAAATTCAAGTGGTTCCAGTAGTCGACCCGACCGCCAAGAAGCCGATCAGCGACGGGCAGAACCCCGGCCAGCCTGCCGGACAGCCTGAGGGAACGGGCGCGGTTCCGGGCGAGCAGAACCCTCCTCCCGCAGTACAGATCCAGGAAAAACCGCCTGCTCCCGCGTCCGGCACAGCAGAGACGCCCACTACACCAGCGCCTGCCCCAACATCTAGCTCGACGATTCCACCTGCTTCTACCGCGCCCCTGCGTCCCGATTCGACCGTCGCAATTCGTCCGACATCACCCGCAGCACCAAGAAATCAGACCCCGCGCAACGCATCGACTGCGGGCAACGTTCCGTCGAGTCTGAAGTCGCAACTCGCTTCGATGACCCCCGAGTCCAGCGGGAATAAGGCGCCGGAGGCTGCCCTGCCTTCGATCGAGCCGGTGGCTGTTTCCGAAGCCATAGAGCGCGCCCTGCTCACCGATCAAGCTGCCGTCGCCTATCCCCCCAGCGCTAGAGGGCAGCAAGGGACTGTCATCCTCCAGATCCTGATTGGCCGCGACGGCGCGGTGCAGGATGCGAAGTTTCTGCAGGGATCGCTGGCGTTTGCGCGAGCTGCCATCGATGGCGTGAAACAATGGCAGTTCAAGCCCTACATGATGAACGGGCGGCCAGTGTCAGTCCAGACCTCGCTGACGGTAACCTTCAAGCCGGCATCGTAGTAAGTGATTGTTTTGTTTAAGGATCGGAAACGCGGTTGCGCCCAGCCTCGCATTACCTTAGAAGGCTCAAATTAAGCAGCCGTAGACCCGCAGCATGCATCTAGAGATATAATAATCGGAGTGTTTTTCAGGGAAGTAACTCCTTCCAGAAGAAGACCAAAACTGATGTCCATGAAAACCAAAGCAGCGATTCTCGTCACCTCCTTTGCCGTATTACTTTTCGTGGTTGTGGGTTCGTTGGGCGGCGTGCACGCGTCCTCGAACGATGGCTCTTACCGTCAATTGCAGGTTTACAGTGAAGTGCTCTCGCGCGTACGCAGTGAATACGTCGAAGAGCCCAACATCCCCAAGGTGACCGACGGCGCGCTGCACGGACTTCTCGAATCGCTCGACTCCAACTCCAGCTACATGTCGGCGGACGCCTATAAGGTTTACAAGGCCCACAAGACAGAATCGAAGGGCGGGATTGGCGCCGTGATCTCCAAGCGCTTTGGCTACGCTGCAGTCGTCGCCATACTGCCCGGATCCCCTGCTGAAAAAGCGGGCATCGAGCAGACCGACATCTTCGAATCGATCGAAGGACAAAGTACGCGCGAAATGTCGCTGCCAGAAATTCGGAGCATGATCGCCGGCACTCCCGGATCGACCTTGAATGTTGCCGTGGTCCGTGCCCGCAAGGCTGAGCCGCAGAAAGTCGTCATCACCCGCGATGTGGTCAGCATGCCGGCCGTGGCCGACAAGATGATGGACGACGGCATCGGCTATCTAAGAGTCGAGGCCCTCAGCAAAGGCAAGACGCAGGAAATCGCCTCGAAGATCAAGGCTCTCGAGCATTCCGGGGCGAAGAAGATTCTCCTCGACGTGCGTAACTGTGCCGAGGGCGACGAGAACGAAGGCGTCGCGGTCGCGAATCTCTTCCTCAATCACGGTACAATCACCTACCTGCAGGGACAGAAGTTTCCCCGACAGGCCTTCAACGCGGATCCTGCAAAGGCCATTACCGCTCTTCCCGTGGCGGTTCTCGTCAACCGGGGCACGTCCGGCGCTGCGGAAATCGTAGCGGCGGCGATTCTCGAGAACGCTCGCGGCGACGTTGTGGGCGATAAAACCTTTGGCGACGGCTCCGTCCAGAAGACAATTGATCTTCCTGACGGCGGTGCATTGATCCTCTCGATCGCGAAATATTACTCGCCGAGTGGGAAAGCCATTCAAGACTCCGCCATCACCCCTAACGTTCTGGTCGCCGACACTTCAGAAGACTCCGTGGCTCCAGACGACGAGGAAACTGCACCCGCTCCCGAGCAGGAAGCCAAGCCCAAAACCACGGTGGATGATCAGCTCAACAAAGCTGTCGAAGTCTTGAAGAGCCGAGCGAGCTAACACTGTTCATGTAGGGACAGCCGCCTCGGCTGTCCCGCTAGGGCAAAAGCCAGCGGAACGAAGAGACTAAAAAATTTACTCGGGCGCCCCTCGGCGCGCGGTTTCTTTTGCCAGCACGGCTTCGCACGAGTTGATGATTTGCGAAACCTGATGATCCGCGGGTCACCGCGATTCGTATCAGGGCATCGCTTCAGCGATGCCGTCAGATGGCCTGAAACGCCAAGGGCTTTAGCCACTGGGGTCTCCCCACCGCGGCAAAGTGCTATCCTGACCTCGACTCCCGATGAAGTCCCTCTACGAAACTCTACCTCCGGTGGAAATCGCCGGACGCAGGCTGGTCGGCCGCGTGCTCTTCGGCCTGCTTGTGCTGGTTTCTATTCTGGTCGGCGCCACCGCCGGTCTTTTGCTCGTCTACACTACCGACCTGCCGCAGGTCGACGCCCTCGAAGCCTACCGTCCCAGCTCGATCACCGAACTTTACGACGATCAGGAGCGGGTCATCGGATCCTTCGCCTTACAGCGTCGAGTGGTCGTCAGCTACGATGATTTTCCTCCGGTCTTGCGCGAGGCGCTGGTTTCCATCGAAGACAAAGACTTTTATCGCCACTCCGGAATTAATTTCTGGCGGATCGTCGGCGCCGCCTATCGCGACATCGCGTCCGGAGGCCGCCTCCAGGGAGCTTCCACGCTCACCATGCAACTGGCGCGGAATCTTTTCCTCTCCCCCGACCGCTCCTTTCATCGCAAGGTTCAGGAAACGATGCTGGCCATCCAGATCGAGCGCCGCTTCACCAAGCCGCAGATCTTCACGCTCTATGCAAATCAGATAGCGCTGGGGCACGGCGTCTACGGGTTCGAGGCCGCGTCGGAGTTTTATTTCGGCAAGCAGGCGAAAAATCTCACTCTAGAGGAAGCGGCACTGCTCGCAGGCCTGCCCAAAGGCCCGACGCTGTATTCGCCCATTAACCATCCGGACCGCGCCCAGAAGCGCCGCAATCTGGTCATCAACGCTATGCTCGAAGATGGCAAGATCACCGCTACACAGGCCGCCGACGCTCGCTCCGGCCCGCTGGTGCTCCATCTCGCCCATGACCCCAACTCCCTGGCTCCTTACTTTGTGGAGGAACTTCGACGTTTTCTTGAAGCAAAGTATGGAGCCGACCAGGTGCACGAGGGTGGTTTGAAGGTCTACACCACTCTCGATGTCGATCTGCAGAGAGCCGCGAACCAGTCCGTGCTCGATGGCTTGGCCGCCTATGAACGGCGGCACGGCTGGAAAGGTCATTTGGAAAACGTAGTCGCGAACGGAGTGGTGCTCGAGAAATATTTTCATCCCGACTGGGACGACGAGCCCGAGGTCAACGGATACGTCCACGCCTTGGTAACTTCAGCCGGTACCGGCATCGCGACCTTGAAGTTTGGACGATATACAGCAACCCTTGGACAATCCGATGCTGCCTGGACTCAGCATAAGTTGCCCGACATTCTCAAGACCGGGGACATCTGCTATGTCAGGATTCTCGCACTGGGCACCAATGGCGCCGCACGCGTCAGTTTGGAGCAAGACTCGGGCGCCCAGGGCTCGCTGCTCGCGATCGACAACGCCACCGGCGGAATCAAGGCGATGGTGGGAGGGCGCGATTTCAACGAGTCGAAGTTCGACCGCGTCACCCAAGCCATGCGCCAGGTGGGGTCATCGTTCAAGCCATATGTTTACACCACGATCATCGACGGGGGTGCCAGTCCCGACGACACGATTCTCGATGAGCCCATCAGCTTTGAGACTTCCTCCGGTCCCTACTCTCCGCACAATTACGACGAGAAATTTGAAGGCATCATTACTCTGCGGCGCGCGCTGGCCCAGTCCCGCAACATCCCTGCGCTGAAACTGGCCAACAAAGTGGGCATCAAAAGCGTCATCGACTACGCCGGACGCTTTGGCATCACGGCCAAGCTCCCACCTTACTTGCCGGTCGCGCTGGGTTCGGCGGAAATTGCGCTGATCGAGCAGACGTCCGCCTACAGCGTCTTTCCGAATGATGGCGTGCGTGTCATTCCGCGCTACATCACGCGGGTCACCGACTATGAAGGCCGCGTGCTGGAGGAAGACTTTCCGGAAGTAAAAGATGTAATCAGCGAGCGTACCGCCCGCATCATGACATCGATGCTGCGCGAGGTGGTCCTGCACGGCACCGGGATCGCCGCCGCCAAGCTGCCTTTCCCAGTCGCCGGCAAGACCGGCACGACCAACGATTTTACCGACGCCTGGTTCGTAGGATTCTCTCCCACCATAACCTGCGGAGTCTGGGTCGGCTACGACGAAAAAAAATCGCTCGGCGCGAGAGAAACTGGCGCCCACGCCGCCTTGCCCATCTGGATGAGTTTCATGACCGTAGCCATGGCGGGAAAAGATCCCGGAGACTTTCAGGCCCCCCCGCAGTCTCGCACCGCCGTTCAGAAAGTAGATACGCCCGACACCGCCCCGGAGACGGAAGAGGCACGCTGATGACTGTCCGGAGACCGTTTTTCTAGCACGAGATCATGACCATGGCCCGCACCAAGGCGGGCGATTTGTCTGGGAGGGACGACGGACTACTTCCCGTTGATCAAGCATTACAATTTGTTGCACCGCCGGTTCAGGACACGATCGACAAGATTAAGAGATTTGGTATTCCTTTTTTGAAGGATTTGCCAACAGACGCCAGCCGGGGATTTCAGAAGCATGGTGAGGAACGAATGAATCATACCGCCCATGTCGGTTTGCTAACTCTCGTGGGGTTGGTCGCGACATGCGTCATGACGCAGCCATCGCAGCAGAACACGCCCCCTGAAGACAGCAAGAACGCTATCGAGCGCGTCCTTCGCACGCAGCAGGACGCCTGGAACCATCACGACCTCGACGCCTTCATGGCCGGATATTGGAACTCTCCCGACCTGACTTTCTTTTCCGGCGCCAAGCAAACTGCTGGATGGCAAGCCACGCTCGATCGCTATCGCGCAACCTATGCCAGTCCGGGGCATGAAATGGGAACGCTCGACTTCTCAGCCTTGCGCATCGAGATGTTGGGGCCAGACGCCGCCTTCGTTCGGGGTGCATGGCACCTCACCCTGCCCGACGGCAAAACTCCGCACGGACTGTTCACCTTGACATTCCGAAAATTCCCCAACGGCTGGAAAATTATCCACGACCACACCTCAGCCGCCGAGTAGCCCGAGCCCTTTCGCACTCACCGTTGTGATTATCATCCCGAGCTAAGCGAAGGACCTCTGTAATTCCAACTCGAAGCAAGGCTCGTTGACTTCACGCTCGCCAGCGGGACAAAGTAGCGCCCCAGTCCCGGCGGGGTGCCCCCGCCCGCCGCGTCGTGAAAGAGCGGCCCCTTCAGGTTTAGGGTCTTTAGCTTTAGCTTTAGCCTTTAAAACATCAATCGGGCCTCAGCTCCCGGCCACTCAGATTCCCTTGGCGATCTGCGCGGAATTTCTTGGCGCCCTCTGCGGTAAACGCTCTCGGCTGTTCCGACACCATCCCGCCCCCGATGCCCTATTTCTTGACCCGCACCTGCACCCGGGTCCCCTCCGGCAAACTCCCGTGCGACAACTGCACGGCCCCCCCTCGCACGACACCTTCGAATTCCTGAGGTTGCGCCGCAGGCGCAGCCAAACGCGCCACGCTTCGCCCCATGCCTTTGTCCATCGCCTCGTTCGCCAGACGATCCGCCTCCTGATTCTGCTCCCGCAGCGCGTGCCCGATCGAGAACCAGTCGAGTTGTGCAATCAATTCCTTGGCGCGGCCGTGCAGATCCTGCAGCACCGCATTCTTAACTTTGTAAATGCCTTTGATCTGCCGCACCAGCAACTCCGAATCGCTGATCAGCTTGAGTGCCTTGGGACCATGCTGGAGCGCGTATTCAAGTGCCGCGATCAATCCTTGATACTCCGCGAAATTGTTGGTCTGGTGCCCGAGATATTCGCTGAGAGCCGCCACTTTGTGTCCAGACTCATCCTGCATGACCACTCCATAACCGGCTGGCCCAGGATTGCCACGCGCACCGCCATCGCTGTGCGCAACCAAATAGTGCTCGGGAGGATTCTCACGGGCTTCAAACAGGTGCTTGGTGCCCGCGCTGCGGGTTGAAGAAGATGAAGAAAAAGAAGGCATGACCGAGTCTACAACGGGCCTGCGCTGCGAAATTCACAAGGACCATGTGACATCTGACCTTGCGCCACCAAACAAGTGAGCAAATCACGGTTAAGCCGGAGGGCGTACACCCAACGCCTGAAGATTCCCGCAAGTTATTTGTTATCAAGCCGTTGACCTCTAACCCCTAGAAGCTCAAGATTTTGCACCGCATTTTTGCAGACCCCGCGGCAGTCAAGCCCTGGGCAAGGGTGCGGGTGGGGATAGCCCAAACCTGGTCTCTCAAAACGGAACGCAGCTTAGATCACCGCAACATGCCGGAGATTTCCACAGCGTGAAAAATAACGCCCCTCATCGCCCAGAGGCGAGACGGGTCGCCAGGCGCGGAGGGAGTTTCGCGGCGAAGATCCGATCCTGCGCATTCTTCAGGTTGTAGGGAGTGCGATGGAAATGAACGATCTGCTCCTCGGTATCAAACAGCGCGAAAGCCGCGCGCCAATCGCCATCGCGTGGCTGGCCGACCGAACCGGGATTGATCATATATCGCGTGTCCTTCTTCAGCTGCAGCGCGACCGATTCGGCTTGGCCCACAGTGCGATACTCCGGACGGAAACCGTCCGCGGTTGTGTCGCTGGCAAAAAACCCACCCTGCAAATGCGTGTGTCCAAAAAAAGTCAGCGGAGTTGTCAGCGTAATCAGCGGCGCGAGCGCATCTCCGAGCGAAACCACGTATTCATCTTCGTCAATCGGAGACCCGTGAACCACCTGCACCTCTGGAAACTCGGGCAGAGCAACGGGTCCATGCGGCAAGGCGCGAAGCCACTCCAGATTTGCCGACGTCAACTCGTTGCGAGTCCAGATGGCTGCCGTCGCGGCCATGGGATTGAAGTCGTCGAGATCCAACAGGCCGGTGACGGCCTTGTCGTGATTCCCGCGCACGAATATCTTCCCCAATTCGCGAGAACGTTTCGCCACCTCATTCGGACTCGCGCCGTAGCCCACGATGTCCCCGAGATTCACGACCGTATCAAATGACGGAGCAGCTGCCAGCGTGGCGTCGAGAGCCTCGTGATTGGCGTGGATGTCGCTTACGAGCAGTATGCGCAACGGTTCACCGGACAAACTGCCGATTATAGACCGCACCGGAGAAATACGGAGTCCAGTGTTTCCTCTATTGCCTCGATTCTAAAGACAGGCCCTTACCCGGCCTGAGCATTCACGACCGGACACCGAGCCCAGTGACCCGCCGAGACTTGGACTAGCGGCGGAAACTCGCGAGCGCACTCCGCGATCCGGAATTCGCAACGTGGCTCAAACGCGCACCCCGAAGGCATCGCTTGCAACGCCGGAACCGTGCCTTCAATCGTGTGCAACGGGCGAGCACGGTCAGTCTTAAGATCCGGCACAGCCCGAAGCAAGCCGCGAGTGTAAGGATGCGCTGCCGCTTGGAAGATGTCCCGCTTATCACCGAGCTCGACCAGGCTGCCCGCATACATTACAGCGACACGATCTGCCACACGCGAAACCACGGCGAGATCGTGGGAGATGAAGAGCATGGCAAGGTCGAACTTGGTGCGCAGCTGAGCCAGCAGTTCAAGAATTTGCGCCTGGATCGTGACGTCGAGCGCGGTGGTCGGTTCGTCGGCGATCAATAATTGCGGGCGGTTGACGATCGCCATGGCGATCATGATGCGCTGGCGCATGCCGCCCGAAAGCTGGTGCGGGTAGTCGCGGGCGCGGCGCGCGGCATCTGGAATCGCGACCTCGTTCATGGCGTCGACGGCGCGCCGCCACGCTTCACTTTTCGAAATTGAATTGTGGGCAACCACCGCTTCAGCGATCTGATCCCCCACGCGCATGACGGGATTGAGCGCGGTCATTGGCTCCTGAAAAATCATGGCGATCGAGGAACCGCGCAGCTGGCGCATGGCATCGTCGTCCAAGGCCGACAAGTTTCGCGGAGCGGGATTCCCGGCGAAGAGGATTTCGCCGCAGACATGTGCCTGCGGCGGCAAAAGCCGCATGATGGCGAGAGACGTAATCGATTTGCCCGAGCCGGATTCACCGACCAGACCTAGGACCTCGCCAGGTGCGATGGAGAAGCTGAGGTCGCGTACTGCAATCAAGGTTTTTGTGGGGACAGCCGCCCTCGGCTGTCCGCCTTGCACCGGAAACTCAATGCTCAGATGGTTTATGTCCAGCAAATGTGGCACGGTTTTATGGTAGCAGTGCGGGCAAAAACCGTCGCCCTTCGGGCTACGACAGCCGAGGTGGCGGTCGTCCCACACGGTCTTATTTGTGATCAGCTACTGCCCCAAGATCAGTGGCAAGCCGTTCTTGTTATTACCGATCACAACCACCTTGGAGTTGGGACTCTTCGCCAAGTTCTCTGTGGCCTCGATTCCCTTCCATTCGAGCAGCGACGGTGTAATGCCTTGGGCAACGATCTGCTGGAAGTCCCGCACGCCAGCGGCTTCAATGCGCTTACGTTGCGCTTCCTGTGTTTCTTTCTGAAGGCGGAAGTTCATCGCGAGCGATTCCTGTTCCGCCTGCTGTTTGGCTTCGATGGCGGCCTTCAGCGTGCTTGGCAACTGAATGTCTCGCAGCAGAACATTCTCCACGATCAGGCCGCGCTGGTTGAGCTGCGTGCTCACTTGGTCGTAGATTTGCTTGGCCACCATCTCGCGTTCGCCGGTGTAGAGTGCGTTCGCCGTATGCGAGGCGGTGGCTTCGCGGATGGCGGACCGCAGCGTTGGCTCAACCACGACATTTTCGTAGTCGGCGCCGATCTTCTGGAAGACCTCCGCGGCTCGGTCGGGATTCAGATGATAGATGAGCGAAGTGTCCAAGCTCATCATGAGGCCTTCGCTCGACGGCACGCTGGCCGATTCTTTCAGCGTCTGCGTCTGAATGGAGAGCTCGTTGTTCGTCTTCATCGGGTTAATGAGATGAATGCCTTCACCCAATGTTTCGCCAGACACTTTTCCGAACAGCGTGAGAACGCCCACGTGGCCAGTGCCCACTCTCGTGACTGCGCTGAAAAACAGGATTACGAGTATGAATACGGCAATTCCCAAGCCGATGAGTCGAAGCAGGCTACCGCCATGGCCACCTCCGCCGTCTATAACTCTGCCGCGAGCCGGATCGAAAATCGTCATCGTAGTTTCTCCCGGAGAGATTCTATGGTGGACAATTCGTGTGGATAAGTGGCTTCTGGGGCTCAGGTCTTTGATGAACAGGATTAGGGATCAGAGGTTAGCCAACTGGGGCACGATCGTTTCGCGAGCCGACCAACTCACGCCCAGGCGCCAAAGGGCCGCCTTCTGAATCTTGCCGTTGGGTTGCCGCATCTCTTACAGTAAGTCTATGAGCAAGATTCACATTCCCACTCCTTTACGACAATACGTTGGCAAGCAGTCTTCGGTCGAAGTTCAGGCCGGAACCGTCGGCGAAGCGATGAGCGCGCTGGTCGCGCAGCATCCCGATCTGCGAAAGCATCTTTATACCGAAGAGGGCAAACTCCGCGCCTTCGTTAACCTGTACGTAAACGACGAAGACATTCGCTACCTGCACAAAGAAGCGACTGAGCTCAAGGAAGGTGATAACATTTCAATCGTCCCTTCTATCGCCGGAGGCGCGATCTGAGCGGGGATTTACGACGCTTCGCCTGGGAATTCTGGAATTGAAACTCGCCGCCAAAGCACGCCGTTGTAGGTGTTGTCCTTCCTGTTGTTAGTGTCTGGAAGATCGATTCGCAGTGCATCAATTCCAAACCCAGCAGAGTCAAAATTTAAACCGAGGACTTTATGGCCACCACCACTGAAATTGCAGTCACGCTCAGCAAAGACGAGATCCTGCGCTACTCGCGACATCTGATCATGCCCGAAGTAGGCATGGAGGGCCAACAGAAGCTGAAGGCGGCGCGCGTGCTGTGCATCGGCGCGGGCGGGCTGGGATCGCCGCTGGCCCTGTATCTGGCAGCCGCCGGCGTCGGGACTTTGGGTTTGGTCGACTTTGATGTGGTGGACTATACGAACCTGCAGCGACAGATTATTCATTCCACGGCCGACGTGGGGCGAAAAAAACTCGATTCTGCGGCGGACAAACTGAAGGGGATCAATCCTTTCCTCACCCTGCGTACCTTCGACACAAAGTTGAGCAGCGCCAACGCGATGGAACTGTTTCGTGACTTCGACATCGTCGCCGATGGCACCGACAACTTTCCCACCCGCTATCTGGTGAACGACGCCTGCGTGCTCTCGGGCAAGCCGAATGTTTACGGATCGATCTTTCGTTTTGAAGGGCAGGCGAGTGTGTTTGCCACGGAAGATGGGCCCTGCTATCGCTGCCTGTATCCGGAACCGCCACCGCCGGGACTGGTTCCGTCATGCGCGGAGGGCGGCGTGCTCGGCATTCTTCCCGGCCTTGTGGGCGTAATGCAGGCGACCGAAGTCATCAAACTCATTCTGGGCATCGGCGACCCGCTGATCGGCCGCTTGCTGCTGATTGACGCGCTGGGCATGAAGTTCCGCGAACTCAAGCTGCGCAAGAATCCGGACTGCCCGGTGTGCGGGACGCATCCCACGGTCACCAAGCTGATAGACTACAACGAGTTTTGCGGAATTCGCGGGGAGGAAAAACCAGTGGCAAGTGGCGTTCCGGAGATTCAGGTGGAAGACTTGAAACGGCGTTTGGATGCGAAAGACGATCTGTTTGTGCTCGACGTGCGTGAGCCCCACGAATATCAGATCTGCAACATCGGCGGATATCTGATTCCACTGAATGACCTGCCGAAGCGGGTGAATGAACTCGATTCCAGCCGTGAAATCGTAGTGCATTGCAAAATGGGTGGACGCAGCGCGAAGGCCGTGGCATTTTTGCAGCAGGCGGGATTCACGAAAGTACACAATCTTGCGGGAGGGATTACGGCCTGGTCGGAACGGGTGGATCCGAAAGTGCCGAAGTACTGAAGGCGTCTCGAGTTTCAGGGTTCAAGAAAGGGAGCGCAAAGGCGCTCCTTTTTTTTGTGATTCAAATCGTTGCGGTCCGATCCTTTCCGGCGCGGACATTGAGCTCGACGGGCGCTTTGCCGGAGACACTCCGTCCGACTTGCAGCCCGACTTATAGGAAACAATTCTTTCCGATGAGAAGATTCCGTTGAAAGGCTTGAAGGAAAAGCCCAAGCGGGCGGTTATGAGCTACTACGATGACGTGCTGGCGTCGGCAAACTAGACTTAGTGGCTACGAAAATGTAGAGGGGAGCACGAAATGCACTCCCCCCCTTTTTTGGCACTGAGTGCTACTTGCTCGAACCGGCCTGCATGCCGTCGCCGGAATCACCAAGCTCCAGCGCGAACTTCTTGCCGGCGAACCGCGCACCCGATAGAGTGCTGGTTCCATCGTTGTTCTTGATCACGACCGCTGCGTTATTCGCAGATGGCGAGTTCAGGTCCACGACCTTCGCCTGTACTTTGGCAAGTACGTTCCTGCCTTGCATGATGCTGACTTCCACGTTGGGACCGCTGCCATCCCACTCTAATTTGTAGTCCCCAGCTTTGAGCTTGGTGCCGCTGATTGTCGTTGGGCTTTGCAAATTTAAGCTGGCTTTCGTGACTGCGAACGCGCTGGAGGCCAACAGTAAAGCCAACCCCATAACCACACTCTTGGAAATTGTCGCGAACGTCATAGCTGCTCCTTTTTTCTTTCCCGAGTACACGTCGGGAAGCGGTTAGGGCGGCCCGGTTCACGACCAGCGAGAAAACACTTGTGTTTCCGCACAAATCGCATCACAATGCTGCCGCCGGGGTTGTGCAGACGAGTCACAAGCTTGCTCTGCCGCGATGGGGGTTTTCTCACCTGGGCCGCCAAACCGAGTGTGAGAGAATCCCCAAACCCCGCAATAATTTCGGAATCAATTCTGCCCGGCGTCACCCCTGCGCACGGCATTCACCCCACTTTGAGAGACTACGTATTCGATCGTCTCGAAGTTCACTTAAATGGTGAACCCACCATACTTTCTTGGACGGTAGCCACAGTCTTCCGGTAGCAAGAAACCTCCGCTAATTCATTCGCGGGAAGGAACATCCGGCGTGTGTTTTGTGAAGTTGGGTTTAGTTCTGGCGCGATGCGAGGGCACACACGTTCGAAGAGTCTGTAGAGACGTAGCTGGCTACGTCTTCGGAGGCGAGGCGACAGGCTTCAGTCTGCGTCGCCATGCTGGCGCTCGACGGACCAAATGTTTGCTTCATCCTTCTCGAACGGATATAGGTGCACCATCCAGTTGAAGATCACGGGATGAAATGTTCCGCCAGCCGCATCGCAGGCTTCCTGCGTAGTGATAGATCCCCGCAAGCCATATTCCGGATGGGGCGCGAGCATCTCCTTCCTGCGGTCAGCCGGAGGGGCACAGAAATTCACGTGCTCGTGCCACTGCGCCACGCTGAGCGGAATGCGCTCGTCGAGTTGATCTTCGGTAAAACGCTTGGGCGCCGTGTACATCACGCCGACCAGCTTGTAGTCGTCGCCGTGTTTTTCGTAGAGCAAGGACGTGGGATGCTCTGGATTGAATCGGAAAGCTGCTTCGATGGCGTACCCGTAGTTCGTGAAGTGATACATCTTCTGCGGAACTTCGGGATGGAAAATCTTGAATCCGTCGGCCAGAGCGGCGTGGTAATCCGAATACTTTTCTGAAGCCTTTCGCCCTTCTTCTGCGACCTGGTGGGCGCGTGCAGTATCACCGGGCTTGGGCTGGCGCAGCGCTGTCATCTTCATGTGCGAACCCATGTCCATGTGACCTTCCATGGAATGCATGGCGTGAGCGCTGGCGTCGGAATCCTTATCGCCACCCATTGGCATATCTTTCATGTTCGACATGTCGTGACCCGACATGCCCGGCGCCTCGATCCTAGGCGTGCTTTGTTGATTCGTGCCCGAATTGGAAGCTGGGGTGGAACTGCTCGCCTGTCCCCAGGCAACGCTGCAGAGCAAGAACACAGAAACGAAAACGACGATATGGTCACGCATCCGAATGTCCCCCCACAATCAGTAAATATTAACCCTGAAGCAGGAGAGATGTTTCTTCAAAAGAGGCGATTTACTGCTATTCCAGAAGTAATCACGGCGGACGGGCGACTCACTGTTTGCGTTTGTAGTGGATGGGCCACCGCCCTGCCAGTTCTTACCGCCATCCTGTGAGGACTCCCCACTCCAATCGAACTCGGAAACGGCAATATTTTTCCCAACCATACGCTGCAGGGATTTCTTTACCATCTTTACCAATGGCTTCGCGTTCGAGGATCATCTGGCCCTGTTTGAACTCTCCCACAAAATCGAGATAAGCCCCTTCGTTGTCCCCCCCCAGTCTGATTCCACTTGCCCGCATTGCTGTCGAAAATGCAGACACTGGTTCGCGCCACGGGATCGAGGCCTGACTGGAGAAGTTTTCCTGCACGACGCAACCGTCCAAAATGCGCTTAATGTTGTTCGTACTGTGTCCGACTTCACCAGCTTTTTGTCCGGGCCAAGTTCTCCCATTCGCCAACCCAGAAGTCCAGCTGCTTCTGCTGTGCTCGAGCGCAAGGATTCGGCGGAGCCTCGGTTGTCAACGGCTGTGAGACGAGCCAGGGAACCGCGAGCAGTGACTGAAAGAAGACACGGAGGATTCTTGTCATGTGGTTGGCTCACCACTTCAGACATGCCGGAGGCAAAAGGTCACGCCGATTGGCGACGTGGCGAGGTTTCTGATACACCTAACTTCTTGACGCTCGAATCCGCTATCTTTCTTTTTTTCGCTGGAGTTCTCGGAGGAGCCCTGAATGCGGTCGCAGGGGGCGGCAGCTTTATCGCGTTTCCGGCGCTGCTGTTCACGGGCGTGCCGCCTATTCCTGCCAATGCCACAAACACGATTGCACTGTGGACTGCTGCCGCGGCCAGTGGAGGCGCTTACCGAAAGCAGCTGGATGTTCCGCGGCGCGTGATGATCCCGCTTATGGCCGCGAGCCTGGTGGGCGGCTTGGCCGGCGCGTTTCTGCTTTTGAAGACGCCTGCGCACACGTTCATGCGAGTGTTGCCGTGGCTGACGCTGGGAGCGACTTTGCTTTTTGCCTTCGGCAGGAAGCTCGCGGGCGGGCGCAAATCGGTGATTGAGCACGAGGCTTCGACGGCAGCGCTTGCGGGGACAACATTGTTCCAATTCGCGGTGGCCGTCTACGGAGGCTACTTCGGCGGTGGAATGGGCATTGTGATGCTCGCCATGCTGGCCGCGCTGGGCATGACTGACATTCACGCCATGAATGCGCTCAAAAGCGTGCTGGGGTTTCTCATTAACGGCGTCGCGGTGGTCACGTTCATTGTGGCCGGCGCGGTCTACTGGAAGCACGGCATCGCGATGATGGCTGGCGGAATTGTCGGAGGGTACCTGGGCGCGCATTATGCGCTGAAGATGCCGCAGGCGTGGATCCGGACGTTCGTGGTGCTGGTGGGAGTGGGAATGACGGTGTATTTCTTTTGGAAGTCCTACTGAAACCTGAAAATGGGCCACGGATCTGCGCAGATCTCCCCGGATAAAGCCAAGGATTCTTTATTGATCCGTGAAAATCCCTGCGGATCCGTGGCCCGATCGTCTCGGCTTATTTTCCTACTGGAGTGGCGCCGAGACGTGCTCGTGCACGATCAGCCATTTTCCATCTTCGTTTTCCCAGATGACGGTCCAGCGGAAATTTCCCATTTCCACTTTTCCGCTCCTGGCAGTCATCTCTTCTTTGATGGTGGCCGTGGCCCAGACGAGATCCCCGTAAAGGTGCACGTCAGCATCATCATTGACCGTAAACTTCGCGGACTTGTAACCGGCGAGAACAGTTTTTGAGGTCTTCTCGTATTCCTCCCAACTTCCATACTTCAGGGGAGCAATATCGAAAAAAGTGTGCGGACCTTTAGCGTAATACTTCTCAACATTGGCCGGATCGAGCGTGGACCAGCCGTCCCAGATTTTTTGCATGAGGGCTTTGTCGGGAGCGGGTCCGGCAGGCGACTTCTTCATCGCCGGTTTCTTGGTCTGAGCAAGACCGTACACAGTCAGGGCGAGCAGGCACAGCGAAACGGCGAGAAAGCGTCTTAACATTGATATCTCCTCTGCGGGAATTCGGCGGAATTTTCGCACAAGCGGGTGTAAACCTCCAAGAGGAAGCAGGTGAGCTATCGGATTCAGTTTGACCGATTTCCACAGCGCACGCTAAAATGGTTGAGTTTGCCTGTACTCGCCGACCCGTTCTGGGGACGCCCGCCTGGGCTGCCGAAGCGCCGGGGCGGAAAACACAGCAAGCACAGGAAAATCAGCAGGCTCCTTGGTAGCGCCCGTGTGCGCCCTGGGTCCGTTTTACGAATTCCGTTTACGGGCTGAATTTCAACGACATTCGACGGAGGCAGACGTATGTACGCGGTTATCCGCGCCGGTGGAAAGCAGTACCGGGTGGCGCCCGGGGATGTAATTCGAGTGGAGAAAGTGGGCACTGGTGCCGACGGGTTGGTGGAGTTCCCTGTGCTGGCAGTTTCCGGCGAAGAGGGCAAAGTAGGCCAACAATCGGATGCGCGGGTAGTCGGCGAGATTGTGGAAGAAGGCCGCGGCGCGAAGATCCTGGTTTTTCATTACAAGCGCAAGAAGCAGTACAAGAAACTTCGCGGGCACCGGCAAGCCTATACGGCAGTGCGCATCTCTGAGATCGCTTTTGACGGGCAGAGCTTTAAGGCTCCGGAATTGCCCAAGAAGGAAGCGAAGCCGAAAAAGCTGAAAGCGCCCGAGGCAGAGGAGCACGAACCGGGAGAGGCGGCTGGCCACGCAAACGCCAAGAAGCATTCGGCAAAGAAGAAATCAGCGCCGAAAAAAGCTGCCAAGAAGGCTGCGCGGAAGAAATAATTTCTAACGACAGCCGGCGAGGTCGCCGGCGCTACTTAGGGGCTACGAGCTGAGGACATTTTTATGGCACACAAAAAAGGGCAAGGCACTTCACGAAATGGCCGCGATTCGAACGCGCAGCGGCTTGGTTTTAAGGCATTCGGCGGACAGGTAGTTCCCGGCGGAACCATCATTGTGCGGCAACGTGGCACGCGGGTGAAGCCAGGGCTCAACGTTGGCCGCGGCAAAGACGACACTCTGTTCGCCAAGATCTCGGGTCGCATCAAGTTCCTGAACAAGGGCCAGATGGGCAAGTTCGTAATGGTCGAACCCATGGAGATCGAGTAGCGTCTGCGCTGTCGGTAGAGCTCGCGGGGCGGAACGCCCTCGTCACACAGCCTCGCCTTCGGGACGAGGCTTTTTGTTTTGGCCGATCGCGATTGCGTTGGCGTTGAGGACATTGTCTTCCTATGTTTATTGATGAGGCGAAAATTCGAATCAAGGCCGGAGACGGCGGCAATGGCTGCATGGCTTTCCGGCGCGAGAAGTTCGTTCCCCGCGGCGGGCCATCCGGAGGCGACGGCGGCAAGGGTGGCGACATAGTCATGGAATCCAGCGAGCGCCACAACACACTCGTGCACTTCCGTTTCAATCCCGAGCACACCGCGCAGCGCGGACGCCACGGCGAAGGGTCCAACAAGACGGGACGCGACGGCGGGGATGTGGTTCTGAAAGTTCCGGTCGGGACGATTGTCTACGACGACGAAACGGGAGAGAAAGTTTTCGAATTTACGCAGCCCGACCAGAGCTTTGTGATAGCTCGCGGTGGACGTGGAGGGCGCGGAAATGCGCGCTTCGCCACGTCCGTACACCAGGCCCCGCGTGAGCATGAGGCGGGACGGCCGGGCGAGGAACATACCTACCGGCTGGAACTGAAGCTGCTTGCGGACGTGGGGCTGGTGGGATATCCGAACGTGGGAAAATCCACGCTGATTTCGCGCATTTCCTCGGCGCGACCAAAGATTGCGGACTATCCGTTCACGACTCTGGAGCCCAACCTCGGAGTGGTTGCCGTGGGCGATGCGAAAAGCGAAGTGAGTTTTGTCGTCGCAGATATTCCGGGGTTGATCGAGGGCGCGCATTTGGGGGCGGGACTGGGTACGCAGTTTTTGCGTCACATCGAACGCACTCGTCTGCTCGTACACTTGGTCGATGTTTCCGATGCCAGCGGCCGCCCGGATGTAACCAAAGATGTCGAAGTGATTTTGGGGGAGCTCAGCAGCTTTGGCGCGCATCTCGACGAGAAGCCGATGATCATGGCGGCGTCGAAGATCGATGCTGTCAACAAGGACAAGCTGGCGGACCTGAAACGTTATTGCAAGAAACACAAGTTAAAGCTGTATGAAATCTCCGCGGTTACGGGTAAGGGAATCGAGGAATTGAAATACGCGATGGCCGCTGCAGTGGAAGAACTACGCGAGAAGGATCTTCAGCAAGCCGCCCAGAAGAAGGCTTAACCGCAAAGAGCGTGGAGGCTCGCGAAGTGCGCTAAGCAGACAGGAAGGCGGCCCTTGCGGGCCGCCCTTTTTTGTTCAAACCGACTGCGATCCTATGCTCGTGGCAGCGGACCATGCTGGAAGTGATACTGCAGAATCCGCGCAGCCAGTGCTGGGTGCATGGGGTCTCCTTTGTGCTCAACGGTTCGTACAACTTCCCCTCGGCAAACTACTTCAGTGGCCGAGAGTCCGGCGATCTCCGCCGGAAGCACGAGGTTGATTTCCAGTTGTGCACTGGGTTGCAGTATCTCGTCCGCTTGAAACAGCATGCCGGACCGGCTGATGTTCTCGGTTTCGCCCACATGCCATTCCTTCTCGCCGAGTCGACGATAACGAAGAGGCAACTGAATGTGGAATCGTGGTGCGCGCGTGGGCGGGATTTCCCGGGCTCGCGCGGCGTGGAGTGGTTCAGCGGATTGCGTAGACATAACAGCCTCCGGGGGAGTTGGAGTTGCATCGAGCACTTCGCGCACTTTGCTTTTCAGGTCGCGAAGGGTAAAGGGTTTCTGGAGCAGACGTACGCCGTCGTCCAGCATGCCATTGTGTCCGATCACGTTTTCGGTATAACCGGACATATAGAGCACTTTCACGTTGGGACGAATTTCAGAAATGCGCTGGGCCAGCTCCCGGCCGTTCATGCCAGGCATGATGACGTCAGTGAGCAGCAAGTGGATTATTTTTTCGTGAGCCACCGCAATTTGCATGGCGACGGCCCCGTCCGCTGCCTCGATCACGTGATATCCCTGTTTTTCTAGGTACTGTCGGGCGAGATAGCGCAGGTTGGCCTCATCTTCGACCAGCAGGATGGTCTCCGTTCCGGGCTCGACCTTGTGGTTCTCGACGGCAAGGGCGACCTGGGTGGCGGCTTCACCGGTTGAGGCGACACGCGGCAGGTAAATCTTGAATGTCGTTCCTTTACGCAACTCACTGTGGACCCAGATATAGCCTCCGCTTTGCTTGACGATGCCGTACACCGTCGAGAGGCCGAGTCCGGTTCCTTTCGTTCCCTTAGTGGTGAAGAAAGGCTCGAAGATGCGCGATTGAGTTTCGTTATCCATGCCGTTGCCGGTGTCGCTGATCGCGACCATGACGTAGTCGCCGGGTGGCAACGGTGCGTGCAGGCGCGCGTAATCTTCATCGAGGGAAACGTTGGAAGTCTCAATCGTGAGTCTTCCCCCTGACGGCATGGCGTCGCGGGCGTTGACGGCCAGGTTCATGATGACCTGCTCGATCTGTCCGGGGTCGGCGCGTACCATCCAGGGATTCGGGCTCGGGACCAGGACCAGGTCGATGTCTTCGCCGATCATGCGGGTCAGCATCTTGAGGTTTTCGGTCGCAACGTCGTTCAGATTGACAATCCTCGGTGCCAGCATCTGCTTCCGGCTGAAAGCCAGAAGCTGGCGAGTCAACGAGGAGGCGCGTTCGGCAGCGCTTGCGATTTCCTGGGCCGGACCGCGCAGGTGAGGTTCGGCTCCGAGACGCTCGAGCAGGAATTCCGAATAACCCGAGATCACCATCAACAGGTTGTTGAAATCATGCGCGATGCCACCCGCGAGGCGACCAACGGCTTCCATCTTCTGAGACTGGCGCAATTGATCCTCCAGGGCACGGTGTTCGGTGACGTCTTCAGCAAACAACTCGAACACCACGCCGCCCCCGCCACCGTTGGCAACGGAGCGACCGGAAACGCGAACCAAGGTGGTAGCGCCATTCTTGCGTTTCCATTCCGCTGTCAGCCCCTTGAATGGTTCGGCGGAACGAAGAAAGTCGGCCAGAGTGAACCACTGATCGTGATCGGGGTAGAGGCTAAAAATATGCTGCCCAAGCAGTGCGGCGGCGGAAGTGTATCCCAGCAACGCAGCGAAGGCGGGATTCGCGTCGAGAATCAGCCCCGCGGAATCACACCGGCAGATGCCATATGGTGCGTTCGTCACCAGTGACCGGAGATTCAGCTCAGAGCGACGCAGGTTTTCTTGCGCCGCCCGCAACGCGGCGTTGAGCCAGCAGATCAGCATGGCCACGAAAAAGAACACCGAGAGCCGGAGGATGGCCGTACGCAACTCCGCAGGGGTGTGAGGCCCGGTGAGCGAGTAGTAGGCACTCACGGTAACGGCGAACGAGGTAGCGACCAAACCGGGCTTCCAGCCCCCATACCAGGCGCTCACCATCACCGCCACGCCGAACAACGCGAGGCGGCTTTCGGACACGTCGGCCAGCATTACCGTGGGAATCAGCGCCAAGGCGGTACTCAGCACGGCAACCCCGTACCGAAGTATGGGTGCGCGCGCAGGAGCAATGCGGAGTAGAGGGAGAGTTACTCGCATAGGAAACACATGGTAGTTCGGAAAGTAGGAAACAGGATAGTAACAGGAGTTCATCCCGTTCCGGAAAAGTGCGCCTCAGAGCATCGTCCGTAAAACTACGAGAGCGTGGCCGGTTGGACAATGCAAGGATGATTCAGATAGCATCGCAGCCCGGGAATTTGGACACTCAGCGGCTTGCCCCATTTCCATGAACACTGGACTCTTTGGCGGGACCTTCGACCCGGTGCATCGCGGGCATCTGGCCTTGGCGCAAGCGGCCATGGAACAATACAAACTGCATCGGATCTGTTTTGTGCCGGCCAATGTTCCACCTCACAAACAGCGCCAGCCGCTTACGCCTTTCGTCCACCGTTTTGCCATGCTCGCTCTGGCTACGGCGCAGGAAAAGGCCTTTGTACCCTCTTTGCTCGAGGCCCCGACGGATGGAGCGCCCAGTCGAAAAGATCGCCAGGAAAACCCGAACTATACGATCGACACGATCCGCCGGCTTAAGCAGTCATTCAAGACCAGCGACAAGCTTTTCGTGCTGATCGGCATGGATGCTTTTGCCGACATCGCCAAGTGGCATCTGGCGGAAGCGCTGTTCCGCGAATGCGAGTTCATCATCGCCAGCCGGCCGGGTTATTTCCTCGCCGATGTGGCAAATGCACTGCCCGAGAGCCTGCGTCCGCGTCCGGAAGTAACCAAGCCGTTCCACAAACAGGCCGCGACCGGAGATTTGGTTCTGAAGGGAGCGACCATTCATCTGATGGGCGATCTCCATCAATCGGCTTCCGCGACGGCGATCCGGGAGGCGGCGGCGAAGGGCAAGCCGCTGGGTCGTTTTGTGGACGCGACGGTGGCGGTGTACATCAAGAAGATGGGTTTGTACAAGTAACCGCAAGTCGCACCGTCCTGCGGATCGTGTCGAACCCGGTATGATGGTAGGCCAGAGACTCACAAGAACTAGCTATAGCTAGTGATTCTCCGGCACGAATGCAGGGCAGGCGTCCCAAACCGCCGGAAGCAGGAGACGAGATGGCTCAGAATCACTACACCACGAAGGCCAAGCGAAGGCAAAAAAGCAGCAAGCGCAAGGACTCCACCCCGGCCACCATGGCCAAGTTGAGAGAACTGGCAGCGGCAGAGGCGAAAAAGTCAGGCAAATGAACTCGTAGCTGGCTGAATGCGGGGCCGCAACAACTGCATCGAGTCACACGTTTTCTTTCGTTGGACCTGACGCTGAGCTGGCCCGGAAGGCAGTGTCCGGTCTCGGACAGGATTTTCTCGAATACACAGCTTCGACCGACCCTCCGTCCCGAGTAATTCTGCAAGGTGATGAAAGAATAATCTCTTCGCCCGGTCTGGAGTTGGATCCGAAGGTGCTGTATCGTCGACCAGCCGGTCTCATAAGGAGCAGGCGCCAACTGGGGCGACATCGCTTTACGAACCGCCATCGAACCCGAGCAGATGGCGAATGGGCTCCGTGCCACGGTTCGTTCTTTGGAGCCGCAGTTGCCCCTGGATCAGTTTCAAAGCCTGGAGTGCACGGTTTCTGATAGCCAAGCCCCACGCCGCTTCCACACGGCGCTCATCGCCGCCTTTGCCTTCGCGGCGATTTTACTAGCGGCACTCGGCTTCTACGGCGTCATCGCGTTCTCGGCTGCTCTGCGCACGCAGGAGTTGGCAATCCGTATTGCGCAAGGCTCACAGCGGTCAGGAATTCTGCGGCTGGTTTTTACGTCCGCAGCCAAACTTGCGGTCGCAGGTTGGGCGGTTGGATTGTTGGGCGCCGCGGCAGCCTCCCGCCTGCTGCGCTCATTCCTGTTTGGCGTCAGTCGGTTCGACCCGCTCGTTCTTCTGCTGGCCGCGATCTTCGTACTATGTTGGCCTTATGGGCTTCTTGGACTGCCCGCTAAGGTGCAATTGCGTTCGCGCCGACTGGGCTAGTCGAGGGTCGGTTACAATGGCAGTCACGGCTGTCGACTACCGACTCACGACCAATCACTGAATGAAGAAGAACGAACTCAAACAGCAAATTGCCGCCGCGATCCAAGCCTGCCTCGAGAAAAAGGCTGAAGAACTCAGCATCCTGGAAATGGAAAAAGGTTCGGGAGCGTTCACTGACTACTTTGTACTGTGCAGCGGAACCAATCCGCGGCAGGTGCAGGCCATCGCGGATGAAGTAGAACTACGCCTGAAAGCAGCCGAGTTGCGACCGGCGCATGTCGAGGGCTACAAACAGGCAGAGTGGGTTCTGCTTGACTATGTTGACTTTGTGGTGCACGTTTTCTCCGAGAAAGCGCGAAAGTTCTACGATCTGGAGCGGCTGTGGAAGTCGGCGAAGCGGCTGGAGCCATCCGACTTGAAGACGATCCCCAGGAAGAGAAAGCTTGAGAGCAAGCCGACCGCCTCGAAAAAGAAGAAGAGAGCGAAAGCTTAGCGGCCTGTTTTCCTTTCGTGGTTTTTGCATTCCCGATGACATCGAAGCCTGACTCCGAACCAGGTTGGGGATCTCAATACCGCCTGCTTGCATCCGAGAAGTGGAAAGCCAAGTCGGCTGCCATGGGACGGCCCGTAACCGAGGCGCTGGTGGAATATGCGCGGCCGGTAGCGGGGATGGATGTGCTGGACGTAGCGAGCGGAACCGGCGAGCCTGCAATTAGCCTGGCGTCTCGCGTGGGAGATCACGGCCACGTTACAGCGCTCGATCTGAGCGCGGATCTTCTGGCGGTCGCGGCCGAGCGATCAAGGTCGCGCGGACTCAACAACTTCACCACCCAACAGGGAGATGCGCACAGCCTGCCTTTTCCCGACAGCAGTTTTGATCTCGCAACCTCGCGCTTCGGCGTGATGTTTTTCCGAGACGCAGGCCTTGCCTTGCGCGAACTGCGGCGCGTCTTGCGGCCTGCGGCGCGGGCGTGCTTTCTGGCCTGGGGGCCGTTCGAACAGCCTTACTGGCAAAGCATGATGGGCGTTGTGCACAGGCGTGTTGGCGGCCCCATGCTGCCGCCCGGTGGGGCGGATCCTTTCCGATTTTCTACCCCCGGAAGCCTGTCGAACGTTTTGAACAGTGGCGGGTTCAATGCCGTCGAAGAAGAGACTAAAACTTTACCGTGGACGTGGCCGGGCTCGGTCGAAGAAGTGTGGGAGCAGGCACAAGCCGTTGCCGTACCATTTCGTCCGATGCTCGACCGCGTTCCCGCGGAGAAGTGGCCAGAAATCCACGCCGAGGTGCATGCAGCAGTGCGGCACTACTCTGACGGCGAGAAGATCGCGTTCGGAGTGTCGGTGGTGTTGGCCTCGGGCAAAAGGTAACAGACTGCTTCGTCATGAAAATCCGAATTGCATGGATCGGGAAGACGAAGGAGCCCGCGATCGCATCGCTGACCGAGGAATATCTCAAGAGGATTTCGCGCTATGTTCCCGTAGAAGGACTGGCGTTGCGCCAGGAAGCAGCTTTACTCGGGATGTGCGGCCGGTCGCCGGAAACAAAGGGCGGGACGAAGTCTACCCTGGCGCTGATGGATTCGCGCGGCAAAGAGCTCTCCTCCGAGCAGTTCGCCAAATTTCTTGGAGAGTATCAGGACCGCAGTCCGTTGCCGCTGGTCTTCGCCATTGGCGGAGCAGATGGCTTCAGCGACACGGCGCGAGCCGCGGCGCAGCACACGCTTTCACTTGGACAGATGACTCTCCAGCATGAATTGGCGCGAGTCGTTCTGCTGGAGCAGGTCTATCGCGCGTTCACGATTCTGAAAGGGCACCCTTATCATTCGGGACATTAGCTTCGCTGCTGATTTCTCTCCTGCGCTCAAGGGCTATGTCGGGAACCGAAAACCGCCTTCCTCAGCCAGTTTTTTCCAGACCAGGTGAGGCAAAAGCGGACCTCCTGCTCGGCCGATTCCAGTCGTGGTCGCTGGCCATTTGAATCTGCGCACCAACGCAGTCACATCCTTTAAGGTGCGATGGACAAACAATTCCCAGGTTTCCGACGCCAAAGTGTCGCTTGAGTATCTGTAGGGAACAACTCCTGACGACGCTTGTATACGCGGCTGAACTGCGGCGTTCTTAGCGAGCCAAAGTGCGAGCCAAAGTTCAGCGCTATCAATCGCAGCTCCTCTTCCGAGGAGCCACTCTGCCACAACGATCGCGTCGTCCCTATACCAACCAAGCTCGCCGCTCGTCATTCGCCGTGCCATAAAAGTCATGTCACGATTATTTTTTCATTTCTGTAGATCCCACCAGAACCCTCAGAACCTCCTGGGCAAGTTTGCTGGCATCGGCGCCTTCCATGTTCGTGAGCACGACGACTCCCGCACGTTGCGCGGGTGCGATGGTAAACGCAGTGCTCGTCCCCTGCTGTCCGCCGTTGTGACCCACGGACGCGATGCCGTTCTCGTTGCCATTCCCCCACCCAAGGGCATACTCATCCTTGGATCCGTCCAAAGGCTTCAGCGGCGTCCACATCAGATCGCGCGTCGCTCGCTTGATCAGCTTGTCGTTCAGAATAGCAACTTCGAAATGAGCCATGTCTTCTGCGGAAGAAAGCCAGCCACCGCCCGGGATTTTGTAGCTGGAGTCAAGAAAGTCGGCATTCTGCACGGTACCCGACTCCGTCTTCTGAAAGAAACGAGTTCGATAGGGAATAATGGCAAAACGATCGTCGACTTGGGTGTGTTCCATGCCTGCCGGACCAAAAACATTCTGCCGCAAGAAGTCGACATAGTTGACGCCAGAAGCCCCTTCAATGACGCAGCCCACCAGCGTGTAGCCCTGGGTCGAGTAATGAAACTGTTTTCCCGGATCCGAGAGCAAGGGATCGTTCTTAAAGAAGTCTAACCCAGCCTGGATCGGATTCTCGAAGTGCTTCGTGTTGCCCACCTCGAGATCGTCCTGCGAACTCGATTTATAGTGCCGAATGCCGGCAAGATGCCCCATGACCTGCCGTGTGGTGATGAGCGACTGTTTCTGCGGAAACGACGGACAATATTTCTGGACGGGCGCGTCTAGATCGAGTTGTTTCCGCTCCCAGAGTTGCATCGCGGCAGTGGCCGTCAGTGATTTGGAGATGGATGCGAGGCGGAACAGGGTATGTTCGCTGACGGGCGCGTTATCTTCGGCATCGGCCAAGCCGAAGCCGCTGCCCCACTCGTACTCTCCGTTCTCCACCACCGCTAGCGACACCCCCGGAACATGCGACGAAGTCATGAACTTGCTGACGGATTCCTCGATTTGAGTACGCTTTTCCGGAGAGAGTTTAGTTTCCTGGGATTGAGAAAGGCAGGCAAAGGCTGCGCAAAATAGGACGGTAGCGCTGAACCATCTGAGGTTGCGCCTTAGTCGAAGAGAGAATTTTCCATGCAAGGTCATGGGCTACCTTCCAACAAAGTTCTCTATTGTAGGCTAGGTACGCCATGACTGCCGACCCAGATCATGCTCAGAAATGAACTGCGTTGAGATCTGGGGTTATTGCGTGACGGTGGCCTGGTAGCTCACCGTTTGCCAATGACCTGTACGGCGGACCCACACTCTGGTATAGCGATACGGCCCGCTGAAGTCTTCCCCAAGCTGGTGGCCTTTCACGTCGGCCCGAGCCGTGACGACCGCCATGTCGCCGTAAACTCGCACCACCATGTCACTCACATCGATGGTGTCGTAGCGAAGCTGGCCACTCTTGCGAGCCGAGACCGTGTCCCGCTTCGTCGTGACCTGCCCCAGAGGACTGATGGCAACGTAGTCCTCAGCGAGGGTTCGCTGAGTGAATTCGGCATCGCGGTGGATGCTGGCTTCGCGTGCTTGCCGTTCCATATCCACGATCTCTTTGACCGTAGCCTGATCGGCTGGATCGATGGATGACCGAGGATGAACTGCTACATGCTGCGCTGAAAACGCCGGCGACGCTAACAGCAGAGCCCACAATAACACTCCACACTTGTTGATCACGATGAGACCTCCGCGGTTTGCGAGGGGACAGAGATCCGCCTGACCGATCTACGCATCGTTGGATGCGGTAGTTCCGTGGAAAAGTTCCCGAGCGCGACTTTTCTCTCTACATCAATATCCTGCGAATGTTCACAAGTCATGCTTGAAACCTTCCTCCTAGAAATACAGACTGCTCCCCAGCCTCTATCATTTGCATTTCTTGGAATACCGAGCGAAGACATGTCCTTGCCCCTTAGCGCAGCTGACATCCAACAGGGTTTCAGCGCAGACCTTTGAACAAGACACTGCAACTTCCGTTCCATGGCGAGCATCGCGCAACCCCTTGACAAGATGGACCCGACGCACTCGGCTTCGCGCCCTGTCATGTCCACTCCGGGATTGACTGTCCAGTTTTGGACAGATTGTTTTCGAGGTTATGCGCACGATCTCATCTTGGGTGCGTGGATTCGAAGGCGCACAGGTGAGGGCAGCATCTAGTAGAATCAAGCTTCCGCTCAAGGCATGGCTGACATCCGTCGTGGTCTGATCATCGTGAACACGGGTCCCGGTAAGGGCAAGACCACCGCTGCTATGGGGACCGCCCTGCGAGCCGTCGGACAAGGTATGCAGGTTTTAATGCTGCAATTCCTGAAAGGTTCGTGGCACTACGGCGAGCTCGACGCCGTCGAGGCCTTTGGCGGCAAGTTTGTGATGAAGCAGATGGGCCGCGGCTTCGTCAAAGTAGGGGCGGAGAAGCCGGACCCGGAAGATGTCCGCATGGTCGAGGAAGCGTGGACCGAAGCCGATCGGGCGATTCAGTCAGGGCAATGGGACTTAGTGATTCTGGATGAGATCAACTACGCCATCAGTTACGGCATGCTAGATCCGGCCAAGGTGGTTGAAAGCTTGAAGAAGAAACCAGAAATGGTGCATGTCATCTTGACGGGCCGAAACGCGCACCCGACAATCGTCGAGGCTGCCGACACCGTAACCGAGATGCGCCAAGTGAAGCACGCCTATGAAAAAGGCGTGATGGCGCAGAGAGGAATCGAGTACTAGGTCTCGTTTCCCGGTTCTCAGTCTGAACATGTTTGTTGAGAACTGACAACTGAGAACCGGGAACTTCTTTTATGGCTTGGTTTAAACGCGAATCCGGCGAGTTAGACACTTCGGGCGAGAAAAAGGTGCGCACGGAAGGATTGTGGGTAAAGTGCGAGGGTTGTCGCCAGATCATCTGGAAGAAGGACCTGGAAGAGAACATGAACGTCTGTCCGAAGTGCGACAAGCACTTCCGGATTGACGCGCGGGCCCGGCTAGCCCTGTTGCTCGACGACAACCAGTATGAGACGTTCGACGGCAACATTTCCTCGACCGACCCGCTGAAGTTTGTGGACCTGAAGCCCTATTCCTCACGATTGAAGCAAGCGCAGAAGGATACGGGCCTGAAAGACGCCATCATCAACGCCCAGGGCAAGCTACTCGGACGGCCCGTCGTGGCGAGTGTGATGGAGTACGCGTTTATCGGTGGCAGCATGGGCGCCGTGGTGGGGGAAGCGATTACCCGGGCCGTCGAGCGGGCGGCCGAAAAGCGAATACCTCTGGTGATTGTCTCCGCTTCCGGCGGGGCCCGCATGATGGAAGGCGTCATCAGCTTGATGCAGCTGGCGAAGATTTCTGCGGCTCTGGCGCGGCTCGACAAGGCCAAGGTACCGTTTATTTCACTGCTTACCGATCCGACAACAGGTGGCGTGACCGCATCGTTCGCCATGCTCGGCGATTTGAACATCGCGGAACCGGGAGCTCTCATCGGATTTGCCGGACCGCGGGTCATCGAACAAACGATCCGCCAGAAGCTGCCACCCGGCTTTCAGCGCAGCGAGTTCCTGCTGCAGCACGGCATGCTCGATGCCGTCGTTTCCCGCAAACAACTCAAGCCTTACATCGCCCGCGCGCTGGATTTCATGGTGGCGTAAGCGGCCTTTAGCCGTTAGCTTTCAGCTGAATCCCTTGTAGCGACCTGTCATTCGCTTCGACGAACTGGCGCATAAACCTGCTGCCACACTCGAATACCACCAGATGATGTTGGTAAGCTAGAAGTTGGAGCCCTGCCCAGGAGAAGTCAAGAGCTGAAGGCTAAGAGCTGATTCATGTCCTACGAAAATGCAGTGGCGAGTATGTTCGCGCTTGGGCACGAATTGTCCCAGACGCCGTCGAACAAGTTCGATTTGGCCCACATGCGCGTGCTGCTGAAGGCGATGAAGCATCCCGAGCGAGTCTTTCCGAGCGTGCTCATCGCCGGGACGAATGGCAAAGGCTCAACTGCGGCGACGCTGGCATCAATTTTGCGGGCGTCGGGTCTGAAGACGGGCCTGTACACCTCGCCTCATCTGGTGCGAATCAACGAACGCATCCGCGTGAACGGGAAAGAAATCAGTGACCGTGACTTTGCGCGCCTGCATGGCGATGTGGACCGAGTGGCCGAGCACTTGATCGCACAGGAACAGTTGCCATGGCATCCCAGTTTCTTCGAGATGATGACCGCGATTGCGTTCGCTCACTTCGCGGCCGAGCACGTCGACCTGGCGGTGCTCGAGGTCGGCATGGGTGGGCGTCTGGATGCAACCAATGTGGTCGAGCCTCTGGTCAGCATAATTGCAGATATATCGTTGGACCATCAGAAGTTCCTGGGCAACACGGTCGGTGAAATCGCAGGTGAGAAGGTCGGCATCATCCGACCGGGCGGCGTGGTCGTGACTCTGCCGCAGCAGCCGGAAGCGAATGATGTGATCGGACGTGCGATTCTCGAACTGGTAGCGCGCGGAGTCAGCGCCGCGCAGTATGTTCCTCCCATATCGCCCGCAAGCACCGACTACCTGGTATCGAGTGCCGCGAACAAATCCAGAACGACAGCCGGCGAGGATCGGCAACCCTTTCTTTGCCGATACCCGCTGCACGTCATGGGCAAGCAGATTCTTGTGGAGACGCCTTTGGTGGGTCGGCATCAGTTGCGCAATGTGGCTTTGGCGATCGCCGCTGCGGAGGAATTGAGCAAGTTAGGCATCGCAGGAATTACGCCCGATTCGCTCGCGCGGGGAATTCGCGAGACGCATTGGCCAGGGCGTTTTCAAGTAATTCCAGCTCGGGCCGATTGGCCGGAGGTTGTGCTCGATGTGGCACATAATCCAGCTGGAGCATGGGCCCTCCGCTCCGCCCTTTCAGAGCGCTATGACGACCGTCCGCTGATTTTTGTTTTCGGAGCCATGCGCGACAAGGCAATCTCAGAGATGATGGAAATCCTGTTCCCTCTGGCTGATCGGGTCATTGTCACGCGGCCCGAGAATCCAAGATCGGCGTCTCCGGAAGAGATTCGGCAAGCGGGGAGCCGGACCGGAACTGAAATTGAAACAGTCCCCGAGATTGGGGCGGCTCTCGAGCGCGCTCGGCGCGTCTCCGGACTGGAGGCCGTCGTTGTGGTGACGGGTTCGATCTATCTCGTCGGAGAAGCGATGCGGTGGTTGGGAGTAGGCACATAAGACCGAGCGGACGGCTATCTATGTACATTTCTGTAGCACCAAGGTTCCGGCAGGAACACTGGGGAAGTCTTTCGTGACCCTAAGTAGTAGCCAAACGGCCAAGCCTTCGCCAGTCGTTTCGCCTAGAATGGAAGCGTGCAGGAAGTGAATTCATCGGTTGATCGAGTGCAAGCTGACCAGGTGGGAAACGGCCAACCGGCGATCGCGCCCGGAACGATTTCGCTCGCCCCTTCGCGGCGAAGTCCCCACCTCATTCCAGGAACGAATTACGGCTGGCTTAGCCGGCTGCGGTCGTACTTCTTCTTCAACCCCCTCATCTGGTTCTATACGCTGGGCATGGGATTAGCCGCCCTGCCGGGTGGGGTCTTCGACCGCACCGGCCGGCGGCTTCACTGGTTTTCGTCGACCTGGTCATGGCTGATCATGAAGACGATCGTTTCGCCTGTAACGGTCACCGGGCTCGACAAGATCGACACCTCGAAACCTCACGTCTATGCGGTCAATCATGGATCGGCACTCGACATTCCCGTGCTCTACGCGAATCTGCCGTTTCAGTTCCGGATTGCCTTCAAGAAAGAACTCCTGTCGTATCCAGTGGTAGGCTGGCAACTGAAACGGTCCGGACAGGTTTGCATCGATCAGCAGAATCCATCCCACTCGGTCAGCAGCATTCGAGCGGCGTTGAAGGGTCTGAAAGCCGGGCTGCCGCTGGTGATTTTTCCTGAAGGTGGACGCACGCCCGACGGGGAGATCAAGCCGTTTCTGCCAGGAGCATTTTTTCTCGCGATCAAGGCGCAGGTCGACATCGTTCCAATTGCGCTGGTGGGAACTTACGAATTGCTTCCCATGAACACATATCACATCAAGTCACGCCCTCTGGAAATGCGGGTGGGCGAGCCCATTTCGACGAATGGATTGAAGGCGCGCGATCTGCAAATGCTGTCCGCTCAGGTGCAGAAGGCCGTCGAAGACTTGTACTACAAAAAATGAGTGCGGGCTCCGCGCCCCTCAGCAGGCCGAGCAATTCTACGCGGCTCTCTTGTTCTCATCGCAGAGTTGTTGATAATAGTCCCGGCCGCGCTGGTAGCCCCGAGTAAACGCCTCTTCGACGTCTTCCCCGGGATGCTGGCGCTGAACGTCTTCTAGCGCAGCATTCATCGCGCCCGAGACCTGGTCGAACTCCAGGCAACGCGTCTTCGCGTGCAGCGCCGCCTGGAAGCCGAGCCGATAGAACCTCTCATCGTCGGCAAAGTTTTTGCCGGCTTTCGAATAGTGGCTTTCCTCGGCGCCACGCAGGCCAATCCACCATTGTTCGCGAGCGGCGTCAACCGACTCCGCCCCTTCTCGTTTCATCAGTTCACGCATCAGCGCCGCCGATTTTTCATTCTCCGCCAGGCCAATGACTACACTGCGGCCTTGTCGCAGAGCGTCTTCGTAGACGAAAATCTCATCTTCCGGCAGTCCCTGCGTGGTGGATTTCTCTATCTTGTCACCCACGGTCGCACCCACCGTAGCCCCAGCGGCTCCCACGATAGCGGCTCCGAGCAAGCCCAGAGCAGTAATGGGCCCCACTCCGGGCACCAGGGCGATCAGAAGCGAACCTCCCGTGATCCCGACGCCACCACCGAGCAGTGCGCCGATGGCTTTTCCCATGCCCGGTTGTTCAGCGCTATCTGTGGGCACAGAGGGCATTTCCTTTTCGATCTGCTCCATACTTCCGGGTGTCAAAAGAGTAATTTTGTCGGAGGGAATGCCGGCTTGCGATGCATCCTGCACGGTGCGCTCCGCCGCGGCTCGTGTCTTGAAAACTCCACTGATTGCTTCCATGATTCACCTCGTCAATGGCGACAGAGTATAGTACGGCCGGTGGCCTGAGAGCAAAAGCGCGCACGGCGCACGCCAAAATCCAGGTCTTTGATGCAGAAACAGAGCCAGGCGCCAGGTCGAAAATAATCGGTTTGAATTTTTCTTGCCGTAACCTTTCCCCTCGCCACAGCGTTACTCTTATGAAAGGCCACACCGCGGAGAATTCGTTGAAGGCTCTGAAGAAAGAAGCGGACGAGCGGCTTCTCATCGAAGCTGCGCAGCAGGACCCCGCTCGTTTTGCCGAGCTATACGAAATCAATTTCGAGCGCGTGTACGCCTATGTAGTAAGACGCGTAGGGAACCGGACTGAAACCGAGGACCTGACCTCCGAAGTATTTCACCAGGCGCTTGCCAATCTGAAACGGTTTGAGTGGCGCGGAATTCCATTTGCAGCATGGCTGTTCCGCATTGCAGCGAACCTGATTTCGGACCGCTGGCAGCGGTCAGGCCGGGAGGTCCCCGACGAGTCGGGGCAGATCGAGGCCGCACAGGTAAGTCCGGTCGAGATTGAAGAAGTGGAGCGGCGCGCTACTTTGTTTCGCCTGGTCGACACCTTGCCGAACGAACAGCGTCGTGTCGTGGTTCTGCGCTTCGTCGAGCAAAAAAGTATCAGGGAAGTAGCGCGGGAAATTCGCAAGACCGAGGGTGCGGTGAAGCAGCTGCAGTTCCGCGCGCTCAGCAGTTTGCGGGCGCGCATGGAGGGTGCCGATGCCTAAGCGCTCTCTGAATCCGGGGAATAACGATACGAACAAGATCGAGGAGCTCAACCAGGCTATCGAGACGATGCTGGCTGGGACGGATGGCAAGGCTCCGAAGGTGGCAGCTGGCATTGAACCACTGCTGCGAACTGCCTCCGATTTGCGCGATCTGCCGCGCGAGAGTTTCCGCGCACGATTGAAATCTGAATTAAAAGGGAGAAAGAATATGGCTATTGTTGCCGAACCCGTTGCAGCCGTTCGCACGACGGCATCCCCAAGTTTGTCGTTCAAGAATGCTGCCAAAGCGATTGAGTTCTATAAGAATGCACTCGGAGCGCGGGAAACTTTCCGCTTCGAAGCGGGAGGGCACGTCGCGCACGCCGAGATGGCGATCGGCGACTCGATCTTTATGCTCGCGGAGGAGTGGCCCGAGGGCGGCCGGTTCAGCGCCGAGACACTGGGAGCATCGCCCGTGCAGATGGTCATCCGCGTTGATGACGTGGATGCATTTGCGGAACATGCTGTTTCAGCAGGTCTGACCGTGAAGCGGCCCCTGCAGGATCAGTTCTATGGACACCGGGACGTTCTCTTGAGCGATCCTTTCGGATACACCTGGAATGTGTCGACGGTAAAAGAAGAAATGTCGGTCGAGGAGATGCACCGGCGGATGAAGGGAATGACGACGGGTCCCGAAGGCGGGCAGATGCCAACGAAAGGGCCTGCGGTGGAGCCGATTCCGCGCGGATTCCGCACGGTCACTCCATACCTGATCGCGCCGGACGGACCCGCGCTGCTGGAATTCGCCAAGCAGGTTTTCGGTGCGGAAGAGACCCACCGGGCCGTGGGCTCGGCGGGCGGCTTGCACGGCGAAGTGCGTATCGGAGATTCGATGCTGATGATGGGTGGCGGCATTCCGGGACGTGAATTCACGTCCACTCCGAATACCCATGCGTTGCACGTCTACGTCAAAAATACGGATGCGGTTTACCAGAAAGCGCTGACGGCGGGCGCGACGACGTTGCAGGAACCGGCCGACCAGGACTATGGCGAGCGTTCGGCCAGCGTAAAAGATCCGGCGGGCAACCACTGGTACATCGCCACGCGCTTGGAGGGAAACTATAAGTGGGAAGGTGCGCCGGACGTGCAGCCGTATTTGCATCCTCTGCGCGCGGAGCCTGTGATCAACTTCCTGAAGCGCGCCTTCGGGGCTCAGGAAACGGGACGCTATACCGCGCCGGACGGAGTGGTTCACCACACGACGATCAAGGTTGGTGACGCGTTCCTCGAGATGGGCGAGGCTCACGGGCCTTATCAGCCGATGAAGTCGATGTTCTACCTGTACGTACCGAATGTGGACGCGGTGTATCGGACAGCCCTGGCGGCAGGCGCGAAATCGATGAAAGAGCCTGCTGAACAGCCGTATGGCGACCGAGTGGGAGCTGTCAGTGACATCTTTGGTAATCAGTGGTGGATCGCGACGCATGTCAAGGACCTCGCCCAATAGGGGTGACTGTCATCCTGACGTCCACGGGTTTTTGGCCGAGGGGCCAAGGATCTGTGCAATCCACCGGGACTGCTCCGACTGAACTAGTGGACTAGTTGCCGCGGTCGTCCAAACACCATGCAAAGCGAACCGACGTGAATTTCGAGTCTAGAGTTCATTATTATTCGTAGGAGCACGGCGTCTTGACTGTACGGAGCCATCGTCGATGTCGTTGATTTACGAATATTCTGAGTCGTGTCGAGCGTAGAATTCGCAAGGTGCCGGAATGCCCGACGAACCAACCCGACCGTTATACGATCGGTTGGAGCGTCTGGAGCACGAACTTGAGCGTCTAACCGCTGCCGTCGGCCTGTTAGGAATAAAGCCCTGTTCCTGGTGCAAGAAATTTCTTCGAAGCTCCGAGCCAGCCACGTTTTTCAGTCGCGACACTCCGGTTTGTTACGAATGCGTTCCTGAATGGTGGCGCTACCAATGCAACCAACTGAGCGTCCATGAGAGGGAGGTCATCGAGCGCCAGCTGAAGACCTGGCTGCTCAGGTATCGTCATGCCGAAGTGGTGAGAGGTCCGGAGAAACTGCCTAAAGATCCGCCGCCCCACCTGCGGATTGTTGTCTCCTGCAATGAGTGCCAAGCTACGGGATATCTGAACAAGGTCCGTTGCGGCTTCTGCGATGGCCGGGGAACGGTTTGGATCGTCGTACGCTAGTCGCTATACTCCGCTCTCCCGCACTGCAGCCTCGACCCGTGAACCCATCGCTTATCGGGTATGGCGTCTTTTTGTCCTCTGCTTCCACCCCGCCGCACTGTTTGACCCTCCCCTATCCCTTCAATAGACTGAAAGATTCAGAACAACTGCAGGTTCCTCATTATGGCTGACAGCATTCATGTGAAACTCCCCGACGGGAGCGTGAAGGACGTTCCCAAAGGTACGACTGCGCTCGACATCGCCAAGTCGATCAGTCCACGGCTGGCGGATGCGGCACTGGCGGCGAAGGCTCGTCCATTCTCGCCCGCCGAACCAAGTTCGAATGGCGATCTCATCGACTTGACCAAGCCTCTGGAGCAAGACACCGACCTTCGGCTTTTGACTGAAAAAGATCCGGAAGCCCTGGAAGTTTACCGGCATTCGTCCGCTCACCTGCTGGCGGCTGCAGTGCTGGAGCTTTTCCCTGAGACCAAACTTGGTCACGGGCCCGCGACTGACATTGGATTTTTCTACGACTTCTATCGGCCGACGCCTTTTACGCCCGAGGATCTGGAAAAGATCGAAAAGAAGATGCAGGAACTGGTGCAGCGGAACATCCCCTACGCGCGCGAGTTTCTGCCGCGCGACCAAGGGCTGGCGGAGTTTAAAAAAGAGGGCGATTTCATGAAGTGCCATTTCATCGAGCAGTTCACCAAGCCCGATGAAAAGATTTCCATTTACCGCACTGGCAAGTTCACGGATTTCTGCCGCGGCCCGCACATCCCGTCGACCGGAAAGATCAAAGCGTTCAAGCTATTCAACATCGCCGGCGCCTACTGGCTGGGAGATGAGAAGAATCCGCAACTTCAGCGCATCTACGGCACGTCGTTCTTCTCAAAAAAAGATCTTGACGATTATTTGAAGCAACTGGAAGAGACCAAGAAGCGCGACCATCGCGTGCTGGGCCAACAGCTTGATTTGTTCTCGATTCAGGAGCTGGCCGGGCCGGGCCTGATCTTCTGGCATCCCAAGGGCGGAATCATCCGCAAACAGATGGAAGACTGGATGCGCGAGGAGTACATCAAACGCGGCTACTCGCTCGTGTACACCCCGCATGTGGCACGGAGACAGTTGTTCTTTACCTCGGGCCATGAGGGTTACTACTCGCAAAATATGTTCGATGCGATGGAACTGGACGACGCCGAATATCGTCTGAAGCCGATGAACTGTCCCGGCCACATTCTGATCTACAAAGATTCGCTGAAGTCGTATCGCGATCTTCCGGTGCGGCTGGGCGAGCTCGGCACGGTGTATCGCTACGAGCGCTCCGGCGTGATGCACGGACTGCTGCGCGTGCGGGGGTTTACGCAGGACGATGCACACATCTTCTGCACCCCGGAACAGATCGAAGGCGAGATTGCGAGTTGCCTGGAGTTTGCCCTGGACGTGTTGAAGGATTTTGGATTCGACAAGTTCCAGACGGAACTTTCCACCTGGAACCCCGACGATCGCAAAAATTTCGTGGGCAGCGAAGATCAGTGGATCCATGCCACCCAATCGCTGGAGAAGGTATTGAAAGAGCGCGGAATCGAGTACAAGACGATTGCCGGCGAGGCGGCGTTCTACGGACCGAAGATCGACATCAAGCTGGTGGATGCGATTGGACGATTGTGGCAACTCTCAACGGTGCAGTTCGACTTCAACCTGCCGCAGCGCTTCGGCCTGGAATATGTGGCTGAAGACGGCTCGCGCAAGCAGCCGGTCATGGTGCACCGCGCGCTGTACGGATCAGTGGAGCGCTTTTTTGGTGTGCTGATTGAGCACTATGCGGGGGCGTTCCCCGTGTGGCTGTCTCCGGTGCAGGTGGCGATGATTCCCATCAGCGAGCGTCACGCGGAGTATGCGAACAAAGTCGCGGACCAACTGAAGGCTATCGGTGTGCGCGTCGCAGTGGATGCGCGGAACGAAAAGATGAACTCCAAGATCCGCGAGCACGCCATGCAGAAAGTGCCTTTCCTGCTGGTCGTCGGAGATAAAGAGGCAGAAGCGGGAAGGGTGAACGTCCGCTCGCGCGGAAAAGAGAAGACGGAAGATATGGCGGCCGCGGACTTCGTCGAGAAGATCAGGAAACTGATCGCGGAGAAGAGCCCGGGGTTGGGCTAGGCCTAGCGAAGTTCAAGGGGGACGGCCGCCCTCGGCTGTCCTGGCGAGCGCCTGCTTGTCGCAGCGGGAATCCCGGCGATGTACCATTGTCGCGTGCACCCACTCGCGCAGCGCGTACTTTCACAGATTCGCCGGCAGCAGCTGATGAGGGCCGGGGATCGTGTCGCAGTCGCCGTTTCAGGCGGGATTGATTCGATCTCGCTCTTGCGGCTGGTGCTGGAGCTGCGGCACGAGTTGGGCATTGTCCTTTCCGTTGTTCATTTCAATCACAAACTTCGAGGGGCCGAATCCGACGCCGATCATGAATTCATTGCGCAACTGGCTCGACGGTATGACCTGGAGTTTTACAGTGACAGCGATGACGTTGCGCAGCATGCGGCGGAGGAGCATATCAGCGTGGAAACCGCGGCAAGGGAGCTGCGCTATGGATTCTTTCGCTATCTTCTGGAGTCGGGTGAATCGGGCGCTGTTCCCTCCAGGCCTGCAGCCCAGATTCGTAGTGCGTTTAGGAATCGCAGGGCTGAAAGCGCTGCGCCACCCGAAAGCGCACCCCGGGGGCAAAAGGCCGATTCTTCTTCTGCGCTTAAGGGCACGGCTGAAGCCGTGCCCTTTCACGAATCTTCAGCCCGAGAATCTATAAAGCACACGTCTACACGACACCCATCTCGAGAGCACACATCTCCATGGCACGAGTCTCACGACCGCGAGTTTGCAGAGGAGAGCTTGGAAAAAAATGAGACTCAAG
>Ga0209380_10000100_pt1 | contig 51791 bp, 43 predicted proteins | sample HubBroMetageWFT6_FD_188347 | JGI IMG/M metagenome (GOLD analysis project Ga0209380, IMG submission 188347) | Warmed and freeze-thawed soil microbial communities from the Hubbard Brook experimental Forest, New Hampshire - Hubbard Brook CCASE Soil... | ecosystem: Environmental > Terrestrial >...
TTTCTCTCGATGCGACCCTCGTTGTGCTCGTCCAAATGGCACACGCCTACGGCTCGTTGCTCGATGGTGTTCATTTTGGGCATTTTTGTTGACGCTCCTACTAGATTCTACTAGATTCCACTAGCGTTTTCAAGCCATTTTGGTGACTGCCGCAGCACTCTATTCCTTCAATTCAACCAGGGTAATCGCCTGCCCACCCCGGTCCTCGGCTTCCGAGCGAATCGCTTCGACCAGGGGATGCGTTTTGAGGAATTCGGCGAGGCCGCGGCGGAGGGCTCCTGTGCCGTGGCCGTGAATGATGCGGATTTGCGAGGAACCGGCGAGGGCGGCCTGGTCGAGAAATTTGTCCACGCGGCGGGTAGCTTCCTCGACGGTGCAACCGATGAGGTTGATTTCCTCGCCGGCGGGCTCGGTTGCAGGCTGTGTGCGGACAGTGACGCCTGGAGGCAGGACGCGCTTCTTGGACGTCTCTTCGCCCACGAGCGCGGTGATGTCGGCGAGCGCGACTTTCATTCGCAGCGGGCCGGCCTCGACTTCGGCGTTTTCGCCGTCGCGGCGGCGCAGGGTTACCGGAGTGGGCAGGCCGCGCACGCGGACTCGCGCGCCGGGAACGAGGTCGCTGTGCGCCACGGGCTTGGCGTTTTGCGCGGCTGCATTTCCAAGATCGGCCTGCGAATCGGCCAGATGCGCCACGGTTGCGGCATCGCCTTGTTCACGGGCATCACCGCGCGCTTTGACGAGCTTCCTATGAGTCTGTTTTTCGAGTTGCGCGCGCAGTTCACGCTCCTTCACCGCCTCAACGGCGCGCGCGACTTCTTTTTCGTGTTTTTCAATTGCCTGGGCGAACTGCTGCTCGAGTTCTTTCAGACGGGTTCGCTGCCGGTCGGTCCATTCGGTCTGCAAGCGCTTTTTTTCTTCGGCGAATTCTTGAGCGGCGCGCGCGGCCTCGCGCTTCAGAGTTTCGAGTTCGTCGCGGCTGCGATGCAGGTAGGCGATCAGCGCGGCGGCTTCGTGCGCTTCGGGCGAAAGCTGCGCGCGGGCCCGGTCAATCACGTGGGAGGGCAGGCCGAGGCGGCGCGCGATGTCAATGCCGCTCGAGCCGCCGGGAACGCCAACCATCAGGCGATACGTTGGGCGAAGGTTTATTTCGTCGAATTCGACCGCGGCGTTTAGCACTCCCGGCGTGGTCGAAGCATACGTTTTCAAGCGGTCATGATGCGTGGTCGCGAGGGTCAGGCAGCCGCGCTCGCGGAATTCATCGAGCAGGGCGACGGCCAGGGCCGCTCCCTCCTCTGGAGCCGTGCCCGTGCCCAGCTCATCCACAAGGACGAGCGATCGCGGCGTGGCGGCTTCGAGCATGGCGCGCACGTTGAGCACGTGCGCGGAAAAGGTGGAGAGATCGGCGGCGATCGACTGCTCGTCCCCGATGTCCACAAGCACTCGATCGACGAGAGGAAGGCGCGCCGTTTCCGCGGCGACGGGAATGCCGGATTGCGCGGAGAGCACGGCGAGGCCAACCGTTTTGAGCGCGACAGTTTTTCCGCCGGTGTTGGGGCCGCTGATAACGAGCACGGTCTTGGTTCCACCCATCGCAAGCGTCATGGGGACAACGCTGCGGCCGTGGGCGCGCAGGGTATCGGCGAGCACCGGATGCCGCGCGTCTTTTAGCTCAAGGGAGGGATGCTCGAGGGAAGACTGATCCGAGGAAGAAGGCGCAAGAGACTTTTCGATTGCAAATTGAGGCAGCGTGCAATCGAATTCGCGCGCAAAACGCGCGCGCGCGAATGCGGAGTCGAGTTCGGCAATGGTTTCGACGGCAAAACGCAGCGGCCCGAGGCTGGCTCGCAAGCGCTCAGTCAACTCCACGAGAATTCGCGTAATTTCCGCGGCTTCGTCCTCGGACAGCTGCACGAGCTTGTTGTTGTGCTCGATGGTTTCAAACGGCTCGACGAAAACCGTTTGGCCTGTGGCGCTGGCGGCGTGCACTACGCCCTGCACCTGGCGGCGCTCGGCGGCGCGCACGGGGATGACGAAGCGGTCATTGCGCAGCGTGACGTAATCCTCGCCGGCGTCGCCGCCGCGAGCGCGCAACATGCGCTCGAGGGATTTTTGAATCGTCTCGCGCGTGCGGGCCATGCTGGCGCGAATGCGTTTCAGTTCGGGCGAGGCGTCGTCACTGATTTCTCCGTTGGGCAGGACGGCGCGGCGAACAGCCGCCGCGAGCGGGCGGAGATCCGCGACAGATCTGGCGCGCGCGGAGAGCAGCGGAAATTGCCGGGTGGTGGGACCTGCTCCGGCGCGCGCACTCTCGCGAAAGGAGTCGCGCAGCATGGCAGCCGTGTCCGCGAGCGACGCCGCATCGAGCAGCATGCGCGGCGTGAGCACGGCTACGGGCGCTTCGAGTTCCACGAGCCAACGCGCCGGATCGGCCAGCGAACCGAATCCCATTTCGCTGCCGTCGCCCAAGTAGGCGACGGCTTCGGCAATCAGAGCGAAGGCGGCTTCCAGCGCGGAGCGATCCTGTGAAAACGAATGAGCGTCCACCGCGCGGCGCCCGGGCGCACAGGTTGTCTGGCGGCGCAACAGATCGCGCAGCCGGTCAAATTCGAGAATGTCGTCCGCGGTGCGCGACACGTTGCGCTAATTTTCCTTTCCCTGCGCGGCGCCACTCGCAAGGCGCGCGGCCAAGAACCGCGCGGCGTCCGCAGGAGTGGGCGCCTGATGCACCAGCGGATCGCTCGACTCGCCCCATCTGGACGCGTGCCCGCGCTCGACTTCGCGCACGCGGTCCAGGATCGGCTGCCAGAAATCGCCCAGCACGACGAACGGGCGCTGTTCCATCGCTTTCTTGTTGAGCATTTCCCAGACGACGGCGAGTTCCACGAGCGTGCCAGTGCCGCCTTTGCAAGCGACGTAGCCGTCGCCGAGGCGCACGAGTTCAAACAAGCGCTCTTGCCAGGTGGCTACGCGAGTTTCTTCTTCCACCCAACGATTTGCGCGCGGGCGGAAAAAACTGGACGTTACGGCGAGGACGCGTCCGCCGGATTCGCGCGCGCCGCGCGACACGGCTTCCATCACGCCGCCGTAGCCTCCGGTGCAGACTGCAAATCCTGCCGCCGCGAGCGCGCGCCCGAGTTCCAAGGATTCCATATAGTCCGCATGCCCATCCTCGGGACGCGAACTTCCGAACACGGTGATGATTTTTGTTTTCCCGGTCATGTTGTGGTTACGCTTCAGGGCCTAAAGGCCCCGATAGTTGCGAACCGAATGTCGCGGCTGAAGCCGCCACCCACAAGGCATTCAGAAAGCTTGTGTAGCACAACCACTCTTGGCTGGGCGCGTTTCTATAATTCAACAAATTTGTGTATTAGCGGCGATCGCAAAGCCCGCGCAGCCAGGAGTGGCTGTGCTACTAAAATCGCTCCGATTCGATTTTCCTTCACTTCCTCTAAATCCTTTGCTTCCTCTACTTCTTTTTCTCTTGTCCCAACTCCTCGACCATCGCGACGCAAATTGCGTCGATGACTTTGTTTGCGTCCTGGGCGTGAAGGTTGTTGTTGTTTCCCAGGATCGAGAACAGGAGCCGCTCGCCGCGGACGGTCATGGCGTAACCCGAAAGCGCATTTCCGTGTCCGATGGTTCCCGTTTTTGCGAAGACACGCGCGGCTGCGGGCGTATTTTTCATGCGGTCCGAGAGCGTGCCGTCTTCTCCAGCCACGGGGAGCGTGGAACGATACAGCTCGCCCCAGGGTTGCGTCGCGGCATAGCGCAACAATTGCACGGTGGCGCGCGGCGTAATCAGGTCCTTGCGGGACAAGCCGGAGCCGTCGCTGAGCGCGACGTCGCCATCGGCAATGCCCGCAGCCTTGAAGAAATCCGATTCAAATTTCAAGGCGTCTTCGTAATTTCTGGCTCCCGCCTTTTCATGCGCGGAGAGCAGCAAGAGAAGCTCCGCGTGCAGGTTCTCGCTGTTTTTGTTCGTCAAGCGAACCTCGTCCGAGAGGGGAACGGAAGTGTGTTCGGCGAGAACGAGCTGCGGGGGAGCTGAGTCCAGGGCCGGATCGCCCGCGTGGCGCGCGCGAGGCTGGCCATCGATTTTCACGCCCCGGACCGAGAGCAGGTGCGCCAGAAGAAAAGCGGCAAACTCGGTGGGGTCCTCAATGGCAATGGTAAGCCTGCGCGTCTGCGCGTCGACCGGCATCGTGCCGCTGAGGTGAATCAAATGCGAACCGGGATCGCGCGCGACCGCCAATTTCTCCTCGCTGCCGCGGGCGCCGGTGCGAATCGAATTTTCGATGGTGTAAAAATCAGCCGCCATCCCTGTTTCAAACCGCGCCGGCTCGCCTTCAGTCGCGCCGGGGCGCAATGCCAGGGAAAATGTGTTGTCGTTGACGGCCACAGCGGAAACCGCGGCGCCGTAAGACCACAAGATGTCGTCGACCAGCCAGCCGCTGGGAAATTTTTCATGCTGGAACATGCTGTCGTCGGCCACGACGTCTCCGCTGATTTCCTGCACGCCGCGGGCGGCGACGGCGGCGGCAAACTCGTCAAGCACCTTTTCCGGCTGACCTTCGCGCTCCTCTTTCCTGTCGTACGGAAATTTCCGGTTGGAAAGGTTCGCATCGCCGCGGCCGATCAATATAAGGTCACCGATCAGCACGCCGTTGGGATCGAGCGTGCCGCCCGACGCGACGGTGGTCCGCACGCGGTAGTCCGGGCCAAGCGTGGCCAGCGCCAGCGCCGTGGTAAATAATTTGGCGTTGGAAGCCGGCATGAAATATGCGTCGGCGTTGTGCGCATACAGAACTTCCCCCGTCGCGGCGTCCGTCACCAGCACGCCCCATGCCCCCTTGTCCGGCCCCGCGGCGGATAGCGCCGCCTCGGCGCGCTGCCGGAAGCGCTCCACATCTTCGCGCACAGCGGGTTTGCTATTGGCCGCTCGGGCGCGAGAACCTGCCGGTTTGGAGGGCGGCGATTGCGCCGGGGTGTGCGCCACTCTCAGGCAGACAACCATGCCGAAAACTACGCATCCAATCAGAAGTGCGTGTGATCTTCGGTTCAGTGCCATCGAGCCGCTCCCGTGGGAATTCGCAAAAGAAAATCGATTATAGCCCACAGGGTTGCCGGAACAGGAAGCGAATGTGGATTCACAATCCTTACGCGCGATTTACAATCTCTTGAAATTTTCCGGAGGCGGTGTCGCGCGCGTTGCGCGAAGGTGCGGAAGGCCATATGATAATGGTGGCGCCCAGCCCGGCTCTGACCAAGCTCCACTTCGAAGGAGGAACGAACTCATGAGAAAACTACTTGCCCTGGGGATTTTAGTTGCTCTTACGACCGCCCCCATGCTGGCCGCGCGGGCCGATAACGAGAAGGAAACGGACCGTCTGGAAAACTCCGGCATGGTGATGGAAGAGATTATGAATATTCCGGACGACATCCCGCAGGACCTGCTGGACAAGGCGGAGTGCGTGATTGTGTTCCCCTCCGTCCTTAAGGCGGCGTTCATCGTTGGAGGAAGCTATGGACGCGGCGCAATGACCTGCCGGACGGGCGAGCATTTCACCGGCCCGTGGGGCTCGCCGTCCATGATGGCGTTGGAGGGCGGAAGCCTTGGATTCCAGCTGGGCGGGCAGGCCACCGACTTCGTCCTGCTGGTTATGAACCCGCGCGGCGCCAAGGCGATATTGAACAGCAAAGTGAAACTCGGCGCGGATATGTCGGCAGCCGCCGGGCCAAAGGGCCGCGACGCCACGGCGGCGACCGATGTCACTCTGCGCGCTGAAATTCTCTCCTACTCTCGGGCGCGAGGTTTGTTTGCGGGAATTTCGCTGGAAGGCTCGAGCCTGCGGCCGGACAACGATGCCAACGAGAAGCTGTACGGGAAAAAATTGACGGCGACGGCAATCATCCGCCAGGGCGCGGTGCCGGTACCCCCATCGGGGCAGAAACTCGTTTCCTTGCTTGAGAAGAAGTCCCCCAAGAATCATTCCGACCCTGAATCTTTGAAGTAATCCCGCGCCCGCCCAGGTTTGCCGCGTCCTCGACAGGACGCGGCAAACAGGCGGGCGCTTGTGTCAGAAGCACTTACTCCGAACGGCACGGGTGAGCCGCCTTGCTTAGGTTCGTCGTTTCGAATAGGCTGGTCGCTTTCTTTTACGTTTCATTAAAGCGCCAACGCGCGACTATTCCCGGAGCAAAACGATTGACTGAAAGAGCGATCTGTCCCATCTGCGAAAAACGGCGAGCCGAGCGGTATTGTCCGGCAAAGGGCGAGAAAATCTGCGCCATCGACTGCGGGACCGAGCGCGAAGTGACCATCGACTGCCCGAGCGATTGCGCCTATTTGGCGGCGGCGCACCGCTGGGAGCAAAGCCATCCGAAACCGCTCGCCGAAGAAGAGGTTCCCTTCCCGGACGTATCCTTCTCCTCCGATCTGATCCATACGCGGCAAGACGTGCTGTCAGGGCTTGGATACACCGTGGTCCTCTACGCCGCGGACCAGCGTTCCCTCGCCGATTCGGACATACTCGCCGCCGTCCAAGCCATGGCCGAAACCCGCCGCACACTCCTCGCCGGGATTTACTATGAAAAACCGCCGGACATTCCTGTGGCCGCGGGGCTTTACGCCGCCCTTGCGAAGTTCATCGAGGAGGAGAAGAAGCGAGCGGCGGAGAATCCGGAGTCTGCTGCCTTGAAGGACTCGGAGATCTTCCACCTCCTAGTGTTCTTTCTCCGTTTTGGGCGGCTGCGCTCCAACGGAAGGCCGCGCACGCACGCTTTCCTGGCGTTTCTGCGGTCGCAGTTCCCGAGCGAAGTGGGCGTGGCTAAGGAAGAGCCGCGCATCATCATGCCTTAGGTAGGACGGGCTTCAGCCTGTCTGCTCTTGTTCATTTGGAAAATTCAATCCTTAAAACCAGACAGGCTGAAGCCCGTCCTACCTGAGGCCAAGACTCATCTGCCGCACATGCTCAGGCGGGCGCCCCGGATCGAGGGGCCGGACGCCAAGGCCATATTTCTTGCGCAGCGCGGCAACGCGGGTTGAAATTTCCCGACGATAAGTCTCAGGCGCATAAGCCTCACGGGAATACCATTCGCGGTAGCGCCGCGCCAGCTTCGGAAATTTCGCGTCCAGAAACGGCAGAAATTGTTTTTGCGCTGTAGGCATGAGGAACAGCACGCTGGCGGCAAACCACTGCGCGCCGGCATCGTGCGCGGCGCGTGCCAGCGCGTCCAGGTCATCCTCGCGGTCGGTGATGCCCGGCAGGACGGGCATGGCGAACACGCCTGCAGCAATGCCCGCGCGGCGCAGTTCTTGAACGGCCTTCATGCGCAGATCCGGGCGTGGCGCGCGGGGTTCCAGAATGCGCGCAAGCCGTGCGCGCAGGGTCGTGATGCTCAGGTTTACGGACACGCAGGAATGCTCGGCGATGCGCCGCAGCAAGTCCACGTCGCGCAGTACCTGATCGGATTTCGTGGTAATCGAGATGCTCAGCCCCTTGCGCGCCGCCATTTGCTCGAGAATCGCGCGCGTGGCGCCGTATTCACGCTCGGCCGGCTGGTAGGGGTCGGTGGCCGTTCCGATGGCGATATGCTGGCCCTGCACTTTTTCCATGCCCAGGTCCCGTCCCGCGAGCGGCCCGGCATCCAGCTTGATGTAAATTTTCTTCTCGAAGTCCTGGCCGTCCAATTCCATATATTCGTGGGTGTACCGCGCGTAGCAATACTGGCAGCCGAATTCGCAGCCGCGATAGGGGTTCACTGTCCAGGAAAAAGGCACGCGAGTCGATTCGCAATGGTTCAATATGGATTTGACAGGAAGCAGAAAATATTCCGTGCCGCGCTTGGCGTCAGCGAGCGGGGAGGAGAAAGCGAGACGGGCGATGCCGGTGCGTTCGGGCACGGGCCCTGGTGGCAGCAGGGCCTCCGGCCCGCTGTCCCGTTGGATAGGGACGTCGGGGAATAAGGTGGGTGTGGGATCGGTCCTGCGGCCGCGGAGAGCTCTCCTTCGGAAAGGAAAGGTCTGGGAAACCGTGGGAATCGAGGTTGCAGTCGGCATCACCCGTCTCGGGAAGCACGAGGGGGAGTATTTCGCTTTTTCTTCGCTTTGTCAAGAATTATTTTCGTCTTTCATTCGCCTCAAGACGCGTGTTCCACAACGAAACTAAGGACAGGTGACGCTTGCGACCGGGCCTGGCAGACGGCCGCCACCTGGCCGAGGACCGAGGGCTATACTCGATACTCTTAAGAGGAGCGAAGCTTGGCCAAGATCGGCATCCTGATTATTGAAGACGATGAGGCGAACCAGTCGGCCTTGCGCCAAGTACTGGACTCGGAAGGCTGGCACGTCCGGGTTGTGCCGGTCGTCAGCCATGCCCTCGCGGAGCTCTCCAGCGGCGAATGGTCCCTGGTGATCGTGAACATCGCCATGATCGGGCTGACCAGCCCGATCTACTTGACGCTCAGGGAATTGGCGCTCGCCCCGGCGGTCGAGGAAGGTAATGTCCGCGCGCGCGTGCTCTTCGTGGTGCCCGAATTGGCGGCCGCGAAAGCGCTCCCGATCTTCGAGCGGGAACGATTGCCCTACGTGGTGAAGCCATTTCAATTCCACGATCTGCTCGAAAAGGTGAGCGATCTGCTGATGGAAGCGGCCGCGCTGGTCGACCCGATTCGCCGTGTGCGGCACGATTCCAGTTTGTCCGAGCGCAAGCGCAAGGAAGGGCGCAAGGGGCGCGAATCCGGCAATGCCCTTGCGCAGCGCAACACCAGCATGTTCGCCAAACGCGACGAGTACGTCATGACCGAGGAAGAGATCGCGGAATTTGAAAAGTCGGAAAAAGAAGAACGCGAACGGCAAAAGAAGAAGAGCCCAGAGCAAGAACGCTATTGATTCCCGCCCTGCGAAATTAATTTTCCAACGAGTGAGAATTAGGAATCTGCTGCGCCTTGCGGCGGCTGCCAGATCCGCACGGCGCTGCGATCTTGCGTGACGGCCAGCAACTCGGCAGCCGCCTTGCGCAGAGCTGGATGGCGAAGTTCGGGAGCAAGCTCGGCCAGGGGAACGAGCACGAATTTGCGCTCGGCCATGCGCGGATGCGGAATCTCTATTCCGGCTTCATGAATCACCTCTGCGCTGTAGAAAAGAACATCGAGGTCGATGATCCGCGGGCCGCGCGGGACAAGTTTCTTGCTGCCGAGTTCGCGCTCGATGGTCTGCAGAGCTTCGAGCAATTGCCGCGGCTCGAGCGAAGTCTCCGCTTCGACAACGCAATTCAAAAACCAGGGCTGCGCAATCAAATCGACGGGCTCCGTTTCATAAATAGATGAGCGGCGCAGAACGCGCACGGCAATTTCAGGCAGGGCTTCGATGGCCCGCTCCAGATTCGCGGCCCGATCGCCAAGGTTCGATCCGAGAGAAAGATAGATGAGTTTGCCTTTCGCCATGCCATAGAATGAAACCACAGATGAACACAGATAAACACTGATAAGAAGAAATCAAAAAGCAAAATCAAGGTTGAACCCACAGGCACCAGGGCCGGAGTGAATGGACGCAATCACGCCCGTCATTTCAGCTGGACATTCTCAGATCCAAGAATTTTAATTCTTAAGGTTTTATCAGTGTCGATTTATGTTCATCTGTGGATTCAATTCAAAATAAGCCGGGCTGGCGGTGCGGCGGTTCGAGAGCGAAATGTTTGTATGCGAGGGCCGTTGCAACCCGGCCGCGCTGCGTGCGGTCGAGCAGGCCGAGCTGCATCAGGTAAGGCTCGTAAATTTCCTCGATGGCGTCTTCTTCTTCACTGATCGAAGCCGCAAGGGTGCTGAGCCCCACCGGGCCGCCGGCATATTTTTGCAGAATGGTGAGCATAAGGGTGCGGTCGACTTCGTCGAGGCCGTGCTCGTCCACGCCCAGCATCTGCAGCGATTCCTTGGCCACCGCGAGGGTGATGTGTCCCTGCGCCCGGACTTGCGCGAAATCGCGCGCGCGGCGCAGCAGCCGGTTGGCGACGCGCGGCGTGCCCCGGCTGCGGCGAGCCATCTCGAAGGCGCCATCGTCATCCACGGCAATTCCCAAGATGGAGGCCGACCGGCGCACGATGACGACCAGCTCTTCCGGCGTATAAAACTCCAGCCGGTGCACGATGCCGAAGCGCGAACGCAGCGGCGCGGTCACGAGGCCAGCGCGGGTGGTCGCTCCGATCAGCGTGAAGCGATTCAGTATGAAGGGGTGGATGCGCGCGCCCGCGCCCTGCCCGATGACCAGGTCAATGCGGTAGTCTTCCATCGCGGGATAGAGAACTTCCTCGATGGCCGGCACCAGGCGGTGAATTTCGTCGAGAAAAAATACTTCGCGCTGCTCGAGCGAGGTGAGGATCGCGGTCAGGTCGCCCTTGCGTTCGAGAAGCGGCCCGGAACTGGTCTTGATGGTCACGCCGAGTTCGCTGGCGATGATTTGCGCCAGCGTCGTCTTGCCAAGCCCTGGCGGGCCGTAGAGCAGAACGTGATCGAGCGCCTCGCCGCGGCTGCGCGCCGCCTGGATGGCGATCTCGATGTTTTCCTTCACGCGCGTCTGGCCGATGTAGTCAGCGAAATGTTTGGGGCGGACACTCGCGTCGATGCGCGCATCTTCATCCAGCGCCGCGCCTGTGACAATGCGGCGCGTCGGCTGCTCCATCCTCGGCTCGCTTCCTGTTCCGGAACTCATCCTTGATATGCCTCGCGCATTCTGACCGGCAATCGTTTCATCCTGTCGCGTCCGTGACGCCTATCGGGCGGCTCTTGCGCTGGCTTGCGATGGCGCCGTCAATTGTTGCAGGGCGGCGCGCAGAAGAGCCTCAAATGTTTCCGAGGCGCCGTTCTTTCCAGCCCGCTCGACGGCCTGTTCGGCGGCGTGCTGGTCGTAGCCAAGATTGAGCAGCGCGGACACAACGTCGCCGGCAGTGCCCGTTGTCGTGACCGGCTTGCGTGCATCTTCGGGGATTTCCATGGCGGCAAGCTTGTCGCGCAGTTCGACGATCATGCGCTCAGCCGTCTTGCGCCCGACGCCGGGAATACGCGTCAGCCGCGCCAGATCGCCTGAACGGACCGCGGGCACAAGATCGTCCACGCTCATGCCGGAAAGAATTTTCAGCGCCAGCACCGGCCCCACGCCGGAAGCGGAAACCAGCAGCTCGAACAAATGTTTTTCGCGCGCGCTAAGAAATCCGTAGAGGGAAATGGCGTCCTCGCGCACCTGCGTGTGGATCAGCAGCGTGACATTGGAATGAAGATCTCCCAGCGCGTAAAACGTCGACAGCGGAATGTGCACAAGGTAGCCGACTCCGCCCACGTCCACCAGAACCTGGTTCGGCCGTTTGTCGCCAAGCGTTCCGCGAAGCTGCGCAATCATTTCGTCTCTACCCGCTCGCGATTATGGCGGCGCGTTGCCGGAGTGTCAACGCAACGGCGAGGCAGGGGCATGTGCGATGCACCCTCCAAATTTAAATTGAATTTGATCTGCCCATATCTGCGTCCATTAGTGTTTATCTGTGGATTCATTCCGCTAAATCACTTGTCATGCAAATCGACCGAATCGATCACGCCGATGACGGCGGAGTCGATGGGAGAGTTGGGGCGGCCGACGGCAGTCATGGAGGAGAAACCTTCGGTGGTGAGTAACACGCGGTCACCGATTCCCGCACTCACAGCGTCAAGAGCGAGGACGGGATCGCCTCGGTCCGTGCCGTCGAGTTGCAGCGGCTGGACAACGAGAATTTTGCGCCCTTCGTGAGAGGGCACTTTCTGCGAGGCAACCACATCGCCGATGACGCGGCCGATCAGCATGAGGAGGAGTGTAGGGTCCAATGTCAAAACTTGAAAGAATTAAATTTGGAATCAGAATCGCGCAGGGAATATAGAACGGAGTCTAGTTCACCGGGATATTCACGGAATCGACGATGCCTACGATGGTGGCTTCGGTGGGTAAATTGGCAGGGAGGAAGGGGAAGCTGGCTTCTCTGCCGCGGCACCAGTAGATTGTTTCGCCGGCGCCGGCGCCGACGGCGTCCAGGGCGATGACCGGGTAGCCCTTGTCGCGGCCCTTGCGGTCGAGCGGCTGCACGATCAGGAGCTTCTGCCCTATGAGCGCGGGGTCTTTCATGGTGCAGATCACGTTGCCGATGATGCGTCCGAGGTGCATGTTATTTTTTCCTCGCGGCGGCGAGTTCAGCTTCGTGCATTGCGTCGAGCATCACTTCATCCACGATGCCGACGATCGCGGCGTCCACGGGGCGGTCCTTGCATTCGGCGGCGTTGCGCGCGGAACTTCCGGTCACCACCAGGACGGTTTCGCGGAAGCCGGAATCCACCGTGTCCACGGCGATCAGGTAGCCGGATTCGTCGTCGCCCTGCGGGGAGACCGGTTTCACGATGAGAAGCTTCTTGCCTTCCAGGCGCGCATCCTTGCGCGTCGAAACCACGGTGCCGACAATGCGAGCGAGAATCAAGGAGCCAGCATCAACCTCAAATTAAAATCGCTTGAAGCAATCCACCGCCAACGGCAGCGATTCAAAAGCGAAAGACAAGAAATGTTCAGTGACACAATCGGGCAATGCGCAACGACACACCGCCATGCTGCGTGCCGCGAGTTCGCGCGCGACGCCGGTCCCCGCGCCTAGTGTCCGGCGGCGACCGCCGTCTTCCCGATGGGAAGCACGTCCTCGAGCGACTGATGCGGCCGCGGGATGACATGGACTGCCACCAGTTCGCCGACGCGCCGCGCAGCGGCGGCCCCGGCGTCCGTCGCGGCCTTCACCGCGGCGACGTCGCCGCGGACCATGGCCGTCACGTAGCCCGACCCAATTTTTTCCCAGCCAACGAGCGTGACCTTGGCCGCCTTGACCATCGCGTCCGAGGCCTCAATCATCGCGACCAGGCCGCGGGTCTCGATCATGCCGAGTGCTTCGCCCATGCTTTTTCCTCCGTCGCCGGCCGGCAAAAAATTCCGGCAGGCGCATCTGCTGAAAAATCCGACGGCCTGAAATTCAAACGCCGCTTCGCACGCTTATCGCAGCGCGCGGTCCTTGCGCACGGCTTCCTCGATCAATGCTTCCAGTTCTTCGCGCGTCACCGAGATGCGTTCGGGCCGCTGTTCGCCGTCCCCCGCGTCGTCGCTCGTTACAGGACACCCGGGGACTACCGTGGACGCGGTCGATGCGCCATAACGCGCCCGCGCGACGAGCAATTTTTCCACATCGCGCCCAGAAAGCAAGACTTGTTTGCCCATCAAATGGGTCATGAACGACACCTGCGCGAAATGCTCGACCGTTTCCATCCGGAAAAAAGCGGTCAGCAAATCGGGCCCGCAAGTCACCACGCCATGGTTGGCCAGTAGAATCGCGTCATAATGCTGGACCATGGGTTCGAGCGCGTCCGATAGTTCCTGCGTCCCGGGCGTGCCGTATTGCGCGACCGGGACGCACCCGAGCGCGATAATCAATTCGCTGAGCAGCGCCTTATTGAGAGGAATTCCCGCGGCGGCGTGCGCGGTAGCCGTCGGCGGGTGCGCGTGGACCACGGCGTGGACATCGGGCCGGCGATTGTAGATCAAAAGGTGCATCGCCAGTTCCGAGGAAGCCTCGCGGCGTCCGGCGAGCTTGCGGCCCCGCAGATCGGTGATTACCAGATCGTCCGGGACCATCATGCCTTTGCACATGGCCGTCGGAGAAGTGAGCACGCGTTGCGGATCGAGACGCACGGAAACATTCCCGTCGGTCGATACAACAAACGAGCGGGAATGAATCCACCGGCCCACCGTGCAGATGTCGCGGCGATGTTCGTCCTCGGACTTCACGGCTCCCGGAGAAATGGAATCGGGAATCATCGGTTAGGGATGGCTGTTTGCAACCTCGCTGCTTCCGTGACGTTCCGGCCAGGACCCGGCTTCAAGCCGCTACCGGACGGGCGGCGATATAGTACTCCTGTCAGGCGTAAATTCCACGTTCCTTCAGCGCAAAAGCGACGCGGTCGATCGCCAGCATGTACGCGGCGACGCGGTTGTTCACCTGATGAGTCTCCGCGTAGCGCACCACTTCTTCAAAACTATGTTCGAGCACATCTTTTAGCCGGTCATTCACTTCCCTCTCGCTCCAGAAATATCCCTGGCGGTCCTGCACCCACTCGAAATAGCTCACCGTGACGCCGCCGGCGTTGGCCAGAATGTCGGGAATCACGAATATCCCTTTGCGGTCGACGATTTCGTCGGCGAGCGCCGTGCACGGCCCGTTCGCGCCTTCGCACAGGATGCGGGCCTGCAAGCGGTGCGCGTTTTCCGAAGTAATCTGATTTTCCACGGCCGCGGGAATGACGATCTCCGCCGGCTGAAACAGGACTTCGCTCGAGCTCATTTTCGCGCCGCCATCGGGGAAATCCGGAAGTGGTTTGCGCTGGTCGATCACCCAGTCCAACAATTTCGGGATGTCAAAGCCGCTTTCGCTATAGAGCGCGCCATGGATGTCGGCGACGCCGACGATTTTGTAGCCGGCCTCGTGCAAAAGTTTCGCCGCCATTGAGCCGACGTTGCCGAACCCTTGTACGATGACGCGCGTGTTCACGCGCATCATACGAAATTTGCCCAGCGCGCGATCGCAGTTGATGAGCACGCCGCGCCCCGTGGCTTCGTGGCGCCCGCGCGATCCGCCAAGATCAATGGGCTTCCCAGTCACGACGGCAGTTTCGGTGTGGCGCACGTGCATCGAGTACGTGTCCATGATCCAGGCCATGGTCTGCTCGTTGGTACCGAGATCGGGCGCGGGCACGTCGCGCTCGGGGCCGAACCACTCGATGAGTTCCGCCGTGTAGCGGCGCGTGATGCGCTCCAACTCGCCGTTCGAGAGTTTGCCGGGATCGCAAATCACGCCGCCCTTGGCTCCGCCAAAGGGAATGTTGACCACCGCGCACTTCCAGGTCATCCAGCTGGCCAGCGCGCGAACTTCATCCAGCGTCACGGTCGGCGCAAATCGAATCCCGCCCTTGCCCGGCCCGCGGACGATGGAATGATGCACGCGGTAACCGATGAACACTTCCAGGCGTCCGCTATCGAGGACCACCGGAATGTAGACGGTGACTTCCTTGTTGGGATATTTCAGGAAGCGGTAGAGCCCGTCTTCCAATCCCAATTTACGCGCGGCTGCTTCAAAGCGCGCGTCGGCGGATTCGTAGACATTGAATTCGTTGTGCACTGCAAGCGTGGCCATGGAAAACTCTCCTTTTGAACCAGCAGGGTTGCATTTGCAACCTGCAAGGAACCCCCACGCGTCGACGCCGGCCCATGCTCCAAAAATATTTTGGCGAAAGGGCCGGTCACGGCCAGTATACGAACCAAACCGCGCAGGGCGCAAGGAAAGGAATTAACTTGAATATCCTGCCAGGCATTCAAATTCGTCAGCCGTACCCCGCACAGGGCCTGGCGCGCGATATCTGGTGGCGCCGGCGTCCCGCCGCGATTTTGCAATATTTCCAGATCGGAAAATCGCCGGCAAGATGCTGGCGCCACGCCGATCTCGCATTCCACCGGACAGCATCGTAATCAGAATTAAAACGAGGACGGCAATTCGCGAGCGACGAGTGAGGCTCAGTTGGAAGGAGGCCGGCGCGCGACAAATTCCTCGATCAGGAGCTGCGAAAGGCGCGCCGCGTTATGGCGCACGACGCCGTGCTCCTCGAGCAAATTGTCGAGCAGGCAGCGCACACCCATGCTTTGCAGGTTCTGGATATCCACGCGCACAGGATCTGCGCCGCGCGCCCGGTAACGGCGCGCCACTTCGGCAGAAACGAGTTGGTTGCTCGCAACCACCCAGTCGATAACTTTGCGCCGCGTTTGGCCGAAAATGGCGCGCACGTGGTCGGCCAGCGAAAATCCTTGGGTCTCTCCCGGCTGGGTCATCAGGTTCGCAACGAGCACACGCGTCGCCCTGGACTTCTCAATCGCTTCGGCGACGCCCGAAACCAGGAGATTCGGCAGAATGCTGGTGTAGAGAGAGCCGGGACCGATCAGAATCAGGTCCGCTTGCCGGATCGCCTCCAGCACTTCGGGAAGCGGGCGGACGCGGCGAGGACGCAAGCGCAGCCGGCGGATTTTCTTTCCACTCTTGGCGATGCGCGTCTCGCCCAGAACAATTTTCCCGTCGGTCATCACCGCTTCGAGCGAAACATTTTCGAGCGTGGTCGGAAAAATTCGCCCCCGGATGGCCAGAACCTCTCCGCTGACGCGGACGGCCTCGGCAAAATCGCCCGTTACGTGGCTGAGCGCCGTGAGGAACAGGTTTCCGAAACTATGTCCGCGCAAACCGCGGCCCGTATGGAACCGGTATTGGAACAGGCGGCCGAGCAAAGCTTCATCCTGCGAAAGCGCGACCATGCAATTGCGGATGTCGCCCGGCGGGAGCACGCGGTATTCGCGGCGCAAACGGCCCGAGCTTCCTCCATCATCGGTGACCGTGACGATCGCGGCAAGATCGCTGATCGGGAGGCGCTCCAGCTCCTGCCGTCGCCGCGCGACGTAGTGCTTCAGCCCGCGCAGCAGCATCGAAAGCCCGGTGCCGCCGCCGATCGCGACCACACGCACTCCGCCGTGCGTCCCTCCGCGTTGTGGTGTTCTTTTTTTCATCGGGATCGCATCGCTATGGAGCGAGCTCTGCGCACAACTTTCTTCAGGCGCCGGAGGCTTCGCGCTCGGGGTAGAGCAATTCGGTAAAGCGGGGATCTTCCTGCAGAAACGCGAAATCTTCGTCGTTGCGCGCGTGGTAGCGGTTTTCCGGACGCAACTGAATCGCGACCTTTAAATTTTCCATCGCCGATTCGGCTTCCCCGGTCAAGCAATCCAACGCCGCCATCGCATAGAAAACGTAATCGGCCTTGGGCGCGAGCTTCCGCGCGCGCAGCAGGTGATCGCGCGCTTCGTCCCAACGCCCTAGATTCATCATCGCCACTCCCGCCTGGTAATGCTCTTCCGGCGTACGTACGGAGGGAGCGGGCTGCTTGGCCATGCGCTGTTCAACAATGCGGAGATGAACCCGCGCGCGGTCCGCCAACTCCTTGCTGGGGCCCACCTGAACCTTTTCGAGCAATTCCTTTGCCTTCACAAATTTTTGCTGGTGAAAATGCTGGACGGCCTGCTCGTACAATTTCAATTGTTGTTCGAATTGGGGATCGACCATCTGGCGGACCGCTTCGGCGTGCGCGGCGATCTTACTATCTTCCTTGCTTTTCAATGTCTTACGACTTCTCGAAGGAGCGGTTGCCCCATGCCTCACGCGTTTTGTCGGCTTTCCAGTCCGTGCCATTTTCCGAAGTCTAACAGAGGACTCAAGCATCGTCAACGGAACTGCGGACGAGCGCCTCGGGGGAAGCACAATATGCGCTTCTCCGAGCCGTGAATTACTTCTTTGGAGAGGAGGCCTTTGGCGACGCCGGCGCCGGAGCGGGCGCCGCTGCGGCCGGGGTGGGTTCGGGAACCAGCAATTTTTTAGCGGAGTCCGGAATCTTATCCGCGTTGGCAACGAGAAGCGCAAGCTGCCACATCTGCGTGTCGTCTACGATGCCCTTGAACGACGGCATGCCAGTCAGCCGTATGCCGTTTTTTAATTTCCAGTAACTTACCTGAGGAGGATCGTCGGTCACGCCCTTGCCCTTGAACATCAAGGTCGCGTCGGGAAACATATTGCCCGAGATCGCGGGAGGCGTCTGGTTTGGCAAGCCATGGCAGCCGGCGCACTGGTCCCTATAAAGCTTGGCGGCCGCCACATAGTTCTCTTCGCTGGGTTGGATGGGAGGCGCCGGAACATTGGCTTTATCAATGTGCGCATCGAGCGATCGGCTGGCCATCTTTCGCTCCATCATCATTGGCGGATCTGCAACGGCCGCGGGAGCCGTTCCCGAAACAAAATAATAGTAAAGCCCTCCCGCGAATAACACAGCACCCACTAGCACGCCAACCACGAAACCTTTCATATGCGGTTTTCTCCTGTACACGGAATTAGGCACCAGAGTATAGACCAACCGTTTTCTTTTTCGGCAATCAAAACATGATCAAGACGCGCTTTAAGAAGATTGATCGCTCAAATCGCTCGAAAAGATGCCCAGGGACTCCCTCGGGTTGGATCGAACGTAGGGCGGCCTCGAGGCTATGCACGCCCAACCTCTGCAAAACCGCCGCATTCAGGCCTGCTGAGGGATTGGCGGCGGGCCGCCGAGGCCCGTCCGATGCCTGGCGGGCAACTTTGGCAGGTTTGAGGATTGGCCTGCTTTCAGGCGTGTGTTATAAAAGGAGGCCCGGCTTGTCCGGACAACTGTGCCTTTTATTAATTTTCCTGCTCGCGAAATTAACTGCAAGTTGGTCTACTACGGCCCAGGTCTGGGCGGTAAGACCGCCAACCTGCAGTGGATCTACGACCACACCGGGACCGCGCAAAAGGGCAAGATGATCTCCCTGGCGACGGAAACCGACCGCACGCTTTTTTTCGATTTCCTGCCGATCGACCTGGGCACCGTGCGCGGATTCAAAACCAGGATTCATCTTTATACCGTTCCCGGCCAGGTGTTCTACGAAGCCAGCCGCAAGCTGATCTTGAAGGGCGCCGACGGCGTGGTCTTCGTCGCGGATTCGCAGGAAGAGCGGCTGGACGCAAATCTGGAAACGCTTGAGAATCTGCGCGAGCACCTCAAGGAACACAAACTCGACTTCAATACGATTCCCTACGTCCTGCAGCTCAATAAACGCGATCTCCCCGGGGTCCTTTCCGTCCAGGACCTCAGCAAGCAGCTGCAAGTAAAAGGCGAGCCCGTGAATGAGGCCGTCGCCATCACCGGCCAAGGCGTGTTTGAAACGCTACGCGAAGTCGCCAAACTGGTTCTCGCCGAACTGAAAAAAGGCGGGTAAGCCCTAAGCGCAGGAAAACGCAAGCCCTCCGCCTCTTCGAACAACCACCACGAAGGAGCGGCCACCCGAAAATTCAAACCCAAAGGCTGCGCCGCCCGCCCAGGGGCAATCAACACCGCGTCGCTTTTTCCGCATTCTGCCCCACCATGATGCGCCCCACATCCGGCCTGTCCTGACGCAAGTTTTTCATTTTCTTTGCGTCTTCGCGTCCGGCAATCTTCGCGGCGTCTTGGGTAGCAAAGCCGCCATCGCGCCTCAGGACGGCGTTGGTTGAACTACGAATCTCGTAGAACCATGCCATGACGTTTGCTTCTTTCGGCCTTGGGATGCGAGGTTGGCGGGTTGGCGCGATGGCAAAATATCAGTGCGGTCGAGCCTCTTTTTTGGGGGCTTGAACTACGACATCGAACCGCGAATTGCGATCTGCGCTTATCGTGAACCAGCGCGCCTGCGTCTTGTCGCGTACCAATTTCTTGCCGTCAGCATCAAAAACGCGAACCAGTAGCCATTTGCCAACTGCTAGTTCAACAGTAAAATCCCCTTGTTCGTTTGCCTTAAGAGGGACCTCATGCCCGTTCGACGCAACTACAACAGTGCCATTCTTTACTTCGCCGACGAACTTACCATTCTCGACGTATGCGACCGTCCCTGACACCGTTCCTGTTCCTTCGGCGGCCAATACGCCAGGAGAAAACAAAACGATGAAAATGCATGTTATGCGGGCTAGGCGCATCATCATTGGGTCCTCGGAACCGCATAGATTGAGGGCGTGATCGTCGTTATCGGGATTTGTACCGCGGGGCGGCCGTAATATGGACTTCCCGGTGTATTTAGCTTGTCCACGACCGCTTGAACGCCAAAATTCGCAGCTCGCCCAAGTCCTTGGAGGAAATTGCTCTGATCGTTGCCTACCTGCTCAGCCTTGAAGCCAGCCATAAACGCGTTCGCCTCGTCTACAAGATCATCTCTGTACCCAACCCATTTTCCCTTTGCGTCCAGCGCGAATCCAAGCAAACCGTTAAGGAATTGCGCACCATGTTCAAACTCATGACCGAGTTTTTGGAGGTCTGGCATCTGGCCGTAAGAAGCACCGTTCCCCTTCATCTCAACATAAAGGTCTCCAGGATGTCCACGATATGCCAGCTCTCCAGAGCCATTCCCGCCTTCCCTGACAACGTGGAACGTTTCGTCGGCCTTCTGCAGCTTGTCATAGGTGTCCTGAAGAGACCTGCCACGCGCTTGGTCCTTATTGTTCTTGCTATCCAAAAGACTCTGAATTCGGTTCTCGTACTGTCGCTGGAGATTAGTTCTGCAAGTGGTCTCGCCATCTTTGCATTGCTTGCCCGAATCTTCCCAACTGACGATCATGCCGGTCGGATCGGTAAGGTTGAGAGGGTTATTCCACACGTAGCTGTATGCGTTTAGGGATTGTGGATTCCAAGCGGAACCTGCGACAGGGTCGGGACTCATGAAGCGCCCATATTGGGACGAGTCGTACCTAGCCCCAAAGTTATCAAGCCCGCTCTCGCTATCGCGTTCTTTGCCGGTGAAGTGCATAGGGCTGGCGTCGCCACAAGTGCCGGTGATTGTCTGGCCGTCACCGAACGGCAAGCTTGTAATTGTTTCGCAGGGCGTTGTGGCTCCCGGGAGTGAACGGGCGCGCTCCGTGCCGAGCCAGTCGGAAAAGTTGAACGCGGTCGTGCCACTCGTGCCGCCACTGTACGTCGCCAAGTGTCGTCCGCCCGCATACACTTCGCCGCGAGTCCAACTGCCCGCTGATGTCACTTGCGTTATTTCGTGGCCACCTGAGTCATACAGAAAATCCACGGTACCGCCATTGCTCGTTGTTTTCCGAATTCGCCGTCCACCCGCGTCGTACACGTAGCTGGCCGTGACCCCGGTCACAGTATTCGCAGTTGTGATGATCCGGTTCTCTGAGTCGTACGTATAGTTGGCGGGTGGCCCACCCTTTCGGGTCTTTTGTTCACGAACTTGAACGATTGGATGATACCACTCAAGTATATCAACCCTGAGGGACTGGTTTAGCCTTTTCGGGTGGCCGACCCTTTGGGGTTTAAAGGGTCGGGGTTTTGACTTCTGTTTCGTTTCATGGCCGACGAACTCATTTGAGAGAAAAAACCAACACCTCCGCCCCTTCGAAAGCCGCGAAGGAGCGGCCACCCGAAAATTCAAAGGCGTCTCAAAGGGTATGCCACCCGCCCATCACAGAAATAGTCAACCCCGTTCGGTGTTTTGAGCGACACCCCTTCTCCGTTGTTCTTGCTTAAAGGATTGGCGGTACGGCAACTAAGCAGAGACCTGTACCGCGGTACAATGGCCATTCCGGTACTGCGCGCGCAATTTCTTCCTTTGCTGTTTTCCGCGGGATTTATGATTGGGTAACGGATCCCCGATTTCGCCCGGGGACTTGCGACCAGCCATGAGTTCCTTGCCGCCAATTCCGCCCACTCCGCAGCCTGCTACTTCCTCGGATGAGCGCCTGCTCCAACTGCAGGCGGAACTGCACAAGTTGGAACGGCGGGACTGGTGGCTGTGGAGCATGGCTGTCATCGTCATGCTCCTGCTCACGTTCGCCGTGTTCACGATGAGCTTTCCGGGGCTCGTCAAAGTGGACGATCCGTTCTTCCAAGACAGCCTGAATCGCGCCGTGCGCGGCCTGATCGGACTGGTGCTGATCTTCAACGGGTACACCATCTATCAACAGGTCACGGTGAAGCGGCTGCGGCGGGATTTCTCCAAAAAAATCGAGGAGATGCGGATCCTGCAAGCGCGCGCCGAGGAATTCGAGCACCTGGCGATGTTCGATTCCCTGACAGGCCTTGCCAACCGGCGCTTGGCGGAAGGGCGATTGGCATCGGAGGCCGCGCGTTCCGAACGCTACGGCCACGCCCTGACCGTGATTTCCTTCGATCTCGACAAGTTCAAGCAAATAAATGATACCTACGGCCACTCTGCGGGAGACCAGGTCCTCAAGGAGTTCGCCCAGCGGCTATTTCATGTGATCCGAAAGTCGGACCTGGCCGCGCGCATGGGAGGAGACGAGTTCCTGGTCCTGCTGCCGGAATTCACTGCCAACCACGTCCAAATCCTTTTGGACAGGCTGCGTCCCATGGAGACCGAATACGCCGGCTCGAAAATTCCGATTTGCTTTTCGGCAGGATGGGTGGGTTACGAGAAGGGCGAAACAACCGAACAATTTCTGGAGCGCGCCGATCGCATCCTGTATGCCGCGAAGCTCTCCGGAAAAGCTCGCGAAAAAGAGCCTGCGAGCGTCTCGTAATTTGAGAAGTAGAATGCCGGAAATTTCGCCTGGGATCTCGCCATCCTGATTCCCGCCTGCGGTCGAACCAAACAAGTTCCTGGGGGAAGATTACCTTTCGATGCACCATCCACCTTTCGCTTTCGCGAGAATGATTTCAGCCGTGTTATAAGGAAATGATGGCTCGCGAGACGCACAGCGCCGAAATCCGTGGGGCTTCGGAATAATGGAAAATACGACGCCTCGAAGGCGCAGCCAGCGCTTGTTTCTTCAGGTTCGTGTGGTTCTGGAAGGGAAGCTGACCAATAAGTCTCCCTTCAGGGAGGAAACTCACACGATCGTCGTGAACGCGCATGGCGCCCTGTTGGAAATAAGCGCTTCGCTGGATCAAGGCCAGATCATCACTCTGCAAAACATTGTGACGAGCGAGAAGATCGAATGTACAGTAAAACTGGTCACACGCAAAGATGCCAAGAAGTTTAATGCGGCGATCGAATTCACGAAACCTAATCCGCGCTTCTGGCGCATAAGCTTCCCCCCTGACGATTGGTCCATCCGGAATCCGGACGCAAAAAGGAGAGGCTGAATTGCCGGAAGGCGACCCCGGTCCCCGGCATTTTTCGCTTCTCCGGGTGTAACTCCCATTCGAGCAATCACATACGAAATTTTCAAAGCACTTTGAGGGTCGGACAGCCCGAGATCAGAAGATCAAGCTTGTAGGGATCAAAAAAAGGGAGGTGATAACCAGATAGGTCATCACCTCCCGGGGTGGGGTGGGGTGTTGCTGGGTAAACTCAAATCATTAAAATCGATAATTGCCTTTAATAATTCATGAAACCCGACTGGTACAAAAAACGACCACTAAATCTGAATGAGGAAATAGCATATGCCGCAGATCGTGTCAACAACGAAATTCGTTAAAAATTTTCGAACGGGAGGATCGCCCGTTTCATGCCGGCAGGGATGAGGTTGCGGCAGCATCAAGAACCTCACGGACGCGGCGGCAAAGCATCGCCGGGCTGTAGGGTTTTCGCAAGACCGCTACGCCGCGCTCCACTAGATCGGCTAGCGCGGCTGTGTCACTGCTATAACCTGTTGCAAAAACAACGGATACGCGTTGATCGAGGGCTTTGATGGCCGCAAAAACTTCCGGGCCGCTGCGCCGGGGCATGATCACGTCCAGCAAGACAAGCGAAATGCGGTCGCGATTCGCGGTAAACATTTCAATGGCTTCCTCGCCATCGCGTGCGATCAAGACGTGATAGCCCTTGGTTTTCAGAACGGATTGCGCCATCTCGCAAATGCCATCGTGGTCGTCGGCGAGCAGGATCGTTTCGGTGCCGCCGCGAACCGGCAAATCAACCAGCACGGTTGGCCGAAGATCGCTTTCAGCGGTGGTTTCATTGACCGGAAGAAAAACTCGAAACGTGCTTCCCTTGCCGAGTTCGCTTTCCACCAAAATAAATCCACTGTGCTGTTTGACAATGCCATATACCGTGGCAAGCCCCAAGCCGGTGCCCTTTCCCATTCCCTTGGTGGTGAAGAAAGGCTCGAAGATTCTTTCCTGTGTGGCGGCGTCCATGCCCATCCCGGTGTCGCTTACGTGGAGTTCGGCAAAGCGTCCCGGCTGGAGTCCCGCGGCGCCGCGGCAGTCCTGTTCCGAAAACGTGGCATTGTGGGTTTCGATTGTGACCCGCCCGCCCTTCGGCATAGCGTCGCGAGAATTGATGCAAAGATTCATGAGCACTTGCTCAATCTGGGTCGGATCGGCTCGCACGGCTGACAAATGATCGTCCAGAGCCGTTTTGATCTCGATGTCTTTGCCAATCACTTTATCGAGCAAGTTCATGACGTCGTGGACGGTTTGATTCAGGCTAAGGCTGCGCGGCTCCAGAATCTGGCGCCGCGCGAATGCCAGCAACTGTTGGATCAACGCCGTTACACGGCCGCATTGATAGTGGATCTTTTTGAAATAACTCTCCAGAGCAGGATTGCCGGAGGCAGCTTGCTGCTCTCCCAATTCCGCCCATCCCAGTATGGCGCCTACCACGTTGTTGAAATCGTGCGCGATCCCTCCGGCAAGCTGGCCGAAGGCCTCGAATTTCTGCGCTTGCTGCAGCTGCTGTTGGAGGGCCCGGCGCTCCGTCATGTCCCGGGAAACGGTGGCCACGAAGCGCGGCTCGCCGGTTTGCGGGTCCTTGACCTGAAACCCCACGAAATCCATGGGCAAGGACTTTCCGGTCTGCCGATGGCGGAACCGCAACTCCCCTTCCCAATGCCCGAATGAGTAGAGTGCCGGCAATATCGTGCCGTGCACCAGGGGCAGGTCGTCCGAGACGACATAGTCGAGGGAGTGCGTCCCTTTTACCGCGTGCAAGCCCTCGATCCCCAGCATGGCGCGGCCCGCGGGGTTGACGTATTGTACATTGTCGTGAAGATCGGCGACGGCGATGAAATCGCGGCTGTATTCCACCAGCGTAAAAAATTTCTGCTTTTCTTCTTCAGCCCGTTTCCGTTCGGTGATGTCCTGAGCCACGACGAGGGCGGCGGCGTGCCCGGAGTATTCCATCCCGCCCAGAAACATTTCCACGTCGATGACCGACCCATCCTTTTTGCGGTGGCGCCATTGGCTCCCGTGGAACGCCTCGGGCGTGCCGTTCTGAAAAGCCGCTAACAATTTCGCAACTTCTTCGGCCGGATGCAGTTCCGGCGCGCTCATCTGTAGAAATTCCATCCGGTCAAACCCGTAGTGGCGCAGCGCCGCATTATTCACCTGAAGAAATTGCAGAGTCTCCTTCTCGAAAACCCACATTGGCAGGGGATTGTGGGCAAACAGAAAGAGAGAATTGGCTTCGCTCTGGCGGAGCGCCTGCACCATTAGGTAGCGCGCGTCGCGAAGGGCTCTCTCCTCCAGAGCCCTCGCCACAACCAGGGGAAGGCGCGCCAGATGATCTTTCAAAACATAATCCGTAACGCCTTGCTTGATGCACTCGACGACCACTTCTTCGCCGAGGATTCCGGTTACCAGAATGAATGGAACATCGCGTCCAGCCTGGCGGATCGCGGAATAGGCATCCATGCCGGTCCAGCCCGGAAGGTGGTAATCGGCCAGAACAACGTCGAACGGAAAACGTCCGAGGTGCTCCAGTAACTCGGCTCGAGTCGCGATGATTTGCGGCTGGCATTGAAATCCCGCGCGTTCCAGCTTATGGAGGATCAACTCGGCATCGGCCGTGGTGTTCTCAATGAGCATCACATGCAGCGGCGCAGCCATGTTCCACAACTTGGTCAGCAAAGCATTTGTGATCGTTTGGCTCATGCGCACTTCTCCATGCGATTGGTCATGGCATGTCGCAAGGATGGCTGACCCACCCGCAACCAATAAACGGCTAGGGCGTACAACGGTTCACGGAATTGCATCTCCAGGCTGATAAGGATCGGCAGGTAGGAGAGTGCAACCAGGGAATCCGATACCGGGCCCAGCCAGATCAGACTCGGAGTCCGCAAATTGCAACAGCCGCGCGGGATGAAGCCACCCGGAAAAATCAGGTCTTTCGCGAACAGCATTTCCCCCCCTGTGTTGCCCTACTCAGCAGCGGAGTGAAGGGCAATGCGCGAATCGAAGCATGGCCCCGCGAACACTCCACGGGGTTTCTATCGGCAATTTAAGGGATTGGCTTCAGTGAAGGAGAATGAGCGGCTGAAAGTGGTTCGGGGGCGTTACCCGGTTGTCGATTGCTTAAGGGCCGGAGAATCGGAACCGCGCAATAATTTATTCCGCTTTTCTTCATACATGCGCGCATCAGCGATGTGCAGCAGTTGATCGAGCGAAGGCTGGCGGACAGCGGGCACATCGGCAATCCCGACACTCAGGGAAAGGCGGAAGCGCCAGGAGGAGAGCGCATTGATGAAATCGGTGCGCTGCAGCAGGCGCTTGCGGACTTGTTGCGCGGAGTCTTCCCCCGCATCGGTCATCAGGACACAGAATTCATCGCCGCCTAGCCGCCCGAGAATATCGGACTGGCGAAAGCAGGCGCGCAGAACATTGGCGGTCACAATCAACGCGCGGTTGCCTTCCAGGTGGCCGTAGGAATCGTTGATCAGCTTCAAATCGTCCAAATCCAGGTAGATGAGCAACGCCGCGCCCTCGCGCTGGATCATCCGCAGGTGCTGCTCGGCCAGAGCCAGAAAACCGCGGCGGTTATGCAGCCCGGTGAGATCGTCGATCAAGGTAAGGTTTTGCAAATTCTTTTGCAGCCTGTGGCGCTCAATGGAGTAGCGCAGAGCCCGCACCAGAGAAGGGCCGTCCAGGCGCATTTTGGCCAGAATATCCTGCACGCCTTCCCTCAGCGCCTCGACGGCCAGCGGTTCGTCTTCGAAGTCCGCTAGAATGACCAGGGGCGCGTCCGGCGCCGCAGCGCGCGCGGCTTGCACATAGGCGCGGCCCTGCCGCTGCTTAGAACCCAATTCGAGCAGCAGAACATCTACTGGATCGCTCGTGAGACGCTCGGCGACAAGTTCGAGGTTTGAGACGTGCGCGATATGAAAATGGGTGGAATCTTCTGTATCGAGCAGACCGCGAAGCCGGCATGCATCCTTCGCTTCGCCCACCAGGAGAATACGGATCGGCACCCCGTTCATCGACACCGTGCGGCCTCAAGATTCCCATTCCGGATTCGGGATATACAAGGCCAACCTCGACACGATCCAGCGTGAGCCGCATGGATGCCGGGTAGCCAGGCGAACAAGGGAATCGACTTTCTGGAAGGGGGAGGTAAGTCTCGATCACTGCGGGAGAGTTGTCAAGACGGGTAACGCGAATTGAACTTTGGAAGGCAACCCCGCATCGGTCCGCCGCCACAGCGAAATCTACTCACCGGACAGGGATGAGGGGTCGGTTAAGAAGACATCCGTATCAACGAAGACCGGCGCGGTCGGGGGCCTCCGCGCGCGATAGGTATCGCCCCTCCATCGTGAGAAAGGCCCTCCGAGCCAGAGCACGCCGCATGGCTCTTTGATAGTCGTGGTTATGAAGCATGCACTCTTTGAGAATCGCCCCCAACAAGTATGAGACGCTCGTTCCGCTTCGAGCCGCTTCCATGCGCGCCCACCTGGCAATCTTTTCATCGAGCGCGACGGTGATTCTGCGAAGTTTAGATTTCATGATGCAAATATGGTATGCGACGAACTATCTGTCAATGCGGACCTCCACCGTTTCTAAACCAGAACCCTTCACAAGAAACGTGAAGAGTACGGCACCCGAAGACGCACTTCCCAAGGATCTGCGTTCTTCAGCGATTACTTGGCTCGGTTGCGCGATTGGCTGAGCAGGTCCACAAACAGGCGGAAGGCACCGGCGTTGCCTTCGGGCAATTGGCGCGAGAAGGAGAGTCCCGTGTAGATGTAGACGCCCTTTCCGGTGCGGGTCCAGACGAGGCTGCCGAGGAGATCTTTTTCGCCGGGGTCGTGCATGGAGAGGACGGTGTGATATTGCGCGTCCCATTTTTCCCAGAAGTACAGGCCGCGCTCCTGCACCCAGCCGTCGAAATCGTGGGCTTCGATTTTGTTCGGGAAATTCAGCAGCGGGCTGGCGGGATCGGTGTAATTCACGGCCGCGTTTTCGTCGGTGACCCGCGGGCCGGGGCCCATTGTCGCCGTGAAGGGAGAGGCCTTGAGCGCGTCCCAAATCGCGGGTCGCTCGTCCAGCACCACGAGCGTGCCGCCGCCCGCGGCGTAATCGAGCAGGCGCGCGTTCGAGGCGACCACGTCCGAGCGCAATTCATAGGCGCGCATGCCGACGACGATGGAGTCGAACCGTCTGAGATCGCCGAACGCCAGGGCGTTGGCATCGAGCATTTCGACGCCGACGCCCAGGCGGCGCAAGGAATCCGGGATGGCGTCGTTCTCAGCGGAAATATAGCCGACGCGCAGATTTTCCGGCACGGCGATGGAAAAGACGTGCACGGGCACCGTGGCGGGCGCGCTCCACAGATAGGTGGGCAGCGAAGGCAGCGGCTCGAGCGAGGTCTCGTATTTTTCCTCGCCTCGTTTCGCAAAGGCTTTCAGGTCGTACTTTCCCGCCGCAATTTTTGACGGGGGCGTGACCGTCAGATGCACGAGGCGATCGCCCGCGCCGGAAAATTCGACGGCCTCCGGCGCCGGGGCATTCCAACCGGGCGGCACTTCAACCCCAACGCTAACCTTCGACGGCGTTTGCGCAAAGGAATGCACGCGCGCGAAAACATCGAACTGTTTGGGCTGGCGCGATTCGACGACCACGTACTGCTCGGGCTGCGGAGTGAGCTCAACCGGCGGGACGATGCGCAGCGGGTAGCTCAGGACGCTGACCGTGGTGGCGTGCAGGCTCTGCACCGGGGCGGTGAAGTCAAAGGCGTAGCCATCCGCCTCGACGTGAGCGCGCACGTGGACGAACGGCGGAGGAAATGGATAAATGAAGTCGCCCGGCGAACGGGGCATCTTCGCTCCCAAGGGAACCGCAACAGTGAAATTGGTCGACCCGTCTTTTTCTTCCTGTTTTGTGATGTTCCACCCGGACGGCAACGTGAGCACGGGTTTTGAGAAAGTGGCCGGCAGATCGGGGCGATGCGCGATTTCGGCGCGCACGGTGAAATTTTCACCGGCCACGAGTTCGCTGCGATCGGAATTGGATACGATTTTCACGGCGGCGGCGTCGGAGAGCGCGTGATTGATTCGTTCGCGAACTTGCGCGAGTTCCCATTGCGCATCCGCCGCGCGCGGGTCCGTCGAGGACTCGACGCGGTCTTCGAGCGACGCAATTTGTTTTCCCGCCGCGGCGATGGAGCGCACGGCGCCCGGCCAGTCGAGTTTTTCCGCCGCCATGCGAGCCTGATCCAGATCATGGTCAGCCGCCGCGAGAGATTCCTCCGCAGGTACCGGAATTACACGCGTGAGGGAGATGAGCGGCTGCGCAAAATCGGAGGGCGTAGGCGGGCCGCCGGTGGTCCGCTTCAAGCCATACGGGCGCCGAAGGAACGGTGAATTCAGGAACGGCGTCACACCTTGCGAGCGGTGATGCAGGTAGCCTTCGAGCGCGATGTCGCGGTAACTAAGCCCCCAAATCGGTGAAATCTCGTCGGCGGGCACGACCCAGGAGCCGGTGTAGTCCACTTTTTCATCCTGCGCGGTTGCGCGCACCGGATTGAGAATCAACTCGGCGCGCCAGGGCTTCAGTCCTTCGGCAATTTGATCGGGATACTTGGCGGGATCGGCCGCGGCCTCGACGGCTATTGCCGTCTGATAGCCGGAGTCCTGATGATTGCCGTGGCCGGTTTTCTGGCCTCCCCAGCCGTTGATGACAATATGCGGGCGCAGCATGCGGATCACGCGCACCATGTCTTCCAGCTCGACGCCATTCCATTTTTCGAGAGTTTCTTGGAGCGTTTTTGAAAATCCAAAATCGACGACGCGCGTGAAATAGAGACGCGGCCCTTCGACATTCATCGCCGCGGAAAGCTCGGAGCTGCGCAGAATGCCGAGTTGCGCGCCCTGTTCGGGGCCGATGGCGTTCTGGCCGCCCTCGCCGCGATTCAGCGTCAAGAGCGTCGTGTCCGTGCCCAGGGCGTGAGGCAGGTAGGTGAGCAGCGTGGAAGCTTCGTCATCGGGATGGGCCACGGTGAAGAGGACGCGCGTCACCACGCGCGCCTTCTGGATGGATTCCAGCGTGTCGGCGACGCTTTGGCCGCGGCCCGGCGCGGGCTGCTCTTGTTGCGCGGAAACGCGCGTCAATACCAGAGCCAACGCGCAGAGAACGCCCAGCAGCGAAAACGCTCCGAATTTTTGCCGGCGATTCATTGCTGCGCCTCCGCGGCTGCGGCGAACGGCCAGATGCGCCGGTAGCGCGCCTGAATCATATACGTAAGGATGCCCAAAGCAATCACGCCAAGCCCTCCGAGGGCGAATTTCAGTTCCGTGGAGTAAAAAAGCGCGACCCAGCCCAAGATCGCCAAAACGGCCGGCCACGGATAGAGCCACATCTTAAAGGGAAGCCGCTCCGGAGGCCAGCGCCGCCGCAAGATCATCACGCCCACGCCCTGGCTGATGAACTGCACGATCACACGCACGGCGATGATCGCCTTGATCACGCTGGAGAGACGGAAGAGCACGCTGAAAGCCAGCGACGCCGCTCCCAGAAAAAGGAGCGAGACGTGCGGGAAATGTTTTTTGGGATGCACGCGCGCGAAGACCGGGAAAAAATTCCCGTCCTCGGCCGCGGCGAAAGGCACGCGCGAATAGCTGAGCAGCGTGGTGAACAGCGAAGCGAATGCGATCCACAAAATCATGATGGTGGCGAACGCGGCGGCGCGCGCGCCGTACAGCCGCTCGACGAACGTGCTGACGATATATTGCGAATTCTGCGCCTCGCGCCACGGCACGACGCCCAGGATGCTCGTCTGCATGGCCAGATACAGCACGGCGATTCCCGCAATGGACAGCAGAATCGCGCGCGGGATGTTGCGCTCGGGCTCGCGGATCTCTGCGCCCAGATTGCAGATGTGGTAGTAGCCGAGGTAGGTGTAAACCGTGTTTACCGACGCCGAGCCCAGCCCCGCGAAAAACAGCCACGACCAGTTCCAAGCGCCGGGTGGAAAATCAAACGCCATCCGCGCCGTAAAATGCGTCGCTCCTCCCCAGATCATCCACACCATCGTCCCCACAACGCCGATCCACAAAAATTTCGAGATCAGTCCCACTGCCGAAATCCTGCGGTACAGAAGTACAATCAAAAAAATAACCAGTGCCGCCGAAATCGCTTTCTGCTGATATGTTCCGAGTGGAATGAGATACGTCAGGTACTGCGAAAAGCCGATCGCGCCCGAGGCCACCACGAGCGGCGCCTGAATGAGCGTCTGCCAGATATAAAGAAACGACATCAGCCGCCCGCCGCGTCCCGGTCCATAAATTTCGCGCAGAAACGCATACGTGCCGCCGGCGCGCGGCATTGCCGCACCAAGCTCGGCCCATACCAGCCCGTCGAGCAGCGAAAGCACCGCTCCCGCCACCCACGCCAGCAGGCACTGCGGCCCTCCCATCGCCTGAATCACCAGCGGAATCACGATGAACGGCCCGATCCCGACCATCGCGTTCATGTTCAGGGCGACGGCCTCGCTCAGGCCGAGCCCTCGTTCGAGTTGTTCCTCTGGCAAAAGTGTGGGCATGGTTGGCGCGAAGCGGCCGAAGCATATCAGATGCATGGGAAGGGCTAAAGCTTCGACGCGAGACAGCGGTAGGTCAGATTGTGAGCACCAGGCTCGACAGGATTTGACGGTGATGATTCGTCAGACAGCACGGACGACCGTCAGTATTCAGCCGACCTCGCCGGGGTCCGCTCGGCTGGCAAATTCATTGTACCGAGGTCAGAGGAGGCGTACGATGCGCGAATCAGAGGCCCAAATTGGAAGCCCGGTTTAATTTCAAAAGAGGCACAGAATGAAACGGACATCTCTGATCCTGGTGCTCGTATGTGTTTTTGGGATGCTGGTTGCTGGCGCGCTCGGCTCCCGCGCGACACCGGGTCAGGCGGTTTCCGGCTCACCCCAATCACAGGGCAACCCCGTGGCATCCCCGAATGTCTCCCGAATGGAGCAGGTTATCCAAACGTTCGTGGATCGCAAACAGTTCATGGGAGCGGTGCTGGTGGCTCGCGGAGCCGAAGTATTGCTCGATAAAGGGTATGGTTTCGCGGACCTCGAACTGAATGTTCCGGCGTCGCCGAAGACGAAGTTTCGATTGGGATCGGTCACAAAGCAGTTCACTGCGGCGGCGATCCTGCTGCTCCAGGAGCGTGGAAAACTAAACGTGAACGACCCAGTCAAAAAATATATGGCGGACGCTCCGGCTGCGTGGGACAAAATCACCGTTTTCAACCTCCTGACGCACACTTCCGGAATCCCGAACTTCACGAGCTTTGCGGAGTATGCCTCGTTGGAACCTTTTGCAACCACGCCCGAGCAACTCGTGGCGCGTTTCCGCGAAAAGCCGCTGGATTTCCAACCGGGCGAGGATTGGAGTTACAGCAACTCGGGATACGTCCTGCTGGGTTACTTGATCGAGAAAATCAGCGGGGAAAGCTACGCGCAGTTCGTGAAAGAAAGTATCTTCAAGCCCCTGGGAATGGCGGACTCGGGCTACGACTCAAACTCCGCGATCATCCAGAATCGGGCTTCAGGATATGCGCACGGCACAAACGGGCTGGTTAACGCTGGCTACGTCGATATGACTATTCCTCTCTCCGCGGGCGGGCTATATTCAACGACCGAGGACTTATTGCGTTGGGAACAGGGGCTTTTTGGAGGGAGGCTGCTTTCGGCTGCGTCATTGAAGGCCATGATCACGCCGTTCAAGAACGACTATGCTTTTGGATTGCAGGTTCACGCGGTGGATGGGCACCAAGTGATCGAACACGGAGGCGGAATCGAAGGGTTCAATACGTTGCTGGCCTACCATCCCGAGGACAAGCTTACGGTGATCGTGCTAGGAAACGTGAACGGGACGGCGCCGCACGAGATTGCGGAGGATCTGGCGAAGTTGGCTCAGGGCAACAATGTGATTCTGTCGTCGGAGCGGAAGGAAGTTTCCGTGGCCCCGAAGATCTTTGACGGCTACGTCGGCTCCTATCAACTGGCGCCGAATTTCGTCTTGGCGGTTAGGAGAGATGGCGATCATTTCATCACGCAGGCAACCGGGCAAGGGCCCGTCGAAATCTTCCCTGAGGGCGACCACGATTTCTTTGCGAAGGTTGTCGACGCGCAAATCACGTTCTTGACCGACAGCCAAGGGCGTGCCACCGAGTTGATTTTGCACCAAAATGGAGCGGACCACCACGCGCCGCGGGTTCAATGACGTTCCAACTTGCATTGTGGAACTCGAAGGCACGAGTTGAACGAACCACACCAGATGCGTGGCAGCCATGCTACCCTTTGGGTTTTGCTGCCATCTAATCCTGATTGGCCGCGCTCCTGATCCGCAGCGGCCGGGAGGAGCGCAATGCATGAGTTTTCCGTCTAAGCCCTCGGAAATTTTCCTCGCGCGCGCCGCAGTTTGCGCGCTGATCGCTCTCCCCCTTCTCGCCGCTCAAACGCAGAAGGCGCCCGGAGACGCGCCCAGGAAGGATACTCACGGCATCGTCGCGGCAAATATGGATACCTCCGTCAAGCCAGGCGACGATTTTGACGAGTACTCCAACGGGGACTGGATTAAACGCACCGAAATTCCGCCCGACCGCAGTAACTTTGGCGTCTTCAGCGCGCTCGCAGACCTGAGCAACAAGCGCACCGCCGGCTTGATTGAAGAAGCGGCCAAGGCCAATGCTCCCGCCGGATCGAACCTTCGCAAAATCGCCGATCTCTACAACTCCTACATGGACGAAGCCGCCATCGAAGCCATAGGCCTGGCCCCGCTTCGTCCACACCTCGATTCCATTGCCGCAATCCGCACGAAGCAAGAGCTGGCGCGCGCCCTGGGGGAAAGCCTGCGGTCCGATGTTGACGCTCTAAATAATACCAACTTTCATACCGCCAACCTGTTCGGCCTATGGGTCGCGCCCGGCTTCAACGATTCCGAGCGCTATGCCGCCTATTTGCTGCAGGGCGGCCTGGAATTGCCCGACCGCGAGTACTACCTCGGCGGCAACGAGCGCATGCTCGACCTTCGCGCCAAGTACCAAGCCCACGTCTCGGCCATGCTGAAACTCGCGGGATTCACCGACGCGGATTCGCGCGCCAAGGGCATCGTCGAGTTGGAGCATGCCATCGCGGAAAAGCACATCAGCCTGGCCGAGGACGAAGACATCCACAAAGCCAACAACACCTGGACCCAGGCTGATTTTGCAGCGAAGGCCCCGGGCCTCGACTGGGCCGAGTACTTTCGCGGCGCAGGCCTCGGCAAGCAGCCCAGCTTTATTGTCTGGCAGCCCGCCGCCTTCACCGGCGAGTCCGCTCTGGTCGCCTCTACCTCGCTGGACACGTGGAAAGATTGGCTGGCGTACCACCTGATGGAAGACTACGCGGAAGCGCTGCCCAAAGCCGACTTTGACGAGCGCTTCGCCTTCTTTGGCAAAATTCTCTCGGGCACGCCGGAGCAGCGTCCGCGATGGCAGCGCGGCGTCGAGGAAGTCAACAAAATGCTTGGCGATGCCGTCGGGCAAATCTATGCGCAGCGCTATTTCCCGCCGGAAGCAAAAGCTGCGGCGCAGGCCATGGTTGCCAACATTATCTCCGCGTTCCGGAAGCGTATTGAGGCGCTGTCCTGGATGGATCCTGCAACCAAAGCGCAGGCGCAAGCGAAGCTGTCCACACTGTACGTGGGAATCGGCTACCCGGAGACCTGGAGCGATTATTCCGCTTACGAAGTGAAGGCGGACGATCTCTTCGGCAACCTCTGGCGCGCCGGCCTGTTTGATTACCACCGCAATGTCGCGCGCCTCGGCCGTCCGGTGGATCGCAAGGAATGGTGCATGACGCCGCAGACGGTGAATGCCGTCAATCTCCCGCTGCACAACGGGCTCAATTTCCCCGCCGCCATTCTGCAGCCGCCGTTCTTTGATCCGCAGGCTCCCGCCGCGGCCAACTATGGCGCCATCGGCACCGTCATCGGGCACGAAATCAGCCACACATTTGACACGGAAGGCAGCGCGTTTGACTCCAAAGGACGCTTGCGCAACTGGTGGAAAAGCGAGGACCTTGCGCATTTCACCGCGGCCACTGAAAGACTGGCCGCGCAGTATGACACTTACAAGCCATTCCCCGATCTCTCCGTAAACGGCAAGCAGACGAATGGAGAGAACATCGCGGACGTCGCCGGCCTCGCTGCCGCCTACGATGGTTACCGCGCATCGCTCGCGGGCAAAATCGCCCCTGCGCAGGACGGCTTCTCCGGCGACCAGCAATTCTTCATCGCCTTTGGACAAAACTGGGGATCGAAGGTGCGTGAGGCGAGGCTCCGCCAGCAAGTGCTGACGGACCCGCACGCACCCGCGAAGTACCGCGCAGACACCGTGCGGAACATCGACGCCTGGTACGCGGCATTCGACGTTCAACCTGGAGAGAAGCTATATCTCGCCCCGCCCGACCGCGTGCAAATCTGGTAAGAAATCTTCGCCGGAAGTGCGACTATTCGGGGCTGAACGCCAGCAGCACGTTTCCGGGAACGCCTCCGTTGCGTGGATAGCCGGAGGTGATGAACACCATACCGTTCACTACCACGGCCCCCGGGCCGTCGATCGAGCCTCCGTGGCCCTTCACGCCGTTCACCGTTTCGAAATCGCCCATGGTATTGAAATCCCATAGCAACTCGCCATCTTCCGCGGAGTGCGCCCGAATATGCCCGTCGTTCGAAGTCGTAAATACCACACCCGGAATCTCCGTTACCGCGCCCGGTTGGGATGGACTGCAACCAACGGGCGCGCCTTGCGGACAGGGAGCAGCGGCAACGTGCCACTCCTGGCTGCCGTCGGCTACGCGCAGGGCTGTGAGGCCGCCACCCACGTTCGGGTCGAGCAGGGCGCGGCGCGTGTCGGTCAAGCTGGTCTGCTTCATCCGTTTGACGTCGGACACTGTCGCGAAGACATGCAGCCCATCCGTGGCCATGCCCCATTGCACGCCGCCGTTCGTGCCGCCCTGGCCCACGCGCGCCTGCCACACGACTTCGCCTTTTTTCATTGGATCGAGCGCCCAGACAATTCCTGACTTTTGTCCGGCTAGCAGGAGTTCGCGGCCATTCGGCGCATGAGTCAGAATCGGCGAAGAACCGAAATCGAAATCCGGGCCGCAATCCGTAGGGTCAGTGGCGCAACTGGCATTGTAGATATCCTGCGAGGTTAACTGCCGCGACCAGACGATGCGTCCTGTCGCCAAATCGAGCGCCATCACCGCGTCGCTGGTGTCTGTCGCGGGCGGCGAATAATTGTCTCCGGTGCCCACATAGAGAAGGTTGCGCTTGGCGTCCACCGTGGGCGCGGACCAGACGCCCACACCCGAAGGCCCAAAATTTATCGCCCGGCGCGAACTCTCGCCTCTGTCGATTGGAACGCCGGTCATCCAGGTTTTCCACAACTGCATGCCGTCTCGAATGCGCAGCGCTACCACGCTGCCACGGAAGGTGCAGCAGGCGTAATCCACATCGGAGGAGCGCGTTTCCTCCCACGATGCCACCGGGACATAGACGGTTCCACCATGGGCGACGGGTCCGCCCGTGAGCCGCGTGGAATCGTGCGTTTCGACCTGAACCTTCCAAAGCAGGTTTCCTGTTTCCGCCTGAACCGCGTAGAACCAGCCCGTCATGTCACCGAAAAGCAGAGCGTGTTGGCCGCCAAGCGGCACAGCTAGAATGGAGGACCGCACCGGCCCATTCGCCTGAAACACCCATTGAAGGCAACCCGTCTCGGCGCGCATGGCGTGGACCAACCCGCCGGCGCTTCCCACAAACACCTGGCCATCAATGACCGTGGGCGGCGCGAACGCCGTCACATCTCCATCGAAGCCAAAAGCCCATTTCAACTTTAGAGCGCGCACCTGGTTGGTACTCAGCCCGGCCGAATCAGCTGGCTGAAACCGCGCATTGTTCTGGCCGGGACTCCATCCATTCCAGGAAGACTTTGGGTTGGGGGCTAGCTTCACTTTGCGGTCCGCGCAGAACGCGGAGTCGGGCGGCCCGGACACGGGCGCGTTCGTCCCTAAATAGGAAGCCACGGCCATGCGGTCTTCCCTGCTGATTGTGAATGCGACGGCCATCATCGGCCCGGCATCGAGCGCCCGGAGGATTCGCGCCGAGGGCAATTTCTGCAGCGCTTCGCGGGGAGGGATGCGATCGTTGTTCTGGTCGTGACACGCGGCGCAGCGCTTCTGATAAACGGCTTCTCCGGAAGAAGCCGCCAACAAAGGACTCGCCCACAGGCTGAACAGGAACAAGAGCGCGAAACGTTTCACGGACGGGACCATATCATAGCGGCTAAATTCGTGTCCACGACAGCGCCCGCCTCGTGACAAATTTCATGGCGTGAAATGATTCTGGGCGCCCTGATATTTATAGCCCCGAGCTTATTTCGTGCATGGCGGGCAAAATGATGCAAAATCGTGGCGGAGCAATCCGGACGAATGTTAAAGCTTGGAGTCATTCTGACCGCGGCGACCGTGACGATACTGGTCGTGGAATTTTTTCGCGCTCGCCGCAGGCCGTTCCCCGCGCACGGCTGGCTCGGAATCGTCGCGTTGATTTGCGCCGAGTATTTGATGTTTCACGGCATCGAGCCGGCGGCGATTTATTTCAGCCCGGTGGCCTGGACGTCGTACATTTTGATTGCCGATGCTGCGGTCTTCGCGATCTCCGGCCATTCGCGGTTGCGCGAAGAGACGCGCGGCCTCATAAAAATGGCGGCGCTTTCGATTCCGCTATGGCTGATTTTTGAAGCGTATAATTTGCGGCTCGCAAACTGGGCATACGTCGGGCTGCCGCAATCGCAAATCGAACGATGGATCGGCTACGGCTGGGCCTTCGCGACGATCACACCGGGAATTTTCATGACCGCAGCGCTCATCGAATCCTTCGGCTGGTTCAAACAGGAATCGCGTCCGGTGCGTTTCAGCCGCGCAACCGAGACGGCGTGCATCGTGCTCGGCGCGGCGATGCTCATTGTGCCGCTGCTTGTTCCAACGCGCATTGCCGCGTATCTGTTTGGCCTGGTCTGGCTCGGTTTTCTATTCCTCCTTGAGCCGATCAACTACCGCCTGCACTTGCCTTCCTTCCTGGGAGATCTTGCGCGCGGGCATCGAGCGCGTCTGTACTCGTTTCTCGCCGCAGGATGGGTTTGCGGGTGGCTGTGGGAATTCTGGAATTACTGGGCACGCGCCGGATGGATTTACACATTTCCTATCGGCCAACAATGGAAGATTTTCCAGATGCCTGCGCCCGGCTATCTGGCTTTCCCCGTGTTTGCGCTAGAATGCTTCGCGATGTATGTAAATGGCGCGTGGCTCATCAGCCCAAAATATATCGCCGAGAAAAAATACTCGGAATAGGCGGATGCTCATTCCAAACCGATACTTGGGCGTGTTTTTCTGCTTGCTGATCGCGGTGGGCGGATCGTTTTTCCCCGGCCAGGTGCGCGCCTCCGAACTGGATATTCCCCCGGATGCCAAACAAGCCATTCGTTTGGCCTACTCGGGCAAGCCGGAGGAAGCCCTCGCGCTCGCCCACAAGCTCGAAACCGAGCGGCCCGAGCATCCTCTCGGCTATCTCATCGAAGCCGACCTGCTCTGGTGGAATATTTATTGCAAGCGGTCGGAGCGAAAGTACAACACGATTGACGCCTGGGGCCGCCCGCGTCCCGCCGACGCCGACGACAACGCCGAACTCGCGCTTTCGGACAAAGTAGCGCGCCTGGCCGAGGCCGGCATCGCCAAATCCGACACGGCCGAGATGGAGTTATACGCGGGACTGGGCTACGCATCGCGCGCGCGCCTGCTGGCCCTGCGCTTCGAGAAAATGCCGGTGGCTCGAGCGGGCGTCGAGGCGCGCAAGCACCTGCTGCGCTGCCTGGAACTGGACCCTGAAATGGCGGACGCCAATCTGGGCCTGGGGCTTTACAACTATTACGTCGATACTCTATCCGCCATGGCCAAGATTTTGCGTTTTTTCATGGGCATTCCGGGCGGAGACAAACGGGTAGGCCTGCGCCAGCTTGAAATCGCGTCCACCAAGGGCGAAATAACGCAGGAGGAGGCGCGCTTCAACCTGGCCAAGAATCTGCGCAACTATGACTTCGATTACGCTCGGGCCTTGGCCGCCGCTTCGCCACTCACGGACGAGTTCCCGGAGAATCCTGTGTTCCTGCTGGTCGTAGGAGACCTCCACGCAAAACTCGGCCATTTCGATGAGGCGGCAATGCGGTTTCGCGCCGCCGCTGCGGCCCCGATGGAGGACGCCGCGTGCGAGAAGCGCGTCCAGCAACTTGCCCGCGAGTCGCTCGACGCGCTCGCCGCGCAGCGCGGAGAACTCAAGCCCGGGAAATAGCCCAGGGGCAATACGTCTCGTTGTGGATTTCATTCCGCGCAGTCCGCATGTGGCAGGGGATACAGGGGATCGGCACTCCTCCAAAAGCTGCGCTTCCGTTAGTTCGATCTAGATTCTTGAGGCAATTCCAGCACTTCACGCAGCTTCCGCAACAAGGCATCCCGCGAGAATGGTTTTTGAAGCACTTTCGCCCCCGCCCCCAGTAGCCCTATTTGAGTAGCGAAGCTACCTGTGTAGCCCGACATGAACAGCACCTTCATTTCAGGGTACAAGGGAGCCAGATTCGCGGCCAAGGCTGCTCCATTCATACCCGGCATGACCACGTCCGTCAGCAGCAGATGAATGGGTCCACCGTGCCGCTGGGCGACTTCCAGCGCATGATCGCCGCTGCTGGCTTCCAATACCGTGTAATCGCTGTGCTCCAGGAGATCGCGAGTCAAGGCACGGAGCGATTGCTCGTCTTCCACGAGCAAAACGGTCTCGGTTCCGCGGAGGATCTGAATGGGGTCGCCGCTCGGCCGAATCTTCAGGGCGGCCTGATCGATGCGCGGAAGATAAATTTTAAACACCGACCCTTGCCCTGGTTCACTGTAGGCCCAGATGTAGCCGCCACTTTGCTTCACGACGCCATAGACAGTCGCCAGGCCGAGGCCTGTGCCTCTGCCGAGCTCTTTGGTGGTGAAAAACGGTTCGAAGAGGTGCGACTTAGTCTCCTGGTCCATCCCGATGCCGGTGTCTGAGACGGTGAGCAGAACGTATGGACCAGCAATAAAAGGCCGGTGACTCAAGGCGTACTCTTCAGCTACATCGACATTGCTGGTTTCGACGACTAACTTTCCCCCGTGCAGCATGGCGTCCCGCGCATTCACCGCGAGATTCATGATGACCTGTTCTATCTGCCCCTGATCGGCTCTCACGGAACTTGGCGAAGAATTGAGCAAGGTCAGGATCTCAATGTCCTCGCCGATGAGGCGGTGGAGCATCTTTTCCACCTCTCCCACCACAGTGTCGAGATTCAGAATTTTCGGCTCAAGCACCTGCTGGCGGCTGAAGGCGAGAAGCTGGCGGGTCAGAGCGGCAGCGCGATCGGCGGCTTTTCTGATTTGTTCGGCTTGCGCGCGTAGTTCGGCATTGTGGCCGATCCGGTCCAGAAGGGTTTCCGTGTAGCCGATAATGACGCCCAGCAGATTATTGAAATCATGCGCCACTCCACCCGCCAGGCGGCCGACGGCTTCCATTTTTTGCGCCTGGCGGAACATCTGCTCCATGCGTTTGTCATCGCTGATGTCCCTTACGATATCCGAAATGCCGACAATGCGTCCCGCCGAATCCTTGATGGGGGGAGGCGGTCAGCAGAATGTCAATTACCTTTCCGTCTTTTCTCACGGCGGTGGTTTCGAACTGCTCCAACTTTTCGCCCCGTCTCACCCTTCCGAGAACGCCCGAGAGTTCATCTTGCCGGTCGGCAGGGACCACGATGCCAATGTTCCGGCCAATGATCTCGGCCGCGGAATAGCCGTATATTCGTTCCGCGCCGGAGTTCCAAGTGAGCACGACTCCCTCCAGCGTCGTGCTCATGATTGCGTCGAAGGAGGACTCCACGATGGCGGCCAGCCTGCGAATATCTTCCTCTTCCCGTTTTCGCTCTGTAATGTCCCGCGAGACGCCAAAAGTCCCCACCGTGCGGCCTTCAGAATTCTTGATCTGGCCTCTGCTGAGCAAGACCGGAAATTCCGTCCCATCCCGCCGGATGCGGAGACATTCGCCTTGCCAGCCCTCACCCTCCAGGTCCTTTGCCTCGCCCTTCACAATCTCCGCCATCAACGACGCAGAATTCCTGGGAGAAATGGTGCAACTGAAATGCTTCCCAAGGATCTCTTCTTCCGAATAGCCATAGGCTTTCAGGAACGCGCGATTCGCATAAGTGATGTGTCCATCGGGATCGCCCAGGCCGATCAGCTCGGGACTTCTCTCGACAATTTGGGACAGCAAGTAAAGCCGTTCTTCGGAGCGTTTGCGCCCGGTAATGTCCCGCGCGACCACGATGACGGCGTCCTCTCCTGGAACTTCTAGAATGTGCGAGTCGAACTCCACATCGATGATCGTTCCATCCCTCAACCGATGCCGCGCCTGGCCGGAGTGGACCCACTTTGTGCGCAGATCCTCCATGTTTGAATAGAGCCGCGGCAAGTCTTCTGGAGGCCGAATTTCGGTAATCTGCATCTGAAGAAACTCTTCTCTTGAATATCCGTAATGGGCCATTGCGGCTCCGTTTACGGCAACAAATTTAAGTGTCTTCGGATCATAAATCCACATTGGCAGGGGAGTGTTTTCAAACAGAGCTTGGAAGGCTTCCGCCCCATGGCGCAGAGGCCCAGGTTTCTTGTTCCCGGAAGATGCCGTTGGAGATGCCGGCTTCGCCACGCGGTTTTTCATGGTCAGATCGCGGCAATGCGAAAAGCTAAGGCGTTGCCAGAAATACATTCAAGTCGCTTTGAAATTTAGCTGGGGGCAGTAACTGACTGCGAGTCTCCTGCTGCATTCGACAGGAATAATAGCGCGACTGGGGAGATCTGCCAAAAGGTTAATCGTTAGTGAGGGTTTGTACCCCCGTGACCGACAGGAAGGGAGGGTGTGGAATCCGGGCTTCGAACCCTTCCGGCGCGATGCAAAGTGGCGCGGCTCAGATTCAGGAATAGGAAGTGTGGGGGCAACGGCTTAGCTCTGGACCTGCATCTGATTTGTTTTGCAGGGGAGGGTGTGGGCCGCGGCGGTGTTGACTTGGGCGTGTTCTGGTGGTATCAGGAACAGGCCGGTTTGGCGGGGTTTTCTTCTAAATTCTGGCGGGCTCCGCGCCCCGATTCGATTGGGGCGTTCTGTGGATTCGTAAAGCCCCCACCCGATCGATCAATTGTCGCTGGTTTCCTCAGCACCCGGAATGTTCTCACAGGTTTTCGTCGGCCCGGCGTCTCGGATGGATGACTCGGGGAGGAGCGTGTTCGGATGTGTTCGCGCAAGTGGCTGATGGCGGCGTTGCTGGCGTGTGGCCTGGCGTCGGCCTGCTCCAATTACAACACGAATCTCTCCATCCAAACATCTTCCTCCGTACTGGCCTTCGTAAGTCCCAGCTCGGCAACCGTGGGGGCACCCGCCTTCACAATTACTGCCAATGGATCGGGCTTCACTACCGGCGCGCTGATCCTTTGGAATGGCGTCCCGCTGACCACAACACTTGTCAGCAGCGTTCAGCTGACGGCGCCTGTTCCCGCCTCGGACCTCTCCACCGCGGGGAACGTGCCGGTGGCCGTACAGATTCCCGGCTCAGCTCAGTCCGGCACTTCAAACGTCAACAACACGACGACGACAGAAGTATCGAACATTGTCCTCTTCATGATCGGCGCGCCGTCGGGGTCAGCGCCGGCGATCGCTTCGCTGTCGGCGTCCACAACTTCGGCGGCCTCCACGCCATATTGCAGCATTCAGGGTTTTACGCTGACCGTGAACGGCACAAATTTCACGAGCGATGCCCACGTGAATTGGAATGGGAGTCCGCAAGCGACAACCTTCTTAAGCGCGACGCAGCTCAACGCTTCCATCCCCGCAGCCCTGTCGGCGTTTCCCGGACCGGTCCTTGTGGCGGTAACGAATTCGATTGGGACATCGCCCACCTTGCCCTTCACTCTTTCCACCCCGGCGACGGCGCTTGCGCCTCCCACGATCAATTCGCTGTCGCAAACTTCCGCCGCTGGGGGCAACCCGGCGCTTCCCTTGACTGTGACCGGCATGAACCTCCTGCCTTGTTCCGTGATTCAATGGGTAAACGCAAGCAACGTCACATCGACGCTGACAACCACATTCGTGAGCGCCACACAACTGAGCGCGACAGTGCCGGCCACCGATTTCCTTGCCGTGGGGACTTCGCAGGTCAAATTGTTCACGATCGGGCCGGGAGGCGGCACTTCCGGGAAGATCCAATTCACTATTCTGGCGCCCACCATTACTTCCTTATCGTCCTCCACGACTTCGTCGAATACCACGCCGTCGTGCAGTCCTTCGGGATTCACTCTCACCGTGAACGGCGCGAATTTCGTGAACGGTTCGGTGGTCGATTGGAACGGTTCGCCGCGCGCGACGACATTTGTCAACTCGACGCAACTCACGGCCACGATTCCGGCTTCGGATATAGCTTCCGCTGGAACAGCATCGATTACCGTATCCAATTCCGGAGTTAGCTCCGCCGCGGCCTCTTTTACGATTTCGGCTGCGTCGCTTCCGGCGGCGGTGATTGCCTCCATTTCGCCAGCGGGCGCGACCGCTGGAACGGCGGCGTTCTCTCTCAGCGTTGCCGGCAATAATTTTCTCCCGTGCTCGAGCGTGCAATGGGTGGACAGCAGCAACAATTTGACGCAGCTGACGACCACATTTGTCAGTTCGACGCAACTCACCGCGGCAGTCACGGTTGCGGACATTGCTTCGGTTAAAACGGTGAATGTCGCCGTGGCCAATCCTGCGTCGAGCGCGAACACCTCCAACTCCGTTTCATTCCCGATTGCCCTTCCAACCATCATGTCGCTTTCGGCGTCCACGACGTCGTCGAATACGACCCCGGCCTGCGCTCCGGCCGGCATAACCCTGACCGTCAATGGCACAAATTTCGTGCCGAGTGGACTTGTGGTGAATTGGAACGGCGCGCCGCGCCAGACGACTTTTGTAAGCGCTACACAGCTTACTGCCGCGATCTCGGCGACGGACACGGCCTTCCCGGGACCTGTGAACGTTACGGTTTCGAGTTCGACGATTCCATCTTTGTCTTCCTTGTCTTCCCTGTTTACGATTGCGCCGTCCACGACGCCGTTGCCTGTGCCTGTCATAACGGCGCTCATTCCTTTCAATATGCCTGCGAAATCCCTGGCGTTCATGCTGGGGGTGGATGCCAGTGGCGCAAGCGGCGGCAGCCTGGTTCCGTGTTCCGTGGTCCAGTGGAATGGAAGCCCGCGCACGACTACATTCGCCGGGCCGACGGGACTCAATGCGGCAATTTCGGCGGCGGATGTCGTCAGCGCATCGATGATCCCCGTCACCGTTTTCACCCTCAAAGACGGAGGCGGAGGAGGCACGTCGAACGCGCTTACCTTCACCGTGTTTACTCCGCCTGTCCCTGCCGCGCGGATCGCTTCGCTTGCGCAGTCCGCAGCACGCGCTTCGTCCGCGACTGCCGACCCCGTTGCGCTGCCTGCGCCGAGCATGAGCGCGGACCGGCGCTACGCCGTGGTTGTGCTGGCTTCGACCGATGGTGTGACGGAAGTTTCGGGAACGCCGGAGAATGTGTTTGTGCGGGACACCTGTGCGGGAGCGCCCGCGGGCTGCGTGCCTTCGGTGTCCATCGCATCCATCGGCTTGAACGGCAACCCCGCCGATGGCGACAGTATTTCTCCGTCGATCAGCGCGGACGGGCGCTACGTGGCGTTCCTTTCTTCCGCGATGAATCTGGTGGATAGCGATACCAACGCCGTCATGGACGTGTTCGTCCGCGATACCTGCGCCGGCGCGCCGTCTGGCTGTACGCCTTCCACGCAGCGCGTCTCCGTCGCGACCGACGGCGCGCAAGCCAATGGAGCCAGCACTTCGGCGACGATCAACGCGACGGGCCGATTCATCACGTTCGAGTCCGCGGCAACCAATCTCGGCGCCATCTCATCTTCCGGCGGAATTTTCCTTCGGGATACCTGTGCGGGCGTGGCCTCCGGCTGCACGCCTTCGACGCAGCCGCTGGATTAATTCCGAGTGGGACGGGCTTCAGCCTGTCTGCCTTTCCGATCTCTAACACAAATCAAAACCAAACAGGCCGAAGCCTGTTCCACTTAACTCCAAATCATTTCAAACCGGCAGCAAAAAAACACGATCCGCGGCAAGTTCGATCGCCCAGGGCTGCGGAAGATCCCGAAACGATTCCCACTCCCTCTTGAAGACTTCCGCCTGCAAATGAAAATCAGAAGGGCTCGCGGGCGGAGCGCCGATGCGCAGATCGAGCGTGACGCGGAAAGGCGTTTCCGTCATGGCGGCCAACCAGCAAGGGAACACGTTTCCGGAATTTTCCGAGTCTAATTTTTGCGAAGGGCACACGCGGACATGATTCGCGCGGATCGCAACATGCCCCGGCGGCTTGGCGAGTTCCTGCGCGACGCGCAGCTTGCAGCTCCAATCGAGCGCTTCGACGCGACCATCGGCCAGGCGTTGCGCCCGGGAAAAATTCTTGCACCCTGTGACGCGGGCAACTTCGAGTGTCGGGGGATGGCGGAAGATTTCTTCTTTCGCGCCTTGCGCCGCCACATTCCCATTCGACAACACGACGAGCTTTTCACAAACGCGGTAGGCCTCTTCGAGATTGTGGCTCACGAACAAAGTCGATCCGCCATAGCTCTCCAGCATTTCACGGAGCTGGCGCTCGAGGGCGCTGCGCAGATGCGTGTCCAGCGCGGACAATGGTTCGTCGAGCAGCAACGCCGCGGGCTCGATGGCCAGCGCGCGCGCGAGCGCCACGCGCTGCTGTTCGCCGCCGGAGAGCGTTGCGGGATATCGTTCCGCAAAGCCGTCCAGGTGCGCGGCGGCAAGCTGTTTTGCGACGCGCCGATTCTTCTCCGTGTCGGGAAGGTCCCGCAATCCAAAGGCGATATTTTCCGCCACGGTCAGATGCGGGAACAACGCGTAGTTCTGAAAGAGCAGGCCGATGTGGCGTGCGCGGGCGGGCACGTTGACGCCCCGCTCGGAATCAAAGAGCACTCGCTCGTGCAGCACGATGCGCCCGCGGTCGGGAGTCTCCAGGCCCGCGATCGCGCGCAGCGTCATCGTCTTGCCCGAGCCGGAAGGACCGAGCAAACCGAGCGGCGAGCCGTCTGCCGTAAATTCGACGGCGAGGCGGAAGCCCGCCACGTTTTTTTCGATCGCGACTTCGAGCGACATGGTTTGCTTTTAGTGGCGCAGGCTTCAGCCTGTGGGTTTTCTATCGCTAGTGCAAAATCAAAACCCACGGGCTGAAGCCTATGCCACTTAAGGTCTCCGCCACAGACTCAACGCGCGACGATTGGTGCCGTAAATCGTCGCGAGGACCAGAAAGGAAAACAGCAGCAGCGCCAGCGCCGTCCGGTTTGCCACATCGTAATTCGCGGCCTGCGCCTGATCGTAAATGTCGATCGACACCGTGCGCGTCACGCCGGGAATGTTCCCGCCAACCATCAGAACCACGCCGAACTCGCCGATCGTATGCGCGAAGCTCAGCACGATTCCCGTGACGGCTCCAGCCGAGGAGAGCGGCAATAGCACGCGAAAAAATGTTGCCAGGCGTGACGCTCCGAGAGTCCACGAGGCTTCGATCAGCCGCCGGTCCACCGCTTCGAATCCGGCCGAAATCGGCTGCACCGCGAACGGAAGGCTGTAGAGCACGGACGCGACCAGCAAACCGCCGAAGGTGAAGGGGAGCGTGTGACCGAACCAGGACTGCCAAACCCTGCCGGCAAAATGGCGCGGACCGAGCCCCACGAGAATGTAGTAGCCCAGCACCGTGGGCGGCAGTACCAGCGGCAACGCGACAATCGCCTCGACCAGAAATTTCCAGCGCCATTGCGAGAACGTCACCCAATACGCGATGGGCAAGCCCACGGCGAGGAGAATCCCCGCGACGCAAACAGCTAGCTGCAGCGAAAGGGCGATCGCCTGCCAGTTCAAGGTTTCCCCCGGGCGAGTTTTTTGCCGGCAAGCGCAAATCCGTAGCGCTCGAGCAGCGCAACCGTCGCATCCAACTTGATGTAATCGAGAAATTGCCGCGCTCCTTGAGGATTCGCCGCCGCGCGAACTGCCACTGCTCCCTGCTCAATCGGCGCGTACAAATTTTCCGGGATATTCCAGGCGCGGCCTTTGTCTTTCATGGCGGGCGAAACCACGAGGGAAAGCGCGAGGATACCGGCGTCCGCGTTTCCCGATTCCACAAATTCCGCCGCCTGCGAAATATTTTCTCCAAGAACGAGCCGGCCCTTCAGCGCTTCATAGACGCCGGAATGCCGCAGCGCTTCCTCCGCGGCGCGGCCATACGGCGCATGCGCAGGATTGGCGATGGCGATTTTTCGCACGGCTGGATCGCGCAATGCCGAAAAACCTTTGCCGACGTCCACTCGAGAATCATTTCGCGTCCACAACACGATTTTGCCAATGGCGTAAACGTATGTACTCCCCGGCGCGGCGAGGCCCTCGGCCTCCAGTTTTTTCGGATAGGCGACGTCGGCGGAGAAAAAAACGTCAAACGGCGCACCATTCTCAATTTGCGTAAGAAAATTTCCGGATGACCCCATGCTGAGGCGAACCGTGCAGCCCGTGGCCTTCTCGAAATTACCGGCAATCTCGTTCATCGCGTAGGTCAGGTCGGATGCCGCGGCAACCGTGACCGTGCCGCACGGTTTCGCAGCCGCTCGTTGCAAGGATGCGGCGTTTCTTGCGCGGGCGTAGCGCATGGGCGCAGCTATTGCCAGCCCGGCCAACACCGTCAGCGCGAAAAATTGAATCGATTTCATCTTTAAATTCCGGAAATTCACATGCGCACGATCATCACTTCAGTAGCTTTGATGAGAGCCGCGGCAGTCTGGCCCTTTTCGAGGCGCATTTCACGCGCCGCGTCCGCTGTGATGATCGAGGAAATGCGCTGGCCGCCGATCGAAAGCTTCACCTGCGCCAGCAGGCCGCTGTAGCGCACTTCCACGATCCGCCCGACCAATTGATTGCGCCCGCTGATGCGGCGGAAGTTGCGGCGCCCGGCCAGGGTGTCTTTTTCCTCGGTGCGCGGCAAAAAGCGTTCGATCTCGGATGCGGGAATGCGATGGTGCCCTCCGGCGGTGCGGATGCTGCGCAATTTCTTTTTGTAGATCCACTGCTTGAGCGTGGGATAGCTGATCCCCAGCGAGCGCGCGGCATCGCGGGGATTGAGCAATTCGTCGGAATGCACGGACACCTCCAGAAAATACATTTATACACGTATTGAATGGATAAGTAAATACGGATTAATACGGTTTGAGTGGCACGGACTTCAGTCTGTGGGGGTTAGTACAAGTTAAGGTTTGAAGCCCACAGACTGAAGTCTGTGCCGCTAATCGTCCGGCGCAAAGGCCAGCAGCACGTTGCCGGGCATGCCGCCGTTGCGCGGATATCCGGAGTTGACGAACATCATGCCCCCGGCAATGACCGGGCCGGGGCCGTCGATCGAGCCGCCTCTGGCCGCGACTCCGTTCACCGTGGAATACGTCTGGCCGGCCGTATCGAAATCCCAGAGCATCTCGCCGTCCTCGGTGCTGAACGCGCGCACGTGTCCATCGAGCGATGCCGAAAATACCACGCCGGGAATCAGCGTCAGCGCAGCGGACTGGCCGGGACTGCACCCCGGCCGCGGCGGATCGCACGGATGGCTCGGGGCAAACCAGGCCTGCGCGCCGTCTTCGAGATGCAGCGCGGTCAGCCCGCCGCCCTTCGCGGGATCGAATGTCGCGCCGCCGACGGGCCCGGCGGTGTTCATGATGCCGGATGTGTCGTTTACCGCCGCGTACACTTTTTGTTCATCGCTGGCCATGCCCCACTGCACGCCGCCGTTCAGGCCGCCTTTTCCGACGCGCGTCTGCCAGAGGATTTTTCCCTTGGCGTCCGGGTCAAACGCGTAGACCATGCCGGATTTTTGTCCCGCAACTAACATTTCTTTGCCGTTCGGGGCGCGAACCAGAATCGCCGACGATCCAAAATCGAAGTCCGGACCATTCGTTGAGGGACAATTGGCGCCTTTGGTGCGGCAGGCGGACGTGTACGCATCGTTCGCCAGCACCTGCGAGGACCACACGATACGTCCCGTCTTCAGATCGAGCGCCAGAACGGCGTCGCTCGTCGATGTTGCGGGGACCGAATAATTATCGCCGGTAGAGACGTAGAGAAGTCCACGCTTGGTGTCCACGGTTGGGGCGGACCAGACCGGCGCGCCGGACGGTCCCCACTGAGCGGAGCCTGCGCTATTCGTGCCGGTCTTCTGCGGCGGGTTAATCGTGTAGGTCTTCCAAACCACGGAGCCGTTCCGGACGCGAAGAGCCGTGATGCTCCCACGGAACGTGCAGCAGACATACTGCGGATCGAGCGAACGGGTTTCCTCCCAGGACGCGGCCGGAATGAAGACGACGCCGTTCAACGCCGCGGACGACCCCGTTAGCCGCGTGGCTTCGTGTTCATCGATTCGCTTTTTCCAAAGGAGGCGGCCGGACTTGGCGTCGAGCGAATAGGCCCAGCCGATCAGATCCGTGACCACCAGTGAAGTTGCGGAACCATTGGGAACGGGACGAATGGCGGCGCGGACCGGGCCATTGGCTTGAAACACCCAGTGTAGGCAACCGGTCTTGGCATCCACGGCCTCGACCGCTCCGCTGGCGCTGCCGACGAACAGCGTGCCGTTCAAAACGGTCGGGGCCGCGAAGGCGGTGACGTCGCCCGGAAAGCCAAGCGCCCATTTCAATTTGAGGCGCCGGACCTGTCCCGGCGCGAGACCCGCGGGCTCGGCCGTCTGGTAGCGGGCATTGGATGCGGAAGGACTCCATCCTGCCCAGGTGTCGCTCGCGGGACCAGACATAATGGAAATGTTCGCGGCGCAAAACGCGCTGGCGGGCAGGGGCGATTCTTCCATCTTTGTTCCAAGAAAGTTTGCGACCGCCTCGCGCTCTGCGCGATTGATGGGGTAGGCCACGGCCATCATCAATCCAAAATCGAGCGTCCGGAGTATTCGCGCTGCCGATAGTTTCTGCAGAGCGTCCTGCGAGGGCGCGCGCGATCCCGCTTGATCGTGGCATGAAGCGCATCGCTTTTGATATACGTCGGCGCCGGATACAGAGGGTGCCGCGGACGAAGAGGTGGGCGCGGGATTCTGCGCCGCGGGAGTCTGGATCGCGCAAACAATCCCAACTAACATCACGATTGAAAAACGCAATCTTGCAGTAGTGACAAGACGTCTCATCGGATTTTTCCTCTACGGAATGAAAGCCAGGACGAATCTTACGATATTTTGACAGGTGGCGCGGGATGAATCCAGGAACTCCAATCTCCCGATTGGCGGTCCGTGCGACGCCAAGCAAAGTTAAACGTGGGCGGCGGCTTCCTGCTCGAAGGCGTGATACGACGAACGCACCAGCGGACCGGACTCGACATGCGCAAAGCCCATCTGCTCGCCCAATTTTTTGTACTCGGCGAATTCATTGGGGTGGACGTAGCGCACGATGGGCAAGTGCTCGCGCGTGGGCTGCAAATATTGGCCCAGCGTCAGGATGTCGGTGCCTTGCGAAGCCAGATCCTGCAAGGCGGAAAGAACTTCCTCGCGCTCTTCGCCGAGGCCGAGCATCAACCCCGTCTTCGTGGGCATCTCGGGCGCCAGCGATTTCGCGCGGCGCAGGAGTTCGAGCGACCGGCCGTACACCGCGCCCTTGCGCACCTGGTGATACAGCCGCGGAACCGTTTCCGTGTTGTGGTTCAGAACGTCCGGCCGCGCGGTAATCACGGTTTCCAGCGCGTTCCAGTCGCCCCGAAAATCGGGGATCAATACTTCCACTTTGCAGGCCGGAACCCGCCGGCGAATTTCTGTAATCGTGCGCGCAAAGATGGCTGCTCCGCCGTCGGGCTGATCGTCGCGGTTGACGGAAGTCACCACGGCGTACCGCAGTCCCATGCGTTCCACCGCTTCGGCTACGCGCTCCGGCTCCTGTTCGTCCGGCGGCCCGGCCGGCTTGCCCGATGGCACGGCGCAGAAGCCGCAAGCCCGCGTGCAGATATTTCCCAGAATCATGAATGTCGCGGTGCGGTGCTCCCAGCATTCGCCCATGTTCGGGCAGCGGGCGCTCTCGCACACGGTGTTGAGACCCAGCGTGCGCATGATGCGCTTCAGATCCTGGTAATTTGGCCCGCTAAAGAATTTGACGCGCAGCCACTCCGGCCTCGGGTGGGACGCCGGATCGAGTGAACCGCCCGGCGCAGGCGCAGGCACTGAGTTTGAAAAAATGTGAAATGGCGAGGCCATCGATAACGATCCCAATTCGATATTCTAAGCGCTGGTCTGAGTTGACACAAGCGCGCCGGGCGGAATGTAGTGTATCGATTGCAATTTGTCAGCAGTCCGCCCGGGGGCGACAAGACGAAGTCCGCCTCGCAAGAAGTTGCGAGACGCAAAAGCCATATCCGTCTGGCCCGACTCCTTTAACTCATTGAGCCAACGATCGGCCCGAACGTACATTTGATGCGTTTTGACCACAGCCAAACATCGTTTTTGTGGCTATTTTACCACACCCCATTAACTGATAGGTGTCAACTTATTGATTCTAATGGCCTAAACATTATTTTGGAAGGGCTTAAAGATGCTATTATTACCTGCGCATGAGCTATCAAACCACCATAGAGAGGCCATCTGCAACGAAGGGAGTGGGCCTGCACACAGCCGTAAAATCCAACCTTCGTCTGGTGCCTGCCCCGGCCAATACCGGAATCGTGTTCCGT
>Ga0209380_10000101_pt1 | contig 51790 bp, 41 predicted proteins | sample HubBroMetageWFT6_FD_188347 | JGI IMG/M metagenome (GOLD analysis project Ga0209380, IMG submission 188347) | Warmed and freeze-thawed soil microbial communities from the Hubbard Brook experimental Forest, New Hampshire - Hubbard Brook CCASE Soil... | ecosystem: Environmental > Terrestrial >...
GAGAGCTTGCGTATCAATCCCCGCCAGGTCGTCAGTCATATCGCGCGTCGACGGTCCCAATGAAGGAGTGGCAAGAACGACATAGCCATGGCTTGCAAGAAATTCGCACAGATCAGCGTTCTCCCACGCGATGGATGAATCGCTGGGAGCGTAAATGATAACCGGGTAGCGTTGTTCAACCGGTTTCGCGTCGCGCACTGCCCACAGAGAAATATCGAAGGAACTTTTCAGTCGCCTGCGCCATTTGTTGGGCTCCTGGTCAGGCGTGTCAAAGTGAATCTCTCTATCCGCCAACTGCACATAATCTTCAACTGTCATTGGCTTACTACTGCTTTGCAGCGCTGGATACCAGATGAGCGTCTGCAGAGGGCGGCTTCCTTGTCGTGTAGGTGCTTCGGGACGATCAGGTGTGGCGGGAAACGTTCGTGAGGGATCGTATTGACTCACCACCTTCAGGCCCACGGGATAAGGTCCGGGCTTTTGCAGAAATTGGAACGGAGGAAACTGGGAGAGCGCTGTTCCCGAGCCGATGAGTAAAAAGAGTATGAGAGCTGTCAGTGTGCTCGATTTACAAGTCATAGATTCTACCGTCTATCTGTTTGTTGTCTTCAACTAAGAGGGCTGGCCCATTCATGGATTTTATTTCGCTTGAGCCATTCCAACGCTAGGCTGCCCCACACACCTCTACCTCTTGTTCCCTCATCCTATTCGGTATTGGTCAATGAAGCAGGAAAAGCTGAACTGCGCGTGCGCCTGATCGCGCGATAAGCTGTCCGCGAAAAACCGGTCGAGGTTCACGGCCAGCCTCTTCCGTGGTGATCCGAGATCGAGAATCCGGCAAAGTCGGCCAGCCCCAAGAACTTTTCCCTGGACGATTTGTCGAATTCCGTCCGGCTGTTCGACTATATCGTGAAGGACGGGTAACCGGCCCGCCAGAAAGTGTGTCCCAGGGTGATACGCTACGCGAACAAATTTGCAAATCGCGTGTCGATTCCTCGCCACACCGTTCGACTAGTAATGGGATGAACGGTCGATCGAATGAACAGTCCAGCGCGGCAGGCTGCCGTACTAACCAAACTCATATTGAGACTGCAATGAGAAAGCTCAGAATTTTCGAACACATCTCGCTGGACGGCGTGATCCAGGCCTCCGCCGATGAAAACAATTTTCCCTACAGTGACTGGTCGGCGCCATATCGCACCCCGGCTGGCAGAGGGATGCTGCTTGCCAGGTATGGCGAGAGGTTCGATCTGCTGCTGGGCCGGCGCACCTACGATGGTTTTTCGAGCTTCTGGCCGAAGGCGCAAAGCAGTCCTATGGCGGACCGCCTCAATGCAGCGAAGAAATACGTGGTGACCCATCGGCGGGAAAGCCTGGAATGGGGCCGGTTCGAGGCGGTTGGGCCTGACATCGTCGAGAATATTCGCCGCATCAAGTCGCTCGACGTTAAGGAGAGCGACGGTCCTGACCTGCTCCTCATGGGCAGTTCAACGCTGACATCTACGGTGCTCGAACACGGTCTTGCGGATGAGGTCGTGCTGCTCGTCGATCCGGTGTTGTTGGGCACGGGGAAGCGCCTTTTTGCAGAGGGGACTCCGGCACGCGCATTCGAGCTCGCCAGCTCGACGGCTACGCCTACTGGCATCGTTGTCAATTCCTACAAGCCTGTTGGGCCGCTAAAAAGCCAAATAACGAAGAACCAATAACGAAAAACCAATCACAATGAGAACACTATGCGCTTCATGATGATCATGTTTCCGAAAAGCTACGAAAATGCAAAACCCGGCTGGGCACCCGACCTTAAAGACATGGAGGCAACGGGCAAGCATAACGAGGAACTAGGGAAAGCCGGCGTGCTGCTCGCGCTCGACGGGGCTGACCCCGCCCGCGACCATGAGCGCGCGCGTCACCTTCAAAAACGGAAAATCGCCGCTGCTGAGATGCGCCAGTAGTAAGAAAACTCTTCGTGCCTTGTCGCGGCTGGCCCACCGTTCGTTCTTTGAAGGGTGGGATCCCCGAGTGCCGAATCGCAGGAGATCTTGCGTTTCATTCCTAGTTTACTAAACGCACAGGTTCGCTTTCGGCGCCATCGCGGTCCCACCCTTGCACAAAACGCAAGGGCGGCTCACGCGCCAGTGACCAAGGGATCAAGATCGTTCGGTTGCGGGAGTCGCCCTTTCTTATTGGCTAGTGGAGCAGCCGCCCTTGGTGCCGAAGGTCAAGGCCCCCGACAGGAAGCCGGGCTCCTCATAAACACCCTTGCCGAGGTCGCCGTCTGCGGCGGGAGCGATGAACAGCATGTAAACAACTTCACCGGTGTCACTTCCGGATTGAATGGCCGCCACGAGGAGATGGTTGATTACTTGAAAGGTACCAGTTAGCGTGGTGCTACCGACCATCGGGCCAGATAGCGAGGCCGAACCGCTGTGTTGCCCGTTCGTGCCACTATCGACCAGCGAAAGGCACCCGGTGTGCGCGAACTGGGGCGGAAGCTTAACATTTACCGGCCAATTGCCGCTGTAGCTCTGTGCCATGGCAGCGTTGGACATCAATGCGAAAGCCGCCAACGTGATTGCCATGAAAACAATCGTGCGCTTGTTCATTGTCCTACCCTCCAAGGAAACGTAACTACTGACGCTCTTCAAAATAGCGGAGTAAGATTCGATCGGTTGTCATGAATATGTAAAACATTGTTAGAAATTCCGATGCCGAGAAGAACGTCCGGGTTGGAGTGTGGTCACGGTGGGGGCTGGCCCATCCTTCGCTAACGGAAATCGGGTGCCCCGTCGGTCTCGAGCCCACTTCCGGGCCGCCGTTCCAATGATCAGTGAGTGGGAACCGTGCCGTTCGCGAGTCGGTAAGCGGCGAAAGCACCCTGTGTGCGCAAAGGTGTCATCCTTACGTCGGCGAGTCTCCAAGCCACTGTCCGACACCCCGCAGTGGTTCGACATAGTCGCAAACAATTTTCGTTGCGCCCAGAATCGGCATGGCCAGGATCAGACCGACCGGTCCCCAGATCCAAGCCCAAAACAAGAGCGAGAGGGATACGCCCAGCGGATTGAGTTGCAAACGCTTTCCGACAAATTTTGGGTAGAGCACGTTCATGGTGATTATGTGAATTCCAACCAGAGCGACGATGACGATCACAATTCCGGATTTGTTCAGACTGTCGACGCCGGCGGCAAGTGGAGGCAGCAGAGATGCGAACACTCCGAGGTAGGGGACAAGCCCGATAAAGCCACTCAGTGCGCCAATAAAGTAAAAATACCTGATCCCCAACAACCAGAAAATGAGTGCGCAAAGCAAGGTGTTCAGGAGACCGACAAGCACATTGGCCACGATATAAGTGCGAATCATCGCAGAAATTCTGCCTACGGTGCGGTGTGCAAGCAGGCGGTGTTCTTTCGGAAACAGACGAACGGTCGCAGTGTGCGTGTGATCTTTGAGCGTGAGCATGAAATAGACGAGGAACGGAGCGAAGCCCGCCGCCAGCGAAAAGTCCAGAATCGTGTCGCTGTTCCTCGAAATCAAGCCGGCGACGCCAGGCGCCTCCTCCACTTTCACTGGTACAACACGCTTTTCGTTTTTCGGCGATTCCACAATGGAGCGGGCTTGATCGGCCATACGGTCCGCGTGGTATCGAATACTTCCAAAAGTGTCGCGGATTCGGGTCGAATAGGCGGGAAGCTGGTCGGTAAACTGAAGCGCGCTGTTATAAGAATAGTATATGAGGCCGCCGGACACGGCGATAGTCGACAACACTACAAGGAAGGCACCCAACCACCGCGGAATGCGCAGGTAGGCCAGCCATTTGACGGGCGGTTCTAATACATACGCAAATAGAACGGATACGAGCGCCGTCACCAGAACGAACTTCAGCAGGTAAACCAGTCCGATTACAGCGATTACAGCAACCACGACCTGCGCGATCGATCCCGCCTTAATTGAGGCTTGCAAAACCTCGACTTCTTCGGCCGCCTGTTCCGGGGCGATAACGGGGTCCATGGAGTTGCTTGGGAGATTCGTTTGCGACACCATTAGCTTTCCTGTTCCTCAGCAACGAAACGAGCTTCTGCAGCTTCAATGCTGAAGCTTGAAGACCGAACAGACCATACCCATCTTTCGTTAGTCTGCTCTGAAACGAACCTTATGGATCTGAGGGCTCTGATCGGGAGCCTGCATCAAGGCCAGCCAGGTTATGGGCAGCTGATGCAAGCTGCTTCAGCCGGAACTCAATTTTCAGCGATGGTGACTAACGCCCAGTCTTACGGCGCAGGCCGCGGATTACTTGCGCAACAAACCTCAGGTCGTTGATGAAGGATTCAAGCTGCAACTGCCTGGATTCGTCGTCCTGGGCACGGAGGATGGATGACGGATGCACGGTCGCGATCACGTTGGCAGCACGATCTGACGGTATCAATTTCCCGCGATCACGCGTCACGCGAAAGTCCTTACCCAACAGAGCCTGCGCCGCGCTCGCTCCCAGGCAGACCAATACTTGCGGCCGCACCGCATCCAATTCCGCATCGAGCCAGGGCCGGCAGGCTTCAATCTCCGAGGAGCGGGGCTTTTTGTGGATGCGCCTTTTGCCGCGTTCCGCGGGAGACCACTTGAAATGCTTCACCACATTCGTGACGTAAACTTCCGCGCGGTCAATGCCCGCTTCCGCGAGGGCTTGATCGAGAATTCGGCCTGCTGGACCGACGAACGGCCGGCCAGCCCGGTCTTCCTGATCGCCCGGTTGCTCCCCCACCATCATTACAGCGGCGGATGCCTTACCTTCGCCGAAAACGGTGTGCGTTGCCGTCTTCCAAAGATCACAAGCTTTGCAGCCAGAAGCTGCCCTGCGAAGGTCTACAAGGGAAGCATGGGGCGAAATCAAAGATTCGGCGCTGGAAGTCTTTGATCGCACGCGGCCCTCCGCTACGCCGCTTTCTTCTTCGGAACCTTTGCACCTTTCTTGCGCGCTTCCGAGAGCCCAATCGCAATGGCTTGCTTCCGGCTCTTTACCTTTCCACCTTTGCCACCCTTGCCAGACCGAAGGGTTCCATGCTTCTTGCGCCGCATGGCGCTTGCGACGGTCTTGCGAGCAGCTTTGCCATACTTCCGGCCACCCGATTTTTTCTTCGTTGCCATGGTTGTTTCTCCCATCCCAAATATCCACTCCTCAGAGTGAAGTGCCAATCGATCCGAAAATCTTCAAGCCTCAACCGAGCCGCAGTTTAGCCAGTACTTACAGGCCGTTCGAAGGCTCGGCTCTGGGATGACTAGCCAAGGGCGGAGGTTGCCGACGACGCTTATCAAACAGCCAGCATCAAAATCCCAGCATGTGAGTTTCGTACTCGGATGCGCAGCGAGTACCACCCTGCACTCAGTGTTCCTGCCGGGTGGCCGAGGGTGGCCGTCCGCGAGGTGAAGCGCTTTTGCGAAGGAGGCTTATGCCAAGAGAGACGGGAAAAAGATGGGTATCCAGCGTCAAGACCGATTCCACGCATCCACCGTCAGGATTATTTACGAAGAGTGCTGCGACCATCGCCCGCACTCTTGCTTCCAAAAAAGTTTCTCCAAAAGGGCCTGGGTCCGGCCTGCGAATGCTTACGTATTTCATGAACCGGGCGGGCCGCGGATTAGCCGCTAAGCGGCGTGCAGAACTGCAAAAAGCCAAAGATCTCCTTTCCGCACGCATTAGACGGAAGGAATCGGCTGCGAAGAAAGCAGCCTGAAGTTTGTTCCTTAAGTTTCCCAGCGAGCAGAGCAGGAGTACAACGCCAACTCAAGATTCGCGAGCCATCGGGAGAATAAATTGCAGGGAAAACAACTCAGCAGGGAGAGTTGGGACCGGTCAATCGGACTTGTGGCGTTTGGTAGACAGCAGAAATTGCATGCCGAAATAGCCTATGAAATACGACTGGTTGCTGGCAGTAGGTTCGAGGCCGCGCCCGGCCATGACAAGAAGGATAAGGGAAGGACGGATCTTGTAGCGAGCGCCGAAGTCCAGGGTAGGTTGGGCTTCGGAAGGATGGAAAGTTCCTTCCGAATAGAACTCTACGTCACCTTCGAGCTTTGGAGTGAAATCGTGACCAACGACGAGACCGGTGAGCCAGCCATTGGGTCCTTTGTGAACAAACTCATAGCCGATTTCGTAATTCACATCGACGGGACCAAACTTCCTGGAGAATTCAAAGGGCAGAAGGAAAGTCTGGCTCGCGGATGTGATCCCTCGGCGGACGGCGTCGTTGGGGTTGTTGAGGAAGAGCTGGGGGAAAACCGAGATGGAGAGGCCGGATTCGCCGGCATCGTAGAAACGCCACTTGACGCCGGGATTGGATTGACCCAAGCCATACTTGGTTTGAGAAGAGGGATCCTGGACGCGTAACCAGGCATTTTCATAAGTGAGTTGGATGCGCTCGCCAACGCCGAAATTGATGTCAACATCGGGGGTGTGGGAAACAGACTGATTGTCGTAGAGAAAGGGCATGTAGCCTAGATTGATTTCCCAATTAAGATTCCCGGGAGTGCCTGGATCATTGGTGTAGTAGGGCGGGCCGCCCTGGGCAAGTGCCGGTAAGGAAGCCCACATCAGAAGCGCTGTAAGAAGCGCAAGACGTTTCAGAAGCGCTTCTCTGGACCAGGCCCTCTGAGTTCGTGAAAAGAGTCCGAGCCGCACGTCAATTCTTCTTCGCCTTCACGGGAGGCACCAGCGCGACGGCCGCCTCGGTGGTGAGCAGCAGGAAGGTGAATGTTTCCTGCAGGTACAAGCGTACGGCGGCATCAGTGTGGCTAAGGTAGCCAATGGAGACGTCCTGGCCGATGTGAAGCTCGAAATCACCGCCGCGAGTGGTGAGCACGAAAGCCCCAGCAATGGCGGGGGCCCAGATGATTTCATCTTTGACCAGCCGCTTGACATGCTCCAACACCGGGTATCCGTGGTCGCTGGTTTCGGCGAGTGCGGTGTAGGCGTCGGCGCCGAGCAGCACGGAGTAGGGACCGTTGACCCCGACAAGACGCAGCCGGCTCAAACTTTGGGCAATCGCATCCGGGTACTCGCGCACGTCGGCGGGGAGCGTCATGATTGGATTACTGGTTCCCTGGCGAATGCCTCCAATGTTGGCTGCGGCATAGCCCTCGAATATGGCGGCATCCTCGGCAAACGCGATTTGCCTCGCGGCGTCCTTCGCCGGTTGCCAGTCCGAGTCGTTTGCGCCACGATCCACATCATCGATCGCCTGGCGATCGAGTTCGAACGGAACACGCAGCTCGACCAGAGCCTTGACCTCGCGCTGCCTCGCGACGATGCCTTTTGCCGGGGCGGCGATTGTCCGCAGATGGCCAGTGCCGACGGCAGAGAGGCCGCTGCCTGACGGACCCTTTAGGTCGACAACGCGCCGTCCCGCAAGGTAGCGCTTGAGCGTGCGCGAGGTTTCCTCTTCGATTTGAGCCCATGCTGAATCGGAAATGGGAGCAAGTTCGCGATGAAGGTTATTCATGTGGTGTGTTTCCTTTGAGAGAACCGATGCCGAGCGATCCGTCGCGCACCGATGGAATGGATGAAGAGGTAACGGATGAAGATGTCTCAGCCGCGGCTGGCGCCCCGGGGGATTCCGGAACCGAAGGCTGATCTTCGACCACGTTCTCCAGAAACGCAGCGGACGGGACGAAGAACAGATTGCCGGTGACGGCGCGGCTGAAATCGAGCAGCCGGTCGTAGTTGCCGGGTGGCCGTCCGATGAACATGTTCTCCAGCATCTGCTCGATGGTGCGCGGCGAACGGCTGTAGCCGATGAAATAGGTGCCAAATTCACCATGTCCCGGCCGTCCGAAGGGCATGTTGTCGCGCAGGATTTTGATCTCTTTCCCGTCCTCGACGATGGTGGTGAGCGCGCTGTGTGCCGAGGTGGGCTTGACGGAGTCGTCCAATTCAATATCGGAAAGCTTGGTGCGGCCTATGATGCGCTCCTGCGCTTCGGTAGAGAGCGCATTCCATGCGTCAAGATCGTGGAGATATTTCTGCACGATGACGTAGCTACCGCCCTCAAACATAGCGTCCTCATCTCCAATAAGCACGGCCTCGGTTGCTGCCGCGCCCCTGGGATTCTCCGTCCCGTCGACGAAGCCCAGGAGATCGCGCTCGTCGAAGTAACGGAAGCCCTGCACTTCATCAACCGGGGAAACGGCATTCCCGATGCGCGCCATAATCTGTGTAGCCAGCTCGAAGGAAAGGTCCATGCGCTTGGCGCGGATGTGGAACAGCAAGTCGCCCGGCGTTGAAACAGCATGGCGCGACCCGGCAGGAATCTCCCGAAACGGATGCAGTTCTGCCGGACGCGGCGATCCAAAGAGCCGGTCCCACGCGTCGGACCCAAACCCTATGACGCACGAAAGTCCTCCCTCGAGGTCGCGAAATTCCACCCCGCGCACCAGCGCAGCGAGGTCACCACAGAATGAGCGCAGAGCGGCAAGATTGTTAGAACCCGGGTTGAGTGTCGCAACCAGGAAAATCGCGGCGCGGGTTAGCGGCGCGGCTACCGCCTGCGCGAGGACTGGCGATTTAGCTCGGGCTTCGGGCATGCTCATCGGATCGGGCCCCATCGGTGTCGTCCCTGAACCAATACATTATCGCAAGTCGCCTTGATACGCATTGCTTTCAATCTTGTTCCACCTGCCGTTCCGGGGAGGATGGCTCCCTAGGCCTTCGGAGCGAAAAGCGCAGATCGACACGAGACAATTTGGCCTCACTGATGATCTCGGGCAATCGTCTCCTGCCAGGTCTTCGATTTGATCACTGTCTCATCTTTCAGTAACTCGCGAGTGTACTTGTAGTAGAAATTCTCATGATCGGTCGTAACCAGCAAATGCCCGCGCCAAGTCAGGGTGCGGCCTTGCAGGCTAAATATGCTTTCCGCTTCGCCGCGCACGGAGCACGTCTCCGGATGCGCATCATCGGCGTCGTAGGTCAGGTTTTCGTAATCAATTTCCTTGCCCCAGGGATACGTGGCGCTCTCCTGTCCTTTCCAGTGCACGGTCGTCTTATGGCGGGCTTCGTCGCGCTCGACGGTCCACTCGCCCGGCCAGGGGAAGCCTTCGCTCTTAATGTCTTCCCGCTCTTCAGAAGGTTCCGGAGGTGGAAATGCAGGCGGCACAATTCCGTGCTCAGCAACTACCGGCAATATGATCCGCGAGCCATTGCTGTCGCCGATTTTCAGGGAAGTCGTCATGGAATAGGGTGTAGGGAGCATCATGGGCCACATTGCGTTCGAAATCGCAACCCGGATGCGGTGGCCTTTGGGAAAGACCCAAGACGTCAAGTGCATTTCAATATCGAGGGCGTAGGTTTTGCCGGGTTCAAGATTCCGTGGTTCGCTCATCGAGTCGCGTTGCGCGCCGTTAACCCCTGCCCCGGTGATCTGCGTGACTGTGCCGTCGGGTGCGACGTCTGACAGCCGCACAAACCAGTCTGCCAGCGGCGCCGTGGTTGAGGCTTGCAGCAAAGCGTGCGGACGGCCCAGGATGGCGAAATCCTCGGGGAGCGGAGCGGAATCGTACACCAGACTGAAAGCGTCGACCGGCCGCACGTCGCTGAGCAGTTCGCCCCACCAGAATCCCGCTTCGACGCCGATGGACGGCACGTATTTGAGCTGATGGATATCGGGCTGCGCATTTGACTGGGACAGCGCGTGATTCGGCTGCAGAAACAAAGTTGACGGGTGCGAGTCTTTCGGCGGCCACGCGTCTTCCCGTCTCCACGCGCCGGGCACGCTTTCGAGAGTTGGGTCGGGCGGGTGCCAGTGCTGCATATAAATAACCAACCGCGGATCGTGCTCCACGCCGGTATTACGTCCTTTCAGCCAATGATCAAACCATCGCACTGCCTGGTCGCGCCATTCGATCTGCGGACCCGGTACTGCGTCGTTTGGGTATGTGTGATTCCAAGGCCCAACGATTGCCCTGACCGGCCCGCTCGATTGCATCAGCATGTCGGAAACATTGTCGCGGTAGCCGTCGAGCAATCCGCCGATCAGAAAACTCGGAATGGTAATTTCCTTTAGCGGACGCACCCGGTCGCGCCAGAACGGCCCGTCACGCTGATGCTTCAAGTAAAGCAACGACCATGGAGGGGTGTCGAATCGCGGTCCCAGGACTTTTTCATCCAGCGTGTAATCCGGCGCGCCCGTCCATCCCTCCGCCATGTCCATGTTCAGTTCGAATTCATCAATGTGGGCGATGCCGTCGACGTAGTGCACATCGTCGTGAAATAGCTCCGCCGTCGCGTCCACCGCCAGAATTGCCTTCAATCCCGGCGCATGACGCATCGCCATCTGCAGAGCGGTGAATCCACCCCAGGAAATGCCGAACATTCCGACGTTGCCATTCGACCACGGTTGATGAGCCAGCCATGCGATCACTTGCTCTCCATCCACCTGTTCTTGTTCAGAATATTCCCGCTCCGGCGGTGAGCCCTCACTTGCGCCGAAGCCGCGAATATCCACACGCACACTCACATACCCGCGCCGCGCGAAGTAAGCATGATGGGGATAATCTCCGGCCGCCGTGCCGTCGTCTTTGCGATAGGGCAGATACTCCAGCAGGGCAGGGAACTTGTCTGCCGGCTTTGCTCCATCCGGCATGTAAAGAGTTGCCGCGAGGCGTACGCCATCTTTCATCGGAATCCACGCCTGCTCCATGCGAACTCCATACGCTGGCGGAGAAGGCGGATCAATCGCGAGAGCGTGGCCGGATACGAAGAGAAGAGGACTGAGAAAGATGCAAAACAAAACGCGGACAATCCAATCCCCGACGGTTCTGGTCAACGCTTTCTCCAACAGTTTTGTGGAATTGAGAATCATTCCTGCGCCGGGCCTTGCTCCCGCCGCATCGCGCGCAGATCGATTCCCAGCTGTTCTGCCTTTTTGTAAAGATGACTACGCTCCAGCCCCAGTGACTTGGCGGCCAGGCTGACATTGGAATGGTTGTGCTTCAATTCTGCCAGGATCACTTCCCGCTCGAATGCGTCGACACGCTCGGCCAACGGGCCTGAAGAAGACGCGGAATGGCCAGCACCACTTCCACGCACACCTTTTGGCAAGGCCGTCTCCACAGTTGTGAGGTCCACCTGGCCATCGCTCGCGAGCAGCATCAGCCGCTCAACCATATTCCGCAATTCGCGCACATTACCGGGCCAGGAATGCGCTTGCAACGCGGCCATCGCCTCTGCGGAAAACGGAACCGGCCTCCATCCGTTCTGTGCGCTCACTTGCGCAGCAAAATGCGACACCAGGGCGGGAATATCCTCCCGCCGCTCGCGCAACGGCGGCAATACCAGGGGAAAAACATAAATCCGGTGAAATAGATCCTGGCGAAATTTATCTTCGCGCACCCGAGCTTCCAGGTCGCGATGCGTCGCCACCACCACCCGCACATTGACAGTCACCGGTTTATCGCCACCGATACGCTCAACTTCACCTTCTTCCAGGACGCGTAGCAGCTTGGCTTGCATGGCCAGCGGCATATCGCCAATCTCATCCAGAAAAAGCGTGCCGTGATCAGCCTGCTCGAATTTTCCAATGTGGCGTCCCGCGGCCCCGGTGAACGCCCCTTTTTCGTGGCCGAAAAGCTCAGACTCGATTAGTTCCGCCGGAACCGCCGCGCAATTCACGGTCACAAACGTTCCGCTGGCGCGAGCACTACGCTCATGGATGGTGCGCGCTACCAGTTCTTTGCCAGTTCCGGTTTCTCCGAGGATGCAAACCCGCGCTTCACTTGCCGCGACGCGCTGTAATTGCGCCATTACACGCTGCATGGCGGCGCCCTGCCATACAATTTCATGCTTGCCCAAGCGTTGCTTGAGTTGCCGGTTTTCGCTTTCCAACCGCTGCAGCTTCAAAGCATTTTCCACGGTAAGCAAGAGCTTCTCGGTAGAGATCGGTTTTTCCAAAAAATCCACCGCGCCAAGGCGCGTGGCCCGCACCGCCATTTCGATATCCGCCTGCCCTGACATCATGACCACCGGCGCCGTTATTCCCTGTGCCTTCAATTCTTCAAGCAGCGCGAGGCCGCCCTTGGCGGGCATTACGACATCGGAGAGGATCACGTCGAAGTTCTGGGCTTTGGCCAGGTCCAACGCCTTGGCGGCGTTGTCGCACACGGTGGCCTCGTGCCCGGCCAAGCGGAAGGCCCGCGACAGCGACGCGAGAGTGTTCGCTTCATCGTCAACGATCAGCAGATGTGCCTTCGTGGACAAACTCTCTCCTATCTCCAAGGTTACGCTAAGTGGCGGCGCGCTCTGAACGTGCATTACGCGGCAACTCGATCGCAAACGTGGAGCCCTGCCCCGGTTCGCTTTGCACGTAAATTCTCCCTCCATGATCGCTCACCACCGACTGCGCGATGGCGAGCCCCAGCCCGGTGCCGTGCTGCTTGCTTGTGTAATAAGGAGTGAAGATCCGTTCACATTCCTCGGGCGTCAAGCCCGACCCGGTATCCGCCACGGCGACCAAAATCTTGCCGACCTCCCTCCAAGTACGCAGGGTAAGGACACCCCCTTCAGGCATCGCTTCCAGGGCATTCAAAATAAGATTTGAAATTGCCCGGTGCAACAACTCCGCATCCGCGGAGATCGGCTCCAGGAGCGGATCCAGTTGCAGCTCACAACTAATCTTCGCACAGCCCGGAGCCTCGAGTTGCGCCTGAAAGAGTTGCCTCACGCCGCGAATCACATCATTCACCTGCACGAGTTGCAACTGCGGCTGCGGCATCTTCGAGAACTCGCTGAACTTCCCGATGATCCCTTTGAGATTCTCGATCTCCGCCAACAGCGTTCGCGAGCTTTCCCGGAATACCTCGTCGAACTGCTCCGGATTTTGTTGCCTCGCCCGCACCAGATTCTCCACCGTCAATTGAAGCGGGAATAAGGGATTCTTCAATTCATGCGCCAGCCGCCGGGCCAGTTCACGCCATGCTGCCACCCGCTCGGCCTGCATCAGCCGCTCCTTTTGGCCGAGCAACTCTGCGGTCATGCGGTTGAAAGCTTCGGCCAATTGCGCCAATTCGTCCTTGCCGCGCACCTCTACGCGAGCGCTCCAATTTCCTGCGGCGACCTCCTGTGCGGCATGCGCGAGTTGCTCCACCGGCCGCGTCACTCGCGCGGCTGACCAACTGCTCAAGAGAATCGCCAGAAGAATGCCTCCGCCTCCAACCATCAGCGCCGCCGATCGAATATGCCGCATCAACTCAACATAGGTTCGCCGCGAGTTGCCGATCAGCAGGATTGCCAACAAGGGACGATCGTTTCCGGCTCCTGCGCCGAAAAGAGGGATGGCATGAAACAATTCATCCTCGCTGTGATCCCCCGACCACCGTACCAGGCCAGGCATTTCCTTCTTGGACTGCCGCACCGCATCGACCAGAGGCTGCAGTTTCTCCGCTGCACCGATATCTTGTGTGGCCGACACAGATGGATCGACCAGCAACGCCGGCGCGAAGCTGTCTCCTTCATTCTGGTAAAGCAAGACACGCGTTCCGGCCGGCATATCCAGCGCCGCGAGAAAGGTTTTGTCCAGACGTCGGCCGCCAAGCACGTAAACTGGATGTTCACCAACGCGCGCAGCACGAACAGCAAACAAACCAAGAGCAGTTGCCCCCTGCAACTCTTCCTGCTTCAGAAATGCGCCCTGGTCAGCGTGGGCAGGGAAGGCCGTCACCGCAGCCTCAGGATATCCAAACTTGGCGGGCCACTGTGCTGACGAAATGATGGTGCCATCGCTTTCCACGAACTCCAGAAAGTCGAGCTGATTATTCTCTGCGGCTGCCTTGGCCAATTCGAAATAAGGTCCTGAATCTGCCGATGCGCGGTTCAAGGCCAATGCCATGTGGCTTACGGCTTCGGACCCGGCAACGGCTTCCACGCGCCGCACTACTTCGTCGCCTTGACGATAGAACTCGTGCCGAAACTGCATTACCAGTGCTGCCGTTCGCTCATCCTCGCTACGATCGAAGGCTCGCCGCGTGACTGCCGAGACCAGGAATGCGACCGTCGCGACCGAAAGGAACACCGTCAGGGAGAACACGGCCAGCAGTTTGCGGCGAAACATCATGCTCTTTTGTTTTCGATCCGGATCCGGTTGTGGAGCGCGCCACCGAATCGTTGGCATCATATCTCACCCTTGAGTTTTGCAGTTGTGAAATGAAAGGGCGTGACTTTTCAGCACGCCGCAAAGCGGCAGGCTGTCACCATGGGACGTTCCCAGTTATCGGGAGCATCCCCAAAGCCGAGAAAAAGCGGCCAGCGGACAAACAAATCTTGGCCACTGGCCACTATCTTTGTTCCGCCTGTCCGTTCTGGTTTGCCATGTTCATGCCGCGCAGCACGTCATTGGCGAAAAAGAACTTGCTATCGGCCGGCACCATCATGATCTGCAGCTTGTCGGAGAGCCGTTCGGCTACGATTTTGTTAATCAGCAGCGGATTATCTTTCAAAATCGCAGCCTCGCTCCGCAAGCGTTCGGCGTCCGCCACTGCCGTCACCCGGATGCGCTCCGCCTCGGCGTCCGCCAGTAATTTCCTGCGTTCGCCCTCAGCTTTGCTGTCCACAAGTTTGGCCTGCGCCTCTGCGTCGGCGAGTACCTTCCTGCGTTCGCCCTCAGCCTTGCTGTCGATCTCTTTTGCTTGCGCTTCCGCTTCCGCATTCTGGATCGTTGCTTCTTTCCGCGCCTGTGCCTCCAGCCGGCTTTGCTGGATCTGCTTTTCCTTCAGCGGCAGGGTGTACTGCATCGCGTCGGCTTCACCTTTGGCTTGCAGCACATGGACCTGCGCTTCGCCTTCCGCCTGTTTTACTTGCTGCACCTTGGCGGCTTCGGCTTCCAGTTCGGCAATCCGAACTTCTTTTGTCTTCAATTCTGTCTCCACACTCATGCGGTCGTTTTCTTGTTCCTTCAGCAACAACGTCTCCAGTCCCTTGGCATATTCCGGCGGAAGTTGAATGTCGCGCAGCATTACCTCCTTCACCACGATCCCGTCCGCCGCGAGCTTTTGCGTGATCAGCCCCGAGGCCCGCTGCCGCACTTCCTCCCGTTTCGCCGAAAAAACATCGCGTACCGTGTAATTCGGCACGATCTCCCGCCAAACGCTGGCTACCGTCGGTGGAACGATTTCTTTCTCTACCGGACGCGGCAAATTCCCCTGGATGTAATCCAGCCTCTTCGCGTCCAGCCGGTACCGCACCGTGATCGCCAGGCCCAGCGTCAATCCTTCTTTGGCCTGCACATCGAGAAGCTGCGGTCTCGGGGGAAGACCACCTGCGGAGGGCTTTGCAGTTTCCGAATCCCCAGTAGTGAAGATCTGATCGCGGGTGTCGAACAACGCGACATCTTCCAGCAGAGGCGCCACCAGGTGTGCGCCGGGGTAAAGGGTTCCCGGCACGGTGCCGCTCATCTCGCTGACGCGTATGCCCGCCATCCCGCTGGGAACCACAACAATGCTGAAAGCGAGAAGCAGAGGCCCCCACGCCAGCATTGCGAGCGCCAACGACGTTCGCCACCGCACTACTACTGGCGCGGCAGTGGCTGCCCCTCCTGGGGTCTCGAGCATTCGGCGATACAACAGTTCGCGATACAGATCGTAGGTGAGAATGCACACGGCCGCGATCATCATTCCCAGGCCGCACGTAATCAACAAATACTTCAACGCCAGCATTGTTGTTCTCCTTTTGCGCTGTCAGCGCTTCTGCCCGGTTTTCACCGGCACGGCCTGCCGGACAAAGAACAGCCGAAACACCTGCCCGAAAATCAGCTCCTCAGCCAGCAATGCCACCGCCACCGAAAAAATCAGGCCCGCCACTACTGCCATGAATGTGATCGCCATCTGCATAATGTCCTCCTCGAACCGGACGCCGTACGTATACCTGCATTGCAGGACACACACCAATCTCCATGAGATTGATGAATAACGACTTGCGGGCGGCTGTTACAGGCGAAGGGCGCCTGCCAGTGGTCAGTGTGTGCGCTCGGACACACCACGACGGAGACCAAGGAAACTATTCGATTCTGTAGTATTCCCTACCGTCTGGGCTACGGCGTTGTAGGTTCTGTGGGTTGGAGCCATGCGAGGTCAACTAGTAAGAACTAGTTCAATGTCGGCGATGTGGGCATGATGAGTTCCTTATTTCAGTGTGGGCAGTCACGGTTGTGCGTAATCGCCGTCCTAGGTTTGACTTCGCGCGACTCTCCTCTTATCGTTGCCCGCATGAACGTCGTTAAAGCCACGCGCCAGTTTGAAGACTGGCTGGGCCAGCACACCCGCATCGACCAAAAAGACCTCACGCTCAAACACACCAACATGAAGGCGGACCTCTTCATGTTTCTTCGCGCCACGTACTACCGCTGGGCGCAGATCTGGCCGGACGTTTGTCCCGATCTCGCCAAGGCTCCCCAGGTGCTTGCCGTCGGTGATCTGCACGTCGAGAATTTCGGAACCTGGCGGGACATAGAAGGCCGGCTTATCTGGGGGGTCAACGACTTCGACGAAGCGTGGCCTATGGCCTACACGATCGACCTGGTTCGCCTGGCCGTCAGCGCTCATCTCGCGGTTGAGGCTGGACGTCTTCCTATTAAACGCGAGGACATCTGCGATGCGCTGCTCGCAGGCTATCGCGAGTCGATCCGAGAAAAAGGGAACGCCTTCGTCCTCGGCGAAAAGCATCGGTGGTTACGTCTTATCGCCGAAGGCGAACTGCGCGATCCCGTCCATTTCTGGCAAAAGATAGACGCACTCCCCTCGCTCAAAAGTGCAATTCCAGTCAGCGCGGTCGATGCCCTCGAACATCTCATGCCTGCGCCTGGCATTTCTTATCGTCTGGCGCATCGGATTGCCGGACTGGGCAGCCTCGGCCACGCCCGTTATGTCGCCATCGCTGATTGGCATGGCGGCCGGATCGCCCGCGAGGCCAAAGCGCTCGTGCCCTCTTCGTCCTGGTGGGCTCAAAATCTCGATGCCAGGAAGGGCAGTCCCCCTGAAATTCTCTACCAGACCATCATCAACCGCGCTGTCCGCTGTCCCGATCCTTTCGTCCAGTTGCGGGGACGCTGGATCGTCCGACGTCTCGGTCCTCACTGCTCGCGCATCGAACTGGCATCCCTGCGCGGCCCCGACACCGAACTACGGCTGCTTCACTCCATGGGATGGGAAACTGCCAACATCCATCTCGGCACTCCACCCGCGCGCAAGGCTATCATGCGCCATCTCGATAAACAAAAAGGCAGGTGGCTGCACCATGCCGCCGAAACTATGCTGCAAACGGTCCGCGCCGACTGGGAAGTTTGGAAGAAGAAAGGCTACGCGTGATGCGAATCGGGGCGCCGCAATCAAAGGGAGTCGCGGACGATTCTGGTTTTGCCTATTGCGGCTTTTCCGGGCAGGCACCAGCTACTTCAACCCAGTCACTACATACGCCTCCGAGAGTACCTGCACGTAGAGGTATGCATAGGCGTTCGCATCGCCTGAAAGATGAGGCGCAACGACGGTCGAGACTCCTGCGCCCATTTCCTCCCCGAAGGTTTTCCACGGTTCCATTTTTCCGGTCTGTATATTCACTCGGGAGACCTTCGATGACTTCGCCTCCCGCAGGATGGGAGCCACATATACCGACTGCTGGTCAGGCGTCCAGCCAATAATCACATAGTTCGATTCGAGCCCCAGTATAGGATGAAAATCACCGCCTTCGAGCGGCCAAATCCCGCGCTTTCCATCGGGTCCGCGCACCGCCACGCTATGGCCATCGGGCGAGATTACAATACCGGCAAAACCCTCGGGAGTGACGGGCTTGGAATCTCCGCTGCTCACGTCAATCATGTAGTCGCGCCCGCCGTGCCCGGCTTCAATTCCCAATGCTAGCACCCGCTTGCCATCTGGCAGAAAACGAGCGCCCTCATAGCTTACAGCATCGTGTGTAAGCTGCCTTGCTTCGCCCGCGCCCGTCGGCACCAGGTTCAGCGGCCCGCCCTTGGCTGCTCTCGTGATCACCCATTTTCCATCGGGCGAGATGGCCATCGCGCGTCCCTCGCCGATGAGTGCCGGTGGCGACCCATCCGTATCGCGCAGAAAGACGGTGTAATTCGGTCCACCACCGTCCCCTTCTTCTTCGAACAATATCTTCCGGCCGTCCCGGCTGATGTCGCGCAACTCCGACCAGCCAAACCACCCCAGTTCGTGTTCTTCTTTTCCTCCAGGTGCCATCCCCCGAATTCCAAGCCGCTCGTGATTGGTCACGGTAAGCACCTTGCCATTCCGCAGGTCTTCCAGCCACATCCCTCCCGGCACGTTTGCCATCGTCCGCAGCTTTCCCGAAAGCGTTACCGCGCGCGGGTTCGAAGCCTCTCCAGTGTTGGTACAGGTAAACCAGATCTCATCGCCCGCTGGAGACCAGAGAATTCCCTGCAGCGATGTCCAGCCGGAAGAAAGCTTCCTTTCTTGCTCCTTACCGTCGGCGCCGATCACTGCCAGCGAGCCCTCGTCGTCGCCTCCCGGATTTTCGTGATCAGCAAACGCGACCCACTTGCCATCCGGTGAAATCTTCGGATGACTCAGCCAGTTGATGCTGTCGAGAAGCACTTTGCCGATGGGGTACTCCAAACGCCAGTGGTTGTTCTCCGGGACGTAGCGGATAATTGTCAGACTGTTCCCGTCCGCGGCAAAGTCGGCGTCCCCAACGTTGTCCAGCACCTCGCGGGGCGTGCCTCCACTCAGGGGGACCCGTGCCAGCGTACCGCTGCGCGCGTAGCCACTGTGATACTCGGTGTTGAGCCGAATCGCCAATTCCCCACCCTTGGAGATCGAAAGCAGCTCCGCATCCTTGATTCCTAGCTCGCGCGATCCCGGATCATCGGTGCGCGACATATAAAGCTGGACATTGCCACCTTCCCAGGATGCGCTGTAAACAATGCTGCCATCTGGCGTGAACCGCGCATTCCCGATGGAACCCGTACGAAAGGTGATCTGTTGATATTCCGCCAATGGCGCAGGCCCACCGGTCCGGCCCAGCCACCACCCCAGCCCCAGCGACAACAGCGCGATTGCGACACCGCCCGCCAGCAGCGCGATCAGCTTGCCCCCCTCCCGCTTGCCTGCAACCGTCGTGATTTTCGCTGTTGTGCCCGACACTCCAGTCAGGTGTTCCAGATCAAACGCAATATCGCTGGCCGAGTGAAAGCGAGCCTCGGGATTCTTCTCCAGGCAATGGTGCACCATCCGCTCGAGTGCCGGGGAAACATTGCGGTTGGTTTCGTTCAACTCCGCAGGATCTTCTTTCAGGATTGCGCTCATTGTGTCGGCGGCGGTGTCGCCATGAAAGGCGCGCTTGCCCGAGAGCATCTCATAAAGAATCGCGCCAAAGCTGAAGATGTCGGAACGCGCGTCCACCGCGACGCCCCGCACTTGCTCGGGCGACATGTACCCGGCTGTTCCCATCACCACGCCCGCTTCCGTGGCGTGGGTCATGGTGGGTAAAGAGGCGTGATCGCCGGAGTCGGCCTGCGTCAGTTTGGCCAGGCCGAAGTCGAGGATCTTGACCCGGCCATCTTTCGTCAGAAATAAATTCTCTGGCTTGAGGTCGCGATGAATAATGCCTTTTTCGTGCGCCGCAGCCAGACCGCGGGCGATTTGCAAGGCGTAATCCAGAGTCTTGCGAGTAGCGAGTGCTCCGCCGCGCAGCCGGTCCCGTAAAGTTTCACCTTCGAGCAACTCCGACACAACATAAGGTGCACCTTCGCTTGTGCCGATATCGAAGACAGCAAGAATATTGGGATGATTCAAGGCCGCGGTGGCGAGAGCCTCTTGCTCAAAGCGGCGCAGCCGCTCGGCGTCACGAGAAAATGCCTGCGGCAATACTTTGATTGCAACTTCACGTTTAAGGCGGGAGTCGCGGGCGCGATAGACCTCTCCCATGCCGCCAGCACCCAGAGGCGCCACAATTTCGTACGGACCAAGCCGGGAGCCAGGAGACAGGTTCATCGAGTGGCCAGATTATAACCCAGAAACAAAACTTACAGATCGGAACAATGCGGGCCGCACCCGCGCACATTTGAGTCTTGTCCTGAACATTTCAGGTAACAGCCACGGTGCCGTTGGCTCACTTTTTCGCCTTACTGCGTTACACTATCTCGCCGCTCATGCCGCCCACTTCTCAAGATCAAAAGCTTCTTACGCAGGTCGAAGCCTTCAAAAGCAGTTTCGATTCTGGAGATGCCGCTGTCATCGGCAAGGTTCTCACCCAGCTCGCCAAGCTTCAGCTCGACGCTCGTCAGCTCATCCGCTTCCATGAGACGTTGCTGTTCCTGCGTGCTTTTCCTCACGCCCCCTCTGTCGTCCTGCGCGTCGAGCGTCTTCTGGATACGTTTCACGAGCGCATCGAGGAACTTCGGGCCGCGAATGCCGATATGTCCGTGTTCGACGACTTCGACACTTCCGGTATCGCCGGCACGACCATGCAAGACATTCTTTCCTTCGACGTCGCCCAATGGCTGGTGCGCCGCATTCCCCGCAATGTTGAGATCGCCTGGGGGGATTACTTCGATGACTATCCAGGCGAACGCTCGCGCGGCAATATCTGGCCCCGCTTTATTCCGCTGCTGGAAGAAGATGCTGATGTAGAAGCCAACATCCCGTGGCGGCGCTGGCTTGACGCTGCCCGCGGCCGTGAGAATGCGCTTCCGTGGCTGCTGAACAAATTCGCTCGGCTCGATCTTCCGGAGCGCCAGCGCTCCGAACTCTACGATTCCCTCCGCCTCCCACTTTGTTGGAGAATCGAGAATCTTAAACTCTCACGCACCCGCAACTGGAGGCGTCCCCGCAGCTTCTACTTCCACAACGCCCCACTTCTCCAACGCCGCGAAGTTTCGCTCGCTCGGGAGCTTGCTCAGCCCACGCCGAGACTTGAGAAGCTCTCGACTACAGCTGGAAAAGCTGTAATGCGCCACATCCGCGAAGTCATGGTCGTGCGTTACCGCGAACTCTACGGCACCACGCTCGGCGATCCCCGCTGGGTGGTCCGAGCCGACCTCGGCCGCGGTGTCGTCATGCATTTTTGGGGATTGCCTCCCGCGCGCCGTCTTCCGCTGCGGGCCTACGTGGCCGGCTACACTCTGAAAAACGGCGTTCCCATCAACTACATCGAGGCGATCGGACTCTGCGAATGGATCGAGGTTGGGTTCAACACCTTCTATACGTTTCGTCAGGGGGAAACTGCATGGATCTACGCCCAGGCGTTGCGCTGCCTTCGCGCTCTGACCGCTGCGAAATGCATTTCGATCTATCCGTATCAGATCGGCCAGAACAATGACGAAGCAGTCGACTCCGGTGCCTTCTGGTTTTACCGCAAGCTGGGCTTCCGTTCGGGACGCCCCGATCTGCAGCGACTGTGTGAAAGAGAAGAAGAAAAAATAGCTGCCGATCCAAAATATCGTACGCCGCCCCGCACACTGAGGCGCCTCGCCGAAGCCCACATGTTCTACGAAGTTGATGGAGTAGAAGAGCCCGGCCCCTGGGATAATTTCTCCGTTCGTAATCTGGGCCTGCTCGTCAACCGTCGCATGGCGCGAGCGTTTAACGGCGACAGCCAGAAAATCCGCAGAGCATCAGTCGCAGCTGTATCGCGAATTCTAAAGATCGAAACAACTTGGTGGACTCCTGCCGAGCATCGATCCCTTGAGAACTGGTCACTGGTCTTGGCTTTAATTCCCGGCTTGGCTCGCTGGTCTTCTGATGAAAAGAGTCGCCTGATCGGAATCATCCGCGCCAAATCGGCGCCGAACGAAATGTCCTACCTAAGGCGAACCCATAACCATGCGCACTTGAGAGAGACTCTATTGCACTTGGGGTCGGACCGATAGAGATGTGATGGTCACGCCGGGCGTCCCGCAACAGGTCAGGGATGGACGATCCTCTGATCCTCGACGATCTTATATTCTGGCCTGCTTCTAACCAGATTCCCGGTCTGTGCGAAATTGATTCGTCCCAGTCGCAGAGGAAAACTGTAGTGATGAGCCAAACCGATCGCACCCCCTGCAAGGGCGATCAATGCAACAAGAAAGATAGCGGCCCGGCGCGGAGAGTGTTCTTGCTGTGGGGCGAGCAGCGCGATGAGAGCACCGAGGATTAATCCGGTCAGAAGGCCCCCAACATGTGCAGCATTGTCGGTGATGCCGCTGCCTCCGAAGAGGCTGGGTAAAATCCCGTAGACGAGATTGAAGCCAACGAAAAACATCAGGCTTCGCAGCGGCCCCGACAGAGCGGCGCGCGGCACCGCGAACTCACCTAGCTTGAACGCTGCGATGAGCGCGCCGGCGAGTCCGAAGATGGCACCGGAGGCTCCGACGCTCAGGCCCGTGGGGTGCCATGTCACGCTCGCCAGACTGGCGCCCAGGCCGCAGATGATGTAAAGCGCGCCGAAGGTCCACCTTCCGTATAGCGATTCGCTGAGTGCCCCCAGATCCCACAGGCACCACATGTTGAAGGCGATATGCATGAAATTGGCATGAACGAAAACGCATGTCAGCAGCCGCCACCATTCACCGGAAAGCGTTAGCACGCCCACGTTGGCGTACCATCGCACCAATTCCGCACCAGGGAAGTCCTGGAAGGGATTGCCTCCATTGCCGATCACCATACCGAGAAAGACGGCAACATTGATGCCAAAAAATACTTGGGTGAGAGTGATGGTCGACTCACCACGGCGGACCCAAGGAGTGCGTATGACGGGTTGTCGCACGTCGTCGGCAAGTTCACCCCGCTGCTGAGCCTCGTGCTGCACACACCACTGGCAGATCTTCTTGCCGAAGGTGAAGCCGGGAAGCTGGCGGCCACATCGAATGCAGTTTGCCATGGAAAGTAAAGAGTATCAGCAGCAAGGTACGGGCGACAAAGCCCCTCACACTCAGGCGACATTATGAATAGGGAGTCGTGAGCTTCGCCGGACAGCCGAGGGCGCCTGTCCCCACATATCAATGGATCGTTTTCGTCTTCCTCGACATGTAATCCATCAGCAGGTATTGACCGAGCGTGTAGGGAGTGGTGAAGTAGGCTTTGCCGCGGCACATCTCGGTTACTTTCTGGACGAATTGCACCAAGCCATAATCCGAGGCGAGCATGAAGGTGTTGATCAGCACGCCGGCGCGCTTGCACTTCGAGACTTCTTCGAGCGTCTGGCTTACCACGAGCGGATCGAGGCCGAAGGCGTTCTTGTAGATCCGTCCATCCTCGAGTGTCAGGGCGGAGGGTTTGCCGTCGGTGATCATGACGATCTGTTTCATATCTTTACGCTGGCGCTGGAGGATTCTCTGGGCCATGCGCAGGCCTTCGCGGGTGTTGGTGTAGTAGGGGCCGACTTTGACGCGGGCAAGTTGCGAGAGCGGGACCTCTTCGGCGGAGTCGTGGAAGAGTACGAGCGAAAGCGAGTCGCCGGGGTACTGCGTGCGGATTAAGTGCGAGAGCGCCATGGCAACTTTTTTCGCAGGAGTGAAGCGGTCCTCGCCGTAGAGAATCATGGAATGCGAGCAGTCGAGCATCAAGACCGTGGCGCATGAAGACTGATATTCGCACTGATGAACTTGCAAATCGGAGTATTCGATATTCAGCGGCAGGGTGAGGCCTTCCCGCTGGATGGCGCTGGAGAGCGTGGCGGTGATGTCCAGATTCAGGGTGTCACCGAACTCGTAGGTGCGGGACGCGCCGCTGGCTTCGATGCCGGTGGCAAGGTCGCGAGTGTCGTGGCGTCCGAAGCTGGATTTGCCGAGCGAGCCGAGCAGGTTGCGCAAAGACTTGAAGCCGAGGAAGTCGAGGCTCTTGTCGGTGATCTCGAACTTCGCTTGCGGCGCATTTTCGCCTAACTGGCCGCCCGCGGCCGAGGGGCGTGAAGGATCGGGAGGCTGGTCGATTGAAATGTAATCTTCCTGCTGCATGCGCTCGATCAGCTTTTCGATGAGTTCGTCGAGTTCACCATCGGCGGCCATCTGTTGCAGGCGTTCGCGCATGTCTTCGTCGAATTGATCGCCTTCCATCAGTGCTTGTTCGATAGCGCGGCGCAGGTCGTCGAGAGTTTGCTCACCCTCGGGCATTTCGTACCACATATCGCTCTGGAAGCCGCTCTGCAGTAGATAGTCGGAGAGCGCGCCGAGCAGGTCTTCCATGCTCATTTCGCCCGCGGGGTCGGGAACGTATTTGCTGTAGCGAATGCGTTTCATGATAGCTACTAGCTTCTGGCTGCTAGCTCCTCGCGACCGCTTTGGTTTAACTGGAAGCTAGCAGCTACAAGCTTTCTAATTAAACTGTCTTCTCTGCCGGTACGGCGGTTCTTCCTTGTCAAAACTTTTTTCGCGCGCCGGTTCGGGCTTTTTTTCTCCAGCTTTGAAGACTCGCTCTTCGTTACGGCCGATGCGTTTGTGCGCGTGCAGGCCTTCCAGGATGAACTCGGCGGCCGAGACTTGTTGTTCGGGGCTTTCTCTCTGCGAGACGCCTAGTGGACCGAGTTTGTCGATGAGGCCCTGAATCTCTTTGAGATTTTCAAGCGCTTCCGCTGCGGAGATCGAATCCGACAATTGAATCTCTCCGCCGAGGTCGAACCACTGCACGATCTGTTGCACGTTGGCTCCGGTAAAGTATTCGTCGTAAGTTTTCGCGATCGCGGTGCGTATCAACTCGCGCGATACATGATCGGCGCCTTTCATCTCGCCTTCGTATTCGAGTTCGAGCTTGCCGGTGATCGCGGGCAGAGCGGCATATATGTCGCTGACCCGTGGCACGACGATTTTCTCGCCATTGCGCAGAGCGCGGCGCTCGGCGTTCGAAACAACGTTTTCAATCGCGCTGATCGGCAGGCGCTGGCTGACTCCGGAGCGCTTATCGATTTTCTTATCTTCGCGCGCCGCGAACGCGATGCGCTCGATCACCTCTTGAATATATCCAGGAAGCTGCAAGGCGTGTCCGTTGCGGCCAGTCCATGCCTCCTGCGCAGTAATGGCAATGCCTTCGTCGACCGTCACGGGGTAATGTGTACGGATCTCAGATCCGATGCGGTCTTTGAGTGGGGTGATGATTTTTCCGCGAGCGGTATAGTCTTCGGGATTCGCGCTGAAGACGATCGCCACATCGAGTGGGAGGCGAATGGGATAGCCCTTGATCTGCACGTCGCCCTCTTGCATGATGTTGAATAATCCAACCTGAATTTTGCCGGCGAGGTCGGGAAGTTCGTTAATGGCGAAGATGCCGCGATTGGCGCGGGGAAGCAGGCCGTAGTGAACCGTGAACTCGCTTGAGAGTTCGTGGCCGCCGCGCGCGGCTTTGATGGGATCGATGTCGCCGATAAGGTCTGCGATGGTGACATCGGGTGTAGCAAGTTTTTCCACGTAGCGGTCGTCGGGCGTGAGATAAGAAATTGGCGCGGCGTCGCCGAGGCGGGCGACCTCTTCGCGGCAACGGCGGCAAATGGGGGCATAGGGATTGTCGCGAATCTCGCATCCCGCGAGGTAAGGCATGTGAGGGTCAAGAAGCGTCGTAAGGGCCCGCAGGATGCGGCTTTTTGCCTGACCGCGCAGGCCGAGCAGAATGAAATTGTGCCGCGACAGGATGGCATTCACAATTTGCGGAACAACGGTATCGTCGTAGCCAACGATGCCGGGGAAGATGCCGGCGTCGTCATGCTGGAGGAGGCGCGCGATGAGGTTCTGGCGCAGTTCATCCTTCACGCGGCGGGTGCGCAAACATGCTTCGGAAAAGGTACTGCGGCGCAATTCGCCTAACGTGCGAGGAAGACTCATGAAAAGAACCCCCGGAACGAATACTTTTCTGGATTATACGCGGAATGGCGGGCTTCGGGCCTCGGCGAAAATCGGCGTCGGGCCTCCGGTTTCCGTCGGCCCGAAGCCGGAAGCCGGGTTTCAGTGGACGTGGCCGTTGCCCCCGGCCTTTTGATGAGCGCTCGCGGCGCGGCGAAGACTGGGGATGATTGTTTCGAGATAAGAAATGAGTAAGGTGAGACGCTCAGGCTCGGAGCGCGACGCGAGCAACTTCTGCTTGAAATCCAGATCAAGGGGCAGAGAGCCTGCAAGATAGAAGGACAATGCTTCAGGGTCGGCGGCGGAGAGATCTTGTTCGGCGCCAGCAATGCTCACGAGTTCGGAGTGCAACTCTATGGCGCGCGCGGACACCTCCCGCGACGCGGTTCCGGAATTGTCGTCGATGATTAGAACTGCGGCTTGCAGGAACGAGCGTTCCTGATTGACCCGCAGCAGTTCAAAGCGCTTACGACCCTCAGTGGCCAGGTCGAGGCGTCCGTCGGAATACTCCTTCACGACGGTGATGATTTCGGCAGTGCATCCTATGCGGGCGAGACCCTGGTCGACCGCACGCACCACACCGAAGTGGCGATGCTGAGCGAGGCATTCGCCAATCATTTCCTTGTAGCGCGGCTCGAAAATATGTAAGGGCAGGGGCGCGCCGGGGAACAGAACTACATCGAGCGGGAACAGGGGCAGAAGGGTGTCCACGAGAATATCCGGCAACGACGCGGCTGGCGCTGTTCGATTGTACGCTACCCGGCTGATCGACCCAGCCCGCTCGATAACAACGTGGTACCCGACAAAGCCGCAGGCTTCTCCCGCCAGAGCAGGTTTCTCCCGCCAGAAAGGAGGCGCTCCAAGTCACAAGCCTTTATTCATTTATGCATTTCAAGACCTGTGTTTGACTTGAAACCTCCTGAGGGAATAGAAGCAGGTCATGGAACTTGCAGGGAAGATGGTGGTGGTGACTGGCGCTTCAATGGGAATCGGCGAAGCGATTGCGAAGAGTTTTGCCGATCAAGGGGCCAGCGTGGTGATGCTGTCGCGCGACGCGAGCCGAGTGGAAGCAGCGCGAGGACGGGTAGGGCACGGCGAGAGGACGCTCGCATTGCCTTGCGATGTCAGGCACCGCGAGGATGTTGACCGCGTAATCGGCCTGACGCTGCATCACTTCAAGCGAATTGACGTGTGGGTGAACAATGCGGGTCACGGACTGCTGGATTCGGTGGCGCAGATGGATATGGCAGCATGCCGGGAAATGTTCGACACCAATCTATTCGGAGCAGTCGGTGCGATGCAGGCTGTGATTCCGGTGATGCGACAGCAGGGTGGGGGCACAATCATCAATGTATCCAGCGTGGCGGGGCACATTCCCATCCCGTTTCACGCAGCCTACAGTGCAACCAAGTTTGCCCTGAACGCCATGGGCAAGGCCGCGGGGGTGGAATTGAAGAAAGACGGGATTCATGTGCTGACGGTCTGTCCCGGATATGTGCGGACTTCATTTGGTGAGAATGCGATTCGAGGGAATGAGTTGAAGAAGGTGCGTCCCGGATCGGTGAAAGGGATTACCGCCGAGCGCGTAGCCGAGGCTACGCTGCGGGGATACTTGAAGCGGAAGCGGGAGGTCATTGTGCCGTGGACGATGTATGTGCCGGTAAAGATCTATCAGCATTTTCCCGGACTGGTGGAGTGGGCGATGGGGCGGATGGCGGGGTGAAAGTTCGACCCCATCTGCCGGTTGCTAGAGCGAAGTTGTCAGTTCCTTCAGGATCGCCTGAATGTGCAACGCGGCGCAATCGACGAACGGGAAATCGGTGTTCGCATCGTCGAAAAGCAGAGCGAGATCTGTACCCGCCAGAATGATCGCTTCGACCGCATCGCGCTTCATGAGTGCATGGGCAATAGCAGTCAGGCCTTTTCGCTGCTTCTCCAGTCCTTTTCCCGATCGAGCGAGTTCGATATAGGTTTCGTGGATGTAGTCCACCTCGGGTGCTTCAGGCCTCACAATTTCGACCGCGGTTATTTCCCCGAAGAGTCCCGATTCGACGACATAGCGAGTTCCAAAAACGGCGACTCTTCGCACATTCCGTGCCGCAAGTTCGCGGACGAGTGGCGGAAAAATGTCGAATACCGGCAGCGGAGAAATTGCCACAAGTTGGCGAATGCAGAAATGCGGGGTGACGGCGGGGATCGCGACCATCTCCGCTCCAGCGGATTCCAGACGGCGAACGAAGCTGGTCAGATATTCGGCCAGGCCGTCGCGATCATGGGCCTGAACATAGTCGAAGACGCGAGATGTTTCCGCGTGGACAATTACGATCTCAGGCGTGCGGTTTTGCGCCTCAAGCGCGCGCGCCACCTTTTCGTAATAGTGATTGGTAGCTCCGACGCCAAGTCCACCGACGAGACCCAAGCAACGCGCTGAATTCATGGGATGAGATTTGCGCTTCCTCTCGATCGCAACTAACGACTAGCCAATCTCGGCTAGCATAGCTTCCATCTCGCCTTGAGCGTGCAGATTGCCGGTGCGGCGGGCGGAGGCGATACCATCCGTGAGCATGGTCTTGGCTTCGGCGATTCGGTCGGCGCGCACAAGTGTTTGCGCGGCCATGAAGTAGCCCGGAGTGTAGTCAGGACTGGCCTTGAGCAGAATGGAGAATTCCGCCAGCGCGCGGTCGAGGTCGCCCTGTTTCGAGTATTCCATCGCCAGACCGTAGCGGGCGAACGTATCGTGAGGATTCTGTGTGAGGATGTCGTTCAGGGCGGCGATGCGGTCCATAAAGAACTTATCAATCTCTACGTGAAATGAGGTTACTACAGAATCGCATTTAGTTTACGGATTGCTTGCACTTCAGTATTGGCGTGTTTCTTCGCGACTGGGTAGAATGTGCAGTCCTCGATATTTCATGAACTGCAGGAGCGTGGCGGGGTGGCGTGTCCGTTTTTTCTGCCGATAGAGAGGTTAGCGGGGGGAACCTGGCTGCACGCCGAGCGCCTTCCGCTCGGATGCGGTTGGAGTGGGCACTGTACGGCGCCCGGCTATGAAGGCACGATTCCAACGCAGGAGGAATTGGCGGAATTCTGCAACCTGGGTTATGCCAAGGGTTGCGAGAGGCTTCCAATTGAGCGGATGTGGGATTCGGTCCGATTCGGAGCCAGGACCTTGCCAAATGACAAAAGTAGGGCTGGCAGTAGCATTCGAGTTCGCTACGTATGCGAGCGTGGCCATCGTCCTGTGGAACACGGCGAACTGGAATTTAATGCGGACGAGGCGCGTTGGGAAAAGCGGCACGCGGACAGTCGCCTGCAGCGAATGGCAGAATGTTTTCTGACATCATACCTCGAAAAAAAGAAACATCGGGAAACGGCGCGGGCTGCGAGTTAAGCTGGCGCGTTCAGGCAAGACAAGGGACAAAGGACGAAGGATTAATGAGCGAAGACACCATGCAGCCGCGACCCGTACGGGACTCGCAATCGGAGATGGCGGAGATTGTTCTGCCGAACGATGCCAATCCTCTGGCCGCATTGCTCGGCGGCCGCTTGATGCATTGGATCGATCTGGCGGGCGCGATGGCGGCTCACCGCCACTCGCGGAGTTACGCGGTGACGGCTTCGGTGGATCACATTGATTTCCTGGTGCCGGTGAGAGTAGGCGACCTGGTGATTCTGCGATCGTCGGTGAATCGGGTCTTTCATACATCGATGGAGGTCGGCGTCAAAGTGTTCGTGGAGAACTATCTTGCCGACACGGCGCAGCACGTTGCCTCTGCCTACCTCACCTTCGTGGCCGTAGACGCCAAGGGGAATCACCTGAAGGTTGCGCCTGTGATTCCCGAGACAGACGAGCAAAAGCGCCGCTATGACGATGCCGGGCGGCGGCGAGAGATCCGTCGAGCGGAGTTGGAACGACGGCGCAAGGCGCGATAGTGGCGCAGTGAGAGTGATCGATCCCCTGTATAATCCTAGATGTTCGATCCGTCCTGATTTTATCCTCGGAGTGTGATCCCTTGAATGCTCATATGCCGTCTCATCCCGGACAAGCCGCGCCGGGGCCGCAGCCGTTGCCGGGTGTCGATGCAATCATCGCCGTGGGCTCAGGCAAGGGCGGAGTGGGCAAGACCACGCTGTCGGTGAACCTGGCTGTTGCGCTGGCCAAGATGGGTCACAAGGTCGGCCTGCTGGATGCCGATGTGTATGGGCCGAATGTTCCGCTGATGCTGGGATTGAGTGGGCAACCGAAGATGGTGGGGGAAAATCGTATCGAGCCGCTCCAGGCATTTGGATTGAAGGTAATTTCTGTGGGATTCCTTAATCCCGGGGACAAGCCGATCATCTGGCGTGGTCCCATGCTGCACCAGATCGTGAAGCAATTCCTGGGACTTGTCGAGTGGGGACATCTCGATTACATGGTGGTGGATCTGCCGCCGGGGACGGGGGACATCGCGCTGTCGCTGGTCCAGTCAGTGCCGCTGACGGGCGCGATTGTGGTTTCGACTCCCTCCGACGTTTCGTTGCAGGATGCGCGCAAAGCGATTGAAATGTTCCGGCAGATGAAGGTAGATCTGGTGGGTGTGGTCGAGAACATGAGCTATTTTGTGTGTCCGCATTGTAATCATGAGATCGACATTTTCTCGCGCGGCGGCGCAGAGAAGATGGCGCAGCAGTTCAGCGTGCCGTTTCTCGGGAGCATTGAACTCGATCCTGAAGTGCGCAAGTCCGGGGACGGCGGGAAGCCGGTCGTCCTGGAGGGCGAGAATTCGCCCCACGCCAAGTCGATCTACGCGTTTGCGCGGAAGGTGTTGGCGCGGGTGGGCGAGATTAAGGCGGGCGAGTCGGCCAGCGTGATTCAGATTCAGTAATTAAAGGTTAGGTTTTTCGCCGTTTCGTGAACCTCGAAATTCGCCAAACGGCATCTGCCGCGCCGTCATTCATCACCAATTCCGCCATCATCTCTCCAAGCGCCGGCCCATGTTTGAAACCATGCCCTGAACCGCCGCCGAGCAGCCAGACATTCTCCATCTGAGGATGGCGATCCAAAATAAAGTGGCTGTCCGGCGTCTGCTCGTATTGGCAGACGCGGGTCTCGATCAGCGGAGCGTCTTTCATTGCAGGAAAACGGAACGCAATATATTCCCGAACACGTTTCAGAATCGCCTGGCTGATGAGTCGCTCCCCGTGAGTGGGATCGAAGATTCCACCCCGCGTATCATCCGCGACTTTGAAGCCGCGGCGATCGCTGCCCGGGATGCCGTAGAAAAACCGCTCGCCGTGATCGCCCCACACCGGTAGATTTGCGTCGGTGAATCGCGCCTCTCCCTCGGGCGTACCGAAGAAGAAAATGTCCTGCTTGGTGGGGCAGATCACCCGGGCAAGAGTTTCAGGAAACAACCTGCCGAGCCAAGGCCCACAGGCGAAGACGTAACGATCGGCTTTCAAACGCGAGCCGTCGGAGAGCGTTAAGTGACGAAGCGGTGCATCCTCAAGACCCTTACCAGAGACCGCGACTTGCCGATAAGTGCCGCCTCCGGCGACAAATGCATCGACCACGCGCTGGCAACCAGCACGGGCATCGAGGTAGCCGCACTCGGGTTCGAAGATTCCCCAGTGCACGTCCGCGAAGTTGATCTGCGGCCAGCGTTTCTTCATCTCCGCGATGGAGAGTTCCCGAAACTTGATCCCAGCTTCGTGAAGTACGTCGAGCGAGCCGCGTTCGTAGGCGTCGTCGCGGCTGCTGACCATCCAGAGCACGCCCGTGCGATGAAGAAATTGCTTCCTCCAGCGTCGTTCATACTTTGTCCACAGCTTGAGGGCGCGAGCAGCCAGCTCGGTGTAGGGCTGGTCGGGGCCGTAGGTGCCCCGCATGATGCGGGTTTCGCCGCCCGAGGAGGCGCGCGAGTTGCCCGGGCCCCAGGCGTCGAGCAGGGTGACGCGGGCCCCGCGTTCGAGGAGATGAAGAGCCGTCCAGCCGCCAAAGGCGCCCGCTCCGATGACGGCGATGTGCGGTTTGGATTTCATATCGATTCGTTCCGCATTGTGGGGACTTTGAGGATACGCGGAAATCAGCCCAGTAAGGAAGATGCGACGGAGATTCTCACGGACTGAGGGCGCATGGCCACGCATCGCTGCGGTCCTTGACAGGAGGCCAGACCGTTCCTAGAATCCAAGCAGGACGCGGGTTTGCGTCCTAAGCTAAGTTTCTGCATCTAAAATACTTAGCTGGAGATGTCTGGATTCGCAAGTCGGGGTGACTTCCTCAACACGAAATGCCATCTGATCCCAATATCGGCAAGCGGGAACGAGAAGTCCTCACCGCGATCGTTGAGACCTTCATTTCGACGGGCGAGCCGGTGGGTTCGCGCACGCTGTCGCGAACGAGCCGCGAAGGGCTGAGTCCGGCTACGATTCGCAACGTGATGGCGGACTTATCGGACGCCGGCTTTCTGGAGCAAACGCACACCTCTTCAGGTCGCATCCCGACCACCGACGCGTACCGTTACTATGTGGAGCAGATCACGGGGACGGCGAAGTTGGCGCCGCAGGAGGAAAGCATGATCGCCGAGTCTCTGGCGGGCATCAGCGATGTGCAGGAGTTCATGGAGCGCACCTCTCATGTGCTGTCGCTGATCTCTCGCAATGTGGGCGTTACCGTGGCCACCAGCGGGGCTAAGAACGCACTCGAGCATGTCTACTTCTCGCGCCTCGGCGATCAGAAGGTGCTGGCAGTGCTGGTCACGCGATCGGGCTTAGTGCGCGATCGCGTGCTAAGACTTGATCTGCCCCAGGCAGAGCTCGATCTGGCCGCACGATACATCAATGAGAATTTTCGCGGCTGGACGATGGAATCCATGCGGGCTGAACTTGCACGGAGAATTGAACAGGAACGCAGCGAATACGATCGTCTGATGAATTCGATCGAGCAGCTTTACAAGCAAGGCGCGCTCGCCGCTGAAGCGGGAACCCAGGTGGTGTTCGTAGAAGGCGCGGCCAATCTGGTGACCGGCCAGGAGGATCGCAAGCGGTTGCAAGAGCTGCTGCAGACTCTGGAGGAGAAAGAAAAAGTTGCAAAACTCCTCGGGGCATATCTCGATGTCAAGCAAGAGGCCGTGCGGGTGGTGATCGGGCTGGACGATGCGCTGCCTTCCATGCAGAATTTTGTCCTAATTGGAGCTCCAGCGCGTTCCGGTACTGATATGGTCGGCTCACTAGCCGTGATCGGCCCGACGCGAATGGACTATCAGCACACCATGACGGCGGTTTCCTACATTGCGCGCCTTTTTGACAAGATCCTGAATGAATCGGAGTAATCAATGGTTATGAGTAAAGCAAATGGAAGATCAGAAGGAAGATCCGAAGCGGAGAAGACCACGCTCGATCTGGAGCATGAACTGCCGCCATCTGAGGACGGGAATGATAGCGCCGCGAAGTCGGCGGTGAGCCGTGAAACTTCCGCTCCGGAAACGGAGTTGCAGAAGTTGAAAGTGGAGCGCGACTCGCTGGTCGACCGGCTGGCGCGAGCGCAGGCGGAATTCGATAATGCGCGCAAGAGGGCGGCTAAAGAGCAGCAGGAATTTCGCGACTACGCCCTGGCCGATGCCATGAATTCTTTGTTGCCAGTGGTAGATAGCCTGGAGCGCGCAGTGCAAGTTAAATCGGATGCAGCCGAATTGCGCAGCGGAGTGGAGCTGATTCACAAGCAACTGCAAGCCGCGCTGGCCAAGCTTTCGGTAAATGCCATCGTGTCGCAGGGCGAACCGTTTGATCCGCGTTACCACGAGGCGATCGAGATGGTCGAGACCAGCGAGGCGCCCGACCATCAGGTAATCGAAGAGTTGCAGCGCGGCTACAAATTCAAGGAACGACTGCTGCGGCCTGCGATGGTCAAGGTGGCGAAGAATCCCGGAAGCAGGTAAGAGCGAAATAAGGAACTGAACCTCCAACCCAGCGGTGTTTCTCATATCTAGATGAAGGCAGGGCGCCTATTCTGGCCACGAACGCAAAACGCGATTATTACGAAGTGCTTGGAGTAAGCCGCACGGTGAGCGAAGTGGAGTTGAAGAGCGCTTATCGCAAGCTCGCCATGCAGCACCATCCCGACCGGAATCCGAACAATCCTGACGCGGAAGAACGTTTCAAGGAAGTTACGGAGGCGTACGCGATACTGGCCGACTCCGAGAAGCGGTCTCTCTATGATCGCTTCGGACACGCCGGAGTGGGGAATGCGGCTGGTCCGGGCACGGGGTTCGATGGCACCGTGTTCCAGGATTTCGGCGATATCTTTGGCGAGTTCTTTGGCTTCGGCGATGCGTTCGGCGGCAGTGGCCGGCGCCGCAGCAGGGTGCAGCGGGGAGCGGACCTGCGTGAAGACTTAACCATCGAATTCGAAGAAGCTGCATTCGGTACTGAGACGCGCGTGATGGTGCGGCGTCATGAGGCCTGCGAAGATTGCCGAGGTTCAGGCGCGGCGCCGGGCAAGGGTCCAACAACCTGTAAGTCGTGCGCGGGCCGAGGGCAGGTGCGCTATCAGCAGGGGTTCTTCAGCATTGCACGGACATGTCCGTCATGCCAAGGCACGGGCAACGTGATTACCGATCCGTGCCCGAAGTGCAAGGGCGAAGGCCGGATGCTGCGGCAGCGGTCCGTGGATGCGAAGATTCCGGCGGGCGTGGAAGACGGAACCAGAATACGATTTAGCGGCGGCGGAGAAGCCGGACCTTTCGGAGGGCCGGCGGGCGATCTCTATATCGTGCTGCATGTGAAGGAGCATCCCTTTTTTGTTCGGGAAGGAAATGATCTGCACTGCGTCGTCCCGCTGTCGGTGACGCAAGCGGCGATGGGGGCGGAGATTCGTGTGCCCACGCTCGAGGGTGAACATACCCTCAAGATCCCGGATGGAACGCAGCCCGGAACCACATTTCGCATCCGCAACAAGGGTGTGCCCGTGCTCAACGGACACGGCAAGGGCGACCTCTATGTGGAGGTGCAGGTGCAGATTCCGAGCAAACTGAGCAAACGGCAGAAAGAGCTGCTGCAGGAGCTGGAGACCACGACAAAGGTAGATAATCAGCCGATGATGCGGTCGTTACTTGGCAAAATGAAGGATATGTTCGGGTGAGGAAGCCAGTTCTCAGTTCCCAGTTCTCAGCAAAATCAGAGCCTCCGTACTATTCTTTCTGAAATCCGCAAAAGTAAGAATCTTCACCGAGTTTGTCCATTTACTTTAATGAGAACTGAGAACTGACCATGGTACGCCGACGCTGGATTGCGGACGAAGTCTCGGGTGATCGCGCCTTCCTGATCGGCGATCATGCGGATCATTTGACCCGTGTATTGCGCGCTCGAGTCGGAGACCATTTTGATATTGCGACTGGCGCGGCCGTGCGGAGCGGGCGGATTGCTTCCATCGCCGACGGCCGCGTCGAGTTTGTGCTGAGCGAAGAGATTCCCGGTAAGTGCTTGAGCGAAATCACGCTCGTACTCTCTATTTTCAAGTTCGACCGCATGGAGTGGGCGATTGAGAAATGCACGGAGCTTGGCGTATCGCGGATTGTACCGGTTATCGCGCAGCGGACCGATTCGCATCTGGCCGCTGCCTCGCCGAAACGCGTGGAGCGCTGGCGCAGGATCGCCCGCCAGGCGTCCGAGCAATCTCGCCGAGCCGTTCCCCCGGAGGTCGCTGCGCCCATCAAAGTTGCGGAGGCGTTGACCGTTCCTGGAACATTTCGGATATTGCTGTCAGAAGTGGAAGAGCGAACTCGGCTGCGTGACGTTGTGAAAGCTGACGCACCCGACGACGGTATTGTTCTGGCAGTCGGCCCCGAGGGCGGTTGGACCGAAGGCGAATTGCAGTCGTTCCAGCAAGCCGGGTGGACTTCGGCCTCGCTGGGCAATACGATTCTGCGCGCCGAGACGGCGGCAATCGCCGCCATCGCGATTGTGGCTTCCGCTCTGTCGTCGTTCTAAGCTGACCTCGTACCCTGCGCCCGGCTGGTCGTGGTGATATTCTGAGCCGCGATGGCCGTTCCCAAATCAAAAGTTCAACCGGCGCCGTTTATTCCCGACGATCGCCAGCGCGAGGCGATCGAGCATGTTCATGGACCGATGCTGGTGGTGGCGGGAGCCGGAACCGGAAAAACATCTGTTCTGGTCCATCGCATAGCTCACCTTGTAGAGCAGGGGCATGCCAAGGCGGAAGAAGTGCTCGCGCTTACTTACACCGTTGCCGCTGCCGGGGAGATGCGCGACCGCGTGGGTGCGCTTCTCGGCAAACAAATTCATTCCGCAACATTTCACGATTACTGCTTCGACCTGCTTACTCGCGCCGGGAAAAAGTTTGACGTTCTCGATGAATGCGATCTTTGGATTTACTTGCGCAAGCGGGTTCATGAACTTCGCCTGGAGCACTACGTCCGGGCGGCAAATGTAGGGCAGTTTCTGCGCGACTTGTTGGGCTTCGTAAGCCGCTGCCACGACGAGCTGGTACCGCCGGAACAATACGCGGAATACGTTGCGCGCCTCGAGCGCGGGGAACTGCCAATCCCTCGGGTCGCGAAGTCCAAAGAGCAGTTGAGCGATTCGGAAGTGATCGCGCGTTGCCGAGAAATTGCCCGGGTATTCGATACAACTGAGCGCTGGCTGCGCGAAGAGAATCTGGGCACATTCGGCCATATGATGACGCGGGCGCACGGATTGCTGGCGAGCGATGACAAGCTGCTGGCCGCGGAGCGTGCCCGTAGCCGATTTATTCTGGTTGACGAATTTCAGGACGCCAACTTCGCGCAGATCAAGATTCTGGCGACGCTGGCCGGTGCGGATGCGAACGTCTTCGCCGTTGGAGATCCGGACCAGGCGATCTACCGTTTTCGAGGTGCGTCCAGCGCGGCATTTCATCTGTTACGGAGGCATCTTCCTCAGACGGGGCTGGTCGTGCTCGGCAAGAACCGGCGCTCGACCACTCCCATTCTGCAGTGTGCTTTTGCCCTGGTCGACAAGAACCCCCCCGTGTTCGCGGCGGGTGATCGCGCATTTGCCTACCGCCGCACCCCTTTGCAGTCAGCGCGGGAGGAGCAGGCGCGGAACGACGGAAAAGTGCTGGCCACGTTTCCCGTGGAGACCATTTCTTTTGCCGGAAAAGATGCGGAAGCGCCCGACGTCGCCAGCCTCATTGAGGAGACACATCGGCGGTCACATTGCAGGTGGAAAGACTTCGGTATCCTCTACCGTGCACACGGCCAGCGCGATGAAGTCGTGCGGCAATTGGCGGAGCGGGGAATTCCATTCTCCATTGAGAATGTGGACGTGAGCGACACGCCCGAAGTGAGGGATTTGTTTGCCTGCGTCGCCGTCGTGGTCGACCTGGCATCCGATGCCAATCTTTTTCGCGTAGCGGCCTTGCCGCAGTTCCTCGTGGATCCCGAACAACTCCGAGCTGCACTGCGGGCGATTGCGAAAGAATCGAAGGACGGAGTAGTGATCCCGCTCGCTTCAGTGCTGGACACGGTAGCCGGCGGCCGGGCGGTGCTGGATTGCGTGCGAGCCGCACGCGATGACGTGAGCCGCAAACAGGCAAAAACGCGCCTGGCCTTGCAGTTGATTGGAGCGCATTTCGAGCTCGACATTCATTCGCCGATCATGCAAGCGGCCCTCAAATTTGCGGGAGAGTGGGAAAGCAAGGCAACCACCAAAACCAAAGAACTCGGCGAATGGATCGAATACCTGAGTTACTTTCGCGAGGCGAATGGAGTGATCCCGCTAGCGTCGAACGACGATGAAGATGGCGTGCGGCTCATGACCGCGCACGGAGCCAAAGGACTTGAGTTCGCGCATGTTTTCATTCTCCGAGCGAACAGTGGTACGTTCCCTGCAAGTTATCGGGAGACGCTGGTCGAGTATCCCAGGGAATTGCGCGATCCAGACTCGGCCACGGGGAGCGATGACAAGACGCTCTACGATCAGGAAGAACGCCGGCTTTTCTACGTTGCGATGACCCGCGCCAAGGATTCACTCCATATTTATGGGAAGCAGGGAATCGGCCGCGACAAAACGCCGGCTGGGCTGATGCGCGAACTGATGACCAATCCTGGGCTGCGACCCTGGCTCAGATCGCGGCCCGCACTTCCGTCGCAGCCCGAATTGATCGAGATCGCAGCTGCTACGGATTCTGCGCATCCCGAAGCCTCCCGGTTGGCGGCCTGGCTCGCTCTCCCCGCCGTCGACGGACTGGAAGCGAGACTGAGTGCAACGGCAGTGGAGATTTACGAGACTTGTCCGTTGCAGTTCAAGTTTGAGCGCGAGTGGAAACTGTCGCGGCAACTCCACGCCGCCGTTCAGTATGGCGCCGCCATGCACCGAGTGCTGCGCACCTACTTCGATTCTGTTCGCCTGGGAAGGGCCAAGAGCGACGACGAAGTGCTGCAGCTTTTTCGTGACGACCTGGCCGCGTCCGGGATTCAGGACGACTATCAACGACACTTGTACCTGGAACAAGGGCTAGAGCAATTGAAAGACTTCCTGGAAGGGACGCGTTCTACTTCTGCCCCCGATGTCCTGCACACCGAAGAATGGTTCGACGTGCAAATCGCCGGGACGAAGGTTACCGGACGAATCGACCGGATAGACCGGGCAACCGATGGCAGCGTCGCCATCGTGGACTACAAGACGGGTAAGGCTCGATCACAGGAAGATGCGGACACGAGCCTGCAGCTTTCCATCTATGCGATGGCCGCGCGCGAGAAGTGGGGATATCGCGTGGGCGAATTGGTGTTTCACAACCTCGAAGGGAACGTTTTGGTGTTATCGAAGCGCACAGAGTTTCAACTGGCGGAAGCGCGCGAACGAGTGCGGGATGCCGCGACCGGCATTGCTGGCGGAAACTTCGAACCGAACATTGGCTTTCACTGCAGTTTCTGTGCGTTCCGTGGATTGTGTCCTGCGAGAGAGAAGCAAGTTCCGAATCTTGCCCGAAATTCAGCGACGGAGTGAAGGATTCGGTTGAGAGTGCCCAGCCAATACTTCGCGCAAAAACTTAGGGGACGCTTTCCGCGTCCCCTTTTGTCGACTTCGTACTGACCTTCTTAATGCTTCTTTTTCTTTTTTGCCTTTTTCTTGGTTGCCATTGTTTCTATTCTCCCTTTCCATTTCTCATGGAAAAATCTGCAACGATCAATTGTTGCAACTAATTGATTGTATAGAGTTAATGAAAAATGAAGTCAAGAAAAAAATGCACGCGATGAACGAGTGTTGCTGTACCAAAGTCACAGAGAGATGAGCGATGAAGAAGAAAATCTTGCCATCGGGTGAATGAAAACGCGCCGCGAGCATCCGATGACGAGAGATTTAAGGCGCGCCGACCCACCAACGCTCTGACTCCCTCGGCTGCTCGGCAATCAAGGGGCACTGCGAGGAGCGGTTGATGGAACTTCATCAAAATTGCGTGTTGCAGCATCTATAATGGGGATGCGAAATCTTCGTGGGAGCATGATCAATGGCGGCTTTTGATGATGTTGTCATCATTTCCGGTTGTCGGACAGCGGTGGGAAAATTTCAGGGAGCGCTCGCCGATTTGAGCGCTCCACGGCTGGGCGCGGTGGTAGTGCGCGAGGCGGTGAAGCGCGCGGGATTAAATTCCGATCAGGTCGACGAGTGCATCATGGGCAACGTTCTTCCGGCTGGACTCGGACAGAATCCGGCGCGACAGGCGGCAATTTTCGGCGGGTTGTCGCCAGCAGCAGGTGCCATGACAATCAACAAGGTTTGCGGTTCCGGATTGAAAGCGGTCGCTCTCGCCGCGCAAGCGGTGCAGACCGAAAATAGTTCGATCGTGGTGGCGGGCGGCATGGAATCGATGACGAACGCTCCGTATCTGCTGCCGCAGGCGCGCAAGGGCTATCGCCTCGGCAATGGGCAGGTGATCGATTCCATGGTGCACGACGGCCTCTGGGATATTTACAACGACTATCACATGGGCATCACGGGCGAGAATGTTGCGGAAAAATACGGTATCACGCGCGAAGAGCAGGATGAATTTGCCATGAACTCGCATCGCAAAGCGGTGGCCGCCATGAAGGAGTGCCGGTTCAAGTCGCAGATCGTGCCCGTAGAAATCCCTTCGAAGAAAAAAGGCGAGGCCCCGATGATCTTCGATAGGGACGAGTCCCCGCGCGAGGATACGACGATCGAAATTCTTCGCGCGTTGAAACCTGCGTTTAAGAAAGACGGAACCGTGACCGCCGGAAACGCTCCCGGGGTAAATGACGGAGCCGCGGCCGTTGTGGTTACAAGCGCGCGGCGTGCGAAGGAAATCGGGGTGGAGCCTATGGTGCGAATTGTGGCGCAGGCGACCAGCGGAGTAGAGCCGAAGTGGGTAATGATGGCGCCGGTCGATGCGGTGCGAGAAATTTGGGAGAAGACCGGCTGGAAAAACGAAGACGTCGATCTCTACGAGCTGAACGAAGCTTTCTCTGTACAGGCGCTCGGTGTGATGCGTGAGCTTCGACTCGATAAAAATAAAGTCAACGTCAATGGCGGAGCGGTCGCAATCGGGCATCCCATCGGAGCCAGCGGCGCCCGCGTGCTGGTGACTTTGATCTATGAGATGACTCGCCGCAACGTGCGCCGCGGAATCGCTGCGCTGTGCCTCGGCGGAGGTAACGCGGTCGCCATGGCAGTGGAGCGAAGTTAGTCCGGCGCTAGACTGGAGCGGCAGCCGCGCGCAGAGTGACGGTGAAGACGGCTCCGCCTCCGGGTGCGTTGGCGGCTTCGATCGTTCCTTCGTGTTCCTTTATGACGGCTTTGCAGATGCTGAGTCCGAGTCCGGTTCCGCGTCCCGGCCGCTTCGTCGTATAGAAAGGATCGAAGATGCTCGCCAACACATCGACGGGGATACCCGGACCGTCATCCTGAAGCGTGGCCCAAACCGACGCCCCAGTCTGTCCGAGGCGAATGCGCAAGGTTCCGTGATCACGGGCTTCGCGAATGGCCTGCTCGGCATTCAATATCAAATTCAGAAAAACCTGCATCAGCTGGTGCGGATCCGCCTGAACGTAAGGCAGCCCGGACTCGCGCAGGAAGTCGACGGTGATGCTGTTTTTTCGCAGCGAGTAGGCGTGCAGGTTGAGCGTGCGTTCGACAATCTCCGCCAGGTTCACCGGGGTTTTCCCGGGTGCCGGCGGCCTCGAAAAATAGGTGAGGTTGTGAACGATCTCAGCAGCGCGGCGAGCCTGCTGCTGCAATATCGCAATCTGCTTGCGCGCGGCGTCGGTGGTTTGGCTATCCTGCAAGAGTTCGCTGACGCCGAGGATGCTGGTCAACGGGTTGTTGAGTTCGTGGGCGACGCCGCCGATCATCGCGCCCATGGCAGCCAGACGCTCGCTTTGGATGATCTGGTGCTCGAGCTTCTTTTCTGTCGTAATATCGCGCACGGAAATGATCACGCCGCTGAGCTTTGAATCCGCATCGAAGAGCTGGCTCGCAGAGGCGCGCATCGTGCGCCAGCTGCCATCATGGTGACGGGCTCCGCATTCCGCGGATCCGAACGTTCGCGTGCTGGAAGCGACGTCGCGATAGAGCGCCGCCAGTTCCGGAGAGTGATCCTCGGGTTCGGAGATCTTCTTCCCCAACAAATCATCGGGTTGATACCCTAGCAGATCGCGCACGCGTGAACTCACGAAGGTGTAACGCTCCCGCAGATCGACCACCAGAATCAAGTCGGGGAAGCTCTCCAAAAGGCGGCGCCGGAACTCCTCCTGCTGCAATAGTTGGTGTTCCAGCTTGCGGCGTTCCGTAACGTCGACCAGTGTGCCCTGGTAGCGGATCAGCTTGCCCGCGGAATCCCACACCGCACGCGAGGACTCGAGGAATACCGCAGGACTCCCATCCTTCTTAAGAAGCGTGATCTCACGCGCGCGTGTGCCGCCGCGGTCGTCCGGGGCGCGGCCAAGAACGGGCGCTTGCGCCGGATCCACGTTCAGCCTGCTGGGATCGAGACCGAGCAACTCATCTTTTGTGGCATATCCGAGGATGCTGACCAACGCTGGATTGACATCGAGCAGTCTGCCCTCCGGCGTACTGAAGTACGCGCCTTCCTGGAGGGTCTCAAAGAGTTCGGTGAAACGAAGTTCTTTCTCATGCTGCCCGGTTACGTCTCTCCCCAGCACGCTGACTCCGACCACCTCTCCACTTTTGACGATCGCATTGAGAACGCAATCGAAGTAGAGCGGGCGGGAATTGTTTTTCAAACGCACACGGACAGTGCCGGTCCAATGCTTCCTCTCCAGAAAACGCGACAATCCGGCTTCCACACTGTCCCGAGACGGTTCTTCGAGAAAGTCGGAGAACTTATGTCCCACGATTGCGGCGTAGGGCAGACCCACAAGTTCGCTCACGCTCTTGTTCACCGTGCGCAGAGTGCCGTCGAGCGATACGGCGCAGGCGGCGTCTTCGAAGGAGTCGATGAGCTCTTTGAAACTGCGCTGGGAGCGCGCAATCATCTCGTTGAGCTGATCGAGTTGCTGTTCGGAGGGAGCTGCACCCACGTGTTCCTGCAAATCCTGGAGCAGGCTTTTGAGTTCAACCACTTCCTTGCGCCGGCCGTAGGCGTAAACGGCCAGCAGCATCGACAAGAGCAACACACCCAACGCCGCCGGGCCTAAATGGTAAGGCAGAGCCTCGAGCCGTTCCCAGGCGAGGGCGGCAAAACCCGCGGCCAGCAAGACCATGAACAGAAGAATCCATCGCCAAAGCTGGGACTCCTCACGTTCCAGGTTCTGAGGAGGCCGGGGGCGCCGGGGATTGTTGGGCGGAGCCTGGATCATTGCGACGTTACCTGAAGCGTGTGGAACTGCGAAGCCGTGAGATCACTTCAACCATCATATTTGTACAGACGTGGTGTAACAACCTCGGTTGTTGGAGAATCTGGTACGCCGGAGCCAGATTAGGCAGAAAATCCGTTGCGCGGGCTTTAATCTCGGATGCAAGGGAGCTGTTAAAGCTTCGAATTGGCGAGTTTTCCTCACCTTTGCCTGAGAAACCTGTGACATCTATCACAGCCGGGGCCTGATTGTGGCGCGTAACCTAGCTAGACTCCGGAATCAGGCCTTGGTGTGCCGACGGCGGCACAGAAAACGAAGACTGTCTCGCCCGGAACACCCATGCTCTACAAGACCCTCAGCGCCGCAGTCTACGGAATTGACGCCAACATTATTCAGGTGGAAGTGGACTGCTCCGGGATCAAGACCGACCAGGACCACTTTCACACCGTCGGACTGCCCGACGCCGCCGTGCGGGAGAGTCGCGACCGCGTGCGAGCGGCGCTGAAGAATTGCGGCTACGATATTCCACCTACTCACATCACCATCAACCTAGCTCCTGCCGACATAAAGAAAGAGGGTTCTGGCTTTGACCTCCCGATGGCGCTCGGCATCGTGGGCGCCTACGGCGGTCTCACCAGGAAAGAGATCGACGACTGCCTGTTCATCGGCGAATTAGGTCTGGATGGCGGCGTGCGCGGCATTCGCGGCACGCTGCCCATCGCCCTCGAAGCTCGCTGCCGCAAGATCTCCCGTCTGGTTGTTCCCGAGGCGAACGCCCGGGAAGCCGCGATGGTCGGCGGAGTCGATGTCTACCCAGTTCGTTCGCTCCTGGATGTGATCCACTTTGTGAACTCGGGAAACGGAATCGTCCCCCTTAAAGCCGATGGCGACGCCCTTCTGCGCGAATCGCAGGACTTCCTGGTTGACTTCAAAGACGTTCGCGGCCAGCAGACGGCCAAACGCGCCATAGAAATCTCCTGCGCCGGGGGCCACAACATACTTATGATCGGCCCACCCGGCTCGGGCAAAACCATGCTGGCCAAGCGCATGCCGACCATCCTTCCGCCGCTTACTTTCGAAGAAGCGCTCGAGACCACCAAGATCCACAGCGTTGCCGGCGTGCTCGATGCCGGAAGCGGCCTGGTCGGCAAGCGCCCCTACCGCTCTCCGCACCACACGATCTCCGATGCCGGCTTGATCGGCGGAGGCATGATTCCGCGTCCTGGCGAGGTCTCGCTCTCGCACAACGGACTACTCTTTCTCGACGAACTCCCGGAGTTTCCCCGCAACGTTCTCGAAGTTCTGCGCCAGCCGCTCGAAGACGGATCCGTCACGATTGCCCGCGCCGCCATGGCGCTAACCTTCCCCGCGCGTTTCATGCTCGCTGCCGCCATGAATCCTTGTCCCTGCGGCTTCCGCAACGACCGTACACGCGAGTGCCAGTGCACTACGCCGATGATCCAGCGCTACATTTCGAAAATCTCGGGCCCGCTCATGGATCGGATCGACATTCACATCGACGTCCCGGCCGTAAACTACAAAGAGATGCGCTCCACTAACGAACCGGAGAGTTCGGCGAAGATTCGAGAACGAGTAATGCGCACGAGGCAGAAACAACTCGAGCGCTTCGCTTCATCCCGCGAAAAGCTCTATTGCAACGCCCAAATGTCATCGCGCCACATCCGCACCTTCTGCGAACTCTCAGCCGATTGCGAGCGCCTGCTGGAGCGCGCCATGACCCAGCAGGGCCTTAGCGCCCGCGCCCACGACCGCATCCTGAAAGTGGCGCGCACCATCGCCGACATCGAAGACACCGCTCCCATTGAACCCAAGCACATCGCCGAGGCCATTCAATACCGCTCGCTGGATAGAACCTACTGGACCTAGCACTCCTTGCGAGCACCGACACTCCGGCAGGAGTGCGATTGACCCCCTCCTCGCAACATGTTATAAATGCCCGTTTTGCACTCGTGTGTCCGGAGCGGACTTCTAATCCTTCCGTCATGGCGCGGGTGCGAAATCCGACGCGGCCAAGCTCCAACACTCCGTTGTGGTCTTGCGGTGGAAGCGTGTTCGGAATCCCGGCGCTAGAATCCAGATGTGCAGCACAAGAGTGCTCGAATCTGTGCAATTTCGCCGGAAGGCAGTGCCTAAACACGTTTATAGATTCTTAAAACCGACTTCATTTGGAGGACTCATTATGGGCACCTGGCTCGCTACTGCTGCGTTCCAAGGACGGCGTTTGGCATCTCATTTCCTGAAGAAGACTCTCGCTGTGGCCGCGTTGCTTTCTTTCGGCGGCGTGACAGCCCTGGCTCAGCCCGCCGAAAGCACCGGCGGCGAAGCCTCTCTCAAGCTTCCTGATCTCTCCTCGGTCAGCTTCCTGAACGGAGCCATCGACGGCCACCGCCTGCTGCTGATTGGGATTCTGTTTTGTATCTTCGGCCTCTGCTTCGGCATGGTCATCTACATGCGCCTCAAGAACCTGCCAGTGCATCGTTCCATGCGCGAGATCTCGGAACTCATCTACGAAACCTGCAAGACCTATCTCGTAACCCAGGGCAAGTTCATCCTGCTTTTGTGGGCCTTCATTGCAGTCATCATCCTGCTTTACTTCGGCGTGCTCCAGCATATGGAAGCCATGCGCGTCGTCATTATTCTCCTATTCAGTCTGGTCGGGATTGCAGGCAGCTACGGCGTCGCCTGGTTCGGCATTCGTGTGAACACATTCGCCAACTCCCGCACGGCGTTCGCATCGCTGCCGGGCAAACCGTTTCCCGTGTACCAGATTCCTCTTGAGGCAGGCATGAGCATCGGAATGATGCTGATCAGCGTCGAGTTGCTCATCATGCTCATCATCCTCCTGTTCATTCCCGGCGATTACGCCGGCCCCTGTTTCATCGGATTCGCCATCGGCGAATCCCTGGGCGCAGCCGCGTTGCGCATCGCCGGGGGAATCTTCACCAAGATCGCCGACATCGGTTCCGATCTGATGAAAATCGTTTTCAAGATAAAGGAAGACGATGCCCGCAACCCCGGCGTTATCGCTGATTGCACCGGCGACAACGCCGGCGATTCCGTCGGTCCCTCTGCCGACGGCTTCGAAACCTACGGCGTCACCGGCGTGGCGCTGATTACTTTTATTCTTTTGGGCGTGAAGGATCCTACCGTGCAGGTTCAGTTGCTGGTCTGGATCTTTGTGATGCGCGTCATGATGCTGGTGGCCAGCGCGATCTCCTATTTTCTCAACGCGGCCATCGCCAAGGGCCGCTTCGGCAACGCCGATGAGATGAACTTCGAAACGCCTCTCACTTCGCTGGTCTGGCTTACGTCGATCGTCTCGATCGGGCTGACCTTCCTGGTGTCCTATTTTATTATTCCTGAGCTCGGCAGTGACGCCTCGCAATGGTGGAAGCTGGCTGTGATCATCTCGTGCGGAACTCTCGCTGGGGCGCTGATTCCCGAGTTGGTGAAGTCGTTCACCTCCACTGAATCGCGGCACGTAAAGGAAGTCGTTATTTCCGCGGAAGAAGGCGGCGCTTCACTCGGAATTCTCTCCGGATTCGTCGCGGGCAATTTCTCCGGCTACTATCTCGGCTTGTCGATGGTTGTGCTGATGTCGATCGCGTATTACTTCAGCACCATGGGTCTGGCGGCAGCCGCAACTATGCTGGCCCCGGCCGTATTTGCCTTCGGACTGGTGGCGTTCGGTTTTCTGGGTATGGGTCCCGTTACGATCGCTGTTGATTCTTACGGTCCCGTCACCGACAATGCTCAATCCGTCTACGAACTCTCGCTGATCGAACAGGTCCCGAACGTCGAAGCAGAAATCAAGAAAGACTTCAACATGGGAGTCAACTTCGACCGCGCCAAGCATCTGCTCGAAGCCAACGACGGCGCAGGCAACACCTTTAAAGCTACCGCGAAGCCGGTACTGATCGGCACCGCCGTGGTCGGCGCCACCACGATGATTTTCTCTATCATCATGGCGCTTACCAGCGGCCTCACCGCCGACGTCGACAAACTCTCGCTGCTGCACGCCCCGTTCTTCCTCGGCCTGATCACTGGCGGGGCCATGATTTACTGGTTCACCGGAGCATCCACGCAGGCGGTAACTACAGGAGCTTATCGCGCCGTCGAATTCATCAAAGCCAACATCAAGCTGGAAGGTGTGGTGAAGGCCTCCGTCGCCGACAGCAAGAAAGTGGTGGAGATCTGCACGAAATATGCGCAGAAGGGAATGTTAAACATCTTCATCGCCGTCTTCTTCGGTACGCTGGCGTTTGCCTTCGTAGAGCCGTTCTTCTTTGTCGGCTACTTAATCTCGATTGCCATCTTCGGACTCTACCAGGCCATCTTCATGGCCAACGCCGGCGCAGCCTGGGACAACGCCAAGAAAATCGTCGAAGTCGAGATGAAGCAGAAGGGAACTCCCCTGCACGACGCGACGGTGGTCGGCGACACCGTAGGTGACCCGTTCAAGGACACTTCCTCCGTGGCCTTGAATCCCGTCATTAAATTCACCACGCTCTTCGGATTGCTTGCGGTCGAGTTGGCGGTAACATTGACCCGCGACCAGGGCGCAACTATTACGAATGTGCTGGCTTTGGCTTTCTTTTTGGTTTCGTTCTTCTTCGTCTACCGTTCGTTCTACGGCATGCGAATCCGAAGCGGCAAAGCGGAATAACCTGGGAAGTTTTTCAATAACAAACGCCATCCGGCGGACCGGATGGCGTCACGCATCATTCGGGAGCAAAGCAATCCTGTGTAGATCTAGTTCGGCCCTTTCATCTTGTCCTTCACGCTATGGGCCAGCTTCTCGATTTCTTCCGCCTTCTTGATCACGTCGAGCGACAAGACGTTCTCATTCGACTTGTCCACGGAGTCTTTCAATTCCACTGCCAGCTTGAGCAATTTATCGGTATCGGCCATGAGAAGGGCGTGCCGCTCTGCGTTGGCTTTCTTGAGCATTTCTCGAGCGAGGCGCTGCTGGGTGTCGTCCGCGTCTTCGCTCGCCGCGGTTTCCGCCCTGTTAGGCGGAGCGGGAGAGGCGGGCGGTCTGGAGGTTTGGCTGCGCACAGGAATCCCGAACACTACACAGATGAAAAGTGTCCAAGCGATTTGTTGGAGTCGCATGGGTCCTCGAAGACGGGTGAGAATCTGCCTGCCCGTTCTCCAAAGTATGACACTTTCCGCGAGGACGACAACGGAAAATACTTAGAGCTTCTAACAAAATCCGGACTACAGAGGAAAGCCGCCCCGACGACGAAGCGGCTTTTGTATTCGGAGCCTATCAGGCTACGGCCTGACTTGAAATTGTTTGTTGCTGGTGAGCACCCCACTCGGTGTAGTCACACTCACAAAGCCGGTGGTCGCACCGCTGGGAACCGTAGTAACAATTTCGGAGGGGGACACGACGGTGAACGCAGCCGCCGTGCCGTTAAACGTAACGCTGGTCGCACCCGTTAGATTAGTTCCCAGAATCTTGATGGTCGCTCCCACCTTACCCGAGGTCGTCTGGGTTTCGACGAACGGCCCCAAACCCACAGACAGGCTAAAGATGGTGCCGCAGCCACCGGTGCAGTCTGTGCTGGTGCCACCGCCATACGTTGAACCGTAAAACTCCCCGTTAGTGTCCTGGAGCAGCCCGGCGGCGGGTGCGATGCCGTCCGTGCAACCGCTCTGCTCGCAAAAGTTGTATAACGTGGTCAGCTCGCCGCCCGGAGTAATTTTGAAGATCGTTCCGCAGTCATATCTGCAAGAACTGTTGTTGTTGGCCCCGCCGGAGCTTGTTGTCCCGTAGAAGTCCCCATCGGTGGCTTGCATCGGTGGGTTGGGATAGGCACCGTCCTTCCTATGGAAGCTATGCAGCGTCGTCAGCGTGCCGCTTGGAGTGATCCTGAAGATCGTCCCACAGCGATTGGGGCAAGAGGTGCTATCCCCGCCATAAACAGTTGTGCCGTAGAAGTCCCCGTCGACAGCTTGAATCAGCGATGTGGGTTCGCCGCCGTCCGTGCAACCGCTTTGCTGGCAAAAGTTGTAAAGCGTCGTCAGCGTGCCACTCGGGCTGAGTTTGAAGATTGTGCCGTTACCGGTGGCCCCGCCATAGGTCGTTGTTCCGTAGAAATTTCCATCAGTGGCCGCGACCAAACCCGCGTAAGGGCCGACGCCGTCCGTGCCAAAGTCGTAAAGCGTCGTCAGCGTGCCACCCGGCGTGAGTTCGAAGATTGTGCCGTCATTGGTGGTCCCGCCGGCTGGCGTCGTTCCGTAGAAGTTGCCGTCGATATCCTGGATTAGCCCGCCCGTGGAAAAGGCTCCGTCAAGGCAGTATTCCCCTACGAGGTCGCTGCAGAAACTGTACAGGGTTGTAAGCGCGCCGCCCGGAGTGATTTTGAAGACAGTGGTACCATCACCGTACCCTACTCCGTTTGTTGTCCCATAGAGGTCCCCGTTGGCACCCTGAATCAGCCCGGCGTAAGGGTCGGCACCGTCCGTGCAATCGCCGGGACCTTGCGGGCAAAAGTTGTACAGCGTCGTCAGGCCGCCCGCCAGTATGATCCTGAAGATCGTCCCACAGCCAAACCCATTGCGTCGACCTTTGCAGTAGGCACCGCCGATCCGCGTTGTACCGTAGAGGTCCCCGTTGGTAGCTTCAACCAGTGCCTCAGGCCCGCTGCCGTGAATATCGTTGAAGTTGTAAATTGTCGTGAAAGTTTGGGCAGGAGAGGCAATCACCGTCGTTACGAATAAGGGAAGCAAAGCAAAGGCCAAGCGAAGTCGGCTCACGGCGTTCCTTTCAGCGCTTAGAGTAAAAATCAGCGCAGCGGACCCGCAAATCCTGCTCCTCAAAAGACGGGAATGTCAAGAGAGTACTCTCGGCGGCACACGAAACATTTTGTACTTCTCGACACACGTACGAGTTATTCGTGGTGGGTATTGCGTTCTCGCGAGGTGCCGCCAGCCGGAAAGGTGAGGTGCTTGTCTCAGAGTAGGATAATCCCTAGCCGCAGGTCATTAGGAAAACTCGGCTCTGGACGGACGGCAAGCGGGGAAACCGGAAGTCGCCAGCTTCCAACGGAAGCCAGACGCCGATCGCTACAGCGCACTCATATTCGCCAAAAACTCGCCATTCGATTTCGCCTTGCCCAGCTTGTCGATCAGCAACTCCATCGCTTCCACCGGAGAGAGCGGGTTCAGCACCTTGCGCAGGACCCAGATCCGCGACAGATCTTCCCGCGGAATCAGCAACTCTTCCTTACGCGTCCCGGAGCGCTGAATGTCGATGGCAGGGAACACGCGCTTATCCACCAGCTTGCGCTCCAGAATAATTTCTGAGTTGCCCGTGCCTTTGAACTCTTCAAAGATCACATCATCCATGCGCGAACCGGTGTCAATCAGCGCCGTAGCAATAATCGTCAGCGACCCACCTTCTTCAATATTCCGCGCTGAACCAAAAAACCGCTTTGGACGCTGCAATGCATTCGAATCCACGCCACCGGAAAGCACTTTGCCCGAAGGTGGAACGATCGTGTTGTACGCCCGCGCCAGACGTGTGATCGAATCCAGCAGAATCACCACATCGCGCTTGTGCTCAACCAGGCGCTTCGCCTTTTCAATCACCATCTCCGCGACTTGCACGTGCCGCGCCGCGGGCTCATCGAAGGTGGAAGAAATCACTTCGCCCTTTACCGAGCGCTGCATATCCGTGACTTCCTCGGGCCGCTCATCGATCAGCAGCACCATCAGCACGACTTCCGGATGGTTCGTGGTAATCGAGTTCGCCACATTTTGCAGGAGCATGGTCTTGCCGGCGCGCGGAGGGGAAACAATTAGCCCGCGCTGTCCCTTGCCGAGCGGCGTCAGCAAATCCATTACCCGCGCGCTCGCGTTCTCGCGCGTCGTCTCCAGTTTTAACCGCTCCTGCGGGTACAGGGGGGTCAGATTGTCGAACAGAATCTTGTTCCGCGCCTCATCGGGTGATTCGAAGTTCACCGCTTCGATCTTCACCAGCGCGAAGTATTTCTCGCCCTCGTGCGGAGGCCGGACCTGTCCGCTGATGGTGTCGCCGGTTTTCAAGTCGAATTTGCGGATTTGCGACGGTGACACGTAAATGTCATCCGGCCCCGGCAGGTAGTTGTAGTCCGGCGAGCGCAAAAAGCCATAGCCGTCGGGCAGGATTTCGAGCACGCCCTCGGCAAAGATGTGGCCTTCTTTTTCGCTCTGCGCCTGCAGGATTTTAAAGATCAGATCCTGCTTGCGCAGTCCGCTGGCACCGGGCAGCTCCAAGGTCCTGGCGATCTTGGTCAGCTCTGTAATGTTCTTTTCTTTTAATTCAGCAATGGTCATATTCACCTAAACCCGTGCACTAAGACGTATTCGTTAGTGGCTGCGGGAGATTTTCAAAGGAGGGTATTCAGGGAAGACAATACAAACCGGGCAGGAAGGCGGGGCTGTTTTTAAGCAGCCCGCCGTTGTGCCTCAGCAAAATTCTCTGGCTCGGACAGAATTTCCTGTCGCTCCGCGCCTGCGATCCGGTCCAACACACCATTCATCGTTTCCTGGATTCTGGTGCTGGGCCGATGGAACTTCCGCGTGGCCTTGGAGGCGAGCTGGCAAAGCATATAACGATTCCGCAATGTTTGTAAAGCATCAAACACACGATCAGAGCGCATGTCTGTTGACTCCTTCCTTATAAGTATGGGCATTTCGCTTTCGCCCTTGTTCTCAGGAATCCAGCCTAGAGCCCCACAAGTCGTCCTAAGCCATTCATTCCACTGAGGTTGTAAAGGAGTTAGCGCAATTCCTAACTGAATAGATGCTCAACCGGACTCCGAAGATGCTCGTTTCCTGCTTTGGGCTCACAGGTCGAGTATCTCAAATCAGACCTAGAGGCTCCGGATGTCCGTGGAACAAAATACTCTATCCGGAAACTAGGAATGCGTCAATAGCTTTTACGTAGCTTTACCTCTCGCTGATGCCATTTCGGATTCCCCGCGGCAAGTTGCAGAGGCAGAAGGAATTGAGTACTGAGATGAATGGCTTTGCGACTTCCGTTAGCAAAGTGCTACCCCTAGCGGGCACGCCAATGCTAAGTCGTTTTCAGCCACCTAGGCAACAGGGGGGCGATACGGGGAATCGTATACGAGCCACTTTCTTGAGAACGAA
>Ga0209380_10000102_pt1 | contig 51455 bp, 49 predicted proteins | sample HubBroMetageWFT6_FD_188347 | JGI IMG/M metagenome (GOLD analysis project Ga0209380, IMG submission 188347) | Warmed and freeze-thawed soil microbial communities from the Hubbard Brook experimental Forest, New Hampshire - Hubbard Brook CCASE Soil... | ecosystem: Environmental > Terrestrial >...
ACCAGCCAGGGGCCGGCCGACTCGGCCAGGGCGGCGAGCAGGCGGCGGGCGGCAGTGTCTGCTGCCTGGCCAGCGCCAGCGCCAGCGCCGGCGCCGGCGCCCAGCTCAGCGGCCGCGGCCGCGTAGTCGGTCAGGACATTGATGCGGCTGCTGGCGTCGGCCCAGACCACGGCGGCACCGGAGCGCTGCAGCCAGTCGGCGTAGGCAGCGGCGATCTGCGTCTTGCCGGTCACGGTGGCCGATTCGGCGGCCAGGACGCCGCGGGTCGCGGCCTCGACGGCCGGGTCGTCCGGGGCAAGGACGACGATGGCGCCGGGCACGATGGTCGCCGGAAGCCCGGGGGCGGTTTCCGTTCGCGGCAGAAATCCGTCGGCAAGAGCGGGAATGACGGCACCAGTCATCGGCTCGCCGGGCTCGCCTCCGGATGCATCGGACGACGGCAGCACGGACACCGCCATTCGCGGCCCCCCTCGCGTCTCTCCGCAGGCGGCTAATGGTCAGCGTCTCCGGGTCCAAAGCCCGGAATTAGTGCCTGATGATAGCGCTAGTGACACTTTGTCGAAGGCCGTACACACAAGCACAAACGAAAGTATTCTGCCTTCGGGCTGCGCAATTGCGCAGCCTGACTATCGGGGGAATTCCGGGCACCAACTCGGACCATCTACGCTTAGTGCATGTACGTGCCCCGGCATTTCGCGTGGACTGACCTGGCGCAGATCGGGTCCTTCGTGGACGCGGCCCAGTCAGCCGACCTTATTACCTTCGATGGCACCCGCCCGGTGGCCACGCTGCTGCCGGTGATCTGGGACCGTCCGGACCCGCAGGCCGATCCGGACGGCTACGGCCGGCTGCTCGGGCACATCGCGATCGCCAACTCGCAGTGGCAGACCGCCCAGCCGGGCGCGGAGGCGCTGGCAATCGTGCGCGGTCCGCAGGCCTACATCTCGCCGGCCTGGTATGAGAGCAAGACCAGGCATGGCCGGGTCGTGCCGACCTGGAACTACGAGGCCGTTGACCTCGGCGGTCCCGTCACGTTCCACCAGGACGCGGAGTGGCTGCGCGCGCTGGTGACCCGGCTGACCCGGCTGCACGAGGGCGGCCGCGAGCACCCGTGGGCGGTCACCGACGCGCCGCCGGAGTACATCAACGGTCAGCTCCGCGCGATCGTCGGGGTCGAGCTGACCATCACGTCGATTGAGGCCAAGCAGAAGCTCAGCCAGAACCGCAGCGAGCTCGACCGTGAGGGAGTGGTCGCCGGTTTGCGGAACGAAGCGAGCGCGGGGCCGGCCGAGATCGCCGGGCTGATCGCAGCTCAGCTGGCCGCGGGCGCCGAGTCCCCGGCCGCCGACTGATACGGCCGCACCCCGTAGGGGGGCTGCGGCCGCGGGACGAAGGCCACCGTCACGCCCTGCTGCGTGCACCGGGAGAGCAGTCGCATCAGGGCGGCGGTGTCGCCGAGCGTGCCGCGCATCGCGATGAGCAGTGCGTCGTGACGGCCGGCCGAGATCGCGGTCTCGAGCCGGTTCAGCGCGGAGACATCATGACCGGAAGCGCCCGGCTCGTCGTCCGCGTAGACGACTGGCGCTGGCCAGCCGCGCTGCCTGGTGGCTAGCGCCAGGGCCTCGCGGTCGTGCGGCGCGGCGCCCGGAATGTAGGCAGCCGGGCGCCTGGCGGGACTCATGACCGGCTCCTTCACCACGGGTCGCTGGTCGTGGTCAGGCTCTCATCCGCAGTGCGGCCCTGGTATGGGGAGAACTCCCCATTGCGCAATAGCGCGCGTGATCGCGTGCGAGCGCTCAGAGGGAAACTATCTGCTGGTGCCAGGTTGACGAGCCGTAGGCCTGCCACCAGTAGTCCATGTAGCCGTCGCTGTCGGTGTCCGCGATCACAACGGAACTGCCGGTCGCTGCGATGGACGAGTTCCCGTACGAGAGGTCGGGGACGCTGGCCGGCAGGATCTGCTGGTGCCAGTCCGTGCCGCTGGCCGGACCCCACCAGTAGGCGGGCCCGCTGCCGAAGTCCGGGTCGTCGGTCGTAACGACCACCGAGCTGCCGGTCCAGGCGATCGAGGGTGGCGGCGCCGATCCCCAGTTGTCGGGGATGGTCTGCTGGGTCCACGTCGTGCCGCCGGCTGGCTGCGACACGTACACCGCGCCGTTCGGATCGGCGGCCGAGGCAGCGATCACGACCGAGCTGCCGGCCGACGCGATGGCCGTGACGTAGTAGGCACCGTTGTCGATCGCGGCGGCTGCCTGCTCCTGCGTCCAGGTCGACGAGCCGTACGCCTGCGACCAGTAGTCCAGGTCGCAGGTCGACGGGCAGTCCTCGCCGTTACCGGCGGCGATCACCGCGGCGCTGCCGGTCCACGCGATCGCCGGGGGGCCGTAGTAGGTATCGCCGTACTGGTCGCCGGTGGAGGTGGCCACCCGCTGCTCGTGCCAGCTGGTGCTGCCGTTGGGCGCCCACCAGTAGTCCAGGTTGCCGGAGCCGTCGCCGACGGCGAGGATCACGGAGCCCGCGGCCTCGGCGATGGAGGTGTTCTGAAAGGCGAACCCGCTGCCGGAGATGACATCCTCGGTCCAGGTGGTGCCGCCGACCGGCTGCGACCAGATGTACAAGCCGCCGGCAATGCCGGTCGCGGCGATCACGACGGAATTGCCGGTCCAGGCGATCGACGGCCGGTCCTGCCAATTGAGCCCGGAACTGCCGGTGGCGACGCGCTGCTGGTGCCAGGCGGTGCTGCCAGTGGCCTGCCACCAGTAGTCAATGTCGCCGTTGCTGTCGCTGCCGGCGACGACCACCGAGCTGCCCGTCCACGCGATCGCGGCCGTGGTCCAGTCGTACACGGGAACCGCGGCCCTGGCGGCCGGGCTGCCGGGACCGGCCCCGAATACCAGCGCGGCCCCGAGCATCAGGGCGGCCGATCCGGCCAGTGCGAGACGGCGCGGCCTGCGGGTTAACAGCAGCATTCGCTAATCATGGGATGAGCTGGCCGGTCTGGCTAGTCCTGGTTCCGGGCGCGCTCCGAAACCCGGGCCGGCCACGCCGGTTTCCAGCGCGAAGAGGGTGGCGCCGGCCCTGGTCGAGACACCGGCCTTCGCGTAGATGCTCTGGATGTGATGGTCGCAGGTCTTGGGGGAGATCCCGAGCTGCCTGGCGATCTGCTTGGTGGCGAGGCCGCGGGCGAGCAGGGCCAGCACCGAGCACTCGCGCTCGGACAGCCCGGCCGGCCGGGCCGGCGTCCGCGCCGGCTGGCCCGCCGCCATCAGGACCGAGCTCACCGCCTCCGGCGCGAAAAGCCCCGCCCGGCTGTCCCGGTGCAGTTCATCAGCGGCCGCCTTCGCCGACAGGGGCGGCCGGTGGGCCCGCGGCTCGAGCATCGCCTGGTAGCAGTCCGCGGCGGCGAGCACCCACGCGGTCAGCGGCAGGTCGCCGCCCCGGCTGCCGCGGTGGTAGCCGGACCCGTCGCAGCGTTCTCCGTGCGACCCGGCGAGACGCGCCAGGCTGCGCAGGCCATCCGACGCGTCCAGCACTCGCTCGCTGTGATACGCGTGCAGGCGTACCTGCTCGCGCTCGTGCCTGGTGAGCGGGCCGGGCTTCGCCCACACCCGGACCGGAACCGTGACCCGCCCGATGTCATGCACCAATGCGGCCCGGCGCAGCAGCGTGACGTCCGACTCGGGCAGGCCCGCGGCGGCCCCGGCGCACTCGGCCAGGCTGGCGACCGCGCGCGAGTGCCCGATCGTCCACATGCTCTTGAGGTCGGCGAAGTCGGCCACCGCCGACAGGCACGCATCGAGCCGGCCGGCGTCGACCAGCGGCTGAGGCCCTGGTTCGGCGGCCATCGCCGCTGGCCAGATGGACGGCTCGTCGAGCCCGGCGAAGACGTCCGGGCCGAGCGTCAGGAACGCGCCGGCCGAGCCCGGGTCCAGGCCGGCACCCGCGTGCTCGCTGACCGTCTGCCGGGCCTGTTTCACGCCGCCGCGCTGCCAGGCCATATCGGCGTCCTGTGCCACCTGCATGAGCCGCACGGCCAGCGGGATCTGCTCGGCTCGCAACTCACCGGGCATGCCCTTGCCATCCCACCGCTCGTACAGGTGGCCGAGCGCCACGTGCACGGCGCCGGTCAGGCCCATCCGCGTGCCGAGCAGCTGGGCGACATCGCAGTGCGTACGCGCCCACTTGCGGAACTCGCCCACACCGCCGCTGGCCGACTTCGTGATCGCCGCGGCGCGCGCCAGCGGCGGGCTGTCTCGATGCGCGACCCGCATGGCGGTCGTGACTAACTCGCGGCGCGAGCCCAGGAACGCGGCCATCATCTGGGGCCTGGCTACCAGCTCGTCGCCGAAGAAACCGGCGTCGATGTCGCCCTCGGCGGTGCAGCCGGCGAAGTGCATGAGCCCGGTGTAGTAGACGGCCGCCCGCTGTTCCGCGGTCAGGCCCATTGCCTCGGCGAGGCGGACCGCCATGATCGCGGTGCGCAGCCCGTGCTCCAGGGGCTGACCCATGGCCAGGTCGGTCGCGAGCGACAGCACGCCGGCAACCTCGGCCAGCCGTACCGAGTCGGCAGAGTCCGGATGCGGGTCATCCGTCACGCGGCAATAATCTCACGGCGGGCCTCGCAGCACACCCGGTGCGCCCGGCCGGCGTTCACAGGCCCAGCCGGGCCGGGAGGTCGGCAAGCGTCCGGAGGCGCTGACTGGCGGGAATATCGTGACGGCCGTCAGGATCGATAAGGAACGCGGTCAGGCCCGACCGCACCGGGCCCGCATAGTCAGCCTCGTATGTGTCCCCGGCGAACACTGTGCTCGCCGGGTCGATCCGCAGGCGGCGCAGCGCCTCGGCGTAGATCGCGGGATGCGGCTTGCGCCAGCCGACCTCGACCGACAGCACGACCGTGTCGAAGTGCCCGGCAATGCCCAGGGCGTGCAGATGCGCGGGCACCAGCTCGGTGTCGATGGTGTTGGATACCACGGCGAGCGTGTAGCGGGACGCGAGCGCCCGGACAACCGCCGCCGTGTCGGCCGGATAGGAGACGCCGGTGTTCCACTCGGCGAGGTAGGCAGCGGCCAGGGCGCGGGCCTCGGCCGGCCGCGGGCGGCGCGGCAGCAGCCGGGCCAGCACCGCCGCGGCGATGTCGTCCATCGAGAATTCGGCGTGGTCGGCGACGGCGCGGTCCTCGAGGCGGTCGAACTCCTCGGCCCACACCCGCAGGAACTCCTGGTTGCCGGCGCTCGCGCCGAGCTCGCGGACGATCCGGTGGGCGCGGGGGTAGCTCAGGCCCTCGGGCTCGGGAGAGTAGCTGACGAGCGTGCCGAAGAAGTCAAGCAGCACATGCGTCGGCTGCGTCCGGGATCCACTCGCGGGCATCCGGTCAGATCACGTCGTCAGCGTCGGCGCCGCACTCTGAATCGCAGATCGCAGCGGGCCCGATCGGGGAGTCAGCCGCGCCGACGATCGCCGCGGCGATGGCGCAGAGCTGTGCGACCTGATCGGGGCTCAGCGGATCGAACAGGGCCCGGCGCACCTGCTCGACGTGGCCGGGCGCGGCGGCCTCGAGGGCGGCGAAGCCTTCCGGGGTCAGGCGGGCTACCTGCCCGCGCCGGTCGGTCTCGCAGTCGGTCCGCTCGACCCAGCCGCGCTCCTCGAGCCGGGCCACCGCGTGGGACAGGCGGCTCTTGCTTGAGGTCGAGGCGTTGGCGAGCTGGCTCATCCGCAGCGCCCGCCCCGGCGCCTCGGACAGGCGGACCAGGATCTCGTAGTACCCGTGCGGGATGCCCGACTCTCGCTGCAGCTGGCCCTCGACGGTCGAGAACAGCGTATTGGTGGCGGTCAGGAACATCCGCCACGCATGCTGCTCCTCGGCTGTCAGCCAGCGAGTCTCCGAGTCGGCCATACTGCAAGCATACCCCAGGTAGTTGAGCGTTTGACAATCCCTGCCGGCCTGTGATACTCCTTGAGTATTCAACAACTGCGAATTCAACCACATCGCTTCGGGAGTGATTACATTGACCGCACCAGTTACCGAGACGGGCATTCCGGGCTATGAGGCCGCAACCTGGAGCATCGACCCCGTGCACTCTGAGGTGGGGTTCTCGGTCCGGCACATGATGGTCAGCAAGGTCCGCGGTCGCTTTACGACCTTCAGCGGCCAGCTCGTCACCGCGGCGGACCCGACGCAGTCCTCGGTGACCGCCGAGATCGACCTGGCCTCGATCAACACCGGCCAGGAGCAGCGCGACGCGCACATCAAGTCGGCAGACTTCTTCGAGGTCGAGACCTACCCGACGATGACTTACAAGTCGACCGGTATCCGGGTCGAGGACGGCGAGTACATCCTCGACGGTGACCTGACCCTCAAGGGCGTGACCAAGAGCGTGCCGCTGCACCTGGAGCTCAACGGCTTCGGTCCGGACCCCTACGGCGGCACCCGCGCCGGCTTCACCGCGACCGGCGAGCTCAACCGCGGTGACTTCAACGTGAGCTTCAACGCCCCGATGGCCAACGGCGGCGTCGTGGTCGGCGACAAGATCTCCCTGCACCTGGAGATCGAGGCCGTCAAGGCCTGACCGGCCTGCCGCGGAGCGCACCGATAGACATTGCCCCGGCCGCCAGCATGCCCGTTCAGGGCGTGCGGCGGCCGGGGCATTTGTCGTTACTGATAGTCAGCCCGACCTGGCGGCCCATTTCGCGAGCACGTCGGCCTCCCGCTCGGCGGGCACGCCCACGCCCGCCCGCCCCGTGCCGGGCACGCGGTCCTCGGCCCTGATGTCCGCGATCGACTGCCGCAGCGGCCGCGGGCGGAGGCCGGCGGCGAACGCGGCGGCCGGGCTGGCCAGGCACGCCGTGGCCTCCTTCTCGTCGCCCTCGTCCCACAGCGGCACGATCGCGCCGTCGAGGCCCTCGGCCAGCAGAAAGTCGCTGTCCACCCAGGTGAGCCGCGTCCCGGCGGGCGCGACCTCGGCCGCGATCGCCTCCAGCATCTCGCCGAAGCCGAACGGGGGCTCCGGGCTGACCGAATGGAACGTCCCCGTGATCGACTCATCCAGCAGCCGGATGGTCCAGGTGCCCTGGTCCCTGGCGTCGATGACCTGGATCGGAGCGACCGGGTCGCCCGGCGCCAGCACGTTCCCGCCCCGGGCGAGGCGGTCGACCCACCAGGTGAACCGGTAGGAGCGATCGTGCGGGCCGATCACGTAGGTCGGCCGGATGATCGTCGTCTGCGCTCCGAACAGCTCGGTCGCGGCCTGCTCGCAGGCAACCTTCAGACCGCCGTAATTCTGTGGCGTTACCTCGGCCGCGTCCGGGTCGGGGCAGTCGGCCAGCGGTGCGTTCTCGTCATAACCGGACTCCAGCGGCGCCTTGTACGCCGACACGCTGGAAATGTAGACGTACCGCCCGCCGCGCCCGTCGAGGGCGCGGGCAAGGCTGCGGACCTGGCGCGGGAAGAAGGCGCAGACGTCGATCGTCGCGTCGAAGGAGCCGCTGGCCAGCGCCGACAGATCGTCGTTGCGATCGCCGGTCAGGTGCGTCGCCGCCGGGAAGAGGTCGCGGCCGGTCTGCCCGCGGTGAAACAGCGTCACGTCGTGGCCCGCGTCGATCGCGGCCTGCGTGATATAGCGGCCGACGAACGCGGTCCCGCCGATCATCAGGATGCGCATCAGGCCGCCTTCAGCCCGGCCAGCTGGGCCGAGATCGTCTCGGCGCTCGGGAACGTCAGGCCGACGAGCGTGACGTTCTTCCACCGCAGGATGCCGTCGGCGTCGATGACGAAGACCGACCGGCGCAGGCCAACCCCGGCCAGCGCGATGCCGTAGCTGCGGCTGACCGCCAGGCCCTCGTCGGCAAGCAGCGGGAACGCCAGGTTGTACTTGCTGGCGAACTTCTCGTGGCTGGCCAGGCCCTGCGGGCTGATCGCCCAGACATCCGCGCCGAAGCCGGTGAAGCTCTCCAGGCCGGAGGTGTACGAGCAGAGCTGCTTGGTGCAGACGGTGGTGTTGTCACCGGGGTAGAACGCCAGCACAATGGGCCGGCCCCGGTGCGCCGACAGCGTGTACTCGCCCTGCTTGATCTCGCCGCCGGTGAGCAGCACGCCGGGGAGCGTGAAATCCGGGGCGGCCTGACCTATCTCAGGTGTCTTAGCCAACGCGCAAACCTCCCGCGCTTGAAGGGGTGCCCCGGCAAGACTATGCGCCCCCTAGCGGGAACGACGCTGCCGCTCAGCCGGCGTGCACCGCCAGACGATATGTTCCGATTATGACTGAGACAACCTTCAGGGTGGCGACCGCGGGCGGCACAATCGCGGGCTGGGAGAGCGGCGATGGCCCGGCCCTGCTGTTCCTGCACGGCGGCCCGGGCATGAACGACTACGGGCGACTGCTTAGCGGTGAGGTAGCCGGCTGGCGGTTCATCAGCTTCCAGCAGCGCGGCGTGGCGCCATCCACGACCGACGGGCCGTTCACCGTCGAGCAGAATGTTGCCGACGCTCTCGCCGTCCTCGATGACCGCGGCGTCGACCAGGCGGTGGTGCTCGGTCATTCGTGGGGCGCGCACCTCGCGCTGCACCTGGCCGTCGCGCATCCGGACCGGGTCGCCGGCCTGGTCATCGTCGACGGCCTCGGCGTGATCGGCGATGGCGGTGCCCCCGAGGTGGGCGCGGAGCTCGCGGCCCGGCTGCTGCCCGCCGCGGCCGAGGAACTGCAGGCACTGATGGCCGAGCTTGGCGACCGCGAGCCGACGGACGAGTTCGCCAGCAGGCAGCTCGCGCTGGTCTGGCCCGGCTATTTCGCCAGTCCGGCGACCGCGCCGCCGCCGCCACCTGGATTGCGAATCTCGATCGTCACCAACAGCGCCACGATGGAATCGGTGAAGGAGCATCTGGCCGCCGGGTTCGCCGACTCGCTGCGGTCGATCAGTGCGCCGGTGATCTCCGTGCTCGGCGCGCAGAGCCCGATGCCGGTCAGCCAGGGCGAGCAGACCGCGGCCCTGATCCCGGACGCCGAGGTCCGGGTCATCCCGGCGGCCGGTCACCTGCCGTGGCACGAGCAGCCCGGCTGTGTCGCTAGCGCGCTCGCTGATCTAGTGCAGTGCTGACCCGGGGGACGACCCCCGGACCCCCGCGGACATAAGAGCCACCCCCACCTGAGCCATCATGGCGGGTGTGAGTGACTACCGGTTGTACGACGACCTGGCCGGCTGGTGGCCGCTGATCTCCCCGGTCGAGGAGTACACGGCCGATGCCGCGATCCTGCGCGCGGTCTTCGACTCGGCGCCGGCGGCGGTGCGCACGATCCTGGACCTGGGCAGCGGCGGCGGTCACGTGGCCTGGCACTTGAAAGCACAGCACCTGAAGGCCCAGCACCAGCTGACCCTCGTCGACATCTCGGCCGCGATGCTGGCAGTGTCAAGCCAGCTCAACCCGGAGTGCGAGCACATCCAGGGGGACATGCTGACGCTCCGGCTCGGCCGCCAGTTCGACGGCGTGCTCGTGCACGATGCGGTCGACTACGTCACGACCGAGGCGGACCTGCAGCGGGTCGCCCGGACCGCGTACGCCCACTGCCGTCCGGGCGGGATCGCGGTGTTCGCGCCCGACCACACGGCCGAGGGCTTCCGGCCCGGCACCGGCGGTGGCGGCGGCACCGGTGACACCGGCAGGCAGGCGAGCTTCCGCGAGCGGAGATCGGACCCGGACCCGGCCGACGAGTGGATCGAGATCGACTACGAGTTCACGCTGCGGACCCCGGACGGCCGCGTCGACGTAGTGCGTGAGTCGCACCGCCTCGGCGCGTTCCGGGAATCGACCTGGCTGCGGGTGCTGGCCGCCGCGGGCTTTGATCCCGGCCGCGGCAACGTCGCGTCCGACTACGTCGGCACGTCGACCGGTCACGGCCTGCGCAACCTCTACGTCGCCCGCCGGCCGTGAAAGGAGCAGGACGATGGTGACCACGGAGGATGTGCGGGCCTGTGCCATGTCGCTGCCGCGGACCGAGGAGCACCTGATCTACGACCAGGTCAAGTTCCGGATCGGGCGGATCGTGTACCTGGCCCTGAGCCGGGATGAGACCGTGCTCGGCTTCGCGTTTCCCAAAGAGGAGCGAGCGGCGCTGATTGCCAGCGAGCCGGGGAAGTTCAGCCTGCCGAGGCTGAGCGATCAGCGCTACCACTGGGTCCACGCCCAGATGTCGGAGCTGCAGCCGGACGAGCTCCGCGAGCTGATCATCGACGCCTGGCGGATGGTGGTACCGAAGAGGGTGGCGGCCGCGTACCTGGGTCAGTAGCCGGAGTTGCCCCGGGCGGGGGCTCCGTGCATGATGCCAGTTGTGCGGGAGAGATAAGGGCGCAAGTCGCCTGCTGGCGGATAGCCGGCTGAGGTTCGTTCTGATCGGCCTGGTTGGCTCGAGTGCGGCCAACGGGCTGCTGCCGGTAACGGAGAGCTTCGCCGTTCTGCAGGTCACCGGTTCGGCAGCCAAGCTCGGGATCGTCTTGTCCGCCCAGGCCGCGGTCGGCCTGCTGGTGACTCTGCTCGGCGGGGTCGCCGGTGACGCCTGGCCGCGCAGCCGGATCCTCATCGGCTCGACGCTCTTTCGGGCGGCCGCGGCCGCGGGGCTGGCGGCAATGCTGCTGATCCACGTGGCGTCGTTCGCGAGCATCCTCGCGATCTCGGTCGGGTATGGCTGCGCGAACGGGTTCTTCGGCCCGGTCAGCGCCGCCGTGATTCCGGATGTCACCGCACCCGACCAGCTAGCGGCCGCGAACGCGCTGATCGGAGGCCTGTCCTCAGCAGCCGGCATCGTCGCGCCCGCGCTCGCCGGGATCGTGGTCGCCGCGCTCGGGCCCGGCGCCGGGTTCGGGTGCGAGTCGGCGCTGCTGGGCGTCTGCGCGGCGAGTATCGCCAGGGCGCGTCTCCCGGCGCATGCGCGGGCAGTGCGTATGCAGGCCGGGCCAGCCGCGGGCGGCAGGGTGCTGACCCAGCTGCGGGACGGCTGGCAGGTTTATGTGCGCGTGCGCTGGCTGTGGCTCCTGACGCTGCAGTGGACGGCGTTCTCGCTGCTTGTTCTCGCGCCGCTGACGGTGCTCGGGCCCGACATCGCACTGAGGTTCCTCGGGGGACCGGCAGCCTGGGGCGCGATCAGCAGCTGCCTGACCGCGGGCGTGGTGGCCGGCCAGTTCGGGGCAGGCCGGCTACGGCCGTCGCGGCCCCTGCTGGTGTCGGCCTGGCTGTGCCCGCTCGGGGTCGCGGAGGCCATGGCGCTCGGGGTCGGGGCACCGGTGCCGGTCATCGGCGTCGCCGCGGTGGTCAGCGGGCTCGTGATGGGCGTCCAGTTCGTGATCTTCCAGACAATGCTGCAGCGCACCGTGCCCGGCCCGGTGCTGGCGCGGGTCGCCGCGTTCGACCTGATCGGTTCGGAGATCGGTCAGCCCGCCGGCTACGCGCTCGCTGGTCCCGTGGGCGCGGCCATCGGCTTGCGCACGGTCATGACGGTCGGCGCGGCGATCTCGGTCGCCGTCACGCTGCCGTTCGCGTTCGCCCGAACGCTGCGCGAGCCGGTGGATACGATCGCGCGTGCAGGGGCCGAGTCGGCCCCGCCAGCGGCGGTGCGTTAGGCGCCCTCCCGGTGCTCATCCACGACCCGCTCGAGCTCGGCAACGGCGGCGGTGACCGGCGGGAGCGCGCGGACTTCGTCGCGCATGCGCCGGGCGCGCTCGCGGTAGGCGGGATCGGCCAGCACGGTGCGCACAGCTTCGCGGATCACCGTGGCGTTGCGCTCGGCCGGTCCGACGACGCGGCCGACCCCGAGGGCCTGGCAGCGCTTGGCGCAATAGGGCTGATCGCCGGCGATCGGGATGATGACCAGCGGAACGCCCTCGGCGAGTGCTTCTTTGACGCTGTTGAAGCCGCCATGGGACACCAGCAGCGCGCAGTGTGGCAGCAGCGCTGCCTGGGGAATCGTCGGCTGGACCCGCACGTGGGGCGGCAACGGCCCGAGGCGCGAGGGATCCTGATCGAACCCGAGCGCGACGAGCAGATTCAGCGGCTCGTCGCGCAGCGCCGCGAGGATGGTCTCATGGAGCCCGGGCGTGCGGTGGAACACCGTGCCCAGGCTCACCAGCACGGTGGGGCGCTGCGCGAGATGATCCAGCCATAGGGCCAGCTCATCGTGCGGCCCGGGGGTGCTGCGGTGGGCGAAGAAGCGCGCTGTGGGCGGGAACCGGGCCTCCGGTCCGTCAAAGCCGGGCGGCGTGAAGCACAGGTGACGGTAGCGGAACGCCATCTCGCCTCCCGGATCGGCCGGCAGGGCTGCCTGCTGGCGCAACCCGGCGAGCGGCGCGGCCAGTTCGCGGCGGCGGTCGAGCGCAGAATCGGCCGCGGCGGCAACGGAGACGTGGGGCAGGCCGAGTGCCTCCGCAGCTACGCAGCCGGCGAACTCAAGGGACTCCCGGATGATCAGGTCTGCTGACCACTGTCGCGCAACCCCGATCAGCTCGGGCAGCATGCACCGGGCGGCGGCGCCGATGAAGAGGTTGGCGATCACCCAGGCAAACCGCTCCTCTCCGCTCAGCGGCGGGAACACCAGCCCGCCCGCGGCGCGGCAGAGAGTGTCGATGTAGTCGGGATCGGAGACGTGCCAGTCCAGCCCGGCAGGCAGGAACGCCAGGCCATGCGCCTCGACATCCTCGCGGAGACGAGGTGAGGAGCACAGCGCCACCTGGTGGCCCCGTGCCCGCATCGCCTCCGCCACCGGAAGCAGCGGCTGCAGGCTGCCCCTGGCGGGCAGCAGAGTAAACAGCGCACGCACGCGGCCGGCCCCTTTCGGTGATAATAGGGCTAACATGAAAATTTGATGTTAGTCTTGCTAACATGAAGTCTGGCGGAAGTCAAGAGCTGCGGCAGCGGTCCTACCGCATGACGGCCCGGGCCGAGACCGCCGAGGCCACCGCCCAGGCGATCATCGCCGCCGCCCGCGCCTTGTTCGCGGAGCGCCCGTACGACCAGGTGTCCCTCCCGGTCATCGCCGAGCGCGCCGGGGTGACCGTCCAGACCGTGCTGCGCCGCTTTGGCTGCAAGGAGGACCTGTTCGCCGCGGCCGCGAAGCAGCGTTCCGGCCAGATCCGCGCCGATCGCGAGGCCGCCCCGCCCGGTGACCTCACCCACCTCGTCGCGCACTACGAGCGCTGGGGCGATAAGCAGGCCTACCTGCTGGCCCAGGAGACCAGAGTGGAGGCGATCCGCGCCATTACCGACGCGGGGCGCCAGTATCACCGCGACTGGGTCAGCAGGGCCTACGGGCCGGCCCTGGCCACGCTGCCCCCAGCCACCCGCCGCCGGAAGCTGGCTCAGCTCACGGCGGTCACCGACCTCGGCACATGGCGCCTCCTGCGCCGCGAACTCGGCCTCGGCCAGGATCAGACCGCAGCCGCGATCGCCGAACTCGTGGACGCCTGCCTGCCATGACCGCGGCGCTCAGGCCTTCACCAGGCAACGTCGACCTGATTGAACAGCGCCGCGCCCGGGATGACCGTAGTCCGGCCGGAGCGCAGGTCAAGAATGACCGGGCGGGTCCAGTCCGGGCGCTTAGGCAGGTTCACCTCAAGCTGGATGAGCAAGTAATGATCCGTCGGATCGGGATCGGCCGAGCACATGGGGAAGGGCACATCGCGATATCTGGCGATGACGTGCTGCGCCGGGCTCGCGAGTGAGCGCGAGAAATAGGTCAGGGTGCCGTGCTTGGTCACTTGCGACGAGAGAGTGCAGCCGTCAAGCGACGCACCGTTGCGGACCAGCGCGGCCCAGTCGATGGTGCGGGAGATCAGCCGGCTGCGGGCGATTAGTGAGCCGGCCGGGGCACTGGTGTCGAGGAGCCACTCCGGCCCGCCGATTAGCTCGGGCCCCCCACCCTGGGCAAAGGCGAGCAGACGGCCATCTGCCGACAGGGACAGGCCCTGAAGGACCGTGGTATTGGTCCAGACTTTGGTGTGGCCGGTGGCCAGGTTGACGACGGTAACCTTGTCCCTGGCCTGCCCGCACACATACGTGGCGTATGCGAGTGTGCGGCCATCCGGCGTGACGGCCAGGGTGTTTATCCCGGGAAAGTCGCCTAGCACCGTGATGTTCATCGGCACCAGCGAGCCCGGCTGGCCCCTGTCGTTCAGCCGGAACCGCTCAAGCTGATACCGGCACGGGCTGCCGGCCGGTACTGCAGCCACGAACGTCGGGCCGCCGTCGATCGCGGCAACCGAGCCGTAGGACAGTCCGTGCAGCGGCTTGATTTCCCCGGTGATCTTGCCGGTTTGCGTACTGCGCACGATGAGCCCGGGGTTGGGCATAGGAAGCGGTACGTCGCTGACAAAGAAGCGCGGCACTCCGGCGGCGAGCGCGGAAGTCTGACGCGCGGCCGGATGCGCGCGTCCGCGCAGCAGCGGAAGGGCCGCGGTGAGGGCCACGACCACGACGACGGCGACTGCGGAGGCCAACGTGATGAGCGGCCTGCGCTGAGGCCGTCTCAACCCGGCCGCCAGCGATGAGGGCTGACCCGGCGGACCGGAGATGGATTCGGCCTTAACCGTGGCCGCCTCGGCGCTGAAAGCGTCGCGAAGCCGGTCTTCGAGCGTGCTCACATTTCCTCCTTCAGCTCACGGGCCAGCACGGCCAGGGCTCGAGATGCGGTGGACGAGACGGTGCCGCGGCTTACCCCCAGGGCGGCTGCGATCTGCCGGTCCGGCAGCCCGAGGTAGTAGCGGAGTACCAGCACCTCCCGGCTTCGGCGCGGCAGCCGGGCGACCGCGGCCAGCACCTCCTGCCGGTCCTCACCGACCATGGCCGCCGACTCAGCCGACGACCCGGCCGGCTCGTATTGCACCGGGCGCTGCGAGGCCCGCCGTCGTTCCCGTAGCACAGAGCGCGCCCGGTTAACGACCGCGGTGCGCAGATACGGGAGGATCCGATCATGATCGGCCAGCCGGGGGAGCGCGCGGTACAGGCCGAGGAAGGCGTCCTGCACCACGTCCTCGGCGCTCGGCTGATCCCCTACCAACAGCTTCGCTGCCCGCACCAGGGTCAGCGCGTGCGCCTGGTACAGGTCACTCACAACTTCGGCCGCCTGGCGGTCCTCCGGCTGTGAGACCACAGTCGGTGAGGGCGCCCGCGGGATCGGGCCAGGCAGTGCTTCCTTGTCCGCCATCCGCATACACATAACACGCTGCGCCAGCAAATCTGCTGAGTCTTGTCCGCGATGAACACTAAGGTGAGCGCATGCCAGTGAATGTCCCGGTTGTGCGTCGGCTGCTTGTCGGCCTGGCGGTGACCGCGTGTGTCGCGAGCGCCGGCGGCAGTGCCCTCGCCCGGCCCGTGGCGCCGTCCGGCTGGCGGATAACTAAGGTCCTCGGACTCTGCGGGAGCGACAGCCTCGAGTCCGTCATCGCGCTCAGCCCGGACGAGGCCTGGGCGGTGGGCCAGCCGAACTTCACGGTGAGCTGTTCCGCTGACGTTGAGCAGTGGAACGGCCGCACCTGGCGGCGTCTGCCGGTGCCCCGTGAACTGCAGCTACTCGGTTTCGGCTTGTTCAGCATTCCGATCGCGGCCACGTCGAGCGCGGACCTCTGGATCTTCCCGACGAATCCGGACCAGCCATTCCACAATTCGGACTACGCGCTGCACTTCGACGGCAAGGGCTGGCGGAAGTCCCGGTTCCCGATGACATTCGAAGTTACGGACGCCGCGGACTTCGGGCGACGGGACGTCTGGGCCTTCGGCCAGGGGCGGTATGTCGCGCGCTACAACGGGAAGTCCTGGCGGAAGGGATCCATGCCCGTCACTCCGCTCGCCGTCAGCGCGCTGTCAGCGACGGACATCTGGGCTATCGGGCCGACGGCGAGGAACCGGCTGGCCGCCGTGAACTGGAGCGGGCGCCGATGGCAGCCGGTGCCGCTGCCCAGGCTCAGCCGGGCCGACGCTCCCGGCAACCTCAGCCCCGGCGACATCACCGCCACCGGCCCGGGCGATCTCTGGTGGACCTACCGGCCGAGCTCTGGCTCGCGGAGCGCCCGTCTGCTGCACTATCAGAACGGCCGCTGGACCACCATCGCCGTACCCGGCCAGGTCACCGAATTCGGCCCGATCACGCCGGACGGTCATGGGGGGGTGTGGATGCTCGGCGAGACTGGCTACGACTTGAACCAGTACTGGTACCACTACAACGACGGCCGCTGGGGCCGCCGGTCGGTGATCGCGCCTCGCGGCTACAACCTCGGGATGTCCGGACTGGCGTTGGTGCCGGGGACGACGTCGGTCTGGTCGGTCGGTGAGGCGGATAAGAACTACCCCAAGACCCGCGGACCGATAACCGAAGCCGTGATCGCTAGGTACGGCAACTAACCGACATTGAGGTGAGCGCATGCCCGTTCCCTTCCTGCGGCGCATACTCGTCGGCCTGACGGTGACCGCAAGCGTCGCGGCAGTCGGCGGTGTCGCAGTGGCTCAGTCTGCCGCCGCGCCCGGCTGGCACATCGCGACGGTTCTGCGGCACTGCGGGAACGACAGCCTGGAGTCGGTCACCGCGGTCGGCGCGGATGACGCCTGGGCGATCGGCGCGCCGAACTGGTCGGGGTCCGGCTGCCTGATCGACCTTGAGTACTGGAACGGCCAGGCATGGCGGCGCGTCGCAGTCCCGCGCGATGTCGGGCTGGGCCTCACGCTGGGGTTCAGCTATCCGATCGCGGCAGCATCGGGCACCGGCGCGTGGATATTCCCTGGGCTGTTCGGGCACATCCGTAACTCGTACTTCACGTATAACTACGCGCTGCACTGGAACGGGAGGAGCTGGCAGAAGTCCCGCTTCCCGGCTGAGCTCATCGTCAGCCAGGCCGAGGATTTCGGGCCGCGGAACGTCTGGGCTTTCGGCGAGGTCTACGCGCATGAGGGCGTGCTGGTGCCCTACGTCGCGCGCTTCAACGGCCGGACCTGGCGGCGGGTATCGATGCCGGGCGGCCCGCTCGCGGTGAGCGCCGTGTCGGCCTCCGACATGTGGGCGATCGGCCCGTCCGCGCGTACGGAAGCGCGGCCGCTGACCCGGCAGACGCTGATCGCGATGCACTGGGACGGGCGGCGCTGGCGCACCCTCAGCGTTCCGCGGGTCAAGCTAGCTGGGTTCGGGAGTTACTTCACCGCGGCGAATGTCGCCGCGGACGGGTCGGGGGGTCTGTGGTGGTCCTACGGGGTGACCGCGCCGTCCTCGACGGCGCCCACGCGCAGTGCCTTGCTGCACTGGCACGACGGGCGGTGGACCACCATCACCGGGCCGCGGGGAATGCCCGCCGCCGACCTGATGACGCCGGACGGGCGCGGCGGCGTCTGGCTGCTCGCGGACTCCTACTGGTTCCAGTACGACGACGGGCAGTGGGGGAGGAGGGCGGTGTTCGCGCCCGCGGGGTACAACCTCACGGTGTTCGGGATCGCCTGGGTGCCGGGGACGACGTCGGTCTGGGCGGTCGGTGAGGCGGACAAGAACTACGCCAAGTCGCCCGGACCCGACACCGAGGCGGTCATCCTCAAGTTCGGCCGCTAGCCTGCGGCTGTGACCGCACCGACGCTGACGCCGCATTTCCGTGACTTCCTGCCCGGATGGCTGGCGCGTCAGCCCTGGTATCTAGGTCAGGGCGTGCCTTCGATTGCGCCTGCGGGATTCTTCCGGCTGGAGGACCCAGCGGGCGCGGTCGGCATCGAGACGCACCTGGTCGGGGCCGCCTCACACGTGTATCAGATTCCGATGACCTACCGCGGCGCGCCGCTTCCGGACGCGGATCCGGCGGCGCTGATCTGCACCGCCGAGCACAGCGAGCTTGGGCCGCGCTGGATCTACGACGCCGTGCGCGATCCGGTGTGGACCGCGGCGCTGACGCGTCTTGTCGCTGAGGAAGGGCAGGCCGAGGGCCGGGGCGGCGGCAGGGCCCGCGGCCTCAGGTCGGCGTCGTGGCGCGAGGATGCGGCCGCGACCATCGACCTGATCCGGGTGCTGGCCGCCGGGCCGGCCGTCGGGGGACCCGGCGTGCTCGGAGTGGTGATGGGGAGCTGGCGTCCCGGTGGCGGCGACGCCGCGCCGGCGGAAGGCTGCCTGGCGGTGCTGCGTGCGGGCTGACCCGTGACGGTTATCCGGTCCGCCTGATCGCGATCATCGCCACGTCGTCCTCGCGCGGCCCGAACAGTGACATCAGCCTGTTGGTGAACGCTTCGATCGGCTCCTGGCTGGCGGCCGCCGCGGCCAGCCTGAGTTTCTCCATGTTGTCGTCGAGGAACACGGTGCGCTCCTCGATCAGGCCATCAGTCAGCAGCAGCAGCGTGCCGCCGGGTGGCAGGACGGCCTGCTGCTGATACGGGTCGTCGAACGGCAAGCCCAGCATCAGACCGCCCTGATCGGCATAGCGGGCTTCGCCGGCGGCGACGATCAGCGCCGGGATGTGCCCGCAATTGACGAGCTCGAGATCGCCCGTCCGCGGGTCGAGCAGGGCCAGGCACAGGGTGGCGATGATGCCAGGGTGGTACCGCTGCAGCACGCCGTTGACCAGGCCAGTGATGTCCAGCGGCGGATGACCCTCGCTCGCGAACGCGCGCAGTGCGTGCCGCAGCTCGCCCATCACGGTCGCGGCGTGCAACGAGTGGCCCTGCACATCGCCAATCGCAACCAGGAGCTTGTCCTGCCAGGTCAGGGCCTCGTAAAAGTCACCGCCGACCTCGGCCTGGTCGCTAGCCGGGATGTAGCGCACCGACATGGCAACGCCCGCGACCGATGGCAGCGCCGCGGGCAGGAGGCTGCGCTGCAAGGTCAGCGCAACCAGATGCTCCTCGGCGTAGGAGCGCAGCGCCTCGACTGCGAGCGCTACTGATTGAACCAGCTGCCGCTGGATCTGCCTCTCCTCCGATCCCGGCACGCCGTCCCGGTCGATGACCAGCACGACCGGCGGCCGGTCGGGCTTGGTCCTGGCTACCGCCACGCTGACATCGGACCGGATCGTGCTGTCCGGGATCAAGGTCAGGTATTCCCGGTGATCCAGATAGGCGATGCCGCTGATCTCGCCGGGTCCGAGCACCCGCTCGGCCACGGTAGCGGCCATCTCGACCGGGCCGCCGCGCTGGGCGGGCACAGGCTGAGCCAGCGTCGCCGCCGTCGCCGATGTGCGACGCAGCTGGCCATCGGGCTGCACGACGATCAGCACCGCCTCGGTGCCGAATATCTGGGCCGCGCCGACCGCGGCCGCCTTGGCCAGGCCGTCGAACGTCGTCGCCGCGTTGATGCGCAAGCTGAGATCGGTCAGGGCGGTCAGCAGCCACGCGGTCCGTTCGGCCCGCCGGCGGGCCCTGGAGTAGCGCAGCACCGCGGTCACCGTGGCCAGCAGCTCCTGCGGCTCGGACGGATCGATCAGGTAGGCATCCGCGCCCTGGGTCAGTCCGTGCGCCCTGTCGGCGGCCTCGACGGCGGTGGCCGATACCTGGATGACTGGTATCGACGCGGTGGCCGGGTCGGCCTTGATCAGCCGGCAGACCTCGAACCCGGTCGTGTCGGGCAGGTTGACATCGAGCATCACCAGCTCGGCCCCGGCCGTTTTGGCGAGCGCTTCAGCGCCAGTGCCAGCCTCGGTGACTTCGTGCCCCGCCCGGCGCAGCCAGGTACCGATGACGTAGCGCTTGGCGATGTCATCATCGACCAGCAGGATCTGGGCAGCGTCTTCGGTCACCGCGCCTCCCTGGCAGCTCGGCGGATAGCGAAGGCCAGCCGGTCCTGGGTGAGCTCCTCCTTGCGCAGCAGGCCAGTCGCCCGGGCGGGAGGCTCGATATCCATGGCGGTGATCACGATGGCCGGCACTCGTCCGGACACGCCCGCGAGCAGCTGGCTGCCGTCCAGGCCCGGCATCCGCATGTCGGCGAGCAGCAGGTCCACGTGCCGCTCCGCCAGTACCGCGAGAGCCTGCTGACCGTCAGGCACCTCAACGATTTCGGTCGCGATCGTCGTCAGCATGCTCCGCAGCACGGCCCGGAAGCCCGCGTCATCATCGGCGATCAGGACCGTGCCGACCCTGGCCGGGCCGTGCGGCAGCCGGAGCGTGACCGTGGTCCCGCGGCCGGGTTCGCTGGCCAGCGTCAGCTGCCCGCCGATGAGGTCGGCCAGGCGGCGGGCGTAGGGCAAGCCGAGACCGGTCCCGCCCCTGCGTACGCCGGGCACCTGGTAGAACTCCTCGAAGACGTGCGCCTGCAGGCCGGCCGGAATCCCGATGCCGGTGTCGGCAACGGTGATCACCACTTCCGGCCCGGCCGTCACCGCCGTCAGCCGAACCTCGCCGCCGTCGGCGTACTTGATGCCGTTGGACAGCAGATTGCGCAGGATCGCGGTGAGCGCCAGCTCGTCGGTCAGGAGCGTCTCCGGCGCACCCTCGTCGTCGACGACGATCGTGATACTGCCGACATCGGCCATCGGCCGGACCAGCGCCCGCAGCCGGCCCAGCAGCGCCTTGAGGTTCACCGTGGCCGGATCCGCGTGCAGCCGCCCCGACTCGGCCTTGGCCACATCGAGCAGGTCGTTCACCAGCGCGAGCAGGGCGGACCCCGAGTTCCGGATCAGCTCCACCTGGTAGGCCTGTTCGGTACTGAGCTCCTCCGGGGAGTCGGCGAGCAGCCGGGACAGGCCAATGATCGAGTTGAGCGGCGTTCGCAGCTCGTGGCTGATGTTGGCCCAGAACCGGTTCTTGGACTCCGACGCTGCCCGCAGGCGCTCCGACTTCTCGTCCAGCTCGGCGTACAGCGCGACCACCCCCCGGTTGGTCTGCTCAAGCTCGTCGGACAGCTGCCCGTACAGCGCCATCACGCCGCTGTTGGTCTCCTCCAGCTCGGTGTTCAGCAGCAGGAGCTGCTCCTTCTGCTGCTTGAGATCATCAAGAGCGGTGATCAGGTCCTGGTTCTGCCGGCGCAGTTCCTCCAGCGCCGGCGCCGGGAACAAGGCCGCTAGCCGAGAGCTGATGACGGCCACGTCGGGCGACGGCCCGGCTGGCCGCCGTCTCGCCAGGGTGACCACGTTGCCGGACACCTTGATCTTGTCCATTAGCCGGCCTGCTGCCTGGAGCCCCTCGTCCAGGAGTGCGGCGTCGACGGTGACCGTGACCAGCAGACTGCTGGCATCGAAGCCAAACACAATGGTGGCGAGTTCCCCGGCCTGGACCACGCTGCGGCTGACCTCGCTGAGCGCGGTCGCGACCCTGACCTGATCCTGCCGCTCTAGCCCCAGCTCGGCGGCAACGCTGCGACCGAGCTGGCGGGCCGCGAAGACGTCCGCCTGATCGCGGACCTCCAGCCGTGCCAGCTCGCGATTCATGGCCGCAGCACCAGGATGCCGGCGTCGTCCCGGTGCACGCCGGCGGCAGCGAGCAGGACGGCCGCTATCGTCAGCGGATCGCGGGCCGTCAGGCCGGGCATAGCCCGGTAGTCCCAGCGGCTGGACAGGCCGTCCGAGTGCAGCACGATGACGGCCCCGGCAGGCAGCTCGTAGTCGAACTGCCGGATGGTGCGGGCCTGGTGGCCCGCGATGCCGGGCACGGACAGCATTCCCGAACGCGAGCCTTCGGACAGGATCCAGGCGGCGACGTTGCCGAGCCCGGCAAACCGGACCGCGCGCCCGGTAACCGACGCGATCGCGACGGCACCGCCCCTGGTCCGGCCGAGGCGCTCATGTACCCGCCGCAGGATCGCGGCCGGGTCGCCTGATCGATCCGCCAGTACCGTGTCGATCGCCTCGCGCGCCGCCGCAGCGGCCAGCGGTCCGTGCCCGAGGCCGTCACACATCACCGCGGTCAGCTGGCCGTCGGTGCCGCAGACGGTGAACGCGTCGCCGCACTCGACCTCGCCGGAGATCGGGCGGAGCAGGCCCGCGCAGCTACCTGGCGGGGCGGCCGGCCCGGCGCTGAATCTGGCGACCAGCGCTGTACAGACCCCCGGCACCGAGAACATGTCGCTGAAGTCGGCCAGCCGCCTGATGGCGCCCAGGCCGATGCCAAGCGTGCCGGCCGTCGACTGCCCGTCCCGCTGGGCCGCCGGGACGTCCCTGACGCCCGGACCGGAGTCGATGGTGATCACCTCGATGCCCGGATGCGCGAGCGCGGCCGGGGCGGCACGCACCAGCAGCGCGCCCTGCTGCGCGTGCTTGTGCAGGTTGGACGCGGCCTCGGTGACGGCCAGGGCGAGCCCATCGGCCCTGGCCGCCGGGAAGGACAGCTGGCTGGCCAGCGACTGGGCGGCATTACGGCAGGCAACCACCGCGCTCCCGTCTTCGACCCGGATCCAGCGGGTGCCGGAGGGGGCCGGGGAGATCAGCGGCGCGGTTAGCGCGACCACTTGGCGACCACGATGCTGGTGCCCTCGCCCGGCCGGGAAGTCAGGTCGAATTCGTCGACCAGCCGCCTGGCGCCGGACAGGCCGAGGCCCAGCCCGTCACCGGTGGTCCAGCCGTCGGTCAGGGCCATGTCGATGTCGGAGATGCCCGGGCCCTTGTCGGTGAAGGTCACCCTGATCCCGGGCCGGCCCGCGGGTGAGGTGACCGTCTCGACCCTGGCCAGCCCGCCGCCGCCGTGGATCAGCGCGTTTCTGGCGAGCTCACTGGCCGCGGTGATCAGCTTGGTCTGATCGACCAGGGACAGCTTTGCCGCGGCCGCGGCCACCCTGACCTGCTGGCGGACCCGCACGACGTCGTCACCCGAGACGATCGGCAGCTCATCCATCGCGCGCCGCGAGCAGGCGCAGGCCCTTTTCGGCGTTGAGCGCCGTCCGGACCCCCCGCAGCGACAGGCCGAGCTCGGTGAGCGTGATCGCGACGGCAGGACGCATGCCCACCAGCACGGTCTCGGCGTCGAACATGCGGGAGATCGAGCCGATGGTGGTCAGCATCCGCCCGATGAACGAGTCAACGATCTCCACCGCGGTGATATCAATGATCACCCCGCGGGCACCCGTACCGGACAGCTCCTCGGCCAGATCCTCCTGCAGCTGCAGCACCGTGTCGTCCTGGAGATCGACCTGAATCGATACGAACAGGTTGTCGCCAATCCTCAGGATCGGAACGCGGTCCATCAGGCCGGCCCGACCTTAAGGCCGGACCGGCGCAGCGCGAAGGCCAGCGCGTCCGCCAGGGTGGCCTTGGTGGCAATGTCTCCGAACTCGATGCCGAGCGACACGATGGTGTGCGCGATCTGCGGCCGGATCCCGGAGATGGTGCACTCGGCCCCGAGCAGCCGCGCCGCCATCACGGTCTTGAGCAGGTGCTGGGCGACCTCGGTGTCGACGGTCGGCACCCCGGTGATGTCGATCACCGCGTGCTCCGCGCCCTCGTCCACGAGCGCGTTCAGCATCTTCTCCATGACCAGCTGCGTCCGGGCCGAGTCGAGCGTGCCGACGAGCGGGACGGCGATGATGCCGTCCCAGAGCCGTACGACCGGCGTGGACAGCTCGAGCATGGATTCGGCCTGATCGGCAATGATCTGCTCCCTGGCCGTGACGTACGTCTCGAACGTTTGCAGCCCGAGGTCATCGACCATGCGCGAAAAGGCGAGGAACTCCGGCACCATCTCGGCCTTGTCAGCCATCAGTTCGTAGACGGCGTCCTTGAGCGCGAAGACGCTCATCGCGGTGTCCGAAGGCGTCGCGCCCTCACGAGCCCTGGACCGGGAAAGCTCGGCTAGTGCCGCCCGGAGCTCACCGGGAGCGGACTCGTCCGCGCCGGTCATCGCTCGTTCCAGGAGGCCGAGGATATCGGCGAGCTCTCGGCCGACTGCCTCGGCACCGCCTCGGCCCGAGCTGCTGGCGAGCACGGTCTCGCTCCAGCGGGCCAGAATCTTGTCCTGGTTCTCCCGCAGGACCGCGGCCATGCGGGTCTGGCTGCTGTCTATCTGCATCTGCGGCTGTCCAAAGGTCTCGTAGGCGGGCGGAACAGTAACGATATGCCATGCGGAGTACCAGCTACGGGTAACACCAAGCCAGGCTACATCCGGGCAGATGGGGCAGTCATGGTCATCGCTGGTACCAATGCCGTTAAGCTCGGATGATCACTCGTCCTGCCTGCGAACGGCAACTACGCACCTGCTTGGCGTTTGTCGTGTCACGGCCGGGTAGTGGCCGTTGCGGCGGGTAGGAGGCTGCATTGACGCACTGCGCCGACCATGGCGACGCGCTCGGCCCCGTTATCGGCGATGCGGCAATCGTACGGGCCACCTTCGACCTGATGCCCACGATCATGATGTCCCTGGCCGGCGCCGGTCACCGCGTCACCGCCGTGAACGCCGCCTTCCGCGAGTTGGTTGGCCGGTCGGATCTGGTCGGCAAGCCACTGCCTGAGCTGCTGCGCCAGCCGCTCGGCGAGCAAATCCGCGCACTGCTCGACCGCGTCTACGTTTCCGGCAAGGCGGAGACCGGACGAGGCTGGCGGATCCAGCTGAGCGAGGCGCCTGAGGCCGCCGAGGTATTCATCGATTTCGCAGTCGAGCCGGTCCTATCGGCCGGGCTCGTGGTCGGCTTGCTGGTCGCCGGGACCGACGTCACAACCAGCATGCGGCTCCGGCAGGCCGCCGAGAATCACTTGGAGGATGCCGAGAAGCGGTACCTCACCGCCCGCGACGTAATCGCCGAACTACAAGAGGCCCTGCTGCCCACCGCGCTGCCGGTCCTGCCGCAGGTGAGGATCGCGGCCCGCTATTTAGTAGCCGGGCACGAGCGGGCCGCGGGCGGTGACTGGTTCGACGCCATCGCACGGTCCGATGGCACGGTGGTGCTGGTCGTCGGGGACGTTGTCGGGCACGGCGTCCGCGCCGCGGCCGCAATGGGCCAGCTGCGTGCGGTGCTCAATGAGCAGCTCTCCGCCGGCGCCGACCTGCCGACCGCGGTCGGGCGAGCCGACGCGTTCGCCGCCCGGACGCCGGCGCTACGTGCAGCGACGCTCGCAGTGACGGAACTGGACCCGGCGTCAGGCGCGCTCAGCTACGTCCTCTGCGGCCACCCGCCGCCGCTGATTGTGACGTCCGGCGGCGCCGCTGCCTTCCTGCCGGCATCTGGCGACGGGCCCCTCGGCATCGGGGCGGCGCACGAGATCAGGACCGGGACGCTCCCGGCGGCCGCGCTGCTGCTGATGTACAGCGACGGGCTGGTCGAGCGGCCGGGTGACAGCCTGCGTGACGGCATGGCGGAGCTGGCCAGGGCCGCGGCCAGCGCGGCGGAGCTGCTTGCGGTTCCGGCCGACACGGGAAACGCCGCCGAGCGGATCTGCCGCCTGACTGTTGAGCAGATGATCAGGGCTGGCCATGCCGACGACGTCACCGCGCTGGCCGCCGAGCGGCTCAGGGAGCCGATCGCCCCACTACACCTGGAGCTGACCGCCGAGGTTGACAGTCTGACGGTCGTGCGCCGCGCGCTGCGAGGCTGGCTCGGCGACGTCGACGCGATGCGAGATGACCAGGACGGCGTCCACATGGCCGTAGTCGAGACCGTCACAAACGCGATCGAGCATGCCTATCCGGTCCGCCAGCCCGGCCGACTCGAGTTCGACCTGAGTATCCGGCCCGACGGACAGCTGGAGTGCGTGGTGACGGACTACGGTCGCTGGCGCGACCCCCATCCGGGGGCCGCCGAACGCGGCAACGGCCTGATGGTGGCTGGACAAATGGTGGATCAGCTGCGGGTCAGCCATCCCGCTGCGGCTCCAGGCGCGCCCGCTGGGGCGGCCGGGACGGTCGTGCGAATGCTGCACCGGCTCCGGCATCCGGCCGCGTCTGGCCGCGCGGCCAGCGCACTCGACTCGCCGCAGCTCCGCCTGCCGATCGCCGACCCGCCGCTGGACGTCCGGAGCGAACATGACGGGCAGCTGTCCCTGGCCTGGGTCCGTGGCCTGGTTGACATCGGCAATGCGGACGAACTCCGGCGGCGCCTGCTGGCTGCCTGCCGAGGCGGAACCCTCCCGCTCCGGGTGGACCTGACCGGTGTCAGCCAGCTCGCCAGTGCCGGCGTGAGCGCCCTCTACCAGCTGGTCCATCAGCTGGCGGAGCATGACAACCGGCTAGAAATAGTTGTGGCCGACGGAGGCGCGGTGCAGGCAGTGCTGGCGATGGTGGGCCTGGCTAGCCTGGCCTCGACCGCGCGTTAGGCCGTCTCGACCGTCTCGTCGAGGCTGTCGTAGATCTGGAACATGCGGCCAAATCCGGTGACCAGAAGTATTCGCTGCAAGGCGGCGGCCCGGACCACGAGGCGCAGCCGATGGCCGTCCGCGTCCGCACGCTTCTTCGCCTCGACCAGCACGCTGAGGCCGGTCGAATCGCAGAACTCGGTGCCGCTCATGTCGACGACGACAGACTCGTGGCCGGCCGCAGCGGCGAGCAAAGCCTCGCGGAGCGAATCGGCATTGCGCATATCGATCTCGGCGGGGGTTGTCACCACGGCCTGACCGCAGTGCTCGGTGACAGGAAAGCTGGTCTCGGACACAGGCGCGCTACCTGCAGGGGAGGATGGCCGGCATGATGGGCCCCAAATTTACCGGTGGATGGGGATCCGTAACCAGTTGCCTGGCGGTGCTGAGTGCCGGTTAGCAGGGTGACCAAGCGCGCTATCCGCGATGGCGGGATGGTCGGGGTGCTCGCCGCTCCTGCCGGAAGCGGCCCGGCGCCCGGTGTGCTGCTGCTCGGCGGGTCCGAAGGCGGGCTGCACGAGCGAGACGCCGAAGTGCTGGCCGGCCACGGCTTCACCGTCCTGGCTCTGGCCTATTTCGGCCTGCCGGGGCTGCCGGCCGGGCTCGTGGACATCCCGGTCGAGTATTTCTCGCGAGGGCTCGACGTGCTCGCCGCGCAGCCGCCCGCCGGGGAGCGGCTCGGCGTGACCGGTGCCTCCCGTGGCGGCGAGGCCGCGCTGCTGACCGGCGCGCATGACCAGCGGGTTGCCGCCGTCGTGAGTGTGGTCGGCAGCGGGCTGCTGACGGCGGGCATCGACTTCAGCCGCGGCGGTCTGCTGGACATCCTCGACGGTGCGCCGCCGTCATGGACGGTCGGCGGGGAGCGGCTGCCGTACCTGCGGCACGTGATCCCGGACGAGATGCGTGACCGGGTCGAGCGTGGCCGGCCGGTCCGCCTGGCGCTGTCGTTCCCGCCGGTGCCGGATGATCCGGCCGAGCTCGAGCGGCTCAGCATCCCGGTCGAGCGGACGGAGGGGGCCGTCCTGCTGCTGTCCGCGGCGGACGATGGCGGCTGGCCCAGTACGGCCTACAGCCAGGTCGCGGCGGACCGGCTGGCTGCGGCCGGCCATCGGTACGCGTTCGAGCACCGGATCTTTGATGCCGGTCACCTGATCGGGGGACCGCCGGGCACCACCATGATGTCCACGACCTCGCCGGGGCCGGGCGTGGTCTTCGAGCACGGCGGGACGCCCGCCGCGAACAACGCGGCGCGCGCGGCGGCGTGGCAGGCCACCGTCGGTTTCTTTGCTGAGCACCTGAGCTGATCGCCGGAGCTCAGGCGACGCGGGTGTCGTATTCGTCGCGGCTGGCGAGCACCTCGTCCATGTTTGCCTCGGCCCACTCTTTGATGCGACGCATCACGTCCTGAAGCGAGAGACCCAGGTCGGTCAGCTGGTATGCGACGGTGACGGGCACGGTCGGCGTCACCGTGCGGGTGACCAGCCCGTCGCGCTCAAGAGAGCGCAGCGTCTGGGTGAGCATCTTCTGGCTGACCCCGGCCAGCTGGCGGGACAGCTCGGAGTAGCGCATCGACCGCGGCGCGCCGCTGCCGCCGAGTGCGGCCAGGACCAGCGCGACCCACTTGTCGGAGATGCGGTCGAGCAGCTGGCGGCTGGGGCACCCGGCCAGGAATGCGTCGTAGCTGACCTTCGCCAGCGCCCGCCGCTGCGCCGCCGTCTTGGTTGGCATCGACCCGCTCCTTCCTGCCGGCGGTGACTTACGCACTTCGAAGTGCGTACTTCCCGTTGGAGAGTTACCCAACCATAGTGGTGCAGGTCAGCTGCCGGACACAAGCCCGAGGAGTTAATCCATGAGTACAGCCACGTTCCGCGCCGCCGTCGTCCGGACTCCGGGCGGACCTGACTCGATCGAGATCATCGACGTTCCTGTCGCCGGGCCCGGGCCGGGCGAGGTCCGCGTGCGAGTCGCCGCCGCGCCGGTCAACCCGGTCGACCTTGGCGTCGCAGGCGGCGTGTTCCACGCGATGGGGCTGATCAGTCAGCCCGAGCATGCCGGCCTGGGCTGGGACTTCGCCGGCGCCGTCCTCGCCGCGGGGCCGGGGACAGACCTGGCGCCCGGCACTGCCGTCGCCGGCCTGGTGCCCGGCTTCGACCGTGACTTCGGCACCTACGCCGAGGAGGTTGTCGTTCCGGTCACCGACCTTGCCGTTGTTCCCGACGGGCTGGACCTCGTCGCGGCGTCGACGGTCCCGCTGAACGGGCTAGCCGCCGCTCAGATCCTCGACTTGCTCGGCGACGCGCCGGCCGACGGTAACCGGCTGCTCGTGACGGGGGCGGCCGGCGCGGTCGGCGGGTACCTCGTCTCGCTCGCGCCGGCCCGTGGCTGGCTGGTGACCGGTCTGGCCAGAGCCGAGGACGAGGAGTTTGTCCGCGGCCTTGGCGCCGAGTTCACCACGCACGCCGAGCCCGGCTGGGATGCCGTCGCCGACGGCGCGGTGCTGCAGGAACGAGCCCTCGCGCTGGTTCGTGACGGCGGCGTCTTCGTCGGCGTCCAGCCGAGTGCCAGGCCGGCCTCCGAGCGCGGAATCAGGGTAGAGGTCGTGGTCGCGCACCCGGACGCCAGTCAGCTGGCCGATCTGCTCGCCCGCGCCGCGTCCGGCGAACTGCCAGCCCGGATCCACGCGGTCGTACCGCTGGACCGGGTCGCCGACGCCCACCGGGCTGTGGCCAAGGGCGGCCTGCGCGGTCGCTACGTGCTCAAGCCCTGACCGATTGTCCGGCACCCGCGATTCAATGGGCTGGAACCGGCTGGGCTGCTCGTCATTGCGGAGGAACCGATGTCAGATTTGATCAAGCTGTGCTCGGCGGCACTCGACGCTCCCGACGCCGGGAAGCTCGCCGAGTTCTATGCCGAGATCACGGGCGGCCGGGTGACGTTCCGCAACGAGGAGTGGGCCACGGTCAAGGGGCCCAACGGTCGGATCGACTTTCAGACCGCGCCCGCTTACGTCCCGCCGCAGTGGCCGGACAACTCCTCGTCGATGCAGATGCACCTCGACTTCGACGTCGATGACCTCGACGCTACCGAGGCGCGCGTGCTGGCGGCCGGGGCGACGAAGCCCGACTTCCAGCCCGGCGATCACTGGCGGGTCTACGCCGACCCGGTCGGTCACCTGTTCTGCCTGAGCACGGTCGACGTCCCGGATCAGCTCTAGAACCCGGCGCCGGCGGCCTGCCTCAGGAGGCTGCCCGCAGGCCGACCGGGCCGTCCGCGGGCCGGTCGGCCAGGTAGGCCGCGAGGTCGGGCTCGGCCGGGGTCAGCATGTGGCGGACCCAGGCGGCGCGCTCGTGCTCCAGCACCGCGAGCTCCCACACGCAGCCCACAAGCGGTCGCGTGACGACCACGAAGTGGGTCTGATCGCCGTCGCGGCAGCCGAGATATGGCTCGCCCGCGGCAGCGCCCTTGCCCTCGACGGCATTGCCCCAGACCCAGTCGTAGACGCACAGGTATTTGGCGTCCTTGCCCTCGTGGAGGATCAGCCAGCTCGCCGGCGGCATCTCGTCGTCGGGCGGGCTGGCTAGCTGCTCGGCCGTCTTATACGCAGCCTCGACGATGTCGGGCGGCAGCACGGCGTCCGGCTCGCGGGTGATGTGGTACGGCTTCACGTGGCGTCCGGCCAGCTCGAAGACCGGGAGCGACTGCAGGTACTTATCCGGCATAGGCATGTGCCGACGCTATGCGGCCATTGTGACACCTGCTGTCAGTGAAGTTCAGCAGGAACGAGCCGGGCGGCCCGGTGCGCCAGACCGGTGATTATCTGGCTTGACGCGAGACTGGCCCCGACCACTCCTATAGTGCTCGCAGGCTCCGCCTGACCTGATGTGGAGGTTGTCCTCCGGAACCTGTTAGCGTGAGCATGGAGAGGTTGTCCGCAATGAGCAGATCCGAGATGGACAAAGGTGGCGTCCGGATCGCCCGGCGGTCGGCCCGTTCCTCCGGGCTGAGCGAGCGAGTGACGGCGCGGCTGTACCTAGTGGGCTGGGCGGCAGTGTGTCGGCTGCCCAGATCATGGATGTACTGGCTCTTCATGCGGATTGCCGATCTGCTGTGGCGGCGCCGGGGCAAGAGCGTGCAGCGGCTCGAGGCGAACCTGCGCCGCGTGATCGGCAAGGACGCGTCGGCTGAGGAGCTCCGTCAGCTGTCCAAGGCCGGCATGCGTTCTTACCTCCGTTACTGGCTCGAGGTCTTCCGCCTGCCCGCCATACCGGCGGACGAGATCATGGCGAAGATGCGGATGACTGGTGACCAGGAAGAGGTGGCGCTCGGTCACCTGGCGGCCGGCCGCGGCGTGATTTTCGCGCTGCCGCACATGGGCAACTACGAGCAGGCTGGCGCCTGGATTGTCAGGCGCGGCGCCGGGTCGTTCACGACTGTGGCGGAGCGGCTCAACTCGACTGCCGTCTACGACAAGTTCCTGGAATTCCGCGAGAGCCTCGGGATGGAGGTCCTCCCGCACACCGGCGGCGGCGGCCCGTTCGAGCGCCTCGCAGAACGCCTGCGTGAGGGCAGGCTGGTCTGCCTCGTCTGCGACCGCGACCTGTCCCGGCACGGCGTGGAAGTGCAGTTCTTCGGCGAGGAAGCGCGGATGGCCGCCGGGCCCGCGGCCCTCGCAGTCGACACCGGGGCCGCGCTGATGCCGGTGACGTTGTGGTTCCAGGGCGAGGACTGGGGCGCGCGGATCTATCCCGAGATTCCCGTGCCGGCTGCGGGCACGCGACGGGAGAAGATCGCGGCGATGAGCCAGGAGCTGGCGCAGGTATTCGAGGAGGGCATCTCCGAGCATCCCGAAGACTGGCACATGCTGCAGAAGCTATTCGTCGCTGATCTTGACCGGAGGCGGCTGCCCAAGGTCGGCCTGGATGGGTCCGCTGACGTGACGCAGTCGACCACGACCTCCTGACCTGCGGTCCGGTGCTCACCCGCTGCGGCTTGACTTCAACCTAAGTTGAAGTTCTAGCCTCTTAGCCATGATCGTTGTGGTTGGCGGCACGGGACAAGTCGGCGGTCAGGTCGTACAGCAGCTTCGAGACCGCGGCGAGCCGGTCCGAGTGGTGACCCGCGGCCTGCGCCCCGGCCGCCTGCCTGCGGGCGTCGACGCCGTCCGGGCGGACCTGGCGAACCCGGCGTCGCTGGCGCAAGCCCTGGACGGGGCGAAGGCCATGTTCCTCGTCTGGCCCTTTACCGATGTCGCGTTGACCGCGAGCCTCGCCCCGCAGGTCGCCGAGATCGCGGCCCGGCACGTCCCGCGCATCGTGTACCTGTCGGCGCAGCCGGCCGCCGACCGGCCCGGCTCGTTCTGGGCGCTCGTGGAGCACGCGATCGAGCAGAGCGGCGCGGAGTGGACGTTCCTGCGCCCGACCGGCTTCGCGTCGAACACGCTGATGTGGGCCGACCAGATCCGCGCCGGAGACGTCGTGCGCTGGCCATACGCGAAGGCGGCCCGCGCGCTGATCGACGAGCGCGATATCGCCGCGGTCGCGGCGGCGGCCCTGACGAAGGACGGTCACGCGGGCCAGCGGTACATGCTCAGCGGCCCGGAGGTTCTGACGCAGGAGCAGCAGCTGTCAGGCATCGGCCAGGCCCTTGGCCGCGACCTGATGTGGGAAGAACTGTCAACGGCCGAGGCGCGGGAGGCGCTGATGTCCGCGTGGGGCGACGCCGCGTTCGTCGATTCGGCGCTGACTGCCTGGGAGAATTTCGTTGAGCACCCGGAGCACGTGACCTCCGTGGTGCCAGAGATCACGGGGGAGCCTGCGCATCGCTTCGCCGACTGGGCTCAGCTTCACGCGGCGGCGTTCCGCTGACGGGAGCGCTGAAGGGAGGGAGCTTGGATGTCACTGACCCAGGCGGAGATCGACTATCTGGACAGCCAGCAGCTGGGACGGCTCGCGACGATCCAGCCAGACGGCAGCCCGCAGGTCAAGCCCATCGGATTCCGGTACAACCGGGAAACGGGGACGATCGACATCGGCGGCTTCGGCATGTCCGAGAGCCAGAAGTTCCGGAACGTCATCCGCGACGGCCGGGCTGCGCTCGTTGTCGACGACGTCTACTCGACCGAGCCGTGGCGGGTCCGGTTCCTGGAGATTCGCGGCCCCGCCGAAGCGGTTCCGGACATCTCGGGGCCAGACGGTCGCGACCGCGCGGTGATCCGCCTGCACCCGCGGCGCGTCCTGAGCTTCGGGATCGAGGAGCCGCCTGACGAACCGCATCGGACCAGGATGAGTAGCCGTACTCTGTCCTGAGATCCTGCCGTCTGTCACCCTGCGAGCGTGCCCATGATCGAAGTCCCGGTCCCCGCGAGCTGCGAGCAGACGCTGGCGGCCTGCCTGAGCCGCGGCCTGGTCATCCGGTCCGACCACCCGATTGCCAGGCGGCCGGGCAGCCGGCACCTCCATCTGGCGTATCCGGACCGGCCGGGGACGCTCGAGCTGAGCGAGGACGAGGGGAGCACCTGGTTCTCGATCAATGAGCGCCGCGACTGCGGGTGGGTGACCGACTTCGCCCGGGAGGTTGCCGTCAGCCTGGCAGGCGCCCCAGATGGCGGCTGACCCGCGGCGCGCATCTCGGTGTCTGGATGGCGCCGGATGAGGTTCTCCATCTCAGCCGGGAGGTCGGCGTCCCCGCAGTCTGGCCGCTGTCCGATTTCGCCGCGCGGGCTCGTTTACATCATTCTGATCGGGTTCAAGCGAGTGATCGCTCGCAGTCTCTGAGAGGACGAAGGTCATGCGAACCGCGTTCACCGACCAGCTGGGAGTCCAGCACCCGATCGTCGGCTTCAACCGTTCGCCGGCCGTGGTGGCGGCGGTGACCAACGCCGGCGGCCTCGGCGTGCTCGCTGCATCCGGCTACCGGCCGGACGAGCTGGACGCGCAGCTGACCTGGATTGAGAGCGAGGTCAACGGCAGGCCCTACGGCATCGATCTGCTTGTGCCCGAGAAGTTCGCGGCCGGGGATCCCGACGACCTCATCGCCAGCCTGCGGGCGCAGATACCGGCCGAGCACCTGGCTTTCCTCACCGATCTCCTCGATCGGTACGGCATTCCTGCGTTGCCCCCGGCTCCGGGCCTGGACGACCGGGCCGCGAGCCTCGGGCGCGACGGCGCCACCGCGCTGCTCGACGCGGCCTTCAGCCACCCGATCGCGCTGATCGCCAGCGCGCTCGGCACGCCGCCGCCCGATCTGGTGGCGCGCGGTAAGGCCGGGGGCGTCGTCGTCGCGGCGCTTGTCGGGCAGCCCAAGCACGCCGTCCGCCAGCTCGAGGCCGGCGTCGATCTGCTGATCGCTCAGGGCACCGAGGCCGGAGGTCACACGGGCACGATCGCCACGATGGTGCTCACGCCCGAGATTGCCGAGATTGCCGGCGACGTCCCGGTGCTCGCCGCCGGGGGCATCGCGTCGGGCCGACAGATGGCGGCGGCGCTCGCTCTCGGCGCAGCCGGTGTCTGGTGCGGCTCCGTGTGGCTCTCGGCCGAAGAGGACGTCGCCAACTCGGCCCTCAAGGCCAAGTTCCTGCGGGCGACCAGCTCCGATACCGTGCGCTCGCCGACCCGGACGGGCAAGCCCGCGCGCCAGCTGCGCAGCGCCTGGCACGAGGAGTGGGAGCGGCCAGGCGGCCCGCCGCCGCTGCCCATGCCCCTGCAGCCGATGCTGGTCGGCGAGGCCTGGCAGCGCATCGACGCGGCCGCTAAGGCCGGGCACGAGGGCGCGCTGAAGCTGGAGTCGTTCTTCATCGGGCAGGTGGTCGGCTCGTTCGCGAGCATCCGCCCGGCGGCCGAGATCACCCGGCAGATCATCGGCGACTGCGAACGCCGACTCGCCGAGCTCGGCGCGCTGGTGAGCACCGCGGCGCCGTGACGGCCGCTACTGGTAGGCGCGGGCCTGAATCGAGTACAGGTCCGCGTAGGGCCCTCGATTTGACATCAGCTCCTCGTGTGAGCCGATCTCGGCGATCGCGCCGTTGCTGATGACGACGATCATGTCGGCCATCCGGACGGTCGAGAACCGGTGGGAGACAAGCACGGTGATCTGCCCGCTCAGCCGGGTCGCCTTGGCCTGGTCGGCGTAGCGCTCGAAGAGGGCGTGCTCGGTCTCGGCATCGAGGGCGGCCGTCGGCTCATCCAGGATCGTGAGCAGCGGTCTCGCGCGCATGAAGCCGCGGGCGAGCGCCAGCTTCTGCCACTGCCCGAAGGACAGATCGACCCCGTCCGGCCAGTTGGCGCCGAGCTGCGTCTCCAGGCCGTCGGCCAGGCTGTCGATGACGTCCCCGGCGCCAGCCCGGCCCGCGGCCGCGGTGACCACGTCGGAATCGTCGAGGTAGGCCAGGTCACCGAGCCCGATGCTGGCGCGGGCCAGGAACTCCAGGCGCGCGAAGTCCTGGAACGCCCCGGACAGGCGCGTCCGCCACTCCTTCGGGGCAATGCGGCCAAGCTCGGTACCGTCGACGAGGATCCGCCCGCTCGCGGGCGTGTAGAAGCCGCACAGCAGCTTGACCAGCGTGCTCTTGCCCGCACCGTTCTCACCGACGATCGCGATCACCGAGCCAGCCGGGAGGTTCAGCGATACGTGCTCGAGAACCAGCTCCGGAGTGCCGGGATAGCCGAAGCTGACGTCCTCGAACGTGATGCCGTCGGCGAGCTTCTCCGGGGCCGGCCGGTCACTGCGGCCACGATGGACCTCGGCGTAGTTCTCTAGCCAGCCAAGCCGGCGGCACGCGTCCAGCCAGAGCCGGAGGAAGTCCACCTCGCCGACCGTCATGGCCACGTACTGGCCGAGTCTGCCGCCGGCCGTGACCACCAGGACGACATCTCCGGCCGAGGCGTGCAGGCCGTCGACCGTCCAGTAGACGGCGGCGGCGTAGCCAACCGCGAACACGCCCCAGGCACCGGCCTGCCACAGCCCGCCCGCCCACTGCGTCCTGGACATCGCCACGTACCAGCTCCGCCAGGCCTGCGTCCAGCGCCGGGCCACGTCGCCGGAATTGCCGGTCACGCGGAGTTCCTTCGCCGGGCCCGCCGTGGTGGCCAGCCCGAAGAAGTGACGGTAGAGCCTCTGATCCGGAGCCGCCGCTTCCTCCGCCGTCCGGACGACGCCGGATCGCCAGGCGGAGACGACCACGGTGGGCACCGCGAACAGCGCCAGCGCCAGCATCCACGGGCTCACGGTCATGAGGACCGCGATGGTCAGCGCCAGGCAGGCGATCGCGCTGACCGTGTCGATGAGCGCGAGCAACATGTGATCGAGCTGGTAGACCGACTCCCGCAGGACCGCCAGGCGATCGAGGTACTCGGGCCGCTCCTGATGCTCGATGGTGTCAACCGAGGCCTGCAGGTCGGCCACGTAGCTCTCGAGCGTGACGGCCACCTTTGCGCGGAACCGGCGGGTCACCCGGCTGGATGTGAGCCGGAGCAGCCAGATCGCGATGCTCGACGCGGCGACGCCGATGGCGCCGGCTACCACGAGCGCGCGGTGGTTCTGGCTGACGCCGTCGACGACGAGCTTCAGCCAGACGGCCAGCAGCGCGCCGGGGACGGTCGCCAGCACCGCGAGCACGAGGGCCGCCGCGGCCATCGCCGGCTCGGCGCGGAACGCGTGCCGGAGGGTGCGGGCCATCGTGATCAGCGGACCCGGCATCTTCGGCTCGGCGGTGCGGGGGGTTCCGGGGGCCGTCCGCTGCTGGCCGCTCATCGGGCCTGGCCGCCGCTCGTGATTGGCTCGTCGCCGAGTGCGAGCCCGTCGAGGGTCTCCCCGTCGGCGGCGGCATCATCGGCGAACCTGGCGGCCTGCAGCGTGAACATGGTGGCGTACCGCCCGTCGCGTGCCATCAGCTCGTCGTGCGAGCCGAGCTCGACCACATGGCCGCCTTCCAGGACGCAGATCAGGTCGGCATGCCGGACCGTCGAGAAGCGGTGTGAGACGAGGATTGTGGTGACGTCGTTCGCCGCCGCCAGGAGCCGCCGGAAGATTTCAGCCTCGCCGCGGACATCGAGCTGCGCCGTGGGCTCGTCCAGGATCACGAGCCCGGCGCCCCGGCGGACCGCGCACATCGCCCGCGCAAGCGCGACGCGCTGCCACTGCCCGCCGGACAGGTCGGTGCCGCCCGCATAGGACTTGGACAAGACGGTCGCCCCGGCGGCCACGTCAGCCACGCCCGCCTGCCGGAGGGCCCAGTCGATGTCGGCATCGCTGGCACCGGTCGGCGCGACGTTCTCCCGCAGCGACAGTTCGTACCTGACGTAATCCTGGAAAACGGTGGTGAGCCGGGACCGCCACGCGGTGAGGTCAATCTCCCGCAGGTCCGTGCCGTCGATCTCGATCCGCCCGCCGGTCGGGTCGTACAGCCGGCACAAGAGCTTGGCGAGCGTGGTCTTGCCCGCGCCGTTCTGCCCGACGATCGCCAGCGATGATCCGGCTGGGATGGTCAGGTCCAGCCCGGCCAGGACCGGCGCGCCACCACGGTAGGCGAAGCTCACGTCGCGCAGCCTGATCTCGCGGCGCGGCATCCCCGTCGCCGCCCTGGTGCCCTGCGAGAGCCTGGAGTACGCGGGCATCTTGGCTTCCAGGCTCCCCACGACGGCGGCCGGCCGGGCGGCAGTGTCGAACCACCAGTCGAAGTCGGCGATGCCGAGGACCGCCGCGCCGATCACAGCACCGATGAACACGACGAGGTGCCCCAGGCTCACCTGGTGGGCTAGCGCGCCGGCAGCCAGAGCCCCCACGCACAGCCCGTTCCCGGCCAAGGCAGCCAGCGCCGCCCACGCCAGCGATCTTTCGCGAAGCCTCAGCGCCTGCAGCGAGAGGTCTAGCAGCTGCTGGCGGTAGCCGCCGAACCGGCGCACCGTCCAGTCGCCGAGGCCGAACAGGCGCAGCTCCTTGGCGGCCGGCACGTCGACGGCCATCCGGTAGGCGTAGTCGGCGTGCCGCTGCGAGCGCACGACCTCCTCCGAGCGCCAGGACCGCCAGACGGTGCTCTCGCGCAGCAGCCGGTGGGTGGCCAGCCAGCTCGCGATCAGCACCGGCGGGGCCCACCACTCGTACCAGAACAGGATCAGCGCCGCGGCGACGCCGCTGCCGAGCTCGACGATGCCGTTCGCTACGAAGGGCATGCACGTGCGGATCGGCGGGGCCGTGATACCGAGGTCGAAGTCGCGCGCGAGCGTGAAGTCGTCGGCGAGGTCGGGCTCCTCCAGGTGCGCGATGCCCGCAGGCTCATTTGCCGCCGCGAGCAGCCGCTGATGCAGGTCCGCTCCGACTCGCCCGCCCAGGTTCGCGCTCACCGCGTCGTGGATCGGGCTCAGCACGAGGATGAGGATCGACGCGCCCGCCACGACCGGCAGCGACCAGCCCGGTCGGTGGCCGGCGCTGACCGTGCCGATCAGCGCGCCGGTCGCGATGATGAGCACGCCGGGCAGGGCGGCCCGCACGATGACCAGCGTCCACCAGGCCCTTGCCAGCCTGCGGTCTGCGCGCGGCAGCACCCGGAACACCAGGTGCCATTCCGCCGACCGCCAGGGGTATCTCACACGACCTTTCTACCTGGAGGTGCCGACGGCCGCTTGGACAAAACGGCACGATCGTTTCGGTCGCTGCGCTGGAGAAGGGCGATCCGGCGCCGTTACTGGCTGCCTGGACGCCGGTGCCGGGCCTGGCTCTCGTCGGCCGCGTAGCCAGCCTCGGCGGGGTAGCCGGCCTCGGCCTGGTATTCAGCGTCGGCTCCGTGACCACCGCCGTTGGCGTACTGAGGACTGCCCAGGTAGTACGCGTTGGCCTGGCTGGCGGCGCTGACCGGATGGGCGATCTCGGCTTGGAAAAGCTCTTCGGGCGGGTAGCCGGGGTCCGAGTACCCCATGGCGGCGTAGTCGGGCTCAGCAGGACGGTTCATTTCGGGGCCGAAGCCTGGCTCGGGCCGGAAGCCCGCCTCGCCGGGGTAGGCCGGCTGGGGATGGTAGCCGCCGCCGGCGGCGTGGCCGTCGCTGGCGGGATAGGCCGCGGCGGCCTGGTAGCCCGCCGGGCCGGGCGGCTCAGGGTACGCGCTGGCCGGCCCGTCCGCCGGGCGCTCGGCCGGACCAGGCTGGGGCGCGTGGTCGAAGCCGCCTGGCTGCCGGCGCGAGCCGGTGTCGCGGTCGGCCGGCGGGCGCGCGCCGTTGTTGCCCTCGGCGGGCCGGAGCGCGCGGCCGGGCGAGCTGGCCCGCCGCTGGGTGCCGAGTACCGCCCGGAGCGTGCGCGGCGCATCGGCCAGCGAGACCGATCGCAGCGCGCCCTTGACCGTGAACGCCATCGCCGGCGTCATGAGCCGGTCCAGATGAGCCGTCGCGTAGACCAGGTAACGGCCGGGCTCGGCGCCGGACTGATCGGCGATGTTCGCCGCGAGCAGTCCGGTACAGGCATCCGCCAGGCGGGCCGCCGACGGCCCGGTCCACGGGAACGACGGCTTGTGGTTGAGCGTGCCGTCCGGGTGGACGTGCCTCATCAGCGCAAACCCGTAGGACTGCGCGAACAGATGGGACAGCGGCACGTAGTACGTGCGGTAGAGCCTGGCCGCCACGATCAGTTCCTGCTCGCGCTCGAGCCAGAGGGCCAGGTCGCGGATGCTCAGGTCGGGGCCGAGGTCGCTGAGGGCATCGACGGCGCCGTCGATCGCCGAGGCCGATCCGAGGTAGGTGTCGCTCAGGTACGAAACGGGCCGCCCCGGCTGGTCACTGCCAGCGGCCGACAGGTGGGCGATCGGAACGCCGGAATGCAGGCAGTACAGCCCGACGATGCAGGTCTCGAGCCCGGCCCGGGCCAGGAGCGCGGCGTCATCGAACCGGCGCTCGCCGACCGCGCTCCGGGTGAGCCGCTGGAGCCAGAGCATGCGCAGCAGGGAAAGCTGGGCGGCGTCCATGCCCGTTGCGCCTTCACCCGGCCACTGGTCCAGCGTGATCAGCTTGGCCGCCCGGCGGCGCACCCGCCAGCGCGCCACGAGATCCGGGTATGGCAACGCACCCCGCAGGAAATGCCCGGGGGCTCCAAGCATGGAAGTCATATCGTCCAGGATGCCTCGGCCGCGCGACACTTCACTACTTAGTCCGGTCTGGATCATAATAGTAGCAATCTGTGACCGCTAAGGCGGCCCCGCGTCACGGCGCCGGAAGGCGCGCCGACGAGGCGGCCGTCGCCGCCGGCCGGGCATGTGCTTCCAGGGCGCGCTCCGAGACACCCGCGCCCGCCACACCCACGAAACGATCACGGCGTCGGCGGCGCCACGGCGCCCGTGGCGACGCCGTGGACGGGGCCGCGCTGACCCGCGCTGACCGGCTAGGCCGCGACCCGCGCGGGCGGGCCGGCCGCGTAAGCGGCCGCGAAGCCCTGCCGCCAGCTCGGGTAGCGCAGCGTCCAGCCAAGCTCGCGCTTGGCCTTGGCGTTCGAGGCCCCGCGCGCCTGGGTTCCCATCATGACGCCACCCTCGCCGGCGACCAGGCGGGCGATCCAGAGCGGAACGCGGCGCGGCGGCCTGGCCCCGAGCACGTCCGCCAGGACAGGCAGCCACTCGCTCAGGGGCGCCGGCTCGTCGTCGACGATGTTGTAGATCGCGGGTCCGTCATGGCCGAGTGCCAGCACCGTGGCCGCGGCCGCATCGTCGAAGTGGACGAAGGACATCACGGCCGCGCCGTTTCCGATGACCGGGAACATGCGCTTGCGGACCGGGCCGAGCAGCACGTCACCGGGGTCGCCGTAGAACCCGCCATAGCGAAGAGCGATGCCGCCCGCCGCCGTGACCGCCTGCTCCAGGTAGCTCATCGCGGCGTTGGTCTCCCGTGACCCGGCGACCGGGGCGGGATCGAGGCGGTCATTCTCCGTCTTGACCATCGCGCCCTCGCGTTCGTAGCGATACGGGGCGAAGCTCTGGGCAACGAATCGCCCCACTCCCGCCTCCCTGGCAGCGGCCAGCAGGGCGTCGGTCCCCTGGGTGCGCAGCTGGTTGGTGGCCGCGAACGTGCGGTCGGTGTTCCTGGACATGCGGGCGTTCGCCAGCGCGGTCGCCTCGTGGACGATCGCCTCGGGCTCGGCGGCGAGCACGGCCTGGCGGACGGCGCGCCCGTCGAGCAGGTCAAGCGCGACCGGCTCGGCCCCGAGCTGGCGCAGCCGCTGTGCGCTCGAGGGCGACTTGAACGTGCCGATCACTTCGTGACCTTGATCTATAAGCTGGGGGACGAGCCGTGTGCCGATGGCACCGCCGGCCCCAGCGACGAAGACTCGCATTGTGATCTCCTCGCTTGTCACATCACCCGGATTTCGCGGGTCTACATCGATGACCCGGTGCGGAGGAGGAATGTGACCGATGGGTGAGCAGGACTGGCTGGCCGGGCGCTTCGAGGAGCACCGGCCGCATCTGCGGGCCGTGGCCTACCGGATGCTGGGCTCGCTCAGCGAGGCCGACGACGCCGTGCAGGAGGCCTGGCTGCGGCTGAGTCGCGCCGACACCAGCGACGTCGCGAACCTCGGCGGCTGGCTGACCACGGTTGTCGCCCGCGTCTCGCTCAACCTGCTCCGCGCCCGCCACTCGCGGCGCGAGGAGCCCTTCGGCCCGCATATCCCCGAGCCCGTCATCGACCGGGCCGACGGCACCGATCCCGAGCACGAGGCGCTGCTGGCTGACTCGGTCGGCCTGGCCTTGCTCGTCGTACTCGAGACGCTGACCCCGGCCGAGCGGCTGGCCTTCGTGCTGCACGACATGTTCGCCGTGCCTTTCGATGAGATCGCGCCGATCGTCGATCGCTCGCCGGAGGCGGCCCGCCAGCTCGCCAGCCGGGCGCGCCGGCGCATCCAGGGTGAGCCGGTCACTCCCGACGCCGACCTTGGCCGGCAGCGCGAGGTCTTCGACGCGTTCCTCGCCGCTGCCCGCGGCGGAGACTTCAACGCCCTGGTCGCGGTTCTCGATCCTGATGTGGTGGTGCGGATCGACCTGGGCGCGGCCGGGCTCGGCATGGTTCGGGAAGTGCGCGGGGCGGAGGCGGCCGCCAGGAATGCGCTCGGCTTCGCGGCGGCGGATATGGTCGTGCTGCCGGCGCTCATCAACGGCGTGGCCGGAGCCGTCATGATCCGCAACGGGAAGCCGGTCTCACTCGGGGCCGTGACCGTCAGGAACGGCAAGGTGGTCGCGATCGACATCCTGGCCGACCCGGCCCGGCTCCGGGAGCTCGACCTGAGCGTCCTCGAACACTGACTGTGGCCGGATGCTGCTGGCGTGATTAGCCTGGCAGGCGTGGCTGGCTATGACGACGGCCGGGTGGCATGCACCGACACCGAGATCATTTTGCGCAGCTACTACGGCCCGTTCATCTCCAGGCGCATCAGCTACGACGCAATCCACGAGGTGCATGAGGTCCCGAACCGCTGGAAGCAGCGAGCCGGCGGGAGCGGCGATTTCGTGCACCGGCTCAATTGGGATCCGCATCGCAGGCGCAAAGACCGAGCGCTGGTAATTTATCTGAAGAATACGACAACGCCCGATCGGGTCTCGCCGTTGCGGACGGCAGGCGACACCGAGGTGCGGATCGTCAAGCCAGTCATCACTCCGGACGATCCAGAGGCCGTGATCGCCGTACTCTCGGCGCACGGTATCCGCGTCACCCGCTACGACGAGGACCCTGACGAATGAGGCTGATCATCAAGGCACACGTGGCCGAGAAGGCGTGCGGAAAGCTCGGTGCCGGTTAGTCCCTGCTCGCCCTTGTCGGTGAACACGTGCCCACACTTGTCGCAGGTCACGCTCCCAGAGCAGACGATCGGCTCGGACCCGGCATGTCGCATCTCCAGGTATTTGCGCGCGCTGAACAGTGCCGCCTGGAACTCGGCATTCGAGACCGGGGACAGCTCGATGCCGAGCTCCATCCGCTCCGCCCACCGATCCCAGATACCCGCGATTACCCGCCAGAAGCCATAGGAGGGCGACCCTTTTCGGAAACGCTCTCGGACGGTTTTCGCCGCATCACGCAGTTCAGCACTCGGATCAGCGGAGCCAGTATCCGGTGGGATTTCATTTGTCATGACGGCGCCCCCCTCCCGCGGCGCCGACGACTATAGCGCTTTAGCCTCCGCTAGTCGGGGTCCCCGACCCAATAGCCATCGAGAATATGTGCATCGCGTTTATGCCGTTGCCGATTCCGCTGCCGACCGTGGGCAGCGTCACCGACGCCACGACCTTGCCTGGATCGAGCGGCACCGAGGCGAAATAGATGCTCACCGGATGCTGCACCTGGGTGCTGCTCGAGAAGTTCCAGCTCGTCGTCGTGGTCGCGATTTCGTCGCCGCTGACGGGGGCGTTGTTGTACCAGTCCGCCATGGCGAGGCCGAACGTCTGCGTGGTCCCGTCGGTGTAGGTAATGGTGCCGGTCCCGCTCGCCGCACCAAAAGCGCCCGAGCCGAGGAAGCCCAGGTCGGTGCCCGACCCCGAGATGTCGATGAGCTGCCCGTCCGCGATCACGTTGTCGGGGGCGCCGACGGCGCTCGGCCAGGTGAAGGTCGTCCCGCCGATGGTGGCCTGACCGCCGGGCGTGAGCGAGGTCGGCGTGCCCGCGGCCAGTGCCTCGGACGAGAAGCTCTCCCCGGTCCCGTCGAAGTCCGCCGCGGCGGGGTCGGAGTTGTCGCTGATCCCGGCGTTGTCGTAGGCCGCCGACAGCGACGAGTACGGAGCTCCCATGGTTGGCGTCCCGGTGCCGGTCGCCATGGCGAAGATATGCATGGCGGTAGTACCGCCCGCTCCGGCCAGGGTCGGCAGGGTCACCGACGCGAGCGTCTTGCCCGCCGCGAGCGGGACGGAGGCAAAGTAGACGCTGACCGGGTGCGCGCCGAGCGGGTTGGTCTGGAAGTTCCAGCTCGACGTGGTCGTGAGGAGCTGGTTGCCGACGGCCGCGGAGTTCGCGTACCAGTCGGCCATGTTGAGGTTGAATGACTGGCTGCTGCCGTCGCTGTAGTTGAGGGTGATGGTCCCGGTCGCGGTGCCGTTCTGGCTTGACCCGAGCAGCCCGAGATCAGTCCCGGTGCCGCTGAGATCGACCGTCTGGCCGGCCGTGACCACGTTGTCCGCGGTGCCCGCCGCCACGTCGGGCCAGGTGAACGTCGTGCCGCCGACCGTGACCTGGCCGCCAGGGCTCAGCGCGGCCGGGCTTCCGGCCGCCAGCGCCTCGGCGGAGAAGCTGTCCCCGACGCCGTCGTAGTCGGCCGCGCTCTCATCCGCGTTGTCGCTGATCCCGATGTTGTTGTAGGCGGCCGCCATCGAGGCGTACGGCACGACGATCGTTGTCGATGCCGTGACGGACCCGGACGACGGTCCCGCGCCGGGAGTGACCGTGAGCGAGAGTGTGCGCGTACCCGGCCTCGCGGTCGCGGGCGGGCTGACCCGGAAGCTCTCGCGGACCGTCTGACCGGGCGCGATCGTGACCGGTGCCGGGCCGGCGACCGACCAGCCGGCCGGCGCCTTCAGCGTGAAGTCGGCCCTGGGCATCGCGTAGTCGCCGTGGTTGACCAGGGTCGCGGTCACCGTCGCGGTACTTCCCGCGTTCACCGTGGGCGGAGCCGAGAGCGTTGCGTACCGCGCTCCCACGCTCCGGACGACCGCGAACGTGCCCCGCAGCGGCAGGTTGGCGGTGGCTGAGGAGTCGCCGACATAGACCCGGTAGTCACCATCGGGCACGACCCAGCCGCCAGCGGCGTCGTTCCAGTAAGAAAGGTCGTGGCCGTTGAGGGTGAACCGGACGGTCTTGGACTGGCCGGGCTGCAGCGTCACCCGGCTGAAGCCCTTGAGCTGGCGCGGCGGCTCGCCGGCCGCGGCGGGGTCGTCGAGGTACAGCTGGGCGACGTCCGAGCCCGCGACGGCTCCCCTGTTGGTGACCGTGGCCGACACGGTGACCTGCGCGCCGTTCTGACCGTTGCAGCGGCAGCTGGTCGGGCCGGGGTTCGAGCTCGCGTTCCTGACCGCGGCCGGGGAGACGGACAGGTTGCTGTACCGGAACGAGGTGTAGGACAGCCCGTAGCCAAATGGGAACAGTGGCGTCTCGTTATTCGCGTTGTAATAGCGGTAGCCGACGTCGATCCCCTCGGAGTAGTCGACCTGGCCGTTGACGCCGGGGAACTCGTTCGGGCTGGACGCGGGCACCTGGCTGAGGCTCTGCGGGAACGTCACCGGCAGGTGGCCGGACGGGTCGACGGTGCCGAACAGGACGTTCGCCAGCGCCGTGCCGTTGCTCTCGCCGGGATACCAGGCATCCACGACGGCGGCGACCTGGTTCAGCCACGGCATGGTGACCGGTGCGCCCGCGTCGACGACGACGACGGTGTGCGGGTTCGCCGCGGCCACCGCGGAGATCAGCTCGTCCTGCGCCGAGGGCAGGCTCAGGCTGGCGCGGTCGGCCGCTTCCGACTCGGTGTCATCGGAGACGACGACGACCGCGGTCGAGGCGGACGTGGCGGCCTGCACGGCCTGCTGGATCCCGGGCGCGAGCTGGGACGGCGTCGCCCAGCTGAGGTTGGCCGAGGGGCCGCCGCCGTTCAGCTGCAGGGTGTAGGTCTGGCCCGCCTGCAGGTTCACCGCAACGGAGTAGGTCGAGACCGGGGGAGTGCCGGGGTTCGCCAGGATGTTCTTTCCGTTGAGCGAGAGGTTCGTGACCGTGTAGCTGCCCGGGTTCTGGAAGCCGAGTACGTAGGTGCCGGTCTCCGGCGCGGTGAGGGTCCCGGTGTAGCTGCCGCCGTAACCGGTGGAGGCGTAGGCCGGGGTCAGGTCGGCGCTCGGAATCGCCGACAGCTGGGTGTCGGTCGGCAGGCCCTGGGTGTAGGTGACGTTCGTTCCCGACCCCGCGGCGGCCTGGATCCCCTGCAGCGGCGTCACGTTGAACGTGGAGGTCACGTACGCGCTGCCGCCGCCGGTGTCGGTCGGCTGCGCGGACGCGGCCGGGCCGATGACCGCAACCGAGCCCGCGTTCGATGCCGATAGCGGCAGGGTGCCGCCGCTGTTCTTGAGCAGCACCGTGCCGGCCTCGGCGACCGCGGTGGAGACCGCCTGATGGGCCGCGGTCGTGACGGTCGTGCTGGTCGTGCCGGTCGGCGGGTCGTTGAACTCGTTGAAGCGGAACATCTCGCGCAGGATCCGCGACACCATCTGGTTGAGCGTGCCCATGCTGACCTGGCCGTCCTCGACGGCCGACTGCAGCGCGGAGCCGTAATACTGGGGAGCGGGCATCTCCTGGTCCATCCCGGCGTCCGCGGACTGCACGGTCGAGTGCGTGGCCTGGTAATCCGAGGTCACGAAGCCGGGGAAATTCCAGCGCTGATCGAGCGTGGTCTTCATCAGGTACTGGTTCTGGCAGGCGGCCTGGCCGTTGATCGTGCTGTACGCGCACATCACCGAGGCCGCTTTGGCCTGCACGGTGGCCGCGTAGAACGCAGGCAGGTAGATCTCGTGCAGGGCCCGCTGGCTCACGATCGCGTCGTCGGCCGGCGTATTGCGGTTGGTCTCCTGGTTGTACACGGCCAGGTGCTTGACCTGGGACATCTCATCCTGGCTCTGGACGCCCTCGATCTCGGCCGCGGCCAGCGCGGCGTTGAGATCGGGATCTTCAGTGAACGCCTCGAATGAGCGGCCCCACCGCGGGTCCCGGTCGATGTTCACGGTCGGGCCGAGGTTGACCATGGCGCCCTTGCCGCGTTCCTCCGAGCCGACGACCTGGCCGTACTGGCGGGCCAGCGACGGGTCGAACGTCGCCGCGAGCGAGACGGCCGCGGGCATCTGAGTCACGCCGGCGAGCCCGTCACCGACGCCGACGGGGCCGTCCTCCTCGCCGATGGCGGGGACGCAGAGGCTGGGAATCCCGGCGATGTAGAAGACGTAGGGCTCGCTGAAGCCGGCCCCGGTCACCATGTTGATCTTGTCGGCGAGCGTCATCGCCTTGAGGAGCATGCGGGTCCGCTGGCCGACGGACAGCGACTGGTTGAGCCAGGGGCACGCGGGATTGGTCGCGGCAGTTAACGCCGCGGCCTTCGCTCCAGTTGCGGTCGCTCCGGTTGCGGCCCCGGCTGGGGCGAAGGCCACGGCTACGGCCGCCGCGGAGGCCGTTGCAAGCGCGGCCAGACTCCGGAAGTGCCGAGAATGGATCAGCGAGATCGGCTTCATGAACGGCCTCCGATTGCCTGTTCGACGCTCGTTCAGATCGGAAGGGGCAGTTCGCTCCGTTTCGCGACGCTAATGCCGATAGCGTTAACGTGCCGTTAATATTCCGCAGTGGGTAGAAAAAATCCATAAAACCGCAGGTGGATTGGCGCGCCGAGCTACTTGCCGCCGCCCGATTCGTCGTCGGCACCGCCGGCAGCTATGGACCGCGCCCAGCGCAGGTCCGCCTTGCCGGACGGGCTGCGGCGAACCGCCGGCACGAACACGATGAGACGCGGCTTCTTGTAGTCCGCCAGCCGCTGAGCAACGTGGCCGGTCAGCACCTCCGCGGTGACCGCGCCGTCCGTGACCGGGGCAACCACGGCGGCGATGCGGTTCCCCCAGCGCTCGTCGGGCAGCCCGACGACGAGCGCGTCGCGGACCGCCGGGTGCTCGATGAGGACCTGCTCGACCTCCTCGGCGAACACCTTCTCCCCGCCGGTGTTGATGATCCGGCTGCTGCGCCCGCGGAACGTGATCGAGCCGTCCTCATCCACCGACGCGAGGTCGCCGGTGACGACCAAGCGAGCGCCGCCGAACAGACGAAAGGTCTCCGCGGTCTTCGCGCTGTCGCCGAGGTAGCCGATCTCGTCGTCGGCGGGCGCGGCGAGCATGCCGACCTGACCCGACCCCGGAACGACGTCGTGGCCGGCCTCGTCGATCACGCGGGCGCCGGGCATCAGGGTGAAGCGCGACGTCACGGCCGCGTCGCCGCGCCTGGTCTCGCTGACCGCGAACGGCCCGCCCTCGGACGCGGCGACCAGGTCGCGGCAGACGAAGTCCCCGTGCGCAAGCAAACGCCGCTTGACGTCCGCGCTCCAGGTCACCCCGACGCTGAGGATGCGCCGCAGGCTCGACAGGTCGTAGGGACGGCCCTCGCGCGCTGCCCGTTCCAGCGCGTCGGCGAGCGGCAGGGCAAACGCGTCGCCCACGATCGACACCGTGTCCACGCGCCGGCCGGCAACGGTCCTGGCCAGCTCGTCAGGATCGTAGGAGCGTGCGGTCAGGAACACGACCCGGCCGCTGCTCACCAGCGCGCCGAGGGTGGTGTACATGCCGGTCGCGTGCATGAGCGGTGGTGCGGGCAGGCACACGATCGCATCGCCGCCCGCTGACAGCCGCTGGGTCGCGGCGCGCAGTTCGCCGAGCGAGCCGGGCACCGGTTCGCCGAAGAGCCGGAAGCCGTTCGCGGTCACGACCGGGTAGAGCCAGGCGTGGCTGACCAGCACTCCCTTGGGCTTGCCGGTCGTGCCGCCGGTGTACATGAGCCAGTGGTCGACCCCGCGCGCCGCGCGCGGCAGCGGCGAGGCCGACGAGATGACCTGCTCGTAGTCCTCGGCGGCCACCGGCGCCGGGTCCGCGTCGGCGGAGCCGACCTGCACCAGCGCCGAAAGCGGCGCCGTCCCGCGGAGCGCCGCCGCGACCCGCGGGGCAAGTGACCCGTCGAAGATCAGCGCAGCGACCTGCGCGTCGCTGAACAGGTGCAGCATCTCCTCGGCCTGGTAGCGGTAGTTCACGTTGACCGGGATGGCCCGCAGCTTGAGGACGGCAAAGACGCTTTCCAGGTACTCGGGGCTGTTGTACAGCGCGATCGCGACCCGGTCCTCCGCCCCGACGCCCCGGCCGGCCAGGAACGCCGCCAGCCGGGCGGCCCGCTCGTCCAGCTGCCGCCAGGTCAGGCTGCGATCTCCGTGCGCGACCGCCTCGCGATCGGCGCGCACGTCGGCCACGGTCTCCAGCACGGTCGCGAAGTTCTCTCTCACGGCACACCACCGCCCGCATCGCCCTGCACGCGACCATATCGCCGGCTGGTCAGCGCTGACGGGGCAGCAGCACGCCGAGGCCGAGACCGATGACCGCGGTCACCCCGAGTACCACGAAGGAGGCCAGGAACGGCCGGCCCGTGGGGTAAGCCACGGCCACCAGGATGGAGCCGACCAGCGCGGTGCCGAAGGACGAGCCCAGATTGGAGACGCTGCGCGACACGCCCGAGATGTCCCCCTGGTCGGAGTCGGAGAAGCTGGACTGCACGACGTTCACCGACGAGGTCAGCATCACCCCGACTCCGATGCCGAAGAGGAACTCGCCCGGCACCCAGGTGAACACGCTCGAGTGGGCCCGCACCAGCGCCGGCAGCAGGATCATGCCGACGATCGTGATCGCGAAGCCGGCGATGATCAGCGTGCGCTGCGCGCGCCGCCGGGCGAGGCGGTCAGCGGCGGCCGAGGCGAGGAGGACTCCGAACGTCGCCGGCGTGATCAGGAGCCCGGTCTTGACCGCGTTGTAGCCGTCAACCTCCTGCAGGTAGACCGAGATCACGAAGAACGAGCCCTGGATGATCAGCCACTGGATCAGCTGGGTGCCGAGGCCCAGGTTGCCGGCGCGGCTGCGAAACAGGCGGAGCGTGATCAGCGGATCCCGGCCCTTGCGTTCCGCTGATCGCAGGTGCAGGACGAACCAGAAGAGGAGCAGCCCTCCGATCGCGACGAGCACCCAGACCGGCGACACGCCGCCCTTGGGCAGCAGCACGGTGCCGCCGATCGAGAAGTCCTTGCGCGAGGCCAGGAACCCGTAGGTCCTGGACTGCAGGAGCCCGAGCACGACAAAGAACAGACCCGCGGCGGACAGGATCGCGCCGATCAGGTCGAACCGCGGCTTCGGTCCCGCCCGGCGCGGGTCGGCGATCCCGCGCGCCATGAGGACGATCCAGCCCACCACCAGGACCTGCAGCCCGAAGGACGCGCGCCAGCTGATGGCCGTCGTCACGAGACCGCCGATGAGCGGCCCGGTCGCCGCGCCGAGACCGCCGGCCCCGCTGACGATGCCGAAGTATTTGGCCCGGGACTTGACGTCCGGATAGGCGACCGTGATCAGGATGTAGATCGGCGGGATCATGAGCGCCGACCCGATGCCCTCGAGCGCCGAGTAGCCAATGATCAGCAGGGCGAGTCCCTGCGCGAGCAGCGCGAGAAGCGCCCCGACGCCGTAGATGACCAGACCCCAGATGAAGCAGTTCTTGCGGCCCCAGATGTCGGTCAGCTTGCTGCCCGGGATCATGAGCGACGCCATCGTCAGCGTGAACAGCGTGATCGCGGTCTGCACGCCGATGACGTCCGTGCCCAGATCCTTCGCGATCGCGGTAATCGCGACGTTCATGTTGGTGGCCGCGTAGCTGGCGATGAATTGCGCCAGCGCGAGCGGCAGGATCATGTTCCGAGCCCTGGCGGCAGTCACGGCAACCTGAGCCTTCCCGCGCCCGCCGTACCCGTCATCGCCGGCCGAACACAACCGGCCGGAGCAGGTCCCCGAATCCGGATAGCAGCTTCGGTCCGGGCGGCATGCTGGCGGGCTCGGGCCGGAAATGCAGGAACATGAAGCCAAGGCGCCGGGCGAGTATCCCGTCGGTGGCGATCTGATCTCCGATCACAACGCCCGGCCTGGGCATGCTCAGGTAAGGGTCAGTGCGCAGCGGCTTACGGGCCGAGACCTCGTATTCGACCCGCAGGCCGGGGCTGCCGCTCGGCAGGGCTGAGGGCAGCCGGTCGGAGTTCGTCGAGAAGCACAGGACACGCACAGAGGGGAGCGCCTGGATCTGGCCGATCATCGAGGCGATGCCCTGGTCGAGGACGTGCTGACTGCTGTCCCACGAGGCGATGAGCGGCTCGACGTCGATGATGACGGTCGCTGGTGCCAGCCGCTGGATCTGGCGCGGGATCTCACCCTCGCTGGTGAGCACGTCGTAGTCGGCCTCACGCATGCCGGCCGGCCATCCGGCTCGGACCCCGCCCCGCGAGGTGGCGCAACGCGGTCCAGTCGACCCGCGCTTTGGGCGCGGGGACGCCAGGCCGGTCACGGGGGACCCGCACCCGCAGAGCGCCGCTGCGGATCGTGCAGCGCACCGGGGTCGGCAGCAGGAGCGCCTCGCCGTCGACTCCGACCGGGATGCGCGCGTCGGCGGAGTCGATCGTGACTTCCGGCGTCAGCTGCATACTGAGCCCGTCGGAACGCGCACCGCGAAGCAGGCCTGCGGCCTGCCGGGCACTGCCCACGTTGACGGACACGACTCCAAGAGTGCCGCGATCCAGCCGGGCGCGCCGGCTCAGGCCCGCCAGATCGCCCGTTCCGTACGGATTGTTCCCGACCAGGACTGCCTGCGGGCCGGCCAGGACCGCATCGTGCGCCCGGACCGCCAGCGGCGCCTCCGAGCCGCCGCTGAGCAGGTCGGGGAGCAAGTTGAGGGTCGCGCCGATCTTGTCGTCGCGATAGGCGGGCGACTGCACGACCTCGGCGTAGGCGCCGAATGAGGCGTTGTTGACGAAGGTCTTCGTCCCGGCCCGGCCGAGGTCGACGCGCAGGTCGACGCCGTCGGTCAGCGCGCCCAGGCATGCGGCCGGGTCCTCGCGGTCCAGCCCGAGGTCGAGGGCGAAGTGGTTCCTGGTCCCGGCGGTGATGACGACAAAGGGGATCTCGTGGTCGGCCGCCACCTCGGCGACCATGGCCTGCGTCCCGTCGCCGCCGGCGACCCCGAGCAGGTCGGCGCCGTTCGCGACCGCCTGGCGCGCCACGTCGGCCACGTTCACGCGCTCCGGGCCGCTCATCAGGAAAACCTCCGCGCCGAGTTCCTCGGCCTTGCGCTTGAGGTCAAACTTGCCGACTTTGCCGCCGCCGGATCGGGGGTTCATGATCAGGAACGGGCGGGCGGCCATGGATGCGGGCTGGAACTCCGGCATCCGCCAGTCGGCCGCGCTCGGCGCCAGCGCGACCTTGGCTGCGAGTCCCGCCAGCAGCCACGCCGCGGCCGATGCGGCCGCTACCCAGAGCAGGTTCGCGAACGCGAACGCGATGAGCGCTGCGATCGGGGACGCGATGAGCAGGCCCAGGGCCAGCCAGCGCCGCAGGCCCCGCCCGGCAAGGAACCAGAAGCCGGCGGCCAGGCTGACGGCCGCGCTGGCCACGCCGATGGCCAGCATCGCGATGCTAGCGAGCCCTCCCTCGACGGCAAGGACGGCGAC
>Ga0209380_10000103_pt1 | contig 51261 bp, 51 predicted proteins | sample HubBroMetageWFT6_FD_188347 | JGI IMG/M metagenome (GOLD analysis project Ga0209380, IMG submission 188347) | Warmed and freeze-thawed soil microbial communities from the Hubbard Brook experimental Forest, New Hampshire - Hubbard Brook CCASE Soil... | ecosystem: Environmental > Terrestrial >...
ACAACCTTGTCCAGCCCGAGGCCGCCGCCGAACTCGGCTCGCGCAAGGCTCGCGCCGTCCGCGCCGCCGGCGCCGACCTGCTGGTGTCGGCCAACCCCGGTTGCGCCCTCCAGATCGCGCAAGCGCTAGCCGCCGACGGTGCTCCGGCCCTGCCGATGGCCCACGTCGCCGAGGTACTGGACGCGTCGATCCGGGGCCGCACGGCTGCCTCCCTGCTGCATGGCTGACGAGACGGCCTGATGTCAACGCACAGTGCCCTGATCGGGACCTCGTCACCGCTCGGGATCGCGCAGTGAGGTCGGGGCTAGGAACGGCTGGAGCAAGACGTCATTGCCGGCGTGAGGCCACCTCCGGGCGATCCCGGCCAGCAGGTCAGCGACCTGGACGCGCGGATCGTCGCGGGAGTCGACTGTCACCAGCCCGGCCAGCGGTGACACCCTGGCCCGCGGCATCGCGGCCTCCTGCCCGCCCGCGGCCGACGAGTCGGTGCCGTCGGCCAGAACCTGCTGCAGGCGCCTCAGCCGACCAGGTGTGAGAGCGCTCTGCTCGTCGTGAATGACCAGTACCTGGCGCTGTCCTTCGCTCCAGAAAAGCACGGTCTCGGCGAGGGCCGGCAGCATCGGCTCAAGCGGTGGCGGGATCGACCGGTCGTCGCTCGCCAGTCGGGCCAGGACAGCCCATACCCGCGTCTGGGTAAGCCCATCGAGGACACCTTCGGCCTCCGCGCCGAGCCCGGTTCCGGCCAGCGCATCGCGTGCGCGGAAGAAGCGTTCCATCAGGCTGCGATCGGGCTCACGCCGCCGCTTGGTGCGGACCAAGTCGACGAAGGCGGCCAGGAAGACATTCCAGCCGCGGCCGCCCGCCCGCCCGGCCCGGTACAGGGTGAGGGCAGCCAGCCGCTGGTCCTGAGTCAGGCGGGTACCGGCCGCGTAGGAGGGCTCGGCCAGGAAGAGGTCGACGATCCGGGTGGCGAGGAAGTACTCCTTGTCGACCACGTAGACGTGCGCTCGGCCGGTGAGCGCTGTCAGTAGCCACTCCAGCGCCTCACCGGCGTGCGGGCCGCGGAGAAAAGGCCCGGATTTGAACTCGGTCAGCGACCATCCGAACCGGGACCGAAGCGTCTGCATGAGCTCAGCCGCCTCGCGCATGCTCAGGTCGACGCTCGCGTGCGTGAACAGCGGGGTGGCAGCATCCAGCATGTTGGTGCCGGAGAACCCGGATTCGTCACAGGCAATCTCCAGCATCGCGCCGCCAAGCGCGTCCAACGGCGGCAGCCCGCCCTGTGGGGGCAACCTCCGTTCGCTCGACACGCAAACCATGCTCGCCCGCCCTGGCGGAACGCACCATCTAATTACGCCCCGACCCGGGATGGCGGGAGATCCTCGCGGGATCCGAGACTCACCAAGCGGGCCCTATGCTTCGGCGCATGGGAGTGCAGGTGCTGCCCGCGACGGGGCGATGGGATGACTTCGCGTCGTTCATGGTGGCACGCGGATGCGTCTGCATGAGCTACCGAAATTCCAGCCTCGACACATCTGGCCGTGTCGCGCACATGCGCGCGCTGTGCGACAGCGAACCGGGCCCGGGGGTCCTGGCATACGTCGACGGCCAGACCGCCGGCTGGTGCTCGGTCGCGCCGAAGTCCACCTACCGCGCGCTGGTGAACTCCCGGACGATCCCGCACGTCCAGGACGAGGATGCCTGGTCGGTGGTGTGCTTCGTCGTGCGGCCGGGTTTCCGGCGCCGGGGCCTGATGCACGAGCTGCTGGACGGCGCGGTCGAGCATGCGCAGATGATGGGCGCGACCGCGCTCGAAGGCTACCCGGTCGATCCTGGCGGCGACCGTGTCGACCAGACCGCCGGTTACGTGGGCAGCGTCCGGCTCTTCGAAGCACACGGATTCAGCCGCGTCTGCCCGACCACCGGGCGCTCAGGCGGCAAGCCCCGGTGGCTGGTCCGCCGAGCGCTCCCCTGACCTCGCCCGGTACCTTGGCCTGCGTGGGCGACTGCGACGTGATCGGCAGGCGTGCGGGTCGGGTTCTGCTCGTGGACGCCGACAACCGGGTGCTGTTGCTGCGCGGATTCAATCCCGCCGCGCCCGCTGAGCTGTTCTGGTTCACGATCGGCGGGGGTATCGATCCCGGTGAGAGCGCGGCCGAGGCCGCCGCGCGGGAACTGCTGGAGGAAGCGGGCCTGGCGGTCGATCCCGCCGACCTCGGCGAGCCCGTGTGGCACCGGATCGCCGAGTTCAGCTTCGACGGAAGACGTTACCGGCAGGAAGAGGACTACTTCCTGCTGCGCACGGAGGCTTTCGAGGTCAGCCTCGCGGGCCTGGACGCAGTCGAGCAGGAAATAGTGGTCGGCTACCGCTGGTGGGGAGCCGCCGACCTGGAGGCTGGCGAGGCGTTCTTCCCAGCGGAGTTGCCCCGGCTGCTGCGCGAACTGACAAGCTGACCCGGCATGCCCGCCGAGGTTCCCTTCGACGCCGCCCAGTACGACCGCCGGTCCCAGCAAGGGCCGTGCTTTGTCTGCTCGATGCTGGCCGGGCACCCGGACTACACCCACCACCAGATCTACCAGGACGCGGACACCGTTGCCTTCCTGGTCCGCTGGCCCACCCTGCTTGGCCACTGCCTGGTCGCGCCCAAGCGGCACGTCGAGAACTGGGTCCATGACTTGCAGCGCTTAGCAACGCACCCAGAATTCCGATGCGTGGTCGCCCGGGCCGAACCCGGCGGACCGCGCCATGGCTGCGGCGCTGGCGAACTCCCGGCCGATGCTGACGGGATCGTGTGCATCACTGCCAAAACTCACTGTCGTGCCGCCCTCGGCGTGCCACCAGTCGAGCAGGCTGGCATCGAGGGGCAGCCAGCCGCTGGTGTTGATCTCCAGTGCACGCCCGCTGCGGGCCAGCGCGCGCAGCGCGGTGCGGTACTCCTCCTCGAAGTCGGCGCTGCGGTATTCGCCCTGCCTTCCCGGCCAGTACCGGGCCGCGTAGTTGATGTGCGCGAGTACGGCAAAGGCTGCGGATGTCTCGATCATCGTGGTGACCTCAGCCAGATACTCCCGGACCACCTCGGCGTCTGGTAGATCGGCGTAGCGGTCAGCGGCGTCGGCGAAGCCGGCCGCTCGGCGCAGGGAATGTACCGAGCCCACCACTAGGTCGAACCCGCTATCGGCCAGCGCCCGGGCCTTCTGCGGGTGCAGGTGCGGGTCGCCCAGTTCCACTCCGGCGCGAATCCGCAAGCCGCCGAACTCCCGCTGGCATTGCGCCACGCAGTCCAGGTACTTGGCGACCTCCAGCGGCGGCGGCTCAAAGATCCCGTCGGTGACCCGGCCGCCGACGGCCTGTATGTACGCGGCGGCATCGTCGGAGACCACCAGGGTGGTGAGGTCGGCGTGATCAGTGAAGGTAACCGCCGGCAGGCCAAGCTCGACCGCCCGCACGCAGGTTGCCCGCATCGATCCATGCGGCGCATCAAATGACCACTGCGTATGTACGTGCTGGTCAGCAGGCAACATTGCACGATCTTCTCACCGCGGCACGGAGCCCACGCTCAGCCGGCCTCGGCCGGCAGGGCGGATGCCCACTGCGTGACGGTGCGGGCGAACAAGGCGGGATCGGCACCGTGCATCGAGTGCGTCATCTGGGGGAACGACTGGTACTCGAACGGCTGTCCCGCGCTCTCGACCAGCTCCCTGGCCCGCGCGGCCTGCAGGTCGGAGATGGCGCCCATTAGCGCGCCGGTCGCCTCGTCTATCTGACGGAAATGGTGGGTGAACAGGACCGGCACCCTGACGTTGGCCAGCATGAGCTCGTGATCGCAGCTCGCGGCGACGGTGCCAGTCCAGAACGCCCGGCCCCACTCGGGGTCGTACTCCTTCAGGTTCTGCGGCGGCTCAGCCAGGTTCACGCGTTCGCCGCCGTTAGCCGCAGCCATCGCCACGAGCGTGGTGATGATGCGCGGTGGCAGCTCGCGGGGCGTGGCCGCCAGCATGCCCGGCCAGTCCCCGATCGACCACTGGTCACCCAGCCATTTGTTCCACATCGCGAACACGGGACCGATCGCCTGCCGTATAGACGGGCCGCAAGCCGGGTTGACTTCGGAGGAGAAGAGCGGCGGGTCCTCCCACACCGCGCCCCGTACCTGACCGGGCTTGGCGTATGCGGACAGCCACGCGGCCAGGACCCCGCCCGACGACAAGCCGCTGACGACGGCTGGCCGGCCGATGACCAGGTCCATGAAGCGGACCAGGTCGTTGCCGATGTTGTCCAGGGTGTAACGGCCGGGCGTCCAGGTGGACCGGCCCTGGCCGCGCAGGTCGACAGCGTGAACGTGGAAGTGCTCGGCCAGCAGCGGCATGGCTGCCTCGTAGCCCCACCATGACTCCGACTGGCCGGGAATCAGCAGCAGCGCCGGCAGGTGCGGCTCCCCGGCGGTGCTGTAATTCATTCGGATCTCGCCGAGGTCCGCCAGTGACTCGGGGAACGCGTGGGGCACGAAGGTGTGCTGCCGACCTGCGGCCTCCAGCCCGGTGATGGCACGCGGCATCAGCTGACCTCCTGTTGGGTCGTGTCGGAGAGCCAGGCACGGTCAAGTCGAATGAAAACCTACATGCGGCGTTACAGCGAGACGTTCCCGGCCTTACCGCCCTCCCGGGACCGCCTGACCGGGCTTCTCACCTGACGGGCGGCGGACTGCCCTCGGTGCTGCCAAGGAGGTCGGCGCTCCACGAACCCGCCAGGGCGGCCTGCCGGAACGCCGAGTGAGCGAACTCCACGGCCGCCGCCCGCGGATTCTCGGCGGCGCGTACGTCGTCCCAGTCCAGGATGAACTCGCCCAGGTCCTCGTCCCAGCCCGCGGCTGCCGGGGACAGCGTGGCGTCCGCCAGCCCCGCAGGCGGCGGGAACGCGAAGGCATAAAACGCCGCGTTCGGGTGGCCGGCATCGCCCGGCCACCAGCCAACGACAATCTGTTCGGCGTCCGACGAGTTGCGGGTGATGAAGCCGTCCCCCGGCGGATCGGCCGGCGCTCCGGAAAACAACGTCACGCACAGGTCGAACGAGCCCCACCACGCGTTGACCGGAGTGGAACGGCCACGGTAGGGGGCGCCGAACTCCGCCAGCGCAAGCGCGGCCTGGGTGGCCGCGGCGAAGTAGTCGGCAACCTGGGCCGGGTCGTAACTGGCGTGCTCGTGGTCCTCGTCAAGCGGCACGCCCCACGGGACCTCCTGGGGCACGGGGTTGATCCGGACATGACCGCCCAGCCGGGCCACCGCGGCGAGCACCTCGTTGGCCACGTCGGCGACCGGCCGGTCCGGGGTCAGCGGCACACTCTCGGCTTGCCCGTCACTGTGCTCCACCACCGCGCGATGCGAGTGCAGGTCGAGCGCGACCACCAGCGAGCCAGACCCGTCGGGCGCGGGCAGCGGCGCGGTCTCCCAGCCGCGCGCGGTCAGCCGCAGCGCCCCGTGGCGCAGTTCAGGCCCGGGCGGGGCGAGTTCCACGGCCAGCTTGCCGAGCACCTGCGTATGGGCATGCAATGTGTCGGCCGTCGCGGCCCAGCGGTCATAAGAAACTGCAGGCCAAGCAGAGGTCATGTGGCAATTCTCACCACCAGCCTGCGAACTCACCTCACCCGATCCGGCTGATTAGCTGGTGCCAGTGGCGCTGCTTACCACAGCGAGTCTTTCGGAAGTAGCTGGCCGAACGCCCTCCCCAGATCCGAGCCGAGGTAGATGCTGTCCAGATTGTCCCGCAGGACGTGGGCCAGACTGTCGGGGCTGGGCGAGACCTCCAGGTCCTCGTCAAGCATCTCGACGCGCAAGCCCCAGCCCTTAGGAAGGTCAAGCCGTCGGTAGAGGTGGCCGACGTCGCCTTCGCGCAGGGTCGGGTCCAGGTCCGGGGTGAAGGACTGCATCACGAACACCTCACCGTCGGGGGCGTCAAGCAGGTAGACCTCGCTGCCTGCGCTGAAGGTGAAGGTGTTGTTGCTGTAGATGTAGCCAGGGTCGTAGCTGACCTGATCGGTGGCCTGCATCAGCGCTGCCGCGCCCACTACCCCCGTCCAGGTGCCCGTGATGTCCCCGAAGGTCTTGTCGTCCCCGGCTTCGCCGATATCGAGCCGGTCGGACATCCAGTGCCTTACGGGATTCAGCCAGGCGCCCAGGGCCCGGTTTTCGTCCGCGATGGCGCCGGCGTCGAGGGCGTCGAATTGCTCGGGTGTCGGGTCGCACGCATCTGCGGTGCTCCAGATGTTCGCGATGGCGTTGTCCTGGCTAGTGCCAGTGATCAGGCCCACTTGGCAGAACCTATGGCCGCGCATGTCCTGCATGTGGATTTCCCGGCCGGGAACCAGGTGTTCGTCGCGAGCCGCGGTCAAGTTCTGCTCAAGACTGGCTTCGGTCATGGAAGTTCCCTTCTCGCTGACTGCCTCAACGCGACTTCGTTCAACCGTAGGACTTCAGCCTTCCCGGCTGATCATGCCGGCTCACGTCCCGTGCCCGGTCAACCACCGGGGGTAGCACACCCGGACATAGGACAATCCGCCGTCGGCATCTGTCCATATTTCAGCCGGTTTTCGCTACTGAGCGGGAGGCGGCCGCGGTGCGGCCGCCTCCCTCCTTGGTCAGGCGCCGGCGCCCGCCGTGCCGGCGGCGGCCGGAACGCGCGCGACCACCGGCTCGGCGTCGGCCTCGTAGTTCGCCGGCGACGTCTCGTCCGCTCCCTCAGGCAGCTTGACGGCCTTGAAGACGAGCGTGAGGACCACGGCAACGACCACGTTGATGGCGAACGCCGCGACCGCGATGTACATGGTGTGACCGAGGATCATCGAGGTCGACCCGCCGAAGTGCGAGTTCTTCTGCCCAGGTACCGGCACCCGGTAGGCCATGATCGTTCCGTAGATCATCGCGGCGGCCCAGCTGATGACCAGCGCCCAGCGATGCATCCACCGGGTGTACAGGCCCACGACGATCGCCGGGAACGTCTGCAGGATCCAGATCCCGCCGAGCAGCTGCAGGTTGATCGAGAACGTCTTGGGCAGCCAGAAGACGAACGCGAGCGCGCCCGCCTTGACGGCCAGCGAGGCCCACTGGGAGACCCTGGTCTGATGGGCCGGGCTCGCATCCCGTTTGAAGAACTCGACGTAGATATTGCGGGTGAACAGGTTCGCCGCGGCGATCGACATGATCGCCGCCGGGATCAGCGCCCCGATCACGATCGCCGCGTAGCCGACGCCGGCGAACCAGCTCGGGAACATGTGCTCGAACAGCAGCGGCACAGAGAGCTGAGCGTTCTTGCCGCCCGCCTTGACCCCGGCCACCACGGCGGGTGACGCCAGCGCCATGTAGCCGAGCAGCGCGATCAGGCCGAGGACGAGCGAGTAGGCGGGGAGCACCGCCATGTTCCGCCTGATGACATTGCGGTCCTTGGACGCGAACACCCCGGTGACGGCGTGCGGGTACATGAACAGCGCCAGCGCCGAGCCGAGCGCGAGTGTCGCGTACGCCCACTCGCCCGCCGAGCTCGTGATCAGACCGCCGAACGGCTTGCCGGTGGCCGGGTTGGTCGTCTTCAGATGCGCGGACGCGGCACCGAAGATGTGACTCCAGCCGCCGAGCCGGGTCGGGATGTAGAAGATCGCCACCAGGACCATCACGTAGATAAGCGTGTCCTTGATGAACGCGGTGAGGGCGGGTGCCCGCAGCCCGGCGAGGAAGGTGTACCCGGCCAGGATCGCGAACGCGATCAGCAGCGGCAGGTCCCGGACGAACCCGTTGGAGCTGCCGGACAGGCCCATGACGGTGAGCACGGCCTGGATGCCGACGAGTTGCAGCGCGACGTACGGCATGGTCGCGAGGATGCCGGTCGCGGCCACGGCCAGGCTCAGGCCGCGAGAACCGTACCGGCCCCGCACGAAGTCGGCCGGGGTGACGTAGTTATGGACCTTGGCCACCGACCACAGCCGCGGCGCGAACACGAAGACGATCGGGAACACCATGACCGTGTAGGACAGCGCGTAGAACCCGGCCGCGCCGGTCCCGTAGACGAGAGCCGGGACCGCGATGAACGTGTACGCCGTGTAGAGGTCGCCGCCGAGCAGGAACCAGGTGATGACCGAGCCGAAGCCGCGCCCGGCCAGGCCCCACTGGTTCAGCTGCATCATCTCTTCGCCGCGGCGCCACCGGGCCGCCGAGAAGCCGACGGCGGTCACGATCGCGAACAGGACGATCACGATCGTCAGCGAGACTGCGTTGACGTGCGTCATAGCGCTGCCTCCGGTCCGCTCGGGGCTGGCGGCGGGGCTGTCGGCGGGGGCTCGGGCTCGGCGGCCGGCGCCGAGGCGGGAGCCGGGCGCCCGGACCGGACCAGCAGGTAGGCGATCCAGGAGACGATGGCGACGGCGGGCACCAGGATCAGCTGGAACCAGTAGAAGAAGGGGAAGGCCCCGAGCTTGGGTGCGCTGCGCGCGTAGATCGGCACCCAGAACGAGGCAATCACCGCCACGAGCAGCAGGATGGATGCCACCACCCACGCCACCGGGCTCTTACTGCGAGACGGGCTCATCGCGTCCTCCGGTAGTGCTGACACGACCGGCCCGCCCGCCCCACCAGGCCGGATCCACGGATGCGGTGCGTATTCATTTGTCGAGCTTGCTCAATATTCAGCCAATAACACGCCTTTCGCAATAGCCATTTTTCTGCGCAGTTCTTCGACTTCGCCCTGACGTCGACGAGATGTCACGACTGACGGCACGGCGACGGCAGGTTCGACGTCAGATGCGACTTGACAGACGTCATCGGTGACGTCATGATGGTGTCATGGATCTCAGCGAGTACGCGGAATCACTCCGACGGGAGCTCCTGGCGATCACCCGGTTCGCCAGCGAGGACGTCTCCAGGGCGGCAGAGATGCTGGCCGAGTCGCTTGACTCCTCGGTCCGGCTGGCCCTGCTCGACGTACTGTCTGCCGCCGCCGACGAGATCAGCACCCGGCTGGAGGGCGCCGTCATCGACGTCCGCCTTTCCGGCATGGAGCCAGAGTTCGTCGTCACGATCAGCCACGACGACGAGGACGGACCCGCCGACATCCCGGTCGACGAGACCGGCGACGCCGGCCAGACCCGGCTCACCCTGCGCATGCCCGAGACCCTGAAGGCCAGGGTCGAGACCGCGGCCGATACCGCCGGCGTGTCGGTGAACGCGTGGCTGGTCCGGGCCGTCACCCAGGCACTCAGCTCGCCGTCTGGCCGCACCGCGCGGCCGAGCGTCGGCAAGCGCTACACGGGCTTCGCCCGCAGCTAACTACCTCCAGAAGGACGACAGCCATGACGAACTGGGATTTCCCCTGCCCCGAACCAGCCACGATCTCCGTCAGCTCCTGGGCTTCAGGCAGCGTCGCGGTCTCTGGCGAGGAGACCGACACGATCTCGGTCGAGATCGTCTCCAGCCGCGGCAGCGACAGCATCGATGACCTGCTGAGCGAGATCCGGGTCGAGTTCGACCACGGCCGGCTCTCCGTGAGTGGCCCGCGGATGACCAGCTTCCGCCGCCGCAAGGGCCTGGACCTCACCATCAAGGCGCCGGCCGGATCGGGCCTCGAGGTTCGCACTGCCTCCGCGGACATCTCCTGCGTCGGCCGCCTCGGCCGGCTGAACCTGCACACCGCAAGCGGTGATGTCACGATCGCCTCGGCGCTCGGGCCGGTGGAGGTCGAGACCGCCAGCGGCGACGTGTTCGTCGGCGATGCCGCCATCGACGTCATGGCCAAGACCGCCTCGGGCGACGTTCGGGTCGCCAGGGCCGGCGGCGAGGTCCGGATCAGCGCCGCCAGCGGTGACGTCGCCGTGGCCGATCCGGGCGGGCCCGTCGCCATCCGGACGGCCAGCGGCGACATACAGGTCCGGGACTTCGCCACCGGCCTCGCCGAGCTGAACGCCGTCTCCGGCGACGTCAGCGTCACCGTCGTCCAGGGCCTCGGGGTCTTCATGGAGCTGTCCAGCCTGTCCGGCAGCGTCCGCAGCGACCTCGATGCCAGCGCCGACGGCACGGACGAGGCGGGCGAGCCGCCAGAGATCGCAATCAATTGCCGCACTATCAGCGGCGATATCCGGATTAGCAAGGGCCGCGCCAAGTCCGGGCTTGCACCGGACGCAGCGTGAGGTCCTACAAACAAAACGGGAACCTAGAAAGGAACGTGCTGCCATGAACACGCAGCTGCTCGATCAGCTGGCCAACGACCGCCAGACCCAGATCTACAACGACGCCGCCGACCGCCATCTGGTCGCCGCGGCCGCCACGCCCAGGGCCAGCGTCAGGGAGCGGGCCGGATGGACGCTCATCCACGCCGGCCTGAAGCTCACCGGCCCGCCGGCCCCGTCCCGGCCGCGCGCCGCGAGCCTGTAGCCATGGCGGGCTCGGCGCCGCAGCGAAGGTCGCCGGTCGCCACGATGTCTGCAGGTCCGGTGAGAAGGCTGACCGTTGCGCTCGGCGTGACGGTCAGCCTTCCGCCGGGAACGACGACCCGCCAGGGCCGGTCAAGCTCCGCCCGCCAGTCACCCACGGTCACGGCGGCGGCCACCGCAGCCGCGACCGCCCCGGTCCCGCACGACAGTGTCAGCCCCGATCCGCGCTCGTGGACCCGCATCTCCAGCTCATGGTCGCCGGTAATCCGCACGACCTCCACGTTGACCTCATCGCCGCTCAGCGACCGCGGCGCCGCCAAGTCGAAGGCGGCTACCGGCCCGTCGACCACGCAGGCCAGGTGGGGGTTCCCCACCGAGATGGCCAGCCCGTCCAGCCGCTCGCGCCCGAGCTGGACCGCGCCCTCCCCCGTCACGCTCGCGCCGCCCATGTCGACGGTGAACTCGCCGTCCGGCTCCTCCCGGACGATCCGGAGGCCCGCCCTGGTGGCGATCGGCAGCTCCGGTCCCGAGGCGAGCCCGGCTTCCAGCAGGTAGCGCGCGAAAACCCGCACCCCGTTCCCGCACATTTCCGCCAGGCTGCCATCGGCGTTGCGGTAATCCATGAACCACTCGGCGCCCTGGTCCGCGCCGGCCCGGACTACCCGGAGGATTCCGTCGCCGCCGATCCCCCGATGCCGGTCACAGATCCAGGCCACGGTCTCGGCCGTCAGGTGCAGCCGGTCGCCGGGATCCGGCAAGATCACGAAGTCGTTGCCCGTCCCGTGCCCCTTAGCGAACTGCATGAACTCGATGCTATGGGCCGGCGCAGGCGTCCAGCGCCCGGCGGCCCAGTTCGGCGGCGGTGCCGTCCAGCCAGATGACTCGCGGGTCGCGCCTGAACCACGACTCCTGCCGCCGCGCGAACCGCCGCGTCGCCTGGATGGTCTGGGCCATCGCCTGCTCCTCCGACCAGTGACCATCGAGGAAGGCGAGCACCTGGGCGTACCCGAGCGCCCGGCTCGCGGTCCTGCCCTCGCGCAGGCCCGCCGCGGCCAGCCGCCGCACCTCCGCGACCAGGCCAAGGTCCCACATCCGGCCGACCCGGACAGCGATCCGGCGGTCAAGCTCAGGGCGGGGCAGGTGGATGCCGAGCTGGACGGTCGGGAAGGCGGACTCATACTGCGGCAGCGTCGCGGTGAAGGGACCGCCGGACAGCTGCACTACCTCGAGTGCCCTGACGATCCGGCGCCCGTTGCCTGGCAGGATCGCCGCGGCCGCCGCCGGGTCGACGGAGGCCAGCCGGGCGTGCAGCCGGGCCGGGCCGACCTCGGCCAGCTCGGCCTCCAGCGTTGCGCGCAGATCCGGGTCGGTGCCGGGAAACTGCAGCTTGTCGATCGCCGCGCGCACGTACAGGCCGGACCCGCCGACCAGGATCGGGGTCTGGCCGCGCCGCTGGATGTCCTCGATAACGGCCCGCGCCAGCACCTGGTACTCCGAGACGCTGGCCGTCTGGGTGACCGGCCAGATGTCGAGCAGGTGATGCGGGATCCCGCCCCGTTCGGAGGTCGTGAGCTTGGCCGTGCCGATGTCCATGCCCTGGTAGAGCTGCATGGAATCGGCGTTGATGACCTCGCCGTCCAGCGCCCTGGCCAGGGCCAGCGACAGCTCCGACTTGCCGGCCGCAGTAGGCCCCACAACCGCCACCACGGGTCTTAGCATGGCTTCAGTTTGGCAGGGGCAGGGTAGGTCCATGCAGTCGCAACCGCGGCCGGACAGCCGCACAATCCGGGGGAATCAATGAGCTACGGCGATGACATCACGGCGTCCAACGGCATTGAGTCCGACGCCGAAGAAATCGGCACAGCCGACTACGACACCGACGGCATCGACGGCATCGACATTGACGACGATGACGCAGATGAAGACTTCGAGGACGAAGAATAGGTAGGCGGCTGCTGCCCGCAAAGCTGTGAACCGGGCGGCCCGGCCCGATTAGGGCCCGGCCGCCCGTTTTCTTGTCCGGCGGTGCCCGTTCAGGCCGTGTCCGTTCAGGCCGTGTCCATTCAGGGGGTGTCCACTCAGGCGGGGCGCACCGTGGGCATGCCGAGGAGCACCCGGCTGGCGTCCGGAGCCGATTGTCTCGCGGCCCACGCGTCGCCGCCGCGGGTCGGCCGGACGCTGCTGGCCGGCGCGTCGGCCAGCAGGTAGTGCGGCGACGCGCTCGTCACGACCGTCGTGATCACGTCGCCCGGCCGCGGGGCCGGATCCGGCGGAGCGAAATGCACGAGCCGGTTGTCCCTGGCCCGGCCGGACATGCGATGGGTCACGCTGTCTTTGCGGCCCTCGCCCGTGGCCACAAGCACCTCGACCTCGGCGCCGACGAGTTTCGTGTTCTCGGCCAGCGACACCTCGGCGACCAGGGCGGCGAGCCGCTCGTACCGCTCGGCCACCACCTCCGGCGGGACCTGGTCGGGCATCTCGGCCGCGGGCGTCCCCGCCCGGATCGAGTACTGAAAGGTGAACGCGCCGGCGAACCTGGCCTCCCGGACCAGGTCGAGGGTGTCGGCGAAGTCCTGCTCGGTCTCGCCGGGAAAGCCCACGATGATGTCGGTCGTGATCGCGGCAGCGGGCATCGCGGCGCGGACCCGGTTCAGGATCGCCAGGTACTTGTCCCGCCGGTAGGCGCGCCGCATGGCCCGCAGCACCCGGTCGGAGCCGGACTGCAGCGGCATGTGCAGTTGCGGCATCACGTTCGGCGTCTCCGCCATGGCGTCGATGACGTCGTCGGTGAAGTCGCGCGGGTGCGGCGAGGTGAACCTGACCCGCTCCAGGCCATCGATCTCACCGCAGGCCCGGAGCAGCTTGCCGAACGCCAGGCGATCGCCGAATCCGACCCCGTAGGAGTTCACGTTCTGGCCGAGCAGCGTGATCTCCAGCACACCCTCGGCCGCCAGCGCCCCGATCTCCGCGAGCACGTCGCCGGGCCGCCGGTCTTCTTCTCGGCCGCGCAGGCTGGGCACGATGCAGAAAGTGCAGGTGTTGTTGCAGCCCACCGAGATGGCAACCCAGGCCGAGTAGGCCGAGTCCCGGCTCACCGGCAGTACGGAGGGGAAGCGCTCCAGCGACTCCAGGATCTCCACCTGGGCCTGCTGCTGCACCCTGGCCCGCTCCAGCAGGACCGGGAGGGAGCCGATGTTGTTGGTGCCGAACACGACGTCCACCCACGGGGCCCGCTCGGTGATCGTCGCCCGGTCCTTCTGGGCCAGGCAGCCGCCGACCGCGATCTGCATGCCGGGGTGGGCGTTCTTCACCGGCAGCAGGTGGCCAAGATTGCCGTACAGGCGGTTGTCGGCGTTCTCCCGGACGGCACAGGTGTTGAAGACCACCACGTCCGGCTCGGCGCCCTCGGCCGCTCGCTGGTATCCGGCGCCTTCCAGCAGGCCAGCGAGGCGCTCGGAGTCATGCATGTTCATCTGGCACCCGTAGGTGCGGATCTGGAAGCTTCGCTGCTCGGTGGCGCCGGCCATGTCCTCCAGGGTAGACGCCCGGCCGGCCAGCCACGGCCGGCATCGGGCCGCGACGAGAGTACCGATTCCCCGTCAAGCGGCCCAGCCCGGTAGGGCACGATATGCCTATGACAGACAGCGGAACCCCAGTCACCACAGTCGATCCGGAGGACGAAGGACCTGAGGTGACAGTCCCCGCTGTTCCGTATGGCGAATGGCCGTCACCGATCAGCGCCGCCGAGATCGCAGTTGGTCAGGCAACCGTCGCATTCCCGACCATCCGGGGCAGCGACACCTGGTGGCAGCATGGCCTGCCTGACGAGGGTGGCCGCATGACGATCATGCATAGCTCGGGCGGCAAGCAGACGCGCCTGCTGCCCGCCCCGTGGAGCGCCCGCACCAGAGTGCACGAGTACGGCGGGCTGTCCTATCTGCCGATCCCGGCTAAGGGCAGGCGCCACGACATCCTGTTCGCGAACTTCGCCGATCAGCGGCTGTACCTGGCCGGCCCGGCGGTAGCCGACGGCAGCGAGGAACCGCGGCCGATCACGCCCGACCCGGCAGCGGTCCCGGCGGAGGCCGGCTTCCTGGCCGAGACCGGCCTGCGGTTCGCGGACTTCACCCTGTCGCCCGACAAGACCGAGGTCTGGTGCGTCCAGGAGCGGCACGAGGGTGACAAGGTCAGCCGCGCGATCGTCGCCGTGCCGCTGGACGGCTCCGCCGCCACCTCGCCCGACCGGATCCGGACGCTGGTCACCGGTGCCGACTTCTTCGCGTATCCGACTCCGTCACCGGATGGCAAGTGGCTGGCCTGGATCTGCTGGAACCACCCGCACATGCCGTGGGACGGCACCGAACTGCGGGTCGCCCCGGTCGAGAACGGCATGCCGGGCAAGGGCCGCCTCCTGCAGGGCAGCCTGCGCGAGTCCGTGGCCGCGCCGCTCTGGCGGGACAACGAGAACCTGTACATCGCCACCGACTGGCCCGGCTGGTGGAACGTCTACCAACTCGGCCTCACCGGCGGGGCGCCGCTAGCGCTCTTCCCCGCTGACGAGGAATTCGCCGCGCCGATGTGGCAGCTCGGCGGCCGCCCGTTCGCCCTGCTCGGCGACGGCCGACTGGCGGTGCTCCACGGGGCTGGTGCCACCCGCCTCGGAATACTCGATCCCGAGACGTTCGAGATCAGCCCGGTGAACACCCCGTTCCCGTACTTTGCGGGCGGAGTGTCGGCGGACGGCAACGCGATCGCTGCCATCGGCCAGAGCCCGGCGACCAGGCCCTGCGTCGTCCGGATCGATGCGGAGAGCGGCCGGACCGAGCCGCTGCTGCGCGACGAGGCCTACCTGCCCGACGAGGCGTACCTGCCGGTCCCGCAGGCAGTCGATTTCGAGGGCCCGTACGGCCAGATCGTGCACGGGCAGCTGTACCCGCCGAGGAACCCGGACGTCACCGGGCCCGCCGGGGAGCGCGTGCCGTACGTCGTGTGGGCCCACGGCGGGCCGGCGTCGCACGTCACGGGCGTGCTCGACCTGGCCAAGGCGTACTTCACCAGCCGCGGCATCGGCATCATCGACGTCAACTACGGCGGATCGACCGGCTATGGCCGGCGATACCGGGAGCGGCTGCGCCGGGAGTGGGGCGTGGTCGACGTGCAGGACGTGGTCGCGGCGGCCCGGTGGGTCGTGTCCGGGCAGAACGCCGATCCCGCGCGGCTCGCCATCCGCGGCGGATCGGCTGGCGGGTGGACCGCGCTCGCGGCGGTGACCACGGGCACGAAGCGGTTCGGCCGGGTGTTCAGCGCGGCGGCATCCCACTTCGGCGTCGCCGACCTGAAGGGCTTTGCGGAGCACACCCACGACTTCGAGTCGCATTACCTGGACGGCCTGATCGGCCCGCTGCCGGGCTTCGAGGTCGTCTATGAGGAGCGCGCGCCGCTCGGTCACGTCAATGCGCAGACCTGCCCGGTCCTCCTGCTGCAGGGACTCGACGACCCGGTCGTGCCGCCCGCCCAGTCCGAGAGCATCGCCGCTGACCTGGCTGCGCACGGCATCAGCTACGCCTACGTCGCGTTCGAGGGCGAGTCACACGGCTTCCGGAAGGCAGAGTCGATCGCGGCGGCACTCGAGGCGGAGCTGTCGTTCTACGGGCAGATCCTGGGATTCGAGCCGACTGGCGTCATACCGGTCAAGATCACCAGGGCGCGGACCGGCAAGCACGCCGCGGGTCACTAGCGGGCGAACTCGATCGCGCGCGACTCGCGGATGACCGTGACGCGGATCTGACCGGGGTAGGTCAGCTCATCCTCGACCTGCTTGGCGACATCGCGTGCGATGACCTGCGCCTGGATGTCGTCGACGTCGCCGGGCTTCACCATGACCCGGATCTCCCGGCCCGCCTGCATGGCGAAGACCTTCTCCACGCCGTCCTGCGCGAGCGCGATCTGCTCCAGCCGCTCCAGGCGCTTCACGTAGGCCTCGAGGGACTCGCGCCGCGCGCCGGGCCGGCTGCCGCTGATCGCGTCGGCCGCCTGGGTCAGCACGGCCTCGACCGTGCGGACCTCGACCTCGTTGTGATGGGCCTCGATCGCATGCACAACATCCTCGGGCTCGCCGTACTTGCGGGCGATCTCCGCGCCGATGAGCGCGTGGCTGCCCTGTACCTCATGCGTGAGCGCCTTGCCGATGTCGTGCAGGAGCGTGCAGCGCTTCATCAGCGCCGGGTCGAGGCCGAGCTCACTGCCCATCATTCCGGCGATGTGCGCGGACTCGATCAGGTGCTTGAGCACGTTCTGGCCGTAGGAAGTGCGGTACCGCAGGCGGCCGAGCAGGTTCGTGAGCTCGGGATGCATGTCGGTAATGCCGACGTCGATCAGGGCGTCCTCGCCGGCCCGGAGGCACAGGGCCTGGATCTCGGCCAGGCTCCGCTCGTAGGCCTCCTCGATGCGCTGCGGGTGGATCCGGCCGTCCAGCACGAGCCGCTCGAGCGTCAGCCGGCCGACCTCGCGCCGCACCGGATCGAAGCACGACAGCAGCACGGCCTCGGGGGTGTCGTCGATGATCAGGTTCACCCCGGTGACGGACTCGAAGGCGCGGATGTTCCGCCCCTCGCGCCCGATGATGCGGCCCTTCATCTCGTCGCCGGGCAGGTGCAGAACCGAGACGACCGACTCGCTCGTCTGCTCGCTTGCGATCCGCTGAATGGCAAGGGTGACAATCTTGCGGGCGCGCTTGTTGCCTTCCTTCTGCGCCTCGCCCTCAATGTCGCGGACGATGAGCGCGGCCTCGCGCTTGGCCTGATTCTCGATGACCGCGACCAGCTCGGCCCTGGCCTGGTCGGCGGTGAGCCCCGCGACGCGTTCCAGTTCCACGTGCCGACTGGCCTCGAGCTTCTCCAGCTCGCCGCGCTGGAGGTCCAGCTCATCACGACGCGTGTCCAGGTCGGTTGAGCGCTGATCGGCCTTGCGGAGCGCTTCCTCGATCCGCTGCTCGCGCTCGGCCAGCCGGTCCTCGCGGCGTTCCATGTCGGTGCGCATGCGCCTGGCCTCATCCTTGGCCAGGTGCGCTTCGTCCCGCGCGCTGCGAACCTCGGACTCGGCCTCGCGCAGCGTCTCCACGGCGGCCAGCTCGGCTTTGCTGATGATCGCGGCGGCCTCGCTGTCGGCCTTGGCGCGCTGCTCGGCCGCGTAACTGGCGGCCTCGGCCTGCAGCCGGACGGCCTCGACCTCGGTCAGCTGGGGGCGGGCGCTTCCCGAGAGCGGAGCCCCGCGGCGAAGAAGTATGACGAGCACAGCGAACGCGCCTATCGCGGCGAGGCATCCAAGGACAGCCAGTGCGAGTACTACGCCGTTGTTCACCGTCTACCCCTCTCCGCCGCGCCCGCACCGCGGGCCTTTCGGCAGGCACGTCAGCCTGCAGCGAGGGGTACTGCCCCGTCCAACGCCCGAGACCGGGCGTCCTGTGCAGTCGATGTAGCGAACTGGAGGCAGCGCGTTACAGACCCCTGCCTCGGGCATTTCACGGTCATCACGGACCGTGCCGACTGCACTACTTGTAGTTCTCCTTCCGCCGCTTTCACATGTGCCAGCGGCTAGACCCAAGGCCGCCGGATGGAGCCTCGTTCTTCCTGTTGATCAGGGCCCTCTGGCCGTCCGGCTCGTCAGCCGGCTGCCGTCCTGCCGCTCGTATAGTGAACGTCCGCGTACACCAGATCGCCTTGCACGGAGCAAAAACCTCGCTGCCGTGAGGCTAAGCGCAGATAACGATTTGAGCAAGCAAGCCTTATTCCAACTCCCACTCTGGCTCCTGCATGTCTCCCAGGTCACTTGAGCCACGCGCATCCTGCTCGATCGCCTCGCGGACGACGCGGTAAGCGAGCCCGGGCGGGTAGCCCTTGCGGGCCAGCATCCCGACTAGCCGGCGCATGCGGGCCGGGCCCGGCTGACCGGCGGTGGTCGGCAGGCGCCGGGCGACGAGTTCTCTCGCCGTGGTCAGTTCCTGCTCCGGGTCGAGCTCGTCCAGCGCGGTCTTGATGTCGTCCTGAGCGACGCCCTTGCGTCTGAGCTCCGCGCCGAGCGCCCGGCCCGCCAGGCCGCGGCTCTGGTGGCGCGACTCGACCCAGGCGCGGGCGAACATCGCGTCGTCGATGAGCTTCACTTCGGCGAACCTCGCGAGCACCGCCTGCGCGGCATCGTCCGGGATCCCGCGTTTGCGCAGCGCGGTCCCGAGCTCCGCCTGCGTCCGCGGCGCCGCGGTCAGCAGGCGCAGACAGATCAGCCGGGCGACCGACTCGGGATCGTCGCGCTCGGGGTCATCGCGCTCCGGGTCGACGGGTTGCGGGGACTCATGCGAAGAGCCGGGCGACGCACTTGCCGCCCGGCTCTTCCTGCCTGCCATCTATCTACGCGCCTACTCGGTGCCGCGCAGGTTCGTCACTGACGCCAGGCCCGGCCCGCCGGCCGTACCGTTGGCCAGTGGGTCCGCGTCGAGCTTCGCTCCGACGCCCAGCTTCTCCTTGATCTTCTTCTCGATCTCGTTGGCCATGTCGGGGTTGTCGCGCAGGAAGTTCCGCGCGTTCTCCTTGCCCTGGCCGAGTTGGTCGCCGTCGTAGGTGTACCAGGCCCCCGACTTGCGCACGATGCCCTGCTCGACGCCGAGGTCGATGAGCCCGCCCTCGCGGCTGATGCCCTGTCCGTACAGGATGTCGAACTCAGCGACCTTGAATGGCGACGCCATCTTGTTCTTGACGACCTTGACCTTGGTCCTGTTGCCGACCGAGTCCGTTCCGTCCTTCAGGGTCTCGATGCGGCGGATGTCGAGCCGCACCGACGCGTAGAACTTCAGCGCCTTGCCACCGGTCGTCGTCTCCGGGCTGTTGTGCACCATGACGCCGTCGACGAAGTAGTTGTGACCACCCTCGACCTCGATGTCGAACCTGTTCATGCTCCGAGTCGGCGGCTTGATGTGGATGTCCAGCACCCTGGCGGGCTGGAGCCGCAACTCGGCCTCGACGAACTCTGGCTGAACGTCGAACTGCCCCTGGAACCGAGGCAGCAACTTGTACTCCATCGACGGGTGGACATAAGGCGCCACCAGTTTCTGGAACCTCTCCGTCCCTGCGGTGGTGAAGGTCAGAACGGCCTTCTGAGCCGTACCCGCTAGCCGCAGCCGCACATCCACCCTGTGGGTGTCCCGCAGGTACTGGATCAGCCGCTCGCGCGAGCCCGGGCTCATTGCCTCGACGCAGATCTCGATCCGGCCGGATCCGCCCTGCGTCCGCTCCTGCACACCCTTTGAGCGGATCGCGAAACTGCCGTCGTCCATGTACCAGACGGCGAGCGCCAGCGGCGTAAGGGCCTTGAGGTAATCCCACGTCAGGTGCTTCTTGCCGTCGCCGAAGTAGACCACGTCATGCAGTTCGCTCAGCTCAGGCAGCGGGGTGAAGTCCGCGAATACAGCGCCCATGGCGTTGACGGTCCGCGAGCACTCGATGTTGCCGAGCAGGGACACCTTCCAGTCCAGGTAGTCCGCCTGCTTGGCGCCGTGCCCAAGGCGGAACCGCGTTCCTGACCGGTCACGCCGGTTCGGCGAGAGGTTCCCGTCGCCCATCAGCGAGCCGAAGATCACCTGCATCTGCTGGTCGCTCAGTCGCTTCGGCTCGGTCATCAGCACGCGGTCTCCAGCGATCAGTTCGCCAGCCGGTCGCCAGCCTCCGGGGGTCCGGATCAGGTGGTTTTCCGTGGCGGCAAACTGTGCTCTGCCATTCCCGCCGGACTTCGCCACCGTGAACTGCAGGAAGCGCTCGGCTCGGCCGTTGTTGAACCAGCTGACAATCTTCCGCGGCACGATCTGGCAGGTGCCCGGGTCGTAGGAGAGGACCTCCACGTCCATGCGCTGGTTGACAATCTTGCCGATCTTTTCCTGGCTGCCATCAGCGAGAGTAACCCGGGTGTCGGCGGACATACATCCGAACATCACCCCAATTTTCTCCCTAAGTTGGTTTATGAATATTGCTGTCGTCTTTGTCTGATTCAACGCACCGGCGATCTTGCGGAGCGCCTGGGACATCAGCCGGGCCTGCAGACCGACGTGGCTGTCCCCCATCTCGCCCTCGATCTCGGCGCGCGGCACGAGCGCGGCCACCGAGTCGATCACGATGATGTCGATGGCACTCGAGCGGATCAGCATGTCCGCGATCTCCAGCGCCTGCTCGCCTGTATCTGGTTGCGAGACCAGCAGCGCGTCGGTGTCAACGCCCAGTTTCTTGGCGTACTCCGGATCTAGCGCGTGCTCGGCGTCGATGAACGCCGCGATCCCGCCCGCCTTCTGAGCGTTCGCTATGGCATGCAGCGCTACCGACGTCTTTCCGCTGCTCTCCGGTCCGTATATCTCTACGATCCGGCCACGCGGGAAGCCCCCGATGCCGAGGGCGACGTCCAGCGAAATGGCGCCGGTCGGGATGACCTCTACCGGAGCGCGTGTGTCATCACCGAGACGCATGATCGCGCCGCGGCCGAACTGCCGCTCGATCTGTGCGAGCGCGGTCTCCAGGGACTTCTCCCTGTCGCCGCCCTTGCCGAGGCCCGCCTTGTCATTCGGTGCCATGTGCGCTCCTATGGGGAAGAGGGCTACGCCAAGCCGCTCGCGTTGTGCGTAGTCTGCGCCTTCATCTGCTGGTGGCGATGACGCTACGCGCTACCACCGACAGTCTCAGCGAGCTGCGTTTCGCGGCCGCGCGCTGAAGCAAATCACTGCCAGCACGGCTCACTCTAACGAACAGTTGTTCGATCATGAAGCCGGCGCGCCGCATTGACGTCGAAATCTGCCATCAGGCCAAACGCACCACGCACGGGTAATGTCTTGCTGGTGGACGGGACATACAAGGACAGCAGGCACTGATGAGCTCCCCGGCCGCGTCCACGGCGAGCCCGCCGACGAGCGAGGGCTTCACGCACCGGCAGATCCTCGCGATCATGTCCGGGCTGATGATGGGCATGTTCCTGGCCTCGCTGGACCAGACGATCGTATCGACGGCGCTGCCGACCATCGTCGGGGACTTTCACCACAGCAACCTGCTCTCCTGGGTCATCACCGCGTACCTGCTAGCCAGTACGGCCTCGACGCCGATCTGGGGAAAAGCAGGTGACCTCTACGGACGCAAGCGTCTCTTCCAGCTCGCCATCGTGATGTTCCTGCTGGCCAGCGCGCTCTGCGGGCTCTCCAGGAATATCTTCGAGCTGATCGCCTTCCGTGGCTTGCAGGGAATCGGGGGCGGCGGCCTGCTGTCACTCGCCTTCGCGATCATCGGTGATGTGATCCCGCCGCGAGAACGCGGCCGTTACCAGGGATACTTCGGTGCCGTCTTCGGCGTGTCCAGCGTGCTTGGCCCGCTGGCCGGCGGGTTCGCCGTCGACCACCTCACCTGGCGTTACATCTTCTACGTCAACCTTCCGCTCGGTATCGCCGCGCTGATAGTCACCAATCGCGTACTGCGGCTGCCCGCACGAAAGCGGGAAGTGAAGATCGACTGGTGGGGCTCGATCCTGCTGATCGCCGGGGTCTCGTGCATCCTGCTCGCGACGCAGCTGGGCGGCACTACCTACCCGTGGGCTTCGTGGCAGATCATCGGGCTTTTCGTACTCGGAGCACTAGTCCTGACCGGCTTCGCGCTCTGGGAGGCCGTCGCGCCCGAGCCAATCCTGCCGCTTGGGCTGTTCCGCCTGCGGATCTTCACCGTGTCCAACATCATCTCCTTCGTCAGCGGCGTCGCGATGTTCGGCGCGCTGGCGTTCCTGCCGCAGTACCTGCAGCTTGTGCACGGGGTGTCGGCCACCGAGTCGGGCCTGCTCCTGCTGCCGCTGCTTGTCGGCCTCCTGGCCATGAGCATCAGCTCGGGCATCTTTATCTCGCGGACCGGGCAGTACCGGTGGTTCCCGCTGGTCGGCACGATCATCGTCACGATCGCGGTGGCGCTGCTATCGCGCCTCGGCGCGCACACTTCGCTGCGGATAGTGAGCCTGGACATCCTGGTGTTCGGCATCGGGCTCGGCTTGTTCATGCAGGTGCTGACGCTCGTCGTGCAGAACGCCGTGCCGATGAAGGAGCTGGGCGTCGCGACCTCGTCGGTCACCTTCTTCCGGTCCATGGGAGGCGCCATCGGGGCGTCCGCTCTGGGTGCGGTCCTGACCGCGGGGATCACGGCCGAGCTTCCGCGCTACCTGCCGCCGGCCGTGTTGGCCGTGGGCGGAAACAAGGTCGGAGCGCTCATCGGCAGCCCGGCCCAGGTGGACGCTCTGAAGCGGACGCATCCGGCGATCCACGAGGGCATCATCCAGGCGTACTCGCACGCAATTGACCGGCTGTTCCTGGTCGCCGTGCCAGTGTCCATACTCAGCGTCATCGCCGCGCTGTTCATCAACCAGGTGCGGCTGCGCACGAGCAACACCCAGACGCGCCCCACGGTTGAGCCTTCCGCCGAAGTCGGCGAGGATGCGGCTACGGTCGCTACCGAAGGGACGCATTAGATGCCTGGTGTGACCATCTCGGCGGGTTACGGCGCAGGCGGCAGCATCATCGCCCCCGAGGTCGCCCGCCAGCTCGGCGTACCGCTGCTCGACCGGGCCATCAGCTCCCATGTCGCCGCGCAGCTGCAGGTCTCCGTTCAGGAAGCCGAAGGCGCGATGATCCGCCGGCCGCTGGTCGACCGCTTCTTTAGCGTGCTGTCCCCGCTGGCAGGCGGGGTGCTCGGCGCCGGCACTGACGGGACGCCGCACGACGTCGTCCCGCCGCCGAACGAAGCGGCCTTCTTCCGTGAGCAGGCCGAGGCGATCATGCGCGAGGCGCTCGCGTCGGGCGCGGTGATCCTCGGACGGGCCGGCGGCGCTGCCTTCAGCAAGGAGCAGGGCGTGCTGCGGGTGCGGCTATTCGGTTCGACGCAGGCGCGCATCGAGCAGGCAGCCAGGATCGAGAACGTCGACCTGCTGACCGCCCGTCAGCGCCAGCCCCAGGTCGACCGCGCCCGCGCGCAGTACGTCCGCCGCCTGTACTGCGTCAGCATCGATGACCCGGAGCTGTACCAGCTGCAGATCGACAGCACTGCACTGCCGCTCCGAGCCTGCGCCGACCTCATCGCCGCCGCCTATCGCAGCTACGTTCAGGCTCAGCCGGTCGATGCCTGACCGAAGGGGCTGAGCCGCCGGCTGGCGGAGGCGGACCTGGCCCGTCCCTGTCGTCGGCGGCCCGGCCAGGGCTACTTGGAGAACCAGCTGACCACCGGCTTTCCGAGCGGCAGTCCCTTGCCGCCCACGGACTCGAGGGCACCGCTGAGGTAGGCGTAGTAGCCCAGGATCGCAAAGATCATGACGAACACGCCGCCAGCCCGGTACGTCCCGGAGGACGTGCCCATGACGGCGACGGCCAGCAGCGCCACGCCCGCCGTGCCGGCGCCCAGGATCAGCGAGAACACCAGCGGCAGCCTCAGCGTGACCAGGAACAACATGAAGATCGCGGCATCCCAGCCGATGAGGAACTGTCCCAGCGTGTGCGGGATGTCCGCGGCTGGTATGGCGTACCAGTTGTGCGTCAGGCCCAGCACCATCGCCGAATAGCTCAGCCAGAAACCTGCGAACGTTCCGAGGATCGTCGCGACGAATGTCTGCTGGAGCGAGGCTGCCCAGATGGTGGCGATCAGCAGGATCAGGCCGGTGCCGGCGTAGACGATCGGCTGTACGGTCCCCGGCTGCACCGCTAACGGCACGTTGCCGAGAAGTGAGATGCCCAGCACGAGGCTGCCGGTGGCGAAAACTATCAGCCCGAGCACCGCGGGATTGCCTGCCAGTTGCGGGGCTTGAACTGATTCTGCCGGCCGGACCTCGGCATGCTGCGCATTGCTGTCGGCTGCTTCAGACTGCACGTCGGTCATCGGACCTCCTAGGTCTGGTGGCCCGCGCCCGTCAGCGGCGACCGCGATGCGGACAAAGGCTCACCTAGCGGACGCGCACAGCATTTCTCTCGCATGTGCCGCTGTCAATAGGCGTTTTATCCGTCGGAAATCGCCGCGCTATCGGCACGCCGACCAGGCTCTAGAGTGGGCCTGGACGAGAGGCCGCCGCGGTCGTGCGGCTGAGCTGACCTGAGGAAGGCATGGCACGCAGAGACGGCAGCCCGGACTTCATCGAAGCGCTGGCGCGCGGACTCGACGTGATCCGGGTATTCCGACCGCACCAGCCAGTCATGTCTCTGACCGCAGTGGCGAGCGCGGCCGGACTGGCCCGGCCGACGGCGCGCCGCGTGCTGCTCACTCTCCAGCAGCTGGGCTACGTACGCCAGGTCGAACGCGGCTACGAGCTGACCGCACGAGTGCTCGAGCTTGGCATGTCCTATGTCCTGTCCCGCAACCTCTGGGAGGTTGCGCGGCCGCATATGGAGCGCCTGGTCGTTCAGACCCACGAGTCCAGCTCCATCGCCCAGCTCGACGGGTCGGACATCGTCTACGTCGCGCGGGTCGCCGTCCCTAAGATCGTCGCGCTGGCCGTGACGATCGGGACCAGGTTCCCGGCCATGCAGACTTCGCTCGGCAAGGTCCTGCTCGCGGCCATGCCGCTGGCGGACGCCGAGCGAGTCCTCGCCGAGCCGAGCAGGTCGGGGATCACTCCTCGCTTCGCGCCGACGGCCGATGAACGCGCCGCCATGCTGCGGCAGGTGAGCGCGCGCGGCTGGGCGCTGACGGACGAGGAACTCGCTGCCGGGATCCGGTCGGTGGCGGCGCCGCTGCGGGACGGGAACGGCGAGGTGATCGCCTCCCTGAACGTCAACACCCACGCCGCGGAGACCCCGGTCGAGGTCCTGACCGGGCAGTACCTGCCACTGCTGCTGCAGACTGCGGGTGCCATCAGCGCCGACTGGGCGGCGTACCAGTCGGTGCCGCAGGTCACCGTGGACCGGGCGATTGCGCAACCGTCGCGATCATAAAGTTGCCAGCTCAGAGGCCGATGACGACAGCGCCGGTCGGCGGCTACTGTGAGCCGATGAGACAGACCACCGGCTTTGCGCGCCTCCCGGACGGGGAGCGGATCGCGTTTGCCGTGGTGGGGAGCGGCCCAGCGGTGGTTATGCCGGCGTGGTGGGTCTCCAATCTGGTGGAGGACTGGCACTCTGATCCGCTGCGCCGGTTTATCGAGGGACTGGCCGCCGACCGCATGGTCGTGCGGTACGACCGGCTAGGGACCGGCCTGTCCGACCGGGAGCGGCCGCCCGAGACGTTCACGCCGGAGTTTGAGGATGCGACGCTCTGCGCTGTCCTGGATGAGCTCGCCGTGGTGCGTATGACGCTGGTCGGCATCTCGTGCGGGGGCTGCACCGCCGCGAGCTTTGCCGCGCGGCGGCCGGAGCGCGTCGATCGCCTCGCGCTCTACGGCAGCTACGCCCACGGGCACGGGCTTGGCCCGCCGCAGGCGCGGACCAGCATGGTTGACCTGGTCCGCTCGCACTGGGGGCTGGGCAGTCGGCTGCTGGCGGACATGTTCGGTCCGAGCTGGTCAGCGGAGGACCGGGTTGCCTTCACCGCGCTGCAGCGCGGTGCCGCGAACGCCGAAGTCGCTGCCGATCTGCTCGAGCTGATCTATGCGACCGACGTGCGCGACGATTTGCCCAGGGTTCGTGCGCCTGCGCTCGTCGTGCATCGTGAGCACGACCGCGCCATGCGACTGCGCGGCGCACGCGAGGTCGCGGCGCTGCTACCGCAGGCCGATCTCGTGACGCTGCCGGGTGATGCCCACCTGCCGTGGCACGGCGACGGGGATGGTGTCCTGCGCGCCATCGCGCCGTTTCTGGGCATCGAGGGCCCGCCCGCATCTGAGAGCAGGGCCGACGCCGGCTGGCTGGGTGAGCTCAGTGCCCGCGAGCGCGAGGTGCTCGGGCTGGTCGCCCAGGGTCTTAGCGACCCGCAGATTGCTGAGCGCCTCATGCTCAGCCCGCACACCGTGCATCGTCACGTGGCGAACATCCTCGCCAAGCTGAGGCTGCCCACCCGCGCCGCGGCCGCCGCCGCCGCGGCGCGCGCTGGCCTGCTCTGATCAGGGTGCCCCGCGGTGGCCCGATCGGGCCATCGCGAAATGGCTCATGCGCTGGATGCCGCGCGAGCGGCCGCGGTGCTCGACTTGAGCTGTCGGCCACCCGAGGAGGGATCACCATGATGCAAGCGGAAAGCGTGGACTTCGAGGCGATCAAGCAGCGCCAGCGGCTGGGCTGGGAGACAGGTGACTACCCCCGAGTGGGTAACACTCTGCAGCTCATGGCCGAGCGCCTGGTAGAGGCCGCGGACGTGCATGCTGGCCAGCAGGTGCTCGATGTCGCCTGCGGTCAGGGCAACGCCGCGATCGCCGCCGCGCGCCGCTTCGCGGACTCGACCGGCGTCGACTACGCGACGAACCTGCTCGCGCAGGGCCGCGCGAGGGCGGACGCCGAGCACCTGCCCGTGACGTTCACCGAGGGCGACGCCGAGGACCTGCCGTTCCCGCCGGCGTCGTTCGATGCGACCCTGAGCACCGTGGGCGTCATGTTCGCTCCGGACCAGGAGCGCGCGGCGGCCGAGCTGGTCCGCGTCACCCGCGCTGGCGGCAAGATCGCGCTGGCAAGCTGGACGCCCGAGAGCCTCGTCGGTCTCCTGTTCAAGACCGTCGGCAAGTACGCGCCACCGCCGGCAGGCGTCAGGTCACCCATGCTGTGGGGCACCCACGCACGGCTCGTTGAGCTGTTCGGTGACACGGTCAGCTGGACCGTCGCCAAGCGCACATTTCATCTCGCCTACCGGTCGCCCGAGCACTTCTCGGAATGGTTCCGCCTTTATTACGGCCCCATCACCCGGCTGGCCGCCAGCCTCGACGACGACACGCGCGCTCAGTTCGGCACCGATCTCGCCGATGTGCCCAGGCAGTTCAACCGCACCCACGACGGCACCGTGCTCGCGCCGTCCGAATACCTGGAAGCCGTCGGCGTGCGGCGCTGATCACCTCGCCGTCTTGGAGGAGTGGCTATGCGGACGAAGGATCCCGACGTCGTTGTCGTCGGGGCAGGCATCGCGGGTGCTTCGGTCGCCGCTGTCCTGGCTCGCAGCGGCATCGAAGTGCTGCTGCTTGAACGGCAGAGCGCATACCGCGACCGCGTTCGTGGTGAGTACATGGCGCCGTGGGGGGTGCTCGAGGCACGAGCCGCCGGGCTCGAGGCCGCTATACGCGGCACGCAAGCTGTCGATGCGCGCTACAGCGTGCCTTATGACGAACTGTTCGAGCCATCGGCCGCCGAAGCGGCAAGTACCGATAACTCAAGAATGCTCCCTGGTGTTCGCGGCCCTCTGTGCGCTTCGCATCCCCGGGCGTGTCAGGCACTTGCCGATGAAGCTGAGCGTCTTGGCGCGGACGTGGTGCGCGGTGTCTCCGACGTGCGCGTCCAGGCAGGTACCCGGCCGTCGATCGCCTACCGCAATGGCTCCGAGATCCTGGTCCGGCCGCGGCTGATCATCGGTGCTGACGGCCGGAACTCGACGGTGCGCAGGCAAGCCGGCATCCACATCGAACAGGCTCCGGCCACCCACGCCGTGGCAGGCATGCTCGTCGAGAACGCCTCGCGATGGCCAGATGACCAGTACGCCATCGGGGTCGAGGGAGACCTTCAGTTCTACGTCTTTCCCCAGGGAGGCGGCCGGCTACGGCTGTACACCTGCCACGCCAACGAGCAGGCGGCACGGTGGGCAGGACGCGCTGGACCGGGGCGCTTCCTGCAGGCCTTCGCGGGGCTGCGGTCAGTCCCGGAGGCGCTGGGTCTGGGCGATGTCAGAGCAGCAGGGCCGTGCGCAACTCTCGGCGGCGAGCAGACGTGGTGCGACGAGCCCTATGGGGACGGGATCGTTCTCCTCGGTGACGCCGGGGGCTACGACGATCCAGTCGACGGCCAGGGCCTGTCGCTCGCCCTGCGTGACGTCCGGACGCTTTCTGAGTTGTTGCTCGCCACCGGGGACTGGACAGTCGCCGGGCTGCGCCCGTATGGCCAGCAGCACGCTGAAGGGCTTCGCCGCATGCGGCGCGTGTCCCGGACGTACGCGGCTCTGATGACGACGTTCACTGCTGAAGGCCGGGCTCGGCGAGGTCGTTTCTACGCGGCATCCCAGGCTCGCAGGGACGACGTTCGAATGGCTCTCGCCGCGATCCGTCTCGGCCCGGATCGCGTGCCGGCCGAGGCGTTCACGGATCAGCTCCACGAGTCAGTGCTCGGCGAGCTTGCCGGTGATCCGCAGCTGGCTAAGCTGGGCGCTCCCAAGTCCGCAGCCAGCAGTCACCTCTGACTCGCTCACGGCGCCGCAGTCCAGGCCGCGGATCAGGTATCCGGACAGCGCGCGGGCCGTGGCGGGTTCCTCGAGCACGCCGCCGCGAGAGCGGCCGGCCACGGACGACATGCGCGCCAGGGCAGTCGGCAAGCCACTGCGATAAAACGCGTACGTCGCTGCGTACCGGCTCGCCAGCTGCGCCGGATGCAGATCCCAGCCCTGATAGAACCCCCGAGCCAGCGAGCGCGACACCAGCCGCGAATGCAGCTGCCACGCCGCCCGCACCTCCTCGATGCTCCCGACGGGCAGCACATTCGACGAGCCGTCGGACAGGCGCACCCCGGTTCCGGCCGCAGCGACCTGGAATACCGCCCGTGCGTAATCGGCCGCAGGATGCTCCATGCTCTGGAACTGCGCCGCGATACCCAGCGACGCCGAGTAGTCATAGGTCCCGTAGTGCAGTCCGGTCAGACGGCCGGCGCCCGCGTGCACGCAGCGCGCCACCGTCGCCGCGCCGTCGGGACCGAGCACGATCTGCGGAGTCTCGACCTGCACCTCAAAGACAAGCTGCCCGCCGCGCAGGCCATGCCGGGATTCCAGCCGCGAGCACAGCACGACCATCGCCTCGACCTGAGCCGCGGACGTCACCTTCGGCAGCGTCACGACGAAGCCAGGCGGCAGCGGCCCAGCGGACAAAAGCGTCCCCAGAAACGCATCCAGCGACGCGACGGCACGGGCGCGGGTCGGGCGTTCCAGGCTCTTGATCCGGATCCCGCAGGACTCGAGCCCGCCGCCAGCAGCCAGCACCGCCGCCGCCCGGCGGGCATCAGAGAGCTCCGCGGCCTCGCCCCGGTCGACGTAACCGTCCTCGAAGTCCAGCCGCAGGTCCTCGACCGGCTCCGCCGACAGCTTGGCCAGCACCCGCGACCGCACGTCCGCGGCCAGACTCGGCTCCAGCCCCATGACCAGGCCGAACTCAGCATCGGACGAAGCGCACCGGTCCAGCTCCGCGAGGGCAGCGGCGCCCCATTGTGCCGGCAGGTCCGCAACGTAAGCGTCGCCCGGCACGTAACACGTGTGCACCGGCTGCCGCCCGGCTCGCTCGCCCGGATACCGCTTGGCCAGCTCCCGGTCCCAGCCCGCGAGGAGCCCGTCAAGCGAAGCCAGCAGCGCCGGAAGGTCGTCACCCATGACCAGCACCCACCTCGTGTGCGCCGAGCGCGTTTGTCCGGCCCGGCGTTCCCGGCGGACTGCCCGCGACTGTCACGATCTTGTCCCCGGCGGCGAGCACGGCGTGCAGACAATTCTCGCCCGCCGATGGGCCGTCACGTTCTCTCCAGCCGCATGGCGATCATCTGTCCGATCTGCGCCAGCAAGCGGGGCGCCTCGCGCATGCTGACCGCCGCATCGGGCTCCAGCGCGCTCAGCGAATAGGCGGCGAGCAGCCCGGCATCGGCGAGTTCGTCCGAGGTCAGCAGGCACTGCCCGGCCACGGCCACGACCGGGACGCCGACGCGGCCCGCGGCCCGCGCGACCCCGACCGGGGCCTTCCCGCGCAGGCTCTGCGCGTCCAGGCTCCCCTCCCCCGTGATCAGCAGATCGGCCCGGGCGAGCGCGGCGTCCAGTCCGACGAGCTCGAGCACCAGCTCGATGCCGGGCTTCAGCTCGGCGTGCAGGTAGGCGAGCGCGGCGAAGCCGGTCCCGCCAGCCGCGCCGGCCCCGGGGGACCCGGCCTCGTCGCGGCCAGTCACCGCGGCCGTCAGCGACGCCCACCGCGCGAGCGCGCGGTCAAGCTGCGGCACCTGCGCCGGGCTCGCGCCCTTCTGCGGGCCGAACACCGCCGCCGCCCCGGACTCCCCCAGCAGCGGATTGTCCACATCGCTCGCGACCAGCACCGCGACGCCGGCCAGGCGCGGATCCAGCCCGCTGAGGTCGATGGACGCCAGGTCGGCCAGTGCCGCCCCGCCCCGGCCGAGGCCGGCACCGGCGGCGTCAAGAAGCCGCACCCCCAGCGCCTGCATCATGCCGGCGCCGCCGTCGGTCGAGGCGCTGCCGCCCACGCCCAGGATGATCGTCGCGGCGCCCCGGTCCAGCGCCGCCGTGATCACCTGGCCCAGGCCGAAGGTCGAGGCCGTCAGCGGCGCCAGCTCGCGCATCCGCTCCAGGCCGACCACATCGGCCAGCTCAACCACGGCTACGCCGGCACCTCCCACACTGCCGGCTCGCCAGCCGAACGCCGACTCCACCGGCTCCCCCACCGGTCCCTCGGCCAGCGCCGGCACCCGCTCGAACCCGGCCGCCAGCGCCGCGGCGAGCGTCCCGTCACCGCCATCGGCGACGGGCAGCTCGACGACGTCCAGGGTGGGATCCCCAGAGCGAAGCCCGGCCGCGAGCGCGCGCGCCACCTCAGCCGCCGGCAGGCTTCCCTTGAACTTGTCCGGTGCGACGACGATCCGCATGCGGCCTCTCATCCTCCTTGCTGCCTGCCCGACAGCTGCTCGACGAGCAGCAGCAGGGCCGAGTGGTCAAGGTTGCCGTGGCCCTGGGCGCGCATCGACGCCATGAGCTGCGCGACGGCGGCTCCGAGCGGGATCACGACGCCGGCCTCGCGGGCAGCGGCGGTCACGATCCCGAGGTCCTTGTGATGAAGCTCGATCCGGAATCCGGGCTCGAACTTGCCGGCCAGCATGCCGGGCGCCTTCCGGTCGAGGATCGCGTTGCCGGCCAGGCCGCCGGCAAGCACGCGCACGGCGGCCTCGGTGTCCACGCCGTAGGCGCGCAGGAACACGATGGCCTCGGCCACCAGCTCGATCGTGCCGGCCACGATCAGCTGGTTCGCGGCCTTGACCGTCTGGCCCGATCCGGCGGGGCCGACGTGGACGATCGTCTTGCCGAGCGCGGAGAGGTAAGGCTGCGCCGCCTCGAAGTCCGCGGCCGCGCCGCCGACCATGATCGAGAGTGCGCCATCGATCGCGCCCTGCTCACCGCCGCTGACCGGCGCGTCGAGCACCCGCAGGCCCCGCTCGGCGCCGCGGGCGGCGAGGCCGGCGGCGACATCCGGCCTGATCGTGCTCATGTCGATGTAGAGCGTGCCGGGGCTCGCGGACGCCAAGATGCCGCCATCGCCGTCGGCGACCGACTCGACGTCGGGCGAGTCCGGCAGCATCGTGATCACCACGCCCGCGCCGGTGACGGCCTCGGCCACGGTGCCGGCCGCCCGCCCGCCGGCACCGACGTGCGCCTGTACTGCAGCCTGGCTGCGGTTGTAGCCGACCACGTCGTGGCCGGCCTGGATCAGGTTGCGTGCCATCGGGCGGCCCATGATGCCAAGGCCGATGAACGCGATCGTCGTCATGCCCGTCCTCCGTCCGGTCGGAGCCACGCGAAGCTGTCAGCACTCGCGCCGGTGGGCTTGTACTCAAGCCCGACCCAGCCGTCGTAGCCGGCTGCTGCCAGCTCCGCCAGCCAGGGCTCGATGCTGAGCTTGCCGGACCCGGGCTCGCCCCGGCCGGGCGCATCCGCGATCTGCACGTGCCCGATTCTGGCCGCGTGCCCGCCGATCACCCCCGCCACCTCGTCGCCGTTGACCGCGAGGTGGTAAAGGTCGGGCAGGAGTGTGCAGTTGGCCAGACCGGATGCCGCGTTCACCCGGTCGGCGACGGCGAGCGCGTCGGCCGGGTCAGCAGCGGGTAGCGCGCGGCCCCGCCTACCGGCTCGATCAGGACCTTGGCCGTCGATGGCCGCCGCCGCGCGCACCGCGCAGACCAGGTTCTCCAGCGCCAGCTCATCCTGCTCGCCGGTGTCCACGCCGTCGATGCGGTTGCCGTAAAGCGCAACGCGTCGACGTCGGCGTCCGCCGGCGTCGCCTGGCCGAACGGCCACCAGAACTCGACCGCGGTGAAGCCCGCGCTCGCCGCTGCGGCCGGCCGGACCTGCAGAGACGATTCCGTATTGCGGAAAATAAATCTTGCTATATAGAATATGATCTTTGCGGATCGCGGTCAGATGAAACCGCTGGCTAGTTTCTGGCGAGGCCTTCTCCCGTATGCTGGAGACGAACTTCTGCCATCTGGAAAGCTGGAGCACGGTGCAGCGAACTTTGAGGGTGCCCAAGAGCGAGACCTCGGGCAGTGTTCAGTCGCTGGAGCGCGCCTTCGAGCTTCTCGAGCTGCTGGCCGACTCGGGCGGTGCCCAGGGCCTGTCCCAGCTCTGCACGTCATCGGGCCTGCCGCTGACGACGATCCACCGGCTCATGGGCACGCTAACGCGCCTCGGGTACGTACGCCGCGGCGGCTCGCGGCAGTACGTACTCGGCCCGCGCCTCATCCGGCTCGGCGAGACAGCCAGCATGATGCTCGGCTCGTGGGCCAAGCCGCACCTGTCCGAGCTCGTCGATCTGACCGGCGAGACGTCGAACATGGCGGTCCTGGAAGGCGACACCGTCGTGTACCTCGCCCAGGAGCCCGGCCGCCACGCGATGCGGATGTTCACCGAGCCTGGCCGTCGCGTCGAGCCGCACTGCACCGCGGTCGGCAAGGCGATGCTGGCCCAGCTGCCCGAGCCGCAGGTGCGCGAGATCCTGGCCCGGGCGGGCATGGCCGCCCGCACGCCGAACACGATCACCGATCCCGACCTGCTCATCGCTCACCTCGGCGTCATCCGGCGGCAGGGCTACGCCGTTGACGAGGGTGAGCAGGAGGTAGGCGTGCGGTGCGTCGCCGTGGCCGTGCCGGACGCGCCCGCGATGGCCGCGATCTCGGTGTCGGGCCCCCAGGCCCGGATGACAGAGGCCGCCCTCAAGGCGATCGTGCCGGGGCTGCAGCGCGTCGCCGCCGAGCTCTCCAAGGATTTCAGCTCCCACCCAGGCTAGCGCTGCCCGCGAAAGTCGCGAGTGGGCCAATACGGCGGATAGAGCGTCCATAGTGACCGTCTCGCGACTTTGATCGGGGCTGGCCGCGCCCGGCGCACTTCCGCCCACCCTCCAGCAGCGCCGCGAGGGTCGCTTGCACCGCGCCGGTGTGTGACTGCCCGCGCCGCCACTCCGGTGAGGCCCCAGCCTGCTGACCTACCTCGCCTGAGGCTCGCCGCGCCAGGGGTCACGGCAGGAGCGTGCGCACCTGCGCGGCGACGAGCGCGACGTCGACCGGCTTCGTCGTGTCAACGGTGATGACCGCGCCGACGCCCACCGGATGATCCGATCTGGCGATGATCTCGCCCAGGGCCCGCAGCTGGCTCTCATCCCTGTGTACCGCGCTGCGCGCCGGGGCGCGCTCGGAGTAACGGCGGGCTAGTTCCGCCGCCGGGCACGCGCAGAACACCTCGACCGGCTGCGCTGCCAACTCGGCCAGCCGGTCCTTGACGCGCTGATCGTCCGACCAGAAGTTCGCTTCCAGGATGACGGCGGGAGCGTCGGCCGCAAGTGCCCAGAGCAGCTCCATGGAAGCCGCGCCAAGTCGTCTCGACCACTCCTGGTCAACCTCGGCGCCGCCGCCGAGCGAGGCGTGCAGCGTCTCCTTGACCCGATCCTTGGCTAGCAGCGCGAATCCGAGCTCAGCGGCGAGCGGAACCGCAAGTGAGGTCTTGCCCGATCCCGGCGCGCCCGAAATATAAACGAGCCTGCGAGAGTGCACCGGTCTCAGTCTGCTGTGGCTACCAGCGGCCACGATGCACGACGTCGTCGAACGGCCGCCGGTCTGGGCTCTTGACTGGGATCAGCGGCCGGTCGGCCGGGTAGCCGAGCGAGATGAGCAGCGCCCAGTTGCGGTCGGCCGGGATGCCCAGCACCTCGCGGACCCGCGGCAGGTCAGCGATGCCTGCATGACAGCTGCCGATTCCCAGGTCAGCGGCGGCGATCATCATCGCCATGGTCGCCTGACCGAGGTCGAGCTGCGCCCGGTGAAATGGGTTGTCGGCAGCCGGGCCGACGACCACGATCGTTGCCGCCGACTGCGCCACATGGCCGGCGCCCTCCCAGACGGTCGCCAGCTCGCGCAACTGCTCGCGATCGGTGACGAGAACGAAGTCCCATGGCTGCCAGTTCTGCGAGGACGGCGAGCGCCGGCCGGCCTCGAGGATCCGGTCCAGGTCGGCGGCGGGGATCGAGCGGTCGCTGAATGAGCGGACGTTACGGCGCGAGGTAATGGCATCCCAGGTCTGCATGACAACCCCTAACGCGCGCAACCGTCCATGCATTCGCGCGGGGACCGCGCGAGCCGCTGCGAACCGGCGAAAGATTCCAGCTGGGAGCAGGCAACCGGGCGCCGTGCCGGATGCCTTGAGGGGACATGATGCGTACGCATGGATCGAGCGGGCCATGAGGAATACGCGCCGAGACGATGAGTACACGGAGTTCGTGGCTGCCCGGCTGCAGGCGCTGCGCTGGGTCGCTCACCTGCTCTGCCAGGACTGGCATCACGCCGATGACCTCGTGCAGTTGACGATTACCCGGCTGTACGTTCTCTGGCACCGGGTCCGCGTCATGGATCATCCTGAGTCCTACGCCAGGACGATCCTGGTCAGAGAGTTCCTCCGCGAGCGCCGGTCGGGCTGGGCACGCAAAGTCAGCATGCCCGGAGAAGTACCGGACTGCTTAGGAGCCGACAGCGACCATGACGACGCGATAGATGTCAACGCTGCGCTCGCGGACCTGCCGCCACGGCAGCGGGCGACGCTCGTCCTCCGGTTCTACTGCGACCTGACCGTCGATCAGGTCGCCGAGGTACTGGGCTGCTCGGCCGGCACCGTCAAGAGCCAGACCTCCAAGGGACTGGGCTCACTGCGGCTGGCGTTGCTGCCGGCCGACTCACCGGAATTTGCGGACACGGACACGGCGAGGTTCAGCCGCCGTCTTCGGGGAGGTGCGTGACCATGGATGAGAAGGCAATGCGCGCTCACTTCGAGCGCGCTGTACAAAGAAGTTCCCCACCGAGCACGGTGGACGTGGGCCGCGCCCGCAGGGCAGGCCGCCGTCGTCTGAGGACGCGCCGGGCGGCCGTCCCGGCTGTATCTTTGAGTGTCGTCGTCGCCGTTGGCGCCCTGTTCGCGGGCGGCGTCCTGCCGACCGGCACGAGCAGGGGGCCAGCGGTTCCTCAGGCCCACAAGGGTCATGCCCGCGAGCCGGAGCATGTCAGTGGTGCCGTGGCTCCGGCCAGCTTCAACCCCCTGGCGATCTACGCTACTTTTGGCTGGCTGCCACTCGGATTCTCCGTGGTCAGCCCTCCTACTCAGGAGACGACGACTCAGTCCTTCGCGGACGTCAGCGGTCCGAATGGCCAGTCCATCGCTCTCACGGTCTTCGCGGCGCACCAGTGCTCATTTACGGGACCGTTCTGGTCGCCACCGAAGGGTAGCTTCCAGTTCACGGACGGCGGCAAACACAAGCGGTACCTGCACTCGCGGCTGTATCCGGGCGGCCTGCTCTGCAACTGGGGCCCCCAACCGCTTCCTGGTCCAATCCTGCCCGCAGGTCAGCTGTCAGGCGGTCATCCGGCATACGTGATGCTGGACGATTCCGGTCACCCGACCGCGCTCGCGTGGCAGTACGCGCGGGATGGCTGGGCCGTGGCCCAGTGGTCAGGCCCGAGACCAGCTCAGATCAGGGAAGTAGCTGCTCGCGTTCGCTTCCGCTTGAACCTGCGCCTGCGCTTCCCGTTCAGGCTGACGGGCATCCCAGCCAGCTGGCAGGTGACTTCGACCGGGTCCCAGGTCGAGGGCGGCAAACTTGTCGGGTACGTGCTGTACCTCGGACCCAGCCAGGACCCGGGCATAACCGTCCTGGTCGAGCCTCCGTACGCGAACGGCTGCGTGAACATCGGCGGAAAAACACAGAACGTAACCTTTGATGGCGCTTCCGGTGTTCTCCGCACGGCCGGGCAGGAAGCGTGCTTCGGGAACTTGCACGGCATGTACGTCTACGTCTCCTCCGACCAGGCAGGTGGAGCGCTCGGCCTGCTGCGTCACGTGCAGGTGCTGGGGCCGGACCCGGCCAACTGGACAACTCACCCGGTGGGCTAGCCAGCCAAGGTGACCGAGGTGCCGTCGGGCTCGTCCAGCCTCAGATCCGGGATCGCAGCACGGCGACCTCGGGGAACTCCTCGGGCGAGCCGTAGCCGTGCTCGGCCAGCCAGCGGACGTTAGTAAGGCATCGCATCGCCCACCATGCGCGGATGAGGTCGCGGTCGACGTCGGTGCCGTAGCCGGCGACGACGTCGCCAAGGTGCTCCTTGTGCCCGAGCGTGAGGATGGCGACGTCGAAGAGCGCGTCGCCCCTGGACGCCTCGGACCAGTCGACGACGCCGGTGACCTCGTCACCGTCGACGAAGACGTGGTCGACCTGCAGGTCGCCGTGGATGAACACCGGTGTCCACGGCCGGAGCGCAGTCTCGGCGAGCTGGCGGTTGCGTGTGACCAGGCCGGCGGAAAGGACGCCGTTGGCGATGAGCCACTCGCATTCGCCGTCGAGGCGCGATACGAGCTCGTCGATGCTCCGGCCGGGCCATGGCGGCAGCGGCGCGTCGTGCAGTTTCCGGGCGGCGGCACCCGCCGCGGCCCACGCGGCCGGTAACGCGGTAGATGGCTCGCCGAGGTGGCCGAGCGCCGCGCCCGGGAGGGCGGCGAGCGCGAGCGCGGGCGGCTTCCGCCACAGGATTTCCGGGGTCGGGATCGGTGCCATCGCCATCGCCTCGACCTCGACGTCGGTGCGGGTCTGATCGCCGTCGATCTTCAGGAACACGTCGCCGACGCGCAGGGTCGCACGCTCGTTATGGGCGACAACGACCTCGACCTCCTCCACGCCGGCGATTATCGCCGGGATGACCACCCGGCGTCACCGGGTTTATCGCGCCCTGCGGCCGCCCCGAAGCGCTGGGAAATAATCGTGGCCGGGGTGTCGTATCGACGCCAGTGCGTTCGTGGAGAAGGTAAGTGGCAGCCGCCCGGGCTGCCCGCCAGCAGAGGAGCATGAGATGGCGCTGTACCTGATCGCCTTCAACGACGAGTGGACGCCCGACCTCACGCTGGAGGAGGTGCGCGAGAGGGCCGCGTCCGCCAGGGCCGTGATCGACGAGATGACGGCCGCCGGTGCCTTCGTCTTCGGCGACGGCGGCCTGGACGCGTCAACCGTCGTGGGCAGCGTCGACCCGAGCAGCGGCTCGCCGGTCTTCACCGACGGGCCGTTTGTCGAGACCAAGGAGCACCTCGGGGGTTTCGCGATCGTCGACGTAGCCGACGACACGGCCGCGCGGTACTGGGCCGGGCGGATCGCGGTCGCGGTCGGCTGGCCGCAGGAGGTGCACCGCTTCCCGAATCGGCCGGCCTAGACGGCACGGTCAGCGCAGTCGTTCGGGCACGTGGAAGGCTTCGCAGACGGCGCGCCAGACCACCTTGACGTCCTCGCCGTCGGCCAGGGCCTGATTGACCGTGCGGCCACCCAGCTCGGCGAGTACGTAATCCTTCGCGACGCTCGCCGCGTAGGCCTCGCCGAACTGCGCCCGCATCAGATCCCAGAACGCCGTCAGCCGCACCCGCGCCAGGCTAACCGGCCCCGGCGGCGGCGACAAACGCGGCTCCCGGTCTCCTGCCCGTGACCAGCAGATGCGGACCTACGCCCATCAGCTCCGGCACCCGCTCCAGAGCCCGCGAGGCATCGAGGACGATCCGCCACGCCCGCTCGTCCGCCATCCGCTCCGCCAGGTCACCGAGCATGAATCCGGCGCCCTCGACGCAGACCAGGTCAGTCACCTCGAGCCCGGCGGCAGCCACCTCGGCCCGCAGCTCGTCCGGCCGGTGCGTCACCGCCGCGAACGACCCGGCGTACAGCGGCTCGATCACGCCCGTCTGCTCCAGCCGCTCGACCATGTCCTCGATCTCCGGGTGCGGTTCGTAAAGCCGGGTCCGCAGGATCCCGTCTAGCCGCGCGGCCCAGCGCGAGATCGCCGCGGCGAACACCGGCCCGCCCGGCCGCACGATCCGCCCGGCCTCCCGCAGGGCCTGCCGCCGGTCGGCCGCCGAATCCAGGTGGTAGAGCGGCCCCAGCAGGAGTACCGCGTCAACCGAAGCGTCGGTCAGGTCGAGGCGGCGCGCGTCAGCGACCCGCGAATCGATCGCCGCATCCGGCGGAGCGGCAAGCGCCAGCTGCTCGACGTGCAGCGGCATGATGTCGCGGTGGACTACCCGGTAGCCAAGCCCGGCGAGCCAGAGCGCGTAGGCGCCAGGACCGCCGCCGATGTCGGCGATCGTCGCGGGCGCGGGCGGGAGCGCCCTGAGCACGATCTCCTGCGTCCGCTCGAACTCCAGCCGGCCCTGCGGCGACCCGCCCAGCCGGCTCTCCTCCTCCCCCACCTCGTAGTACTCCCGCATCGCGGCGTCCAGGCGCGTGTTGTCGTCAGCCATGCGGCATGATCTCCATGCCCGTGGCCACAGCGCATCCGAATTACCTCACCGGCCAGCGCGCAGCTCGTTCGGAGGATAATTCGGGCATGACATCAGCGACGATCTCAGCGGCAGCAGCAGGTACCTGGACCCTCGGCGATCTGACCGTCAACCGGCTCGGCTTCGGTGCCATGCGGCTGACCGGCAGCCGGCCGCTGGACCCGGAGGCCAGGCCCAGCGACCGCGGGCTGTCCGTCGAGGTCCTCCGCCGGGCGGTCGAGCTCGGCGTGAACCACATCGACACGGCCGCCTTCTACTTCTCCGCCCTGCGCTCGGCCAACGAGCTGATCAACTCCGCGCTCGCCCCGTATCCGCCGGATCTGGTCATCACCACCAAGATCGGGCCCGGCCGCGACGCCGACGGCAACTGGCAGGGCATGGCGAGGCCGGAGCAGTTGCGCGGCCAGGTCGAGGAGAACCTGCGCCAGCTCGGCCGTGACCACCTCGACGTCGTCAACTTGCGCCGCATCCCGAGCGAGATCCCCTGGGCCGAGCACGTCGGCGCGATGGCCGACCTCAGGCGGGCCGGCCTCATCCGCCACGTCGGCGTCTCCGCGATCAAGCCCGAGCACCTAGCCGAGGCCCTGGCCATCACGCCCGTCGTGTGCGTGCAGAACTCCTACAGCGTCGACCATCGGGCGGCCGAGCCGCTGCTGCGCATGTGCGGCGAGCAGCGCATCGCGTTCGTGCCGTTCTTCGCGATCGCCGGGCAGCAGCGCGAGGACGGGGCGGGCGGTCCCGAGGACGCGAGGGTCGAGGAGATCGCCCGCGCCCGCGCCGCGACGCCCGCGCAGATCAGGATCGCCTGGACGCTCGCGCAGGGTGACCACGTCCTCGCGATCCCCGGCACCGGCAATCCGCATCACCTCGACGAGAACGTCGCCGCCGCCGGGATCCGGCTGAGCGACGCCGAGCTCGCCGCCTTCAGACCCCAATAACGGGAACGGGCGTCCGCGGGGCCGATGTGGCCTTGCGGACGCCCGTCTGGTCGGGGGCATCACTGGGTGGGCAGTGCTCACTCCGGGAGTCGCATCTGCAGCTCGCCGAGCCGGCGAGCCGCGTAGTTCATCTCCTCTACCACGGCGCGCACCCGGTGCCACACATGCCCGATCCGGTCGCGCCAGGTCCAGCCGATCACGCTCTCCAGCGGTACCGAAACCTGGTTGGCCGGGGCTCGGGTCGCGGTTGCAGTTTCCATCACTAGCCTCCTGGGCTTCTCACTCGCCCGGCGCCTGCCGCCGGTTAAAACTGATATCACAATGATAGCCAGGTGATAGAAGATTTGGCTAGCCCCTATTTGGAGCGGCTTCTGTTTGCCGGCGTGCCAGACCGGGAACGCCTAGCTGCTGAGCATGCGATCGGTTGACCAGTCCTTGATCGAACGCGGGCCTCGCGCCCGCCACCTGGCACCGAACGGGGGAATCACTCAATGCCTTATGTCAAGGTCGGCCAGGAGAACACCGGTTCTACTGACCTGTACTACGAAGATCACGGCGCAGGGCGCCCGGTAGTCCTCATCCACGGCTACCCGCTGAGCGGCCGCGCCTGGGAGAAGCAGCTCCCGGTCCTGCTAGAAGACGGCCACCGGGTCATTACCTACGATCGGCGCGGGTTCGGCAAGTCGAGCCAGCCGACTGTCGGCTATGACTACGACACGTTCGCCAATGACCTCCACACGCTCCTCGAGACCCTCGACCTCCGCGACGTGACGCTGGCCGGGCACTCGATGGGCACCGGCGAGGTCACCCGTTACCTCGGCAAATTCGGATCGAGCCGGGTGACGTCGGGCGTGCTGATCTCGCCCATCCCGCCCTTCCTGCTGCAGACCGCCGACAACCCGGAGGGCCTGCCCGCGAGCCTCTTCGACGGCTTCATGCAGCAGGCGCGGGACGACTCGGCCGCATGGATGAAGGGGTTCCTGGACAACTTCTTCAACATCGACAAGTTCCGCGGCACGCGGGTCAGCGATCAGTACTACCAGGCGTGCTGGAACATCGCGGTGTCCGCTTCGCCTGCCGGTACCGTCGCCTGCATCCCGACCTGGGAGACGGACTTCCGCGCCGACCTCCCGAAGATCGACGTGCCGATGCTCGTCATCCAGGGCGACGACGACAACGTTCTGCCCTACGCCAAGACCGGCCAGCGGCTGCCCGGCATGGTCAAGGACCTGCAGCTGGTCACCATCGACGGCGGTCCGCACGCCATCTGCTGGACCCATGCCGATCAGGTGAACTCGGCGCTGACGAAGTTCATCGCCCACTAGGCAATCAGCCCACTAAGCAGTCAGCGCCGCGATCCGCGTCGTATCGGCCGGGCCGGCGGTGAAAGTCACCAGCTTCTGCTCGGGGTCGTCGGCTACCTGCAGCACCGCGTGGTGAAAGTCGATGACCCCGAGCGCGGGGTGCCTGATCCGCTTCACGCCCGAGCCGATCGGCCCGATCTCATGCTCAGGCCACCACTGCCTGACCTCGGCGCTGGCCTCGTGCAGCCGGGTGATCAGCGACGCGAACTGCGGGTCATCGGGATGGCGGGCCGACGCCGAGCGGAATCTGGCCAGCTGCCCCCTGGCCTCGCTCTCCCACTCGACCAGCACTGAGCGCGCCGAGGGGTCGCAGAACGTCCACCACAGCACGTTCCGCTCGTCTGCAGGGCGCGCGGGCCAGTCCGCCCACAGCGCCCGTGCCGCCCGGTTGCAGGTGAGCACATCCCAGCATCGCCCGCTCACGTAGGCGGGCCACGGGTCGAGACGCTCAACGATCGCGGCCACTGTCGGCGAGAGCGTGTCGGGCGCGAGCCCGGCGACGGCCGCCGGGCTCCCGTGCACGAGCTTGTGCAGGTGCGCGCGCTCGGCCGCGGTCAGCCGCAGCGCCCTGGCCAGGGAGTCGAGCACCTGCTGCGACGGGCGCACATCGCGGCCCTGCTCAAGGAACGTGTAGTACGTCGCCGAAATGTCGGCCAGCTGCGCGACTTCCTCGCGGCGCAGACCCGGAGTCCGACGCCGGCCACCCGCCGGGAGGCCGACATCGGCCGGCCGCAGCCGGGACCGCCTGGTCCGCAGCAGGTCGGCCAGCTCGGCGGCGTTACCTGCTCCCGCGCTCATCCTGTCTCACTCATCCTGGCACTCCTCTTACCAGGATAATCGTAGTATGGCTGCCCGGCTGAGGGCCTCGTACGCTCGATGGAATGACTGAGCAAACGACGACCGAGTGGGTGCAGATCCCCGTCAGCTGCGCTGGCTCCGAAGCCGCCATGACGGGCTTTCTCGCGCGGCCGGCCGGGCCGGGCCCGTGGCCGGGCGTGCTGCTGGGCTTTGAGATGTTCGGCATCACGGGCTATCTGCGGGAGGTCGCCGCCCAGGTAGCGGCGGCCGGATACCTCGCCCTGGTCCCCGACTTCTACCACTGGCAGGCACCCGGCGGCGCGCACCCGGAGCTGGCCGCCGACGAGACCGGGCGGTCGCGCGGATACGAGCTGATCAACGGGCTGCAGCGCGACCAGGTCGAGGCGGACGTACGCGCGGCCATCGACTACCTGGCGACGCGCGAAGAGGCGGCCGGCACGCCGGCCATGATCGGCCTCAGCGCGGGCGGGCACATCGGCTACTACGCGGCGACGAGGATCCCGCTGACGGCGCTCGCCGTCTTCTACCCCGGCTGGCTCACGAACGACGACGTCGGCCTGAGCCGCGGCGAGCCGGTCCTCGCGGGCACGTCCGGCCTCGCGAAGCTGGGCACGCCGGTGCTGATACTGGCGGGCGGCGACGACTTCCTGTACTCCCCCGGCGACATCGACCAGATCGACGCCGAGCTGACCCGCGACGGCGTCGAGCACGAGGTCGTGGTCTATCCGGGCACGCCCCACGGCTTCGCCTGCTTCGAGCGGGACACCTACCGGCCGAAGGAGGCCGCGGACGCGTGGGACCGGACGTTCGGGCTGCTAGCCAAGAGCTTCGGCGCCCGGGGCCGCTGACGAACTACGACAGCCGGTCACGCCGCCGGGTGGCGCGCGGCTCGCGGGACGTGCACGCCGAGCAGGCGCAGCCCGGAGGCGCCCGGCGACGTGACGCGCAGTCCGCGCATCCGGACGCGCCGTTCGACCCACCCGCGGTCGAGCAGCGCCGCCGCGATGCCCGCGCCGAGCGCGCCGGCCAGGTGGGGACGGTGCTCGGTCCAGTCCATGCACGCGCGCGCGAAGGATCGCCGCTGCGATCGCACCGCGCCGAGGTCGACGCCGAGGGAGCGCAACCCGGGCTCGCCGGAGGCGGTGACGGCAAAGCCCGACTTGTCGGCGCACAGCCACTTGGCGGCCAGCAGCCCGTCCAGAATCGCGACACCGAGGCGGCCGCCCACATGGTCATAACAAATGCGCGCGAACCGTTGAGCGTCGTCTTCCTTGGCGCCGTTTAGAGATCGCGCAGCGTTTATCGGACAGATTTGCGCGAGCGAACCAAGCGCCTCTGCCGTCTCAATATTAGTAATGGAAAAATAACGATTGCGACCCTGCTTGGTAACAGTTACGAGCCCACCCGCGACCAGCTGAGCAAGGTGCTCACTGCCCGTTGACGGCCGCACTCCGGCTGCCCTGGCAAGCTCGCTAGCAGTCATAGCACGGCCTTCGAGCAGGTGACCGACCATGGTCGCTCGGGCCGGGCTGGCGAGGCATTTGGCGACAGTGGTGAAGTCAACGTCCACCTAAGTAAGGATAGTCAACTTCTACTTCGGAAACTACCGAAGCATTTTGCGTTTAGTGTTTCGGCGTGTTCCGTTGACCCGTCAATAGCGCGGGTTTCCGGCATGGATATGAGGAGGAGTAAATGAAACTTGCCTGGCCGACAGCAAGATCGGCCGCGACGCTGACCGCGCTGACCCTCGCCGGCGCGATGACTCTCGCCGCGTGCGGCAAGAGCGCAAGCCCCACCACCAACCTGGGCATAGCCGGTGCGTATGGCTCGGTGCCGGCTCAGGCGTCCGGCACCGAGCACTCCGGCGTGGTCAGCGTCGGCGCACCGCCGGGCACGGCCGCGAACTGGGCCCTGCCGCTGATCAACGGCGCGGACAACTCGGTGTTCACCGTGCTCGACTTCGAGTACGAGATGTACCGGCCGCTGTACTGGACGAGCGACGGCGTCGCGTCCGCGGTAGTGCCGTCGGAGAGCCTCGCGAACGCCGCAACCTGGAGCAACGGCGACAAGACCGTCACCGTGACGCTGAAGGGCAACTACAAGTGGTCGGACGGCACGCCCGTCACCTCGGCCGACGTCCTGTTCTGGTACAAGCTCATGCAAGCCGCGATCAAGATCAGCCCGGCAAACTGGGCGGATTACACCCCCGGCCTCGGCATCCCCGACCAGGTCTCCAGCATCTCCGCGCCGAACGCCACGACGTTCACCATGACCCTGAAGACCCCGGTGAACCCGAACTGGTTCGAGCAGGACGTGCTCAGCACGATCCAGCCGATGCCGTCGGTCCGGTGGACCGCCGAGATCTCGGCCGCGCTCGGCAAGACGCTGAGCATCGACAACCCGGCCGACGCGGCGAAGATGTACAACTACATGGCGGCGCAGTCGCAGAAGCTGGCGACCTACGCCACCAACCCGCTGTGGCAGACCGTCGACGGCCCGTACCACATGACCTCGTTCGACAGCACCAACAGCGCGTTCACGATGGCGCCGAACACGTCTTACAGCGGGCCGGAGTCCAAGGACCCGCCGACGCTCAAGATCGTTCCGTTCACCTCCGACGCCGCGGAGCTCAACGCGGTGAAGGCGCACTCGATCACGGTGGGCTACGTCCCGCTGACCGACCTGCCCGAGATCAACACGATCAAGGCGGGCGCGAACGGCTACAACGCCTTCGGCTTCAACACCTTCGGCTGGGAGTACGTCGCCTACAACTTCAAGGACACCACCGGCGACTTCAACAACATCATCGGCCAGCTCTACATCCGCCAGGCGCTCGCGCACCTGCAGGACGAAGCCGGGTACATCAAGGCGTTCTTCGGCGGCGCGGGCAGTCAGGCCTACGGGCCGGTGCCGAGCACGCCGGTCAGCTCGTACACGCCGGCCGACGCGAAGTCCAACCCGTACCCGTACTCGCTGACTGCCGCGACCACGCTGCTCAAGGACCACGGCTGGACCGTAACCTCGGGCGGCACCGACACCTGCGCCAAGCCAGGCTCGGCGGCGAGCGAATGCGGTGCGGGCATCCCCGCCGGCACCAAGCTCGCCTGGACGCTCAACTACACCACGAGCCCGGCCAGCGTCGGCTCGGAGGTCACGGCGCTGGCGTCCGAGGCGGCCAAGGCCGGCATCCAGATCACGCTGAAGTCGAGCAACTTCAACTTCCTCGTGCAGAACTACAACGACCCGGCCGCGCCGAAGAACGACAACGCCTGGGCCATGTCGGACTTCGGCGGGTTCACCGACGCCACCTACCCGACCACGTTCGGCGTGTTCAACAGCGCCGGATCGGCCAACCTGGGCGGCTACGACGACCCGCAGGCAGACACCCTCATCAAGGCGTCTGTGACCAGCCCGAGCGCGTCGGCGGTGACCGCCGAGGCGTCCTACCTCACCACGCAGCAGCCCGGCCTGTTCCAGCCGAACCCGGACGCAGGCGGCAACGGCAGCTGCATCATCGTGTGGGCCAAGGACCTGTCTGGTAGTCAGGCATCGTTCGAGAACCTCACGCAGTTCTACCTGACTCCAGAGTTCTGGTTCTTCACCAAGTAACAGACGGCAGCTGCGCGCTGCGGGCGTGCTGGCCGTAGCGCCGCAGCTGCAGGGTCCCTGGCTCCGCGACAAACCGGGCTCCTGGCTCCCGGGGCGTCCACCGGGAGCCAGGGACCACTTTTTTTCCGGAACTGGCCGTTTTCCGGCGAGAATACAGATATTCCAGATAGAGTTACTTGGTTGCGCGCAGGCAGGGCCGGGATGTTAGCGTTTCAGTTCGGGGTGTGCGAGCGTGCCTCCCCGAACTGGCTTCACTCCCCCGGAGGCCCTAGTGACCTGCCCGACCGCCAGCTGCGGCACGCGGCTGGTCTGCCGGCGTCACATCGACCTTCTCCGCGTCTCCAGCGCCATCTGTCGCGCCTTCTGCTGACTCAGTTCCGCAGCGCCACACAGCTCGCCGGGTTCCACCCGCGCGAACCGCCGTGTCCGCAGTACGCCAGCAGAAGGACCGTGAAATGCCAGAACAGCATCACAAGAGCCGCGGCGGCCAGGGCCAGTGGGCCCTTGGACATCACGAGCCGCTCAACCCGGCGGAGAGATTCAAGAAGGATGATCCGGGACTGAACGTCCGCCAGCGGATCATCGGCCGCTACGCCCACCTCGGGTTCGACTCGATCGACCCGAGCGATCTGCGCGGCCGGTTCCGCTGGTGGGGCCTGTACACCCAGCGCAAGCCGGGGATCGAGGGCGGCAAGACCGGAGCGCTGGAGGACGCCGAGATCGAGGACCCGTACTTCATGATGCGGGTCAGGATCCCCGGTGGCCAGCTGAGCGCCGACCAGGTCCGCGCGATCGCGGAGGTCTCCAAGGAGTACGGCCGCGACCTGGCGGACATCACCGACCGCCAGAACGTCCAGTTCCACTGGATCACGATCGAGGACGTCCCGGCGATCTGGGAGCGCCTCGCCGAGGTCGGCCTGTCCAGCGTGCAGGCCTGTGGCGATGTCCCCCGCAACATCCTCGGCTGCCCGGTCGCCGGCCTGGACGCGGATGAGGTGCTCGACGCCAGCGCCACGCTCCGCGCGACCGAGGAGCTCGCGACCAGCCGCCCCGACCTGACCAACCTGCCGCGCAAGTTCAAGACGTCGATCTCGGGCTGCGCCCTTCAGTGCACGGCGCACGAGATCAACGACGTGGCGTTCGTCGGGGTGGCCGGCCCGGACGGCCGGCCTGGCTACGACCTGTGGGTGGGCGGCGGCCTGTCCACGAACCCGATGCTCGGGCAGCGGCTCGGGGCCTTCGTGCCGCCCGAGCGGGTGCCGGAAGTCTGGGCCGGGGTCGCGGCCCTGTTCCGTGACTACGGCTACCGGCGCCTGCGCAGCCGGGCGCGGCTGAAGTTCCTGGTGGCCGACTGGGGGGCCGAGCGGTTCCGCGACGTGCTCGAGCGAGAGTACCTCGGCGGCGCCGGCGCGCTCGCCGATGGCCCCGCGCCGCCGGCGCCCCCTCCCGGCTCCCGCGACCACCTGGGCGTGCACCGGCAGCGCAATGGCCTGTACTACGTGGGCGTCGCCCCCCACACCGGCCGCACCTCAGGCACGCAGCTGTGGCAGGTGGCCGACCTCGCCGAGGCCTACGGCTCCGGCCGCGTCCGCACGACGATCGAGCAGAAGCTGCTTCTCCTCGATATACCGGAACGAGCGGTCGCCGAGCTGACGGCCGAGCTGTCCGCGATTGACCTTGAGGCCAGCCCGAGCGTGTTCCGGCGCGGGACCATGGCCTGCACCGGCATCGAGTTCTGCAAGCTCGCAATCGTCGAGACCAAGGGCCGGGCTCGCGACCTGTACACCGAGCTGGGCCGGCGGCTGCCGGACTTCGACACCCCGATCACCATCAACGTGAACGGCTGCCCCAACTCCTGCGCGCGGTTCCAGCTCGCCGACATCGGCCTCAAGGGCTCGATCGTGGACGGCCAGGAGGGCTTCCAGGTGCACCTGGGCGGATCGCTTGGCATGGACCCCGGCTTCGGACGCAAGCTGCGCGGGCTCAAGGTGACGGCCGACGGGCTGCCCGACTACGTCGAGCACCTGCTGCGCAACTATCAGGCGGATCGGGCCGCGGGCGAGGCATTCGCGACCTGGGTCAGGCGCGCCGATCCGAGCCTGCTGGAAGGGGTGGGGTCATGACCGGCGAACGGCAGGTCCCGTTCTTCTGCCCGTACTGCGGTGAGGAGGACCTGCGGCCGTCCGGCGCGGACGCCGGCGACTGGGAGTGCCGGGCGTGCTCGCGCGGATTCCAGCTGCGGTTCACCGCAGTGATCCGCCCCCAGCCGGCCGACCCGTTCACCCGGAAGTCAGCATGAGCGGCCTGCCTGACTACCCCCTCGCGCTGTCGATGGCGGGCAAGCGCGCGGTCGTCGTCGGCGGCGGTCGCGTCGCGCGGCGGCGCGTCCTGCGGCTTCTGGAGGCTGGCGCTCACGTCGTCGTGATCGCACCCGAGGTCGACCCGGAGCTCGCCGTGCTGCCGATCGCGGTCCTGCGCCGCGAGTACCAGGACGGCGATCTGGCCACGGCCTGGCTGGCGCACGCCGCCACCAGTGACCCCGCCGTCAACGCGCGGGTCGCCGCCGAGGCCGAGCGCTGCCGGATCTGGTGCGTGCGCGCGGACGACGCCGCGGCCTCGCCCGCCTGGACGCCTGCCGTCGCCCGGCACGGCGACATCGCGGTCGCGATCACGGCCGGCGGCGACCCGCGCCGCGCCCAGCGGCTGCGGGCCGCGGTGGAGGTCGCGCTGGCGGAGGGCACCCTCCCGGTGCGCCGGGCCCGCGCGGGCGGCACCGGTCACGTCGCGCTGATTGGCGGTGGCCCCGGGGACCCGGCGCTGATCACGGTCCTCGGCCGGCGGCTGCTCGCCGAGGCCGACGTCGTGGTGGCGGACAAGCTCGCGCCGCGCGAACTGCTGGCCGAGCTCGATCCGGACGTCGAGATCATCGACGCCGGGAAGGCTCCGCACGCGCACAACCTGACCCAGGATGAGATCAACGAGCTGATCGTCGCCCGAGCGCTCGCGGGGCAGCGGGTGGCCCGGCTCAAGGGCGGTGACCCGTTCGTGTTCGGCCGCGGCGGCGAAGAAGCGCTCGCGTGCGTGCGGGCAGGCGTGCCGTTCCAGGTCGTGCCGGGGGTCACGAGCGCGATAGCCGTTCCCGCCTATGCCGGCATCCCGGTCACGCACCGCGGGATCACGCAGGACTTCGCGGTGGTGTCCGCGCATCTCGACCCGTCCCACCCGGGCGCGACCGTCGACTGGGAGTCCATGGCCCGCGGCACGGGCACGCTCGTGCTGCTGATGGCCGTCGCCCACCTGGAGTCGGTCGCAGCCGAGCTGATCAAGCGCGGCCGGGACGGCACGACCCCGGTGGCGGTGATCTGCGAGGGAACGATGCCCGGCCAGCGCGTACTTACCTCGACGCTGGCTGAGGTAGCGGCCGAAGCCGACCGGGCGGGGATCAGGCCGCCCGCGGTCGTCGTCATCGGCGACGTGGTCCGGCTCCGGGACCTGCTGACGGCAGAGCGGAGGGCAGCATGAGCAACCCCGCCCTGGTCGCGGTCGCCCACGGCAGCCGGAACCCGGCGGCCGCCGACGTCGTGCGCAACCTGGCCGCCCAGATCCGCAGGCTCGCGCCGGTCCTCGACGTCCGGGTGGCCTTCCTCGACCACGCCGAGCCGTCGCTGCCGACCCAGCTCGACGCCGCGGGAAGGGGCCCGGTGATCGTTCCCCTGCTGCTGTCCTCGGGATACCACCTGAACAGCGACATCGCCGACGCGGCGAACTCGGCCGCCGCGCGCGTCGCGGCTCCGCTCGGCCCGGATCAGCTCCTGCTGACGGCGCTGACGGCCCGGCTGGCTGAGGCAGGGGTGCCCGAGCGCACGGCCGTGGTACTGGCCGCGGCCGGTTCGGCGGACCCGGCCGCGATCACCGACGTGGAAAAGCAGGCGGATCTGCTCGCGGCGCACCTGGACGCGCCCGTGCTCGCCGCCTACGCCTCCGCGGCCCGGCCGACTGTGCCTGAGGCCGTCGCGCGCCTGCGCGATGAGACCCGCGGGCCTGTGGCCGTGGCCTCGTACCTGCTCGCGCCCGGCCATTTCCAGGATCAGCTGGCAGGCTGCGGTGCCGACTGGGTCACCGCCCCGCTCGGCGGCCATCCGGCCGTGGCCGGGCTGGTCATAGACCGGTACCGCACGGCGGCCAAGAGCCGCTAGCCTCCCGGCGCATTAACTCGCTCGCAGTATAACGTCAGTTTCTAGCGCGCGAGCCAACGGTCCGGCAAGGCAAATCATCGTGGTATGTTCTGCGTCCGCAGCCAGTTATCCGCCCTCGACCTGCGCTCGCAGAGGCATCATCCGCGCAGGTGGCGAGGCACGCGGCGGTCGCGGTGGCGCCGGTATCCGTCGCTATGAGAATAGTCACGCACCCATTGCGCTATGAGAATAGTCACGCACTATTCGGCTATGAGAATCGTCACGCGCCGCTTCGTAAATTGCCCATCATTGCGCGTTTATAGTTCATGTGTTCTCCCTATTCGCGAATGACACGACTCTGCAAACGATTTCAAGGAGCCCACTGAATGAGACCCGCCTGGCTGACAGTGAGGTCGGCCGTGACTGTGACCGCGCTGACCCTCGCCGGGGCTACGGCCATCGCAGCCTGCGGCAAGAGCACGGCCGGCTCTACCTCCCTGGGCATCTCCGGTGCCTACGGCAGCGTCCCGGCGATGGCGACCGGCACCGAGCACTCGGGTGCGGTCACCGTCGGCGCTCCGCCTGGCACGGCCGCCAACTGGGTCCTGCCGCTGATCACCGGGGCAGACAACTCGGTGTTCACCGTGCTGGACTTTGACTACCAGCTCTACCGGCCGCTGTACTGGTCGACCAACGGCGTCAAGCCCGAGGTTGTGCCGTCGATGAGCCTGGCCAACGCCCCGGTCTGGAGCAACGGTGACAAGACCGCGACGATCACGCTCAAGAGCAACTACAAGTGGAGCGACGGCACCACGCTGACGAGCCAGGACATCCTGTTCTGGTGGGACATCATGAAGGCCGCGATCAAGATCAGCCCGGCGAACTGGGCGGACTACACCCCCGGCCTCGGCATCCCCGACCAGGTCTCCAGCATCACGGCCCCGAGCGCCTCGACGTTCGTGCTGAACTTCAAGGCCGCGGTCAACCCGAGCTGGGCTGAGCTGGACCAGATCGGCGCGATCCAGCCGATGCCGTCGGCGAAGTGGACCGCGGCGGCCGAGGCTGCCAACGGCGGCAAGACGCTGAACCCGGCCAACCCCGCTGACGCGAAGACGATCTACAACTTCCTGTCGGCGCAGTCCCAGAAGCTGTCGACCTACGCCACCAACCCGCTGTGGCAGACCGTCGACGGTCCGTACCAC
>Ga0209380_10000104_pt1 | contig 51149 bp, 39 predicted proteins | sample HubBroMetageWFT6_FD_188347 | JGI IMG/M metagenome (GOLD analysis project Ga0209380, IMG submission 188347) | Warmed and freeze-thawed soil microbial communities from the Hubbard Brook experimental Forest, New Hampshire - Hubbard Brook CCASE Soil... | ecosystem: Environmental > Terrestrial >...
ATATTTTATGGATGCAGCCGCTATCCCGATTGCGATTACACTTCGCCGCACGAGCCCCTCAATGAGCCGTGTCCGAAATGCGGCGCTCCATTCATCGTCGAGAAGCGCACTAAGGCCGGCAATTTCCGTTCTTGCGTGAAAGAAGGATGCGACTGGGAAATCGAAGCACCCTCTGAATCGTCAGGTCCTCCGGTCGGCGCAGCAACTCCCGCGGCTCCCTTCGTGCATCCACAAGAGCCCCGCACAGAAAATAATCTCGCTCCCGTCAAATCCTAGCGAAACTCCAGCTTCATTTTGCGGCGGGAATTCCGAGCGCTCCACTGGCGCGTGCTTATGCTAGTCATTTAAAAATAAAATAACCGTAACGTGGTAGTAAGAGTGAAACTGATATATGACGCTGGTACCGACGTCAGTGCAGAAATTGCTTGGATCGTTCTTCTCTGCCGCCGCATCGAATCCGTATAAGAATTGCCAGGCCTCGTACCGCAATCCTAACCGCTTTTAAGGAGTGTTTTTACCGATGAGCGAGAAAACCATGAAGCACTATTTATTTGTTAGCGATTTTGACCAAACGCTGACGTTCAACGATTCTGGCTACGTCCTAAGCGAGATCGTCGGCATTCCTACCGAGGAATTCGAGCGCAAAGCCGCCGGCATGGCTAAGTTGAATCTCGTTCAACAAGGTGCGGAACTCGCTTACTTGTTGCTGCACGATCCTGAATTCAAGTCGCGAGTTCGCAAGGAGCACCTTTACGAAGTGGGGAAGCGTATTCGGCTAAAGGACAATATTGCGCTACTGGACCAAATTCTGGATCATGGAATCGATGGTTTTCATTTCGATTTCTCGATTGTCTCTGCCGCGCCGGTGGAAGTGATCACGTCCGCGCTGGAAGGAATTATTCCCGCAGATCGTATTTACGGCACGGAATTTCAGTACAAAGCGTCCGGAGAGATCGATTCAATTCTGCGCGCTCGCGCGGGTTACGGAAAGGTCGCCATACTCGATCAGCTCCAGGCGGATTTCAAGATCGGACCGGACCATATTATTTACGCTGGCGACGGAAACTCCGACATCCATGTAATGCTGCATGTGAATGCGCGGGACGGCTTCACCATCGCGGTTTCGGAAACCAAACATGTAGCCCATATCGCTCGGCGTACGGTGCTTGGCAACAACGCCATTGTTGTTCTCGTGCCGATTCTGGAAAAAATTGCCGGCTGGCAGCGTCCTCAAATTCGCACCTTCCTAGAGTCCTACGGATTTCTGATTCAAGAGTGGGACCGTGTGCGCACCGACTGGCTTACCCTGCGTCCTTCTATTCCAGGGTCCGCGCACGCCGCGATTGCCTATTAACAAGAGGCGTTGTCGGCATCACTTGATCGCTCGCCAGTGAATAAGCGCAACTTTGTCGGCGCAGGTTGACTGCCGTGCGATCACGCCTTGCGGTTTAGGTATGTATTTGCCGATTCGTACAAAACCTTAGCGAACATAAAAGACCACGTTAGTTCTGCGGGCTTATAATCTTGATACCGGCCGAACGGCCCACATGAAACAGCACATCGAACATTTCATGAAGTATTTGCTATACGAGCGGAATGCATCGCCCGCAACGATTCGGAGTTATCGCAACGATCTGAATCTTCTCCACGAATTTCTCACTCCGCCGGGTGAAAAGACCATGCCGCTCGGTGAAGTGGACCATCGCATCATCCGCGAATTCGTGAGCTGGCTCTACGACCGCAAACAGGAGAAAGCCTCGGTGGCCAGAAAGCTCGCCGCGCTGCGAACTTTCTTTAAGTTTTGCGTGCGCGAGAAAATTACCAAGCAAAATCCTGCGCGCCTGATCAGCACTCCGAAAATTCCCAAACGCGTGCCGCGCGTTCTGACCGCGGAAGAATTGAACCGCTTTCTTGACGGGTTGCCGGGCGGGTCAGCTGGCCGGAAACAAGCACGCCGAAAGAGCCAAACAGCCGATGACGCGATTCTCATTCCATGCCGCGACCGCGCCATTCTGGAATTGCTGTATGCCTCGGGCCTTCGCGTCAGCGAACTCGTCGGTCTTGCTATCGGAAACGTGGACCGCGCGGGCCAAATGCTTCGCGTGCTGGGCAAAGGGCGCAAAGAACGTGTGGTGCCTTACGGCGCGAAAGCACATCAAGCGCTGGAAGCGTATTTGCCTTTGCGCGCCAAGCTCCTCGCGCATCCGCGCACCACTCCCTGCCCCGAGGCCGTGTTCTTGAATCATCACGGAGGGCGGTTGACCGGCAAGTCCATCCGCCAGCTGGTGAAGAGTTACGCGCGGCTCGCCAACGTGAACTGGGATTTGCATCCGCACTCGTTGCGCCACGCCTTCGCTACGCATCTGCTTGCCGACGGAGCGGACCTGCGCGCCATCCAAGAGCTGCTGGGCCATGCTTCTCTAACCTCAACGCAGCGATACACGCAGGCAAGTATCGAGCAGCTCATGGCCGTGTACGACAAAGCTCATCCACACGCTTAATTTCTCCTCATATTTTTTCGACGAGATTTATGCTGCTAAATATTTAGGGTTAGAGAAGTTTCGGGGATGAAACCGTCTATGCTGTTGGAAGAGGGGCGAGCGGGCGGAATGGGCATTTTTGTGCGGTCGACTGGATTGTAGAGTGTGTCGCGTTCGATCGGGACGCGGCCTGCGGCGCGGATTAGGCGCTCGAGTTCTGCGCGGGTCATGTGTTCCGGGGTCGTTGCGCCGGCGTCGTGATAGATTTTTTCTTCCACCACCGTGCCGTCAAGATCGTTTGCGCCGAAACGTAGCGCGACTTGCGCGATGCGCGGGGTGAGCATGATCCAGTAGGCTTTGATGTGATCGAAATTATCGAGAAGCAAGCGCGAGCAGGCAATAGCCTTCAGATCGTCGAAGCCGGTGGGGTTCGGTATGTGCGATAGGCCGGTATTCGCCGGGTGAAATGCGAGCGGGATGAAGGCGACGAAGCCGTGCGTCTTGTCCTGCGTGTCGCGAAGTTGGATCAAGTGGTCCACGCGTTCTTCGTTCGTTTCAATGTGGCCATAAAGCATGGTGGCATTCGAGCGCAGGCCGATTTCGTGAGCCGTGCGCGCGATTTGCAGCCACATTTGTCCGCTGACTTTGTGGTCGCAGATAATTTTTCGCACGCGCGGATGAAAAATCTCAGCGCCGCCGCCGGGAAGCGAATCCACGCCCGCGTCTTTCATGGCCAGCAAAGTGTCGCGAATGGATTTCTTTGAGATGCGGGCGTAGTAGCCTACTTCCACCATGGTGAAAGCTTTCAGGTGGACCTGCGGGAAGCGCTGTTTCAAGCCGCGAATCAATTCCAAATAGTATTCAAAGGGCAAATCCGGATGCAGGCCGCCGACGATGTGGAATTCGGTGGCGCCTTCCGCGACGCCTTGGGCGGCGCGTTGCCAGATTTCGTCGAGCGCGAAGGTGTAGGCGCCGGTAGCGTCGGGCGATCGTCCGAAAGCGCAAAGTTTGCAATGTGCTACGCAAACATTGGTGGGATTAATATGGCGGTTGACGTTGAAGTAGGTGACGTTGCCGTGGCGTTTCTCGCGGACGTAATTCGCAAGCCAGCCGACGCCGAGCAAATCGTGCGATTGATAGAGCGCGAGGCCGTCGTCAGCAGAGAGACGTTCGCCGGCGAGAACTTTTTTTGCGATCGGTTCGAGTCGCGCGTCTTGAAACGCGGGCATCGTTTGTGCGTTGAGTTGTAATCGTGTCGCCATTTTCGTCGATGGACTACTGACAAGCTCGTTCAGCTCGCCTGCCGCCGAAGGCGTGGATAGTCCGGGTGCCAGCCAGCGCCTCACCACCGTGCCAAAGTCCTTTGGGAATTAGGTACTCCTCGCCGGGTTTCACTGGAACGCGCCTGCCGTCGATGATCAATGTGTAGCAGCCTTGAACGACCGTGACGTATTCATCATAATCATGCACATTTGGCGCCGATACGGCTGCTTCGCGACAAGTCCAAAAAGCCATCTGGCTGCCGTCCGCTCGGTCAAAAAACGTAACCCTCCACGCCGGGAGTTGACTGGCTGCTGGTCGCGATTTTATTTTCAGGACGCTTCATAAATTCCGGGAAGTCGTCCACGGCGTTTCTCCTTCATTCAATGTCAGCGGCGCGCCACAAATGTAGCGGCGCCCCAGAACAATAAGAACAACAAACTAATATAGCCATTCACGGTGAAAAACGCAGCATTCATTTTGCTCAGGTCATTTGGCTTTACCAGCGAATGCTCGTAGGTTAGCAGGCTTGCCACCACGGCAATTCCGGCCCAGGCGGGCGAGCCGAGTTGAAAGCTGAAGGCCAGCCAGGCGAGCAAGCCGACCATCACGATGTGCATGGCGCGAGCAATTAGCAACGCTCTCGCGATGCCAAATTTTTTTGGAATGGAATAGAGGCCGGCGGTCTTGTCGAACTCCACGTCCTGGCAAGCATAGAGGACGTCGAAACCCCCTACCCAGAGAGTGACGGCGGCGCAGAGAATCAGCATGCGCCAGTCAAGCGAGCCGCGGATTGAGATCCATGCAGCCGCGGGCGAAATGCCGAGACAGAAGCCCAGAACGAAGTGCGACCAGGAAGTGAAGCGTTTGGTGTACGAGTAGAAAAATAAAAGTACGAGCGCGAGGGGAGAAAGTTTTAATGCAAGCGGATTGAGTTGCCAGGCGGCGATGACGAGAACGGCTGAAGCAATCAAAGTGAAAACCCAGGCGAAGCCGACGGTGAGGTCACCCTTCGGCAGGGCGCGATTAGCGGTGCGAGGATTGCGGGCGTCATATTTTAGGTCGGCGATACGATTCATGGTCATGGCGGCGGAACGCGCGCCAACCATGGCAACGATAATCCAGAGAATTTGGCGCCAAGTGGGAAGGCCGCCAGTGGCCCTAGCAGCGAGCAGTGCACCCACCAGAGCGAAGGGCAGGGCGAAGACGGAATGCTCGAATTTGATCATTTCCAAGACGGTGCGGACGCGGCCTTTCGTCATGGCAAAATCGGCCAAATTGCGAAATCGCTAATGTGTATTGTGGCCCCGGTTAGAAATTTTTCCGTCATTTGTTTTCTAGGAGTTAGGTCAAATTCTGTTTGTGAGGCTGTGCCGGTTAGAAGTGCTCTAGACCGACTGGCCTTCGCTAAATTTGCCAAAATAATCACGATTGACGCTAGCACTTCGCTTGGCGAGATTCAAGGACCGGGAGCCCGTGGACATCTGATCGCGAGGCACCGGCGTTCGCAAGTGGCGACGCGAGCGAATCGCGCGGAGGCGGCGTTGGGAGGTCCGGCGCAGACCTCGGCGTTCGATCGAATGAGAGAGAAAGTGCATCACGCGGAAGCGGTGGCGCAGGCGGAAAAAGAACTGGCGGGAGAATGCGGAGGAACAGTTTGCGCAAATAGAGAAGAACGAGGAGATCGAACGGCTGTGGGCGGATATTAAAGGGCGAAGAACGCTGAACCCGTGAGCTATGGCGGTTCTCGAGGAGAGATGCAAGGGCAGGGTGTCTACATTTCACGGTCCAAGTCTTGCGACGCTCCTCTCGTCGCCTGATTGGAAAGCGAGAATAATTTAGGCCGGTACGGTGATGCGGTCGCGGCCTTGGGTTTTTGAGTCGTAGAGACATTTGTCCGCTACGCGGAATAATTCCTCGGCCGTGGAACCATGCTCGGGGAAGGCGGCGAGACCTACTGAAAACGTAATTGGTTCTAGGATCGTGTTTCGGTGGTTTATAGATAATTTTTTGACTTCAACGCGCAGGTCGTTGGCACGTCTTTCCGCGTCTTTCAGTGAGGAGTCGGGTAACACCAGGGCAAACTCCTCGCCGCCATAGCGGCAAATAATATCTCCCCCACGGAAATGGTTTACTAATGTATTTGCGAAAACTTGCAAGACCAGGTCTCCGGCGTCGTGGCCGAAGGAATCGTTGAATCGTTTAAAGTGGTCGATATCGACAAACATCACGGTAAAGGGGCGATTTGTGCGTCGCGCGCGCAGCAATTCGCGGTCGAGCGACTCTTGCATGAAACGCCGATTATACAGGCCGGTTAACGGATCTCGAATGGACTGGTCTTTAAGAGCTTCGCGAAGCTTCAAGCTGGCGATGGACAGAGCGATCTGGCCGGCCGCGGAACTGGCGATCCGCTGGAGAACTACCTGAGTGTTTTCATTTGAAGATTCCGATTCCGTATTGCCGATTTGTAATTGTAAAACGCCGATGGTTTCGCCTTGGGCCACCATGGGAACACACAGGCCATCGTTGGCGCCGAGATAATTTTTCAGGTGATTGCATACGAGTTCGGCCGAAGAACCTGTACTCCAATGCGGTTTCCCGCGGCGCAGAGCCCAGCAACTATCGGGCGAAAATGGCGCTAAGGGCGTCAGGTTGGCCCCCCAGGCGCCCGCAGATTCGAGAATGTTGCGCGAAGATTTGAATACGGACAACGACCCGGAACTTTCAGCAGAAAACAATTTTTTCCCGAATTGAGTGATGACGGAGTAGGCCTCTTCAAGACTGGCGCAACATTGAAGCATGTCACTCAGTTCTATGAGCAACGTCATTTCGTTGGTGCGCGATTGCAATTCGGTAAGGGAGCGTTTGAGGGTATTCCTTTGTTCCTCTCTTTCCTGTGCGGCTTTGATAGCGTCGGTTATATCGTTGTAGAGCGCGTAGGCTCCGCGCACATGGCCGTCGATTACGAGAGGAACGGCGTGCACTTCCACATCCACGAGCGTTCCGTCCTTTCGGGCACGACGAGTACTTCCCTGGACTGATTGCCCCGCATAAACGCGAGGCGAGAATTCAAGGAGATCGTCCGGCAGATGGCTGGGAATCAGCGACTCGAGTTTTTTGCCGATTACCTTCGTTCGCTCGTAACCAAATAGCTTTTCGAATGCACGATTGCAGAGGGCAACGTTGCCGGCCTGATTCAACACGACAATCCCGAACGGACTATTTTCTATCAACGAATTTAGATATACGGTTCTCTGCTGCAGTTCTCTTCCGATATGCTGTCTTTCGCTAACCGCCGAGCCAACGATCAATCCGGTGGCGGAAACCACGAGCATCAGCAATCCGACTTTTGCCAGGACATTCGGCACGGCCGGATAAAAATGCAATGCTGCCACGATGCCGAAATCGAGCATCAAAATAGCAATCACAGCACGCTCAATCCCATTCCGCATCGCAACCCAAATGATTGGAATGAAACACAGGTAGAACAGCTGAAAAGGCGCGAAGGTCCGGCCGAACATGATCCAAAGAACGTCAAGTATTCCGGCCGCCTGTGCAAAGGCCTCGGGTAGATCGGAAAACTTCCACCGCACTCTATTGGCGTTTATGGCAGAAGTAGATTGTGGCGCGAGTTTTTTTCGAACCCAAGGCAAAACGTGTATGAGAAGGAAGGGCGCCAAAGCCAACAACCCGACCATGTCCCCTATAAACCAACCGAACGCTGCGCGCCAGTAATCGGACCAGGTGATCGTGCGATCCAAGACTAAGGCGGTGACGCCGCAGGCGGTAGATCCTATTGCCGCGAGTAGTGTAATCGCCGTGTAACGGACGACATCAATGCGGCGACTCAAATCCGGATTGATTTGCAGTGGCCCTCTTAAAAGGATCGCAGCGACGGTATAAAAACCAGTCTCACCGATGGGCGCCACAAGTCCGCCCCATGAAATCAGGGGCTGATGGTAAATTGCGGTGTTTGCCAGAGAATTTGCGAAGCATATCAGCAGTGCGTACCACGGGCTCACTCCGAGCATTAGAGCGAATACCAGGCCTGTTGCCGGGTACCAGATCGTGAATCCTAACTTTGATATGAGGAGAATTTCAGGACGGTTCAACAGAACGTAAAAAAGTACGAACGATGCGGACAATAGAGCGTGACGAAACCACGATCCCTTCCTGTCTGACCAGAGCTGCGCCGATGTTCCCCTTAAAGTGGTCGGATCGAGCACCTTAAGATCCATTTAACAAGCTCGACAACGAATTAGAATCCATGAGCCACACGGAAACCCTCTGATAGACCCTCGGTTACCGTAGTACCAAAGCTTTAGCCAACACTGTTCAATTGAGCACATGTTCGACAGTCGAGAGGTAACGGGCTAAATAAGTCCGCCGCGCCAGCGCCCGAAATATCTGCGTGAAAGTGCGAGAATTTACGCGGTGAAACTAGGGGCGATGGGCGTGTCTAAAGAGCGCCTTGTAACTGGCGAATTTACTTGATGTTGCGACGTATCGGCGAGGTTGCTGGTGGCAATTGGATTGCAGTCTGTGTGGAATTGCCGGATAGCCGAGTTATCCGGGGGCATGTAACTGGACATTTTGGTTTGGGAGGAGAGCCGTGAAGGTGACTTACGATATCTTCAGGAGACTTCCTGGCGGGCCGATGTGGGTGGAGACGGTGCCAGATCTGGAAGATGCCAAGAAGCGACTCGCGAACCTGATCGAAAGCCGTCCCGGTGATTATTTTGTGTTCGATGCGTCCAGCGCAAAGATTGTCCTCGTTGTTGAACCTGCTTAAATCGACTGCTTATCCACAATTTTTCTCTCGGGTTCAAAGACCCGATTCAATTGGCTCATTGGTTGCGGTGTCCGGATAATATTTGGATTCGGGCAGCGGGGTCCGTGTGTTAATTTCTCCCCGACAATGAAATGGGAGGATTCTTGAGATGACTAGGAAATTCGCCTGGCTGCTTGTAACGCTACTTATCGCGGGGGCGCTTACGTTTGCGATTGCGGCGCGCTCTGGCGGAGCGCAACAAAATGCGCAGACACACTTTGATGGCAAGAGTTGGTGGAAGTACATTGAGGTGCTAGCGGACGACAACATGGAAGGGCGCGACACGGGGAGTGACGGGCTGCGCAGGGCGGAGGCGTACATCGTCGAGCAATTGAAGATGAATGGGCTGGAGCCGGCGGGGAGCGACGGATTTTACCAGTCGGTGAAATTTGAATCGCGGGAGATTATCGAGAAGGATTCGAGCGCGGCGCTGGTTCGGGACGGCCAGAGCGAGCCGCTGAGGCTGGGCGAGGATGTGTTCTTTGGGACGAGAGTGGACCTGGCGCCGGAGGTCGAAGCGCCGCTCGTGTTCATCGGATATGGACTGAAGATTCCGGAACAGAATTACGACGACCTCGCGGGGCTGGATTTGAAGGGCAAGGTGGTGGTGACTTTTGCGGGGTCGACGGCGGACACGCCGGCAGCGCTGTCAGCGCATTATCAGTCGGCGGGGGAGCGGTGGAAATCGTTGCGCGCGGCGGGAGTGATTGGCGTGATCGCGATTCCGAACCCGGCGTCGATGGATGTTCCGTGGTCGCGCATGACGGCGAACCGCACGCATCCGAGCATGGCGCTGACGGATCCGCAACTCAACGAGACGGAAGGATTGAAACTTTCGCTGACTGTGAATCCGGCGAACGCTGAGAAATTGTTCGCGGGCTCGGGGCACACATTTGCGGAAATTGCGGCGTTGGGGAAAGACCGCAAACCGCTGCCGCACTTTCCGCTGGTGGTTTCGATCCAGGCGAAAGCAAAGATTGAAAAGACGGCGGTGGAATCAGCGAACGTGATTGCGAAATTGCCGGGCAGCGATGTGACGCTGAAGAATGAGTATGTGGTGCTGTCGGCGCATGTGGATCACTTGGGGATTGGAGCGCCGATCAATGGCGACAAAATCTACAACGGCGCGATGGACAACGCGTCTGGAGATGCGGTTCTGTTGGACGTGGCCGCTTCGCTGAAGAAATCGGGAGAAAAGCTGAAGCGCTCGCTGCTGTTTGTTTTTGTCACGGGAGAAGAGAAAGGTTTGCTGGGTTCGAGATATTTTACCATGCATCCGACCGTGCCGGCGAATTCGATGGTGGCAGACATCAATATCGACATGTTCCTGCCGCTTTTTCCGCTGAAAGTGCTGACGGTGTACGGCCTGCAAGAATCGGACTTGGGCGACATCGTGACGAAGGTGGCGAACGATCGCGGGATCCGCATACAAAGCGATCCGGAGCCGTTGCGAAACGTTTTCATTCGCAGCGATCAGTACAGCTTTATTCGCGCTGGAATTCCATCGCTATCGATGAAGGTGGGATTCGATAAAGGGACACCGGAAGAGCAGATAGTCAAGGACTGGCGGACGAATCGTTACCATGCGCCGTCCGATGACCTGAACCAGCCGGTGGATTTGTCGGCTGCCGCCGGTTATGAGGAAATTATGCGCGGATTGTTGATTGCGGTGGCGAACGATCCGCACCGGCCGCAGTGGAAGCAGGACAGTTTCTTTCGGCGATACGCGCAGTCGGCGGGAAATTGAGGACGCACGCCAAAACTTCTACGCTTTAGAAAGCCACGGATAGGCTCCGCACATTTTTCTCTCGCGCTTAACAGGGGGTTCCCTTCCGTTTGTGGGAAAAAGAGTGGGCAGGATGCCGGGCTGAAGCGCGGCGCTACGAGAGCTTGCCGCCGCGCCAGTAGTATTGTTTTTCTTGCGGCAGGCCGAGCTGGGCTAGGACGCGGTAGGCGAATTGGGTGACGATGTCGTCGATGGATTTTGGGGCGAAGTAGAAGGCCGGCATGGCGGGCATGATGGTGGCGCCGGCGTCGTGGACGCGGAGCATGTTTTCGAGGTGGATGCGGTTGAGGGGTGTTTCGCGAAGACAGAGCACGAGGGGGCGACGCTCTTTCAGGCAAACGTCGGCAGCGCGGGAAAGCAAATCGTTGGCGATGCCGGTGGCGATGGTGGCGAGAGCGCCGGCGGAGCAAGGGATCACGACCATGCCGTTAACGGGAGCGCTGCCGGAGGCGATGGTGGCGCCGATGTCTTTGTTGGGCAAGTACTCGATTTTTTTTGCAGGCGTGCCGATGAGGAGTGGAGCAAGTTTTTTTCCGTCGGCGGCGATGATGTCGAGCTCGGTGGCGAGCAGGCGGAGACCGGCGTCGGTGGCGACGAGGAATACACGCTCGACGCGCGGGTCGGCGTCGAGCAAGTGCAGGACAGTTTGCGCGTAGATAGCGCCGCTGGCTCCGGTGACGCCGACCGTGATTTGCGTTCCTCTAGTTTTCGCCATGGGTATAGCCGAATCATCGAGTCTAGGTGGGCGGTTTCCGCAAAGTCAAGACGAAGGCGACGCATTGCCTTGGGCTATTTGGTGATCCATCTGACGACTGCCCTCTATTCGTAATCGACTCGTGGAATATTCTGCCAGATTCCGAACAGGCGTCTGTTCGATCTGTATATTCTTTTCTAAGAATATTCCTTGACAAGAATATTCCTATTAGGGCATATTATGGCTCGTCATGTTAGAGACACTTCAAGCGCTTGCTGAGCCAAGCCGGTTTCAGATTGTGGAGCTGTTGCGCGGGGGGCCGAGGCCTGTCGGTGACATGGTCGAGAAGCTGGGACTGCGGCAGCCGCAAGTGTCCAAGCATCTGCGGGTGTTGAGCGAGGCGGGGCTGGTGGATGTTCGTGTGGACGCGCAGCGGCGGATCTATGGGTTGCGAGCGGCGCCGCTTCGCGAGCTGGAGCAATGGATTGAGCGTTACCGCCGAATTTGGGAAGGCAACTTTCAGCGGCTAGACGCGGTGCTGGAGGAACTAAAAACTAAGGAGAAAAAAGGTGGAAGCAAAAAGCGAAAGAGCGCCGATTAAGAAGAACAGCGGAACGTTGAAAGTGACTACGCCGTCGGACCGCGAGGTGGCCATGACTCGCGTGTTTGATGCGTCGCGGCGACTGGTGTTCAAAGCCTGGACCACGCCGGAGCTGATGAAGCGCTGGCTCTACGGGCCGGACGAGTGGCGGCTGGCGGTCTGCGAGTTCGATATGAGAGTGGGTGGCAAAGTTCGTTTTGAATGGCGCAACCCCGAAGGGAAAAGCATGGGGCTGAGTGGGGTTTGTCGCGAGGCGGTGGCGCCCGAGCGGCTGGTGTTCACGGAAGTGTGGGACGAGGATTGGACTGGCGGCGAGACGCTGGTGACGATGGTGTTCGCCGAGGACGCAGGTAAGACCACGGTGACGCAGACGGTGCTGTATTCGTCGCAGGCAGCTCGCGATGGCGCGCTGAAAACTGGCATGGAGCACGGCGCGGCTATGAGTTATGACAGGCTGGCGGAGCTGTTGACCTCGATGGCTTAACGCAGGGTGTGGAACTTCATTTTTCGCTGCGGGAGACGTAAGGAAAGCGCAGGGATAAGATAGAGGAGTGCAGAAGAAGATCTTTTGGGCCACGTTCACCGTGTTAGGGCTGGTCGCGGACATGGCGCTGCCATTGTGGTGGGCGCTGGCGGCTACGATTCCGATTGGGATTGCGAGTTGGTGGTTCGCGTACCGGACGGATTGGTTTATTTAGGTAATCGTAGAGCAGCGGGGTCGAATTTATTCGACGTGTGCATGATCTTTTGCTTAGGCTGCCGCGGGCTGCGCCCCTACGAACGCAAACCCGCGGCGCCCAGAGCGCTACCGGGTAATGAGATGATGTTGGCGTGCGATGCTACCTAGAAAGGCAAGCGCAAAGAAGGACGCTGGGCTGAAGCCTTGGCGCTGCGAAGGCAACATCACAGACAACTCCGAAAGCCAACAGCATGTCCGATATGCGATTGGAAACCTGGTGAAAATAGGCAGCACGGGCGCGCGATGTGTGTTATACTGCGTTTGCGCTTAATACCGCGGTTGTGTTGTGCGGTTCCTCTGGTTGAGTAGTTGATCTGAGAACACCCGCCATCAGTCTTCTCCGTAAGTCTTCAGCGTAATTTAAAACAAAAGAACTGGATTTGAGCTGATCGTCGTGGCCCGCCTAAATGGTGTGTGTGCGCGGCGACAGCCTGCCAGACAAAAAAGGTAAATGATGCAAAGTTCCACAGAAGTGATTTCAGAAGTATTTTCAAACATGGCGATCTCCGCCTATACCAAGGAGCGGCTGGCAGCAGCCGGGTTTTCGATACCGACTCCGGTGCAGGCCGCGGCCATTCCAAAGGCATTAGAAGGCAAGGACGTGCTGGCCACCGCGCAAACGGGGACGGGCAAGACTCTTGCGTTCCTGATTCCGATGATCGAACAGCTATTGCAGCAGGTCACGCCGGGGATCGCAGCACTCGTGTTGGTTCCCACGCGCGAGCTTGCGATGCAGGTGGTGGCGCAGTATGACGCGTTGCGAGGCAAGCAGCTTTCACCAGCGGCGCTGGTCGTTGGTGGATTGTCCGAAGGGACACAACTGAACGCGCTGCGCCGAGGGGCGCGCGTGGTAGTAGCGACTCCAGGGCGGCTCGAAGATTTTCTCGGGCGCAAGCTGGTAAATTTCCGTTCGCTGCGCGTACTGGTGCTGGATGAAGCGGACCGCATGTTGGACATGGGTTTTCTTCCGGCGATTCGCAGGATTGCCGCGGTGCTGCCAAAAGAACGGCAGACGATGTGTTTTTCAGCAACGCTGGAAGCGTCGGTGGCGCATTTGGTCCACGATTACATGCGCAATCCGGTGCGACTCGCATTTGGGTCGATCCTGAAGCCGTCAGAAAATGTGCAGTTGCAGGCGTTCGAAGTTTCGAGCGATCGAAAATTCGGAGTGCTGCACCGCTTGCTGGCCAAAGAAAAAGGGCGATGCCTGGTTTTCGTGCGCACCAAGCACGGGACCGAGCGGTTGACGAAAAGTTTGAACCGCGAAGGAATCGCTGCGGCGATGATTCACGGCGGGCGTTCGCAATCGCAACGCACGTCGGCCTTGACTGGATTTCAGCAAGGACGCATTCGCGTGCTGATCGCGACGGATTTGGCCTCGCGCGGCATTCACGTGCAGGACATCGCGCACGTGATTAATTACGACCTCCCCGACATCGCGGAGAATTTCATTCATCGCGTAGGCCGTACAGGGCGCGCAGGCGAACGCGGAATTGCTTCCACGATTTTCGGGCGCGAACAGCGTCTGGAGTTGCAACAGCTCGAGCGCACGCTGGGCATTCGCATGGAGCGAATACAACTGAGCGATGAGCCGATGCCGGCACAACTCAACCGCAAACCAGTCGCAATTGGACGCATGGAAGCAGCGATGCGCGCAAGGAACGGGCGAATGCCTCGGCTGGCAGGCGAGATTTTGCAAGTGCAATACGAAAACTAAACAACCGTAACATGAGCGCCGCCGGTTTAGCTTCGGCTGACGGGCGGCGCTTTTTCTTTTTATGAAGACAGCTTTCCCTGATATCCCGTGTGAGCTATCGTCTCTGGTGGAAATGCGTCTAAATTTAAGTTCCTAGAGGTGTGGTTTGCCAGCGATACCAGAAATGTGGACAATAAAGCCCCGAATTGGGGAGGAGAGAAAATGTTTTTGAAGCGGAAAGCGATTGCGACCTTCGTCGCAGCGATAGCCCTGGTGGTGGGCGTGAGTGCGGCGTTGGATGCATCGCCGGCAGATAACGATGTGAGAGTCCCGAAGCTTGAATTTCAAGACCTGAAGCTGGAGAACGGGCTGCGCGTGATTCTGGTGCCGGACCACAGCGCTCCGGTGTATGCCATCGACGTTTGCTACAACGTGGGAAGCCGCAACGAGCGGCCGGGGCGTACCGGATTTGCGCATCTGTTCGAGCACATGATGTTTCAAGGCTCGGAAAATATTGGCAAGGGCGAGCATTTCAGCCTGGTGTTGAATAACGGTGGCGGGATGAACGGCACTACCAACGAAGACCGCACCACTTATTTTGAGGAGCTGCCCAAGAATCAGCTCGACCTGGGATTATTTCTGGAATCCGATCGCATGCGTGCGTTGAACATCACGCAAGCGAACCTGGACAACCAGCGCAACGCGGTGCAGGAAGAGCGAAGGCAAGGGATCGACAACCAGCCGTACGGGCGCGCGTCATTAGATTTGGACAACCTTTCCTACGACAACTTCGCGTACAAGCATTCGACGATTGGGTCGATGACGGATTTGAATGCGGCCACGATTCAGGATGTGAAGGACTTTTTCCGGATTTACTACGCGCCGAATAACGCGGTACTCACGCTGGTGGGCGATTTCAATCCGGATGAGGCGTTGGAGAAAGTGAAGAAATATTTTGGCTCGATTCCGTCGCAACCCGCGCCTCCGAAAGTGCTGTTGGATGAAGAGCCACACTATGGCGAGCGCAGAGAGACTATTTACGATCCGCTCGCGCGTTTGCCGGAAATCGATATGGCCTATCACATTCCTCCGGGGAACACGCCGGAAAACTACGCGATTCAGCAGTTGGCCATCGTTCTGGGGCAGGGCGAAAGCTCGCGGCTCTATCAGCGTCTGGTAAAGGAAAAACAACTGGCTTCGGATGTTTCGGTGCAGGCTGACGCGCGCATCGGAGTGAGCCAGCTATACTTTTCGGCGAACCCACGGCCGGGTGTGAAAGTAGAAGACCTGGAAAAGGCCATGGATGAGGAAATCGATGCAGTGGTGAAAGAAGGGGTTACAGCGCAGGAACTGGCGAAAGCCAAGACCCAGCTTTTGCGGCAATTCATCGAGCGCAGACGGTCGGATCTGTTTACCGCGATTCTGATCGGCAGTTACACGGTTTATTTTAACGACCCGAACCTGATCAACACGACCCTGGCCAAAGAGAACGCGGTGACTTTGGCCCAGGTTAACGCAGCGACGAAGAAATTTCTAGCGCGCGATCAGCGAACGGTGGTGATCACCTGGCCTGCCGCAGAAGACGCCTCTTCGGCGCCGAAGGCGGGAAAATGAGCGTTGGGACAGCGTTGTTCTCGAGATTATTCAAGGGCGAGATGAAAATGGGAGAAAGCACGATGAGAAAAGATTTTTGGAAGTCCTGGTCCGCGTTTATTAGTACCGCAGTGTTCGCTGCTTTGATTTTTATGGCTCCGATCGCGCGGGCGCAACAGGGGCAGGACAAAACGGCGCCGTTGAGCCAAGTACAGCGGCTAAATCGCGCGCCGGTGAACAAGGAAATATTGCGGGTTCAACTGCCGCGACCGGAGGTACAAACACTGCCGAATGGACTAACGCTATTGCTGCAAGAGGACCATAAGTTGCCAACGATCGCGTTCACCATGTGGATACGTCCGGGACAACTTGCGGATCCTGCGGATCTGCCGGGGCTAGCGTCATTCACCGCTGAAATGCTCCGCGAAGGCACGGAACGGCGGACGAGCGCGCAGATTGCGCAAGAAGTGGGCCAACTCGGCGCGACCTTAGACGCCAGCTCTCGATTTGGGGCAAGTTTCACCTCGATAAACGCATCAGGCTTGATCAACAGCAGCGCAGAAATTCTCGGCTTGATGAGCGATGTGGTGCTGCATCCGACATTTCCCGCGAGCGAACTTGATAAATATAAGCAACGTGAAGAGGCAAGCCTGGAAGAGCGTCTGTCGAACCCGAATTTTCTTGGACAACGGGAGTTTCGGCATGTGATTTACGGCGACACACCCATGGCCATTGCGTCGCCGACGAAAGAATCTATCGAGAAATTAAGCGTCGAAGATTTGAACAAGTTCCACGGGCAGCATTATGTTCCCGGCAACGCGATTCTGGGAGTGACAGGCGATTTCAAGAGCGCCGATATGCGGGCGTTGGTGGAGAAATATTTTGGTGCGTGGAAAGGCGCGGCCGAGGCGCCGTTGACTTTTCCGGACGCGGTGAGTCCACAAGCCACGAAGATCACGTTGGTGGATCGCCCGGGCTCGGTGCAGACATACATGGTGGGAGGCGACCGAGGAATTCGGCGCGTGGATCCGGAATATTACAAGCTGGTGGTTATGAACCAGGTGCTGGGCGGCGGGCCGCAGGCGCGACTTTTCCTGGACCTCCGCGAGGAGCATAGCCTAACCTATGGATCGTACAGCCGGTTCAATACGGACATATACCCCGGCGATTGGCAGGCATCTGCGCCGGTACGAACTACGGTAACCGGTGACGCGATGGAGCGCTTTGTCTTCGAATTCAAGCGCATCAATGACGAACCCGTGCCAGCGAGCGAACTCGACGAAGCGCGTCGCTCGATCATTGCAGGCTTCGCATTGTCGCTGGAGCAACCTGCTCAGCTGCTGAGCGATGGGTTGACGGTGCAATATTACGGATTGCCGATGGATTATTGGGACAAGTATCCGGATCGCGTCTCCGAAGTTGACGCAGCTGGCGTTCAGGCAGCGGCCAAGAGATTCGTGGACCTAAACCATATGCAATGGGTGGCCGTGGGCGACCGCAGACAGATCCAGGATAAGTTATCGAAATATGGGCCGGTTACAGTAGTGGACGTGAACGGAAAAGCGGAAAACTAACGTAAGCAATTTGCGTAGATAAATCCTGAGGGCATGCACGGGCAATCGTGCATGCCCTTTTTTTCGGCTAAGCGCGCTTGATCAAACGTATCAGCAAGAGCAGAACTACGGCGCCGACGACTCCCATCACCAACTGACCAATTAATCCGTAAGCGGCGAGGCCTAGCAGGCCGAATATCCAGCCTCCCAGCAGTGAACCGATGATTCCAACGATCAGGTCAACCAGCACTCCCATGCCGTGGCCTTTTACGATTTGTCCGGCGAGGAAACCGACAAGAATTCCGATCAATATTTCCCAAAGCAGCCACATAGCGCTCCTCCAAATTGAATGGGATGGGTCAATAGGCGTCTTCCAACGGTGGCGTGCGGACGCCGACTGGGCGCAACTCTAGCATAGGTGGAACCAGAGAGCTAAAGAATGCTCGTTCGGAGAGATGCTAGAATGCGAGGGCTGCAATTCTAAGATTCTTAAGAGCAGCTGAGTGAAAAAATTCCATGGATGAGCGCGACGTTAAGAAATTTCTGGCGGAAGTGCGAAGCGGTAAAGTCAGCTTGGAAGCGGCTCTCGAACGATTGCGCGGGCTGCCCTACGAAGACGCGGGCTTTGCAAAGATCGATCATCATCGCTCGTTGCGGCAGGGCTATCCGGAAGTAATTTTCGGGCGAGGCAAGACCTCCAAGCAGGTGACTGAAATTGCGCGGCGAATGTTGCGCGCGAAGGCGTCGCATAACATTTTGATTACACGCGCCGACAAGAAAACTTTTGCGAGTGTGAAAAAGATCGCTCGCGCGGCGGAATTTCATGCGCTGTCGGGGGCCATCGTGATTAGACGCTCGCGTGCGGTCCACGGGAAAGGCTTGATCCTGATTGTGACAGCGGGTACCAGCGATATTCCGGTGGCGGAAGAGGCGTTGGTCACCGCAGAAACTATGGGAAATCGGGCGGAAGCGGTTTATGACGTGGGCGTGGCGGGGCTGCACCGGTTGTTGGAACACCGCGGGAAATTGGCTGAAGCGAAGGTGATCGTTTGCGTGGCGGGGATGGAAGGCGCGCTGCCTAGCGTGGTGGCAGGACTTGTGCGTGTGCCAGTGATTGCGGTGCCGACCAGCACAGGATATGGGTCGAGCTTTGGAGGGCTGACGGCGCTGCTGGGTATGCTGAATAGTTGCGCTTCTAATGTGAGCGTAGTGAATATTGATAATGGATTTGGGGCAGGTTGCGTGGCCAGCGTGATTAATCGGCTATAAATTCGGTTTAGTCGAGTGCGGTGGCTAGAGCGTTGGCGAGTTCTGATTCTTCAGCGGGCGATACGGTGCGGAGATCGAGAATTAGGTGATCGTCTTCGATGCGCGCGATTACCGGGGTTGCGTTGGCAGGCTTGCGCAGGCGCTGTTCCAGCTCGGCGGCGGAGTGGCTGGCGCTGGTGATTGTGATGAGGTTGGTCGGAAGTTGCTGATCCGGCGTGGAACCTCCTCCGATGAGCGAGAACCCTGGAGTTATACGGCACGCTACATCGTTCGAGACTACAGATTTTAGCTGTGCGATGAATTTTTTGGCGCGTTCGGCGATGTTGTCGGCGGAGAGGCGAATCATTCGCAGGGCGGGAATTTCGTCCAGGGCGCCGCGCAGATAGGCTTGCAAAGTAACTTCGAGCGCGCCGATCGTTAGTTTATCTACGCGAAGCGCGCGAAAAAGCGGATTGCGCCGGATGCGTTCCACGATTTCTTTTTTCCCTGCGATGATGCCGGCTTGCGGGCCTCCCAGCAATTTATCTCCACTGAAAGAAACGACGGAGGCTCCGGCGGTGCAACTCGCCGCGACTACGGGCTCCGAGATACTGTTCGGTGAAAGATCCGCTAGGCAGCCCGAGCCGAGATCTTCGAATACGGGAAGCTGCGAGCGTTGGCCTAGCGCCACTAATTCTTCTAGCGAGGGGCGCTCGGTGAATCCGCTGATGCGAAAATTCGAGGGGTGGACGCGGAGGAGCAGGCGAGTGCGTTCGTTGATGGCACGTTCGTAATCGCGGATGCGCGTGCGATTGGTGGTGCCGACTTCGCGCAAGATCGCTCCGCTTTCGGACATGATGTCTGGGATGCGGAAGCCGTCACCAATTTCTATTAATTCGCCGCGCGAGACGATGGTTTCGGCGTCTTTGGAAAGAGTGTTGAGCACCAGAAATACGGCAGCGGCGTTGTTGTTGACGACGATGGCGGATTCGGCGCCGAGCAAATTCGCGAGTATGCGCGAGGTGTGGACATCGCGCTGGCCACGCTCGCCCGTTTCAAGATCGTACTCGAGATTCGAATAGCTGGTGGCAACTTGCGAGATGCGCGCGGCGGCTTCGGCGGAAATTGGGGCGCGGCCGAGATTGGTGTGCAGGATTACGCCGGTCGCGTTAATCACGCGGCGCAACGAAGGCGCGAGAAGCGCTTCTATTTGGACGATTATTTGTGTTTCGAGATTTTCAGCGTCGATTGCCTGTGGAGTTGCGCTGGATGCATCGGTTTTCATGCGGGCGCGGACATTTGCGAGAACGGAGCGCGCGGATTGCGTCACCAGGCCGCGGCCAGATTTTTCGGCAAGGGCGAGCAAACGTGGGCGACCGAGGAGTTCGTCCATGGAGGGAATTTCGCGCATTGTGGACGGGCCGTTTCTCGGTTTCTGCATAGGATGGGCGCGGGAAGTCATCGCAGAGCTATTGGAACACAGCGAAAACGGACTGGCAATCAGCGCGCGGGCCCCATGATTTCTCTTGCGACATAGACGCGCACGACTGCATTGACGGGTGCCGCGGCAGACCCTACGCTGGAATTGTTCACAGACAATCATGGCTGCTTCCATTGACGACGAACTGAATCAGATCGAGCGCGACGTGCGCACGCTGAAGATTGAGTACGAACAATTCTTCGGTGGCGGGCGATCGCGGCCTCCATCGGACACGCAGTGGCGCGTGGAATCGCTTTTGCGGCGATATAGCGAGCGCACGGCCGAATTAAGCTATGCGCAACGGTTTCGATATAACGGGCTTGCGCAGATGTACGCAAAGTACGTGGAAATGTGGCGCAAGAAAACCATGCAGAAAGAAAGTGGCACGCAGCAGCGCCATTTTGGAGCGGCGGCGAAGGCGATTGAAGCAGAACGAGCGCGGGCGGCCGCTTTAAACACTCCCAAGAACGTACCGCCTGCGTCTCCCGCGAGCTATGGCGTTGCGGTAGCGGAGAGCGGTGTTGCGGTGGCTGAGCGAAAAGCGGGGGAGGCGTTTACGGCATCGTTCTCCGATCCGGAGCGCGAAACAGAAAAAGTGCAACAGCTTTATCAGAAGCTGATTGAGGCGCGAACGGAAACTGGAGAAAAGGCAGGAGCTCCCAATTTGAAAGATTTCGAGCGCTTCGTGCGGCAAAAAACGAAAGAGCTGAAGCGTAAAGGGACCGAAGAAGTGGAATACACGGTTAGCGTGGAAGGCGGGCGCGTGAAATTGAAAGCTCGCGTTTCCAAGTAATCTTGGGCTGAACTCAATTCTCGAAACCGCGTTACGGATTTTTGTAGACCTCACAAACGCCGCGCTAGTAATTCTCCACTCCGCATCCGGTAGCAACGAATTGCTTGGCTGGGCCTGAATGTTCGGCCAGCACCAGCTGAATCATCGCCTATTTGAGCGCAAGTGCGATGCGATCGTGCCGGTCAGCGTCTTTTAGCCTCAGCGAGGCGGATTTGTCGTCCTGGCGACCAAGATAAATCCGCGTATGCCATGAAGGGTGCGTGGCGAGGAAATTAGGCCATTCGCTGCGCGGCAAACTCAAAATATCTGTGATAGGCCAGTCGGGCTGATCGTTTATGGCGAGGCCTGATTTCTTGCGAGCTCCGTCTTCGGTAGCTTCAAGATTTCAGGACCTGGTCCTGATCGTAGCGATCAAAACTGAGATGGCCGTAACTTTGTATGCGGCCATTTTGGTCCTGCGAGTCGATAAAAATCCGGCCCCCGTTTTCTGAGCCTTCCTCGATGAAAAAAGTATTCCGACTGTTTTGCGGTCCTGGCGGGGATATTCTATCTTCTCATGATGAGGCCCGGGAATTCTGCCTGGTTCGAAATCACCATGCGCAAGGTGCCATCCGGCTCGATTACATTGATCCCTTGCACATCGATTACATCGAGCTTTTCTTTTTTGTGTTCGTTGGCGGCGCCCATCACGAAAAGGGCGATGATTAGCAAGGATGAGACAACGGCATAAGCTTTTAGAACGCGGAGTTCTCTGTCGATTTTTGTATCCATCGAAGTTCACCTCATTGTTTCTTGTGGAAAAGACAAGGATATAACGTCCGAGCGTAATACGAGCGTGGCGAGTCCGAAGCTACTGGCGGTTTGCGGTCAGTCGATATCCTGGCCTTCGCCCTCGTCTGAACCTTTGCTCGGTTCGAGATGAATTTCCGGACGGTTTGCTGCGCGAAGCTGACGATTGAGCGTAGGCAATTCTTGAGACTTCAGGTTGTCCCATTGCTTTGCCACGATTGCAAAATCTTTTTCAATTTTCGATACGGCTTCTGCTTGCGCGGAAGTTGGCTTGGCGTCGGCTCGATCTAATTCCGCGTAAACAGCGGTTGCGGATCCGTTGACGCTGGTCAGGCTTGGTTGCGTCCCATCGTCACCAGCGGTGCCTTGCAAGATGGCTGGAACCTTTTTGTCGAGGTCCTTGAAGGATGCGGCGAGCGAATCATTCGGGTCGGCGGACAATTTGTCGAGCTGTTCGTGGAGCGAGCGTACTTCCAGGATTGCATGCGTGCTGTGAGTCATTACGGACGCGAGACGGCTTTGCGTTTGGAATTGTTGCTCCAGGTCTGCGGCGGATATTTTCACGCGCGGATCCATTTTTATGGTGAGCGGCGCGTGGAAGGTATGGCCGTCGGCGGTAAGGCGGACGGTGTACTCGCCAGGAACGGCTGGGGGGCCTAGCGGCAGCCGCGGCGTGTCATGAGGGACGGCTGCGATGGGATATTCGTGGCGGAGCGAATCCGGCGCGGGGTAATGAAGATCCCAAACCCACCGGTGCATTCCGGCGTCGGTGGAAAGAGTGCGAAATGGCCGCACCCAGTAAACGGGGATGAGCTGTTTTTCCAATTGCTCCTGGGTCAATTCGGGCTTGTCCGTGCTGGCATAGGTGCGGACTCCATTGCCGCGGCCATCTAAAATTTCGAGAGTCACAGCGCCCTGAGTGGAAGAGGCCAGGAAATAATCAATGATTGCGCCATCAGGTGGATTTTTCCCCGACGGTTCATCAAGTGGAATGGGGGTATCGGTGTTTGTGTCGCGCTTCACGCGATAGGCAGAAGCGGGCTTGAAGAGAAGCGCGTTGGCGTTTCCGGTTGATTGGTCGATTTGGCGCAGCGGGGTGATGTCGTCGAGTATCCAGAAAGAGCGGCCGTGTGTGGCGACGATCAGGTCGTCGTCGTGAATCCAAAGGTCACGCATGGAGGTATGCGGAAGATTTAGCTGCAGGGACTGCCAGTGGTCGCCGTCGTCGAACGAAACCCAGACGCTATTTTCAGTACCGGCGAAGAGCAGGCCTTTGCGGACGGGATCTTCGCGCACGGTATCAACCGGCGCGTTATCCGGTAGACCCTTGATGATTAGCTGCCAAGTCTTTCCACCGTCATGCGTGCGATAAATATAGGGATGCAGATCGTCGATGCGGAAACGGCTGACGGAAGCGTAGGCGGATTGTTCGTCGTAATGCGACGCGGTCATCTGCGTCACCTTGCTCCAGGGAATGATTTCCGCGGGAGTGATGTTCGTCCAATTTTTGCCGCTGTCGCGAGTAACCCAGAATAAGCCGTCGTCGGTTCCCGCCCACAGCGTGTTCAAGTCTTTGAAAGATGGCGCGAATGCATAAATTGCTCCGCGTATCTTTTCCGCTTTGGTGTCTTCGGCGGCCATGTTGCCTAGGCTTGCGGGGATGCCGGGCTTTTCGCGGGTAAGATCGGGGCTGATGGTTTGCCAAGTTTCGCCGCCATCGCTGGTCTTAAACAAAAAATTGGTGGCGTAATACAGGATGTGCGGATCTACCGGGGAAAACATAACTGGTTCGGTGCGATCGGCGCGGAACTTTCGGCCGCCGTCCGGAATGGGCGTGACATTTTTTACTTGTCCGGTGCTCCGGTAAAATCTGGTGACCTCTTTTCTGCCGCCTCCATAAACAAGTTCGGGATTGAGCGGGTCGGGCGCGACGTAACCGTATTCAATGGTGCCCACGGGATGCCAATCCCTAAAATTGATTTCGCCATCATTGCCGCGGCTGGAAATACAAACCGAGCCACTTTCCTGCTGTCCGCTGCACACGCGATAAGGAAATTCATTGGTGACGCCGACGTGATAAAGCTGCGCAGTGGGCTGGTTGTACCAGGAACTCCAGGTGTCTCCGCCGTTGACGGTGACGATGGCGCCTTGATCGCTGACCAGCAGAATCGTTTTAGGATCGTTCGGGTTGATCCACAGGTTCTGATAATCGTCGCCGCCCGGTGCGCCGCGAAAACTGACCCAGGTTTTTGCGCCGTCCGTTGAGCGCATGGTGACGATGCTGGCGCTGTACACCACGTCAGGATTCTTCGGATCCACTTGGGGGACGGGCAGATCGCCTCCGCCGATGCGGTAGGCTGGGCGGCCATCGGTGGTGGCGAGGTGCCAGCTTTCGCCACCGTCGTCGGATCGATAAAAGCCGAGGCCACTGGCTGACGAATAATCGCCAGCTTTTGTTGTGCCGAGTGTGGCATATAGGCGGCTGGGCTGGCTTGGCGCGATAGCGACGTAGATTTGCACCAGCTCTTTAGGCAGGCCGTTTGTGAGCGGATGCCAGGTATTTCCACCGTCGGTGGATTTAAAAAGGCCGCCGCCGGTTTTGTTGTACTCGTTGCCATCTTCCCAGGGACCTTGGCGGATTTTCCAGAGCGAAGCGTACATTACGTCGGGATTCGTGGGATCGATCTGAATGTCCGAGCCGCCGGTGTCCTGGTCCTTGTAGAGAGACTTCTTCCAGGTTTGGCCGCCGTCGGTGGAAACAAAAATTCCGCGCTCTTCATTTGGACCGTAAGGATGGCCGAGCACTGCGGCGAAAATATGATTGGGATCGCGCGGATCGACGGCCAGCGCAGGTATTTGCTGGCCATCACGCAGGCCGAGATGAGTCCAGGTTTTTCCGGCGTCGGTGGATTTGTAAATTCCATCGCCAACTGAAAGGTCCGGACGCGCCAAGCCTTCACCGCTTGCGGCGTAAACGATGTTCGGGTCAGACGGAGCTACGGCAATGGCGCCGATAGATTGCGACGGTTGATCTTCAAAAATGGGCGTCCAGGTGCGGCCATAATCGTCCGATTTCCAAACGCCGCCATCGCCTTGCCCGACATAAAAAACGTTTGGCTGATTGGGGACTCCGGTGGCGGCGCGCGTTCTACCTCCGCGAAATGGGCCGATCATGCGCCAGCGCATTTCCTGATAGGTACTTACGGGGTATTGCTGCGCATCGATTACACGCGCGTTTACAGCAAGAATGAGCAGCGCAAACAGAGCCAGACCAATCCGCGGAATTCGAAACAACACACACCTCCCAATTTACGGTGCATAGCATACATAAAAACTGAATTCGAGGCAGGTTAGAAAGTTAGGCGTCCGCCAATTTGGGCGGCGAACGGTATACCCACAGTGGTGCCGGGACCGAAGAAGTCTCCCAAAGCTCCGCCGGCCACGCGGAGTTGATGGAGACTTGTGATTGGCGTTGTTGTGGTGCAGGCAGGATTAGTGCAGAGGTCGGTAATGTTTCCGGCGGCCACTTGCGACGGCGGAACGGGTAATGCTCCAACGTCGGTGACGTAATTCGCGCCTGGGTTGTTGCGGTTGAAGAGATTAAAGAACTCGATGAATGGCGTTAACGTCCAGCGCTCGCGAAAATGGATCGGGCGGCTTACTCGCAAGTCAACTTGGATATAGGGGGTTCCGCGGAGTTCATCCACGCTGGTGGGAACACCGTTCACCACCGCGCGGTCGTCAAAGTCGTCACCAAGCCCGGTGACCGGGGTGGTGGTGGTCAAAGTAAAGGGCCGGGCGCTTTCCGCTTGCGTTAAGGTAGTTAGCTCGAATCCACCGGGAACTTCGAGGGTTCCGACTAAAACGAAACGGCTCAGGACATCTTCGCCGGACGGACCGTAATCGCCTTTGCCGAAAGGCTGCAGCGGATTGCAAACGCCGTTGACGTAGTCAAAAAGCTCGCCGAGCGCGCAACCCCAGGTGCTGGCGCGCGAGAGAGTGTAATTTGCTACGAGGGTGAAACGGCGCGAAACGTTTCCCTGCAGGTGAAGAAGCAATGCGTTGTAGCTCGAGCGATTATCCGATTTAAAAACAGCAATGTTTGGAACGTTGTTCCGCTGGTCGGTGACATCAGAGGGGAGCAACGGAGAGAACAGTGTGAAGCCTGCTTGATATTGATAGCGCCTGAAGCCGTGATTTCCCTGCTCGTGGATGTAGTCGGCGCTCACCATCCACTTAGAGTTGAAGGCGTGTTGGACGCCGCCGCTAACATGCATCGCGTAGGGCGTCTTGTATCCCGGCGCAATAATGGCGCCAGCTCCGGCGACGGTACCAATCGGACCAGTGGAAGCCGCCGGAGGCAGACACCCCGAGCCCACCAGCGTCTTCGTTGCAAAGTCAAAAGTGCAAGGTCCGACAGGCGAGTTCACAGCTTGCAAAGCCGGTACCCAACCGTTCTGAGCAAGATCGTTTGAGTAGATGCCGATGCCGGCGCGGATCACGGTGTTTGTAGATTGGCCAGGCGAGTATGCGATACCAAGCCGGGGCCCGACGGCCCAATCGAAATCGTGCGGCGCGCCGTTGATCAGCGGAATATCGAGAGCCTTGAGAGTGAGGTATGCGGGATTCTGTAATTGGCTCCGGTCAGATGCGGTGAAGAGGCCGAAGCTCCTGTCATAGCGCAAGCCGTAGCTTATGGTGAGGTTCGGGCGTACCCGCCAGGAATCCTCCGCGTATAGACCGAGGCGTTGCACGTTCTGCGAAAAACTGCCGTTGCTTGCGGGAACCGACATACTTCCATTAGCCAGATCGGCAGTGAACTGCGCAGGATTCGTTAGATAGAACGTCGGATCATTTGGAAATGTCACGAGCGTTTCCGCGTTGGATGCCAACGCGCCGTTCAGAACCGGTTCGTGGATTAAATTCACGCCGAACTGGAACGAGTGCGCTCCAACGGTATGAGTGACATCGTAGCGGAACTGATATTTTTCCTGATTGCGCAGAATAGGAAATGCCGTAATGGGCGTGAGGAACTGGTTGTCGCCAAATGTCTCCAGCCCGGATATGGTCGCTGATGTAGCAGTGAACGGAAACGCGAGCGCGAAGCCGAGGTCCGAGTTACGCGCTTCGGTAAGATGCAACCCACTGGCGCTGAGAACCAAGGAACCAACCCAAGTGGGACCGAACGTAAATTGGTTGCTGACGACCAGGTTCATGTAATTGTTGTGTGCTTCGGTGCCGGTGGAAGGCAGAGCCGCCTGCTGCACTCCCGCGTTATGCGTGAGGTAGTTGTCGATCCCCGCGCGCAGGAACCATTGCGAGCGCGGAGATTGGACCCAATCGAATCGAGCAGTCCCCAAATAATCGCGAAACGGCACTGGAACAAAATTTGGCACCGGGATGGAGGTGACGACTTTGCCGTTCACATCCACCAAGCCTTCGGCCGCTAGCTGTGCAAGGGCATTGAATTGCGTCTGACTGGCCGGGCTGTAGGCGATACTGGCGTCTTCGTGCACGTATTCGAAGGAAGAGAAGAACCACAATCTGTCACGAACGATAGGCCCGCCAATCGTCCCGACATAATTCTGGCGTGAAAACGGCTGCTTCGGATTGGGAGAAGGATTTTCGATGGGGAAACGCGCGTTGAGGGCAGCGGCACGCTCGTAGAAGGCTTCATCCCCGTGCCACTCGTTGTTTCCGCGCTTCGTCGTAATCACCAGGGACCCGGCAGTAGTGCGGCCGGTGTCGGCATCTTCTTGTGCGGTGCGCACGGCAAGTTCCTGAATCGTGTCGGGCGAAAAATTCTGCAGGAAGCCACCAATGTAGTCGTCGGAATCATCGCCGCCATCGACGGAGAGTTCATTATTGAGTCCGGAGCTTCCTCCAGTGGAAACTGCGGTTATACGCGCTTTGGTGGGATCAGAGGGCTCGACTGGCTCGGTTCCTGGAACCAGGTAAGCGATGTTGGCGAAACTGCGCGCGGCTAGTGGAATTGTTTCCAAGTCTTGGGAAGTGACTACTCCTTGATGGACGGCGCTGGCCAAGTCGATGGGCTCGGTGGTGACGGAGGAAGGTTGTGCTTGCACATTCACAGTCTGTTGCACAGCGCCTGGCTGCAAAGTTATGGTGATGTCCCGCACGGAACTGACCATAATAGTAACGTCCGAGAGCGTCTGATCGAATCCCTTGGCATTCACGAGCAGGCGGTAAGTTCCGGGGGCAAGATTGTCGAAGCGGAACTCTCCTTGTTCATTCGTATTTGCCTGCACTTCCACGGAGGATTCGGCAGCACGCAGGATAATTGTTGCGGATGGAACGCGCGCTTGGCTGACGTCCTGCACGATGCCCCGCAGGCTTCCATGGAATTTCTGAGCGGCGGTGAAGGGGCAGGCTAGCGAGACGGCCGCGATTAAAACTACGGTCTGAGAAAGGACTAAAATTGCGCCGCAGCGTTGTATCTTCATCTTTTCGTTAACCAATTGGCAAAAAGAACTAATGCAGATAAGACTCAGGCGGTCCCTCTCACCTTCAATTAATGAGACAAAACCTTATCCCCTCGGAGTCTAATTTTCCAGCCCATTTTCCTGGGGACAATAGGTCTCGGTCGTTGCAACACGGGTTTTGGGTGCGTTTGATCAGGCAAATCGCTTCCTGCTTGGAAGAATCTCTGGTAGCATGAATCTTCAAGGGATTTGAAACTTTCCTATCTGGAGCAAAGCACCAATGGCAATGGTATGTGAACTTTGCGGCAAGAAGCCGCGTTTTGGCAATACGATCAGCCACGCTCACAATGTGACGCGGCGCCGCTGGAATCCGAACCTGCGGCGAGTAAGAACCGTGATCAAAGGCACGCACAAGCACATGCGCGTCTGCACTTCCTGTATCCGTTCCGGCCGCGTGAAAAAGGCTGCTTGAGGCCTCCTGCGAAGGAGTTTTCCGTTTGAAACGAAAAATCCTGATTCTTGCGGCGGTGGCAGCGTGCATGTTTGTGGCCGCCTGCAAGAAAGAAGCTACGCCGGGTCCCGATGTGTGGGCCACGGTAAACAGCAAGGACATCTCGCGCGCGGAGGTGGAGAAATATTTTCGCACGCGCGTGAATGCGGAAGCGCCCGCGCCTTCTCAGGAAGAGGCTCTCTCGCTGAAGCTCAGCATTTTGGACGAATTGATCAACAACGAAATTCTGCTGGAACGCGCGAGCAAAATGAATTTGATCGCCACCGATGCCGAAGTGGAAGACAAATTCACGGAATCGAAGAGTCCCTACACCGAGGAAGAGTTTCAGAGGAAGCTGCACGACACGGGACTTACCGTCGACGATTTGAAAAACGATATTCGCCGGCAGCTTTCCGTTCAAAAACTGCTGAACCGCGAAGTGATTGCGAAGATTTCGATCACAGACCAGGACGTCACTGACTTCTACAACAAGAATCGCGCGCAGTTCAATGTGGCCGAGCCGCAATATCACATAGCGCAGATCGTGGTTATCCCGCATCCCGACCCTTCGGTCCACAATCGAAAAAACGACAAAGCGAAAACCGATGCGGAGGCCAAGAGCAAGGTAGCTATGCTGGAACAAAAGCTCGCCGCTGGCGCCGATTTCGGCCAATTGGCGATGGACTATTCGGAAGATTCTACTGCGACAACCGGAGGCGACCTGGGATTTGTTCCGGAGTCCGCGCTAAATCGGTCTGATCCGGCGCTCAAGATGCTGGTTCTGAGCATGAAGGCTGGCTCGGTGAGCCAGCCGATCGCCAATGCAGGCGGCTACCGGATATTGAAAATGATCGCGAAGGAAACGGCGGGGCAGCGCGTTCTTTCCGATCCGCAAGTGCAGCAGTCCATCCGCGACATGATGCGCAACCGCAAGGAACAACTACTTCGGTCGGCTTACATGATTGAAGCGCGCGATGATTCGCACGTCACCAATTATCTGGCTCGGCAAATTCTGGAATCTGCAGGGAAACTCCCCGCTTCAAACTAGACGATTTTCTCCAAAGGCGAGCGATGACCTGGATTCCCGGTCTAAGTTAACTGGAGGATCGCACTGCTGGGTCTTGCTGCGTGAGATCGAGACGTAACAAAAGTTGCGAGGGATTCATCCGCGGCTTGCGGTTTCTGCCAAGGATCGAGCGGGTCGCGGCGGCTTGAACGATAGAACCATTAATGCTCCGGCCAGCGGGGTTAAGAAAAAAGAAAGCGTGAAAGTTTTCCAGAATGGGAGGCCTTCTTTTTCGGCCCAGTGAGCAGTTGCTCCGCAGAGCATGATCCACGCTAGAGCAGCAGTGGCCAGCACCAATCCGGCGGCCAACCAAACCAAGAAAATGTGAAGCATTGTATCTCCCAAGTGGATCCAGGGTCTGCTTGCCTGACTCTGCTAGAGGTATGTTGGCAGCGGCCGCAAAGTTTGGGAAGACTCTGTGAAGACGAAGCGAACGTAAAGGTAAACGGCTAGCAGCAGGTGATGCGCTGTTGGCGGGATATTTGGCGCCTGGGGAGTTTGGCAATTCTGGAAGGATTGCTTGCGGGTCGAGGCATCAGAGCTAATTCTTCAGCTGATGATGGCGACCACTTCGCCGGCATTCACGGTTTGTCCCTGTGCAACCAACAGGCGCTCGACTACACCGGACTTCGGAGAGCGAATTTCGTTCTGCATTTTCATGGCCTCCATTACCACGATTCCCTGTCCCGCATCGACGCGATCACCGGCTTTTGCCAGCAGCACCACGATTTTTCCGGGCATGGGAGCCCGGAGCTGCTGACTTCCCTCCGCTTCAGAACCGAGCCCGCGATTGCGTGTCCATTTGCGCGGGTCGCGAATCGCGGCGCGGTGCTCACGGATTGCCACCGTGACGCAGAGTGCGGAATCAGGCTCGGGAGCTACACGTGCTTCGAAAGATTGGCCGGCGATTAGAATTGAGTAGATGCCGGGCGAGACTTCTACTGCGTCAGCGTCAATCGGGCGGCCATCGATGGTCCAGCGGGCTCGCTCGCCCGTGTGGATCATTTCGACGCTTCGTGATTTTCCGTCCAGCTCGATTTCAATTTTCAAGGTGCTCGCTCAAATTACTGTTTTCTAACGGCGCGGCTTGGTTTTCCTACCGCGTCATATTCCTATGCTTCAGGATCGCCTCTTAACTGCTCGCGGCGCGCTTCCAGTTTCCAGCGCGATTCGGGCTGGCTGATAATTGACTTCATGTCCGGAGAATCCTGGCGATGGGACATATTCCACAACGCAGCGGCGATTGTTGCCGCATCTTCTTCGGGCGCGTGAGTTCCGGAAACCGCGACGGCCGGCTTATGATGCTTGGAGAGAAAATCATCGAGCCAGCGGGTGTGGATTTCGCCTGCTTGGAAATCTGGTGTCGCGAGAATCCGTTGGAACAGCTCTGCATTTGTTTTTATTCCGTTGGCATAAAACTCCGCCAGCGCTCGTTGAAGGCGCGCGATTGCTTCCCCGCGATCTTTTCCATACGAGATTAATTTTGCAAGCATGGGGTCGTATTCGTTCGGCACGGTCCATCCGCTATACACGCCGTCATCGAAGCGTATGCCGGGGCCTGCGGGAGCGCGCCAGTCCAAGATTCGTCCGGGCGAAGGGAAGAAATTATTGTCCGGATCTTCGGCGTAAATGCGGCATTCGATGGCGTGGCCGCGGAGCGTGATGTCTTCTTGCGTGAATGGCAGCGGCTCGCCGCCAGCGATACGAATCTGAAGTTCCACAATGTCCTGCGAAGTGACCAATTCGGTTACCGGATGCTCCACCTGAAGCCTCGTGTTCATTTCCAAAAAATAAAAGTTGCGACTCGCATCGACCAGGAATTCCACGGTGCCGGCGTTTGTATAGCCGCCGGCTTTCGCCAATTTCAAGGCGGCATGGCCCATCGCGCGTCGCAGCTCTAGCGTCATGATCGGCGACGGCGCTTCTTCGATCACTTTTTGATAGCGCCGTTGGACGGAACATTCGCGTTCGCCGAGATGCACGATGTGACCGTGACTATCTGCTAGGATTTGGATTTCAACGTGGCGTGGCTTCAAGAGATATTTTTCAAGATACAGGCGGCCATCGCCAAATGCGTTCTGAGCTTCCGAAGAAGCATCGCGCCAGCCTGTAGGAAATTCGGGCTCCCGTTCGATCAAACGCATGCCTTTTCCGCCGCCACCGGCAACGGCTTTCAGTACCACGGGGAATCCAATTTCGCGAGCCGCGTCGCGGGCATCTTCCATTTTTGCGATGGGATCGAGCGTGCCGGGGACGGTTGGGACATTCGTCTTGCGAGCCAAATGGCGCGCCGCGGTTTTCGAACCGAGGTTTTCCATGGCCTCCGGAGACGGGCCGATAAAAGCGATCTTTGCCTCGGCGCAGGCACGGGCCAGCGCGGGATTTTCGGCGAGAAATCCGTAGCCGGAATGAATCGCGTCGCATCCGGCATAGCGCGCGGCGCCCATGATTTTCTCAACGACCAGATAGCTTTCTCGAGAAGGAGCGAGGCCGATGGGATAAGCCTCGTCAGCAAGACGCACGTGAAGCGAAGCACGGTCTGCGTCGCTATAGACGGCCACAGAGCGCACGCCAAGCTCTCTGCAGGCTCGCAGGATGCGCACGGCAATCTCGCCACGATTGGCAATCAGGATTTTCTTGAACATTTCCCCTGCGCGAAAAGCAGTGGGATTCTAACATTTTGGTTCTCAATCGTCTGCGCGTTGAGGTCGTCCGGCTCAGGCAGAATCTAAGAACCCTTTTCGCGGCGTGTACCAAGGTTGGCAAGGGCGGCATGTACGGCTATGATGTGCCTCGCCGGAGATGCCGAGATAATGAGTGCACCTTTGAATCTATCGCCGCAAGATCAGTGGAAGAAAGCTGCCGCCGAAGCTGCTGCGAAGCTGGTTGAAAGCGGTATGGTCGTCGGGTTGGGAACTGGCTCGACAGCTGCATTTCTGGTGAGCGCGCTGGGGCGGCGAATGGCGCAAGATAATCTGCGAATCGTGGGCATGCCTACTTCAGAACGCACAGCGGAGCAGGCCCGCTCAGTAAATATACCGCTCAGCACATTCGCAGAACACACGGAAATTGACCTTACCATTGACGGTGCGGACGAAATACTGCCCGGGCCGCTGTACCTGATCAAAGGCCACGGCGGCGCGCTGTTACGCGAAAAAATCGTGGCGGCCGCGAGCAAGCGGATGGTTGTGGTTGCCGACGAATCTAAAATTGTAGAGCGGCTGGGCTCGCTGGTAGCTGTTCCGGTGGAAGTTGTTCCGTACGGCTGGCAGGCGACGGAAAAGAAATTAGCTAAACTCGACGGGAAACCGGCCCTGCGGCTCGGCTCCGACAAGAAACCATACGTCACAGATGGCGGGCATTACATCATCGACTGCGCGTTTGGGCCGATGAGTGATCCGAAAGAGATCGCGCATCACCTTGATCATGTGGTGGGAGCAGTCGAGCACGGATTGTTTTTGAAGTTCGCTTCCGAAGCATTCATAGGCGGCCCCGAAGGTGTGAAGGCGCTGAAGCGCCAGTAATTTCCAGCGGACAGTTTTTGCGGCCGACGGCTGACTTTCCTCACGCAACCTTCACTGAATCGCAAACACCTTCCTTTGCCGAAAGAGTCTAAACTTAGGAAGATAAGAAATGAAAGGATTTCAATTAGTTGCGGCGACTGGACTAATCGGTGGTGTTTTGGCTTTGCTTTCTTTCGCGGCAGCGGTTTCGCAAACGAAGGCGCAAGTAGCTACGGCGGAATCACAACGTAGACCCGTGATCGTCGAGCTATTTACGTCGGAGGGTTGCTCCAGTTGCCCGCCCGCCGATGCTTTGCTTCATAAACTGCAAGCAGAGCAATCTATAAAGGGCGCAGAAGTCATAGCGTTGGAAGAGCATGTGGATTACTGGAATCACGACGGTTGGACTGATCCGTACTCTTCGTCGGAATGGACCGAACGGCAGCTGGACTATGAGGCTCCGCTCAAAATATCTCAGTCGTACACCCCGGAAATGGTGGTGGACGGCGAGGCCGCATTCGTTGGCAGCGACGAACGAAAGGCTGAATCCGAAATCGAAAAGGCGTCGCGTGACGCGAAAACCGAAGTGACGATTACGCCCGCAACCCCCGATACGAAGCAATCTCAGAACTTTGCAGTATCGGTGGGAACGCCCCAGGAAAGTACGGCCGGTGATGCCGCAGAGGTCTGGCTGGCGGTGGCCGAAGACGGACTTCAATCGTCGGTGAGCCGGGGAGAGAATGCCGGGCAAGTATTGCTTCATACCGCGACGCTGCGATCCCTACAAAAGCTCGGAGTCGTGGACCCGAACCATAAGCCGACCGCATTTACCGGTAGCGCCAATGTAAAATTCGAGCCGCACTGGAACCGCGAAAAGTTACACGTGACGGTTTTCGTTCAGGAAAAAAAGAATCGAAAGATTCTGGGCGCGGCGACCACAAAAATCACGCGTTAACCATGCAAGATGTGAACGATGAGATGAAGATGCAAAACAGAGTTCTGCGACACGAATCCTGCAACGAGCTTCAGACCTAACCAGCGGAAATATTTCCTAATTTTTCGACGCGCAGCCTTGCGGGTACACGGCATCGAGCGCGCCCCACAGAGCCTTCAGACCACGCTCGGCAGCACATAACACCGAAACCGTGTCTGCGTCACTTTGTTTCGCAAGCCAATCACGCCAGGCGGCGCGATGGCGGACGTCAGCTTCCTCGTGAACGGCGAAATAAGCCAGGGCGCGCGGCTCCGTGATGTCGTAAAAGCGCCGCAAACCGGAAATCTTTTGCGTGGCGATTTCGGGGACCTGCGCTTCATACACGTAAAATGCGGCTACGGCCTGGGTTTTGGAACCTTGGGCAGCGACTTCATCAAACGTGTCGAGCAACGCAGCGATTCCGGGCAGCGGGCGCGCGTCTTCCATCGACGCTTCGCTCACACCGAGCGACTGTGCGAAATGCCGCCAAAGCATGGGGTGAGACGCAGTCGGATCGAGCTCTTCAGCCAGGTTTTCGTTTACCAGTCCCTGAAGGTTCGCGTCGCCATTTGTGCGGGCTGCGAGCTGCTTCAGGTTATCCGGGAAGGAACGAACGTGTTGATAGTACTGCTCGGCGTAAAGTGCGAGCGAATCCTTGGAGAGCTTGCCTGCAGTCCAAGCCTGGTAGAAAGGATGCTTCAGCAGGTGATATTTTTCAATCAGCGCATCAAGCGCTTCGACCAAAGTCTTCGTCTTCGGGGCATTCTTGGGCATCGCATCTCCAATTCTCAGCGAATCATGGCGGTGAGGAAAACCACGGCATGCTACCGGAAATCGAACCAAAAAGCCAGCTTTGCGCTCGAGTCCTCGAGTCCCTCGGGTAGTTTTCTAGTCAACTACGCCCGAAGGCTCCGGGAGGTACTCCGTACCAGCTTTGGAGAGCGCGATGGAATCGGCTGTGTTCGGCGTATCCCAGCGCCTGTGCGGTTTCGGTGGCGGTCACTTGAGCATCGAGAAGGAGATGCTGCGAGAGCTCTGGTAAGAGCAAGTTTGGCGCCGGAGGCACGAACCATTGAGGGTGGCTGCGTTGCGGTCCGGCCGCACGGGGGTTAGAGCGGGATGTTGCCGTGTTTTTTGCGCGGGTTGGTTTCGCGCTTGTTTGCCAGGGAGCGCAGTGCGGTGATTAACTTGGCCCGGGTCTGGGCGGGCTCGATGATGGCGTCGATATAGCCGCGCTCGGCGGCGATATAGGGATTTGCGAAACGGTCGCGGAAATCGTCGATTTTTTCACGGCGGATTTTTTCGCGGTCGCCTTCGGGGGCGCGATCGATTTCGCGCTTATAAACAATGTTCACTGCACCTTCCGGCCCCATCACGGCAATTTCGGCGGTAGGCCAAGCGTAGTTGATGTCGGTGCGAATGTGTTTCGAAGCCATCACACAATACGCACCGCCATAGGCTTTGCGCGTGATAACCGTGATTTTCGGCACAGTGGCTTCGGCAAAGGCGAAAAGCAGTTTTGCGCCGTGCTTGATGATTCCGCCAAATTCTTGCTGCGTGCCGGGCAAAAATCCAGGGACGTCTTCAAAAGTGATGAGCGGAATATTGAAAGCGTCGCAGAACCGCACAAAACGCGCGCCTTTCACCGATGCGCTGATATCGAGCACTCCGGCAAGGAATACCGGCTGATTCGCGACGATCCCTACCGTATGGCCATCAAGCCGGGCGAAACCCACTACAATATTTTTAGCGAAGTGCTCGTGGACTTCGAAGAACTCTGAATCATCGGCGACGGCGTGTATCACGTCTTTGATGTCGTAAGGCTTTTGGGGATCTTCGGGGACGAGCGCGTTGAGCGCGGGATGCGCCCGGTCCCAAGGATCGCTGGTAGCGCGGTGCGGAGGGTCGTCGAGATTATTTGAGGGTAGGTAGCCGAAGAGTTCACGGATCATGGCTAGGCATTCTGCGTCGTCGCGGGAAACAAAATGGGCCACGCCGCTTTTTTCGTTGTGGGTCGTGGCGCCGCCGAGCTCCTCCTTGGTGACTTCTTCGTGCGTGACGGTCTTAATCACGTCCGGACCGGTGACGAACATGTACGAAGTGTCGCGGGTCATAAAAATAAAATCGGTGATGGCCGGAGAATAAACTGCGCCGCCCGCGCACGGTCCCATGATCGCGCTGATCTGCGGAATCACACCGCTGGCGAGCGTGTTGCGAAGGAAAATTTCGGCGTAACCCGCGAGCGACTTCACGCCTTCTTGAATGCGCGCGCCGCCGGAATCGTTCAGACCGATCACGGGTGCGCCGGCTCGCATGGCCAGGTCCATGATTTTTGTGATCTTTGAGGCGTTAGCTTCGGAGAGCGAACCGCCGAAAATCGTGAAGTCCTGCGCGAAAACATAGACCAAGCGGCCATCGATGTGCCCATAGCCGGTGATGAAACCGTCACCCGGCGGGCGCTGGGTTTCCATGCCGAAATCGTGGGATTGATGGCGGACGAATTTGTCGAGCTCTTCGAAGGAGCCTTGGTCGAGCAGCAAATCAACGCGTTCTCGCGCGCTAAGCTTGCCCTGCTTGTGCTCACGTTCGCGGCGCTCGGCCCCTCCGCCGGCTTCGGCTTCGGCGTTGAGTTTACGGAGCTCTTCAATGCGGTCGCGATGTTTGCGGTGCTCAGTCACCGCGGGCTCGCCGTTTGAATGCGAAATAGGTTGCCGAGGAAACGACAAGGAAATTGAGTGTAGGGAAAATGTTTAAGAGTGGCGCGCTTGCAATTGCTCATCCGGACAAATATAGCGGAAGCCGAGAATTAGTCAAAGTTTCGGCTAGAACAATTTGGACGCTTGCCGCGCAACGCTTGCGTCGGAATGCGATGGCGCGGATTCCATAGCCGGAAGCAACTCGCCGTTTTCGCGCGGCGGTAAATCTCTTTGCTTCGGCGTGGTAGTGATGGTGACCACGCTGATCAAAATGAGCAAGCCTCCCAGCAATGTGCGGGGACCGATCGGTTCCTTGCCGATAAAGTAGCCCACTGCGACTGCCACTACCGGGTTGACGTACGCGTAGGTACCCACTTTTGTGGGAGATTCATAGTGCAGCAACCATATGTAAGCGGTAAATCCCACGATAGAGCCTGCGATAATCAAATAAATTAGCGACCACCATGCGGTGCCGGAAACTGCCTGAAAATGAAACCCCGAAAACTCATGCGTCAGTGCCGCGAGTACCAATAGCTGGAGTCCGCCGGAGAACATTTGAGCGGCCGCGCTCATCGGCTTGGAGGCTGGAAGCGGCAGGCGACGCGTGAGAATCGTAGCGATGGACCAGGTGAAAGAAGCGAGCAACAGTGCGAATGCTCCGGCGCGATTGATGGGTACTTCTCCGAAAGTAAAAGAATGATTCACCAGCACAGCCACGCCGCAGAGTCCTACTAGAAGCGCCAACGATAGACGCACGGTCAGACGTTGCGTGCAGAGAAAAATAATTTCCATCAGCGTGATAAATACCGGTATGGTCGCCAGAACCACGGCGGCGATGCCGGACGGAACGCGTTGCTCGGCCCAGAACAGGCAGCCATAATCGAGCAGAAAAATTAGTGCTCCGAGAAAAGTGGCCGCCAGCCATTCGCGGCGGCGCGGCGAGGGAGTGCCGGTCAATCGCAGCCAGCCGTATAAAACGATTCCCGCGGCGCTGAACCGCATGCCTGCCAGCAAGAACGGCGGAACCTCCCGAACACCTACGCGTATGGCGAGAAAAGTTGAGCCCCATACGAAGTAAATGATCGCGAACGCGAGAAGAATTTTCCAAGAAGGCGGACGAGCCGTTGGCAATTTGATCTCTCCCGTTCGCAAAACAAAAACCAGTTAATTGAATTCGGATTTCGAGTTGCAGTTTCGAATGAAACACGTTGGAGAGCCAGATCACAACAGCCAAATTGGACATTCGATACGGAGGTTCGAGTCGAGAAAATACGCCCACCTGAAGGTGGCCGCTACAAAAGCGATTGAGTGGTCCGAGTCTATCTATAGAGTCGCTTTGTGGGGCTAGGTTTAATTGGTTTGAAGAACACGGCAAGATGCCGGGCTAAACTCCAGCGCTGCATTGAAACCCCAATAACAAAACTTATTGTGCTCGGCACGCGTCCGGCGTGGCTGGCGCGCTCTGCGGAGCCGGCAGCGGCGCGAGGTTGTACTTGGCTAGCAGCGAGTTTATTGAAGGGAAACCTTGGGCGGCCAGATCGCGCCACGCCGCGATGCTTTTATTCAGGCTGCTGCACGTTTCGTCCAGGCCCGTTTCGGCAGTTTGCGACGGAGCTGCATCGCCGCTTTGGATCATGAAAGAGAGCCGAGCCAGATCGCGATGCGCCGGGCCAATTCCCGGATCGGTGAAAGTACCTTCCTGGATTAGCGCAATCTTCTTGTCGAGGTCTTTGAGCGCGTCGGCTAAATCCTGCCCTTCCGCAACCTGAACAGGCTTGGCCGCAGCTTCTGTTGCTTCTGCATTTTGCTTTGGCTCAGCGGCTACATCTTTTGCGTGGGGACTTTGTGTCGCAGCATCGGAGGAGTTTGGCGGCTGGGTAGTAGTTTTTGGCGCTTCGTCGGTAATGCCTTTTCCCGGAGGATTTTGTTTCTTCTCCGCCAGTGGATGCTGCTTCATGAAATCTTCCAGACTTTTGTGGCGCGCGGCGATGGCTTCGCGTATAGGTGCGATGGCGAGATAGGCCTGATAACTTGACACCAGGCCGGCGTCAATCCTGTTCACCGCGTCCAATTGTTTTACGAGATCAGTTTGCGGAACGTGTACGCGCGGATCGAGAGTGATGGTGAAAGGCTGCTTCATGAGCACGCCGTTGGCGATGAGTATCGCTTCATATTGCCCCGGAACGGCAATCGGTCCCAGCGTTTGCTCGCGCGGCGTGTCTTCGGGAATCGCGTGGTCGGAAAGCGTGTACTCGATGTAGTCAAGAATGTTGCCGTAGTAGCTGAAGGGCAGCGTTTTAGGAGAATCGTAACGCAAGTCCCAGACGAAACGGTTATGCCCCACGTTTTTCGAAAGGGCAGGCATGGGCCCAAACCAATAATCGGGCACGTTCTTTGGCGTGGTATCAGGCGCGGCAGCAATGCTCGTAAATCGGCGCACAAATTTTCCCTGCGCGTCGTGGATTTCCAGTGTGAGCACTCCAGTGGGAGCGGACTTGAGGAAGTAATCGAAAATGGCGCCGTCCGGAGGATTTTTTCCGGCAGGCGTTTCGGGCGGCAGCGGAGTTTCCTGGTCATTATCCCAACGCACGCGAACAGTCTTGGCCGGCTTTAGCAGGTACGCATTCGCACCGGCTATCTCGGCACTGGCTTGGCGCAGCGGCGACAGATCATCAAGAATCCAAATAGCGCGACCGTAGGTAGCGGCGACAAGGTCGTCGCCATGCACGGCGAGATCGCGAACGTCGGACGTAGGGAAATTCAATTGCAACGATTGCCAGTGGTCGCCGTCGTCGAAAGAAACGTAAAGTGCGTTTTCGGTTCCGGCGTACAGCAATCCTTTGCGCACGGGATCTTCGCGGACAACGCGAGCGAGCCAATTATCCTCGAGACCATCGGTAATCTTTTGCCACGATTTGCCGGCGTCGCGAGTGCGATAAATATAAGGATGTTTATCTTTGGCAGCCTGCGTGACGATGTAGGCTGTGGCCGGGTCGTAATGCGAAGGCTCCACGGCGATGATTGAACTGTGGGGCGGCAACCCAGCGGGCGTCACATTTTGCCATGTTGCGCTGGCGTCCCGAGTGAGTTGGATCAGGCCGTTGCTTGTGCCAACCCAGATCACAGCGGCCTGTAAGGGCGAAGGCATCATCGCCATGATGGCGGCACGCCGGCCGGGGCGCTGGAGTTCGAATTCTTTTTCGTCGGAGTCGGCGTCTGCACCAAATGCGTTTAGTTCTTCGGCATCCTTGTCGACGCTGGCCGAAAGATCACTTTCAGGTGTATGCCCTGACGCGCCGGCCGGCGATTTATCGCCATTGGCTGGAGCGCCGGGAGGAACGGTCAGGTCGGGGCTGATCGTTTGCCAGCTATATCCTTCGTCCGTGGTCTTCAGAACAAACTGCGCGCCCAGATAAAGCGTTTTTGGATCCTCAGGCGAGAAAACCAGGGGAGGCATCTGCGTGGTGCGGAAATCTCCGGTACGCACGAAAACGTGAGTGATCTGGCCGGTAATTTTATCGAAGCGCACGACGCTGCCGTACCATCCACCTGAGAAAATAATGTTGGGATTCGAGGGATCCGGCGCGATGTAACAAAATTCAAATCCGCCCGTGGAGAACCAATCGCGGAAGCTGATCTCTCCATAGTCACTGCGATTCGGCACTACAACTGTGCCGCTATCCTGCTGCGGGGCGTAAGAATAGTAAGGAAACTGGTTGTCGGTGATCACGTGGTAGAACTGCCCGGTGGGCTGGTTATACCAACTGCTCCAGGTCTTGCCGCCGTCCACGCTGATGGTGGCGCCTTGATCCACGCCGAGAATCATGTGCTGGGAATTTTTGGGATCGATCCACAGGACGTGGTAATCATCGCCACCCGGCGCGCCTTTATATGCGGTGAAATTTTTGCCACCGTCGGTGGAGCGATAGGTGGTCGTTTGCATCACGTAAACTATGTCCGCGTTATCGGGACCGACGAAAACGCGACTGAAATAAAGATTCCCTACCACGCGAGAGTCATTCGTGATCTTGCGCCAGGTCTGGCCGCCGTCGTCGGAACGGAAAAGTCCGGGTTCGGTGATGGCGAACACTCGTTGTCCGTGCGTGCCAGGAGCGACGGCGAGTCCGATGCGGCCCAGCGGTTGATCTGCGGGAAAACCTGTGGTGGGGAGCTCCTTCCAAGTGACGCCTTGGTCCTCTGATTTATAAATCCACGAATCCGGTTTTCTGATGTCGGGAGGCCCGCTGAAGAAATCGAACGGCTTCCACAGCGCGGTGAAGAGCACGCGGGGATTGTTCGGATCAGCGACGGTGTCTGCGGCGCCCGCGAAGTCATCCCGATACAAAGTCTTTGTCCAGGTTTTTCCCCCGTCCGTGGACTTGAAAATGCCGCGCCAGGGGCTGGCTGCTGCCACGCCGAGAATCGGATGGCCCAGAGCGCCTACCACCAAAATATTGGGGTCGCGCGGGTCAACGATGATCGAACTAATGTAACGGACATCGGTCAAGCCGATATGCGTCCAGGTTGCGCCAGCGTCGGTGGACTTGTACATTCCGTTGCCATCAGTTTGCTCGCCCGTTCCGACGTACACAATATTAGGATCTGACGGAGCAATGGCGACCGCGCCGATGGAAGCGACATGCTGATCATCAAAAATCGGCTTCCAAACGCGGCCGGCATCGGACGTTTTCCAGACACCGCCGCCGGGAGTGCCCATGTAATAGACTGCGGGATCGCCTGGAATTCCAGCCACTGCGGAGACGCGCCCAGCGCGGTACGGCCCAATCAAACGCCAGCGCATGGCGGAGTAAAGATTTGGATCGACCGGCTGCGGAGTCAGCTGTTGGCCTTGCAGGGCGGCGGGGGTGGCGATGAAAACAAGGAAAGCGGCGACGATAAGACGCTGGGTGCGAATCAAATTTCCCTCCGGGCGAATGATGAGTGTACCACCGCTCGCCGCAACTATTTATTGCGGTGGATTAGACGCGAGCCATGAGGATCCAGAGTTTGTAAATTTGCGAACAAGAATAGGCCTTAGTGCAAGCCTGACCAGTCATCGGCGAGAAGTATCGAGTTACTGGGATTTGACGGGTCGTATTTCACGCTAGCCGTTTGGCCGGCGGCGACGCGAGTGAGATGTAAGCGCTCCTCAAGACCAGTCACGTCCTGGGCGGTTTCGTAAGTGATGCCGGAAATTGAGTAGGTGTAATAGAGAAGTTTTTGCGTGCCATTGGCCGCAACACCGGGCGATGGAGGTTTGTTTTTCACGAGAACAGCGGCGGGTTTCTCTGCGTGAGAGTCGCGAGCGTGGTCGACAATCTCAAGAACCTGGCCTTCGACGATGCGTCCTACGCGATTCAAAAACGCGCGCCGCTGCCGTTCGATTTCATCCGGATCTATAGGTTTGCGTCGCAGCCAGAAAATAATTCCTACGAGCGCCAGCGCTGCGAGGCCCGCCAGCGGAATCCAGTTGTGCCAATCTCTGAGAAGTTCTTTCAAGACTCGCCTTGCGCGCGGGACAGCATTACATCCGGAAGCAGACTCGGCTCAATTTTCCGAGTCTTCATCCGGCCCGATGACAAAATTTCGCAGCGTGCCGACGCCGCTTACGCTGACTTCCACCACGTCGCCCACAGCCAGTGGACCCACTCCGGAAGGCGTGCCAGTGGCAATAACGTCCCCGGGTTCCAGCGTCATCACCTGCGCGATGTAGCGAATTATAACATCAAGAGAAAATATCATTTCCGAGGTATGTCCAAACTGTTTCCTGGTCCCATTCACAAAAGCTTCGACGGTGGAGGAGGCTAAATCGAGCGAGGTTTCAATGACCGGGCCGAAGGGGCAGAAAGTGTCGAAACCTTTGCCGCGTGTAAACTGACCGTCTTTTCTTTGAAGGTCGCGTGCCGTGACGTCATTCAGACAGGTGTATCCGAGGATGTAGGCAAGGATATCTTCGTTAGCCTTGCGATTGCGGAAGCGGCGACCGATGACTACGGCGAGTTCGCCTTCGTACTCCACGCGCTGCGAAAGGCGCGGCAAGACGATGGGCTCATCTGGTCCGATCACGGAAGAGGGCGGCTTAAAAAAGAGCAAGGGTTCTTTGGGAACCTCATTGGCCAATTCTTTGGCGTGCTCAGCATAATTTCGGCCAACGCAAACAATTTTGCTCGGAGTGCAAGGTGGAAGAAGTTTCACGGAATTCAGCGGCCAACTGGGACCTGCAGTTTCGTATTTACCCCAAAACTCTCCGCGGATTTCGCGAACCTCGTTGCCTTCGATGATTCCATTGCGGATGTCGGGATGAATTTGTTGAACCGAGCGATGGATTTCGTTGGCAGAGAAACTGGAGGTTTGGAAGCGGCAGAATTTCATCGATGATGCGGAGCCGGATGATGCTCACGCCGGCGCGATTCAATCTCTTGATGCCGCGCATGTAACGCCATGGCGGCAACCCAGGAACCGACTGCCAAAACACCGTATATAACAGCGCCTTCGATCAACGCCTGAAATGGCGTGCGCAAAACGTCAAAGAGATTGCGGAAAAACATACCCGCGATGTAGTAGCCCACCGCGAACATGCCCCAAGCGATCATGGCGGAGGTGAACATCTGTATCGGGCGATTGTAGAACCGCACGATTGGGATCAGCGTGAAGATCACAAACAAGCCACAAAAGACCGCGTTTCGTTCCAGAGCACGGTTATCGAGCCAGGACATGCGATTGGCGGCTACCAGAGCTGCGAACGTCACGATTACGAGCAGTGCGCCGGTGTAGATTCCGGTGGTCAGAGCGGGCCGAGGCAGCGGCTTATCCGTTTTAGCGCCGATGATTTTATCGATTGGCGAATTTTCCATCATGGTTTTGTAAATGGACCTTCCACTGGAATCCTGCCGGAAGCGGGCGCACTGGCTGAGCTTTCATTGCCGGCGCGGTCCACCGCGGTTGCAGTATAGACATATTGGTGACCGGGAAGCGCATTCATATCGCGAAATGTAGGCGTAAGCAACAACTCCAGGTTCTGCCGCGCACCTGGAACACCGTCAAGTTCACTTCTATAGACGTTGTAGCCGGCAATGTCGGTTTCAGGGTTGATGGCCCAGGAGACGTCCAGGTAGGCAGGATTTTCACCCTGGGCCGGAACTAGAACTACGGTTACGTTTTGCGGCGCTGCGGGAGGAAAAATGTCACTCGGAGTTACGATGACGATATTCGAGTCCGCGGATTCGAGTGCTACGTCAGAATATTGCGCGAGGCTGCGAACCGAGTACACATACGTCTTGCCGAATTCCACCTGCATGTCTTGGAAAGTTGGCTCGGGCGATTCACCGATTCGTGCAAGAGGCGTTTTCAACTTGCTAACTCCAGCAGGGGAAACAGATGCATTTGGAGGCGTTTCCGGTTGCAGCTCCTGAACCGATTCCGCGCGATAAATGTGGTAGGCCGCGATTGAGGCCACCGAGCCTACGATTGTTTTCTGCGGTGGAGTCCAGGTAAGGACGATTCCGCTGTGGGTGACCTGGGTTTTGAGATCGACGATAGAGTCAGGCGCCGGATAAACCCGCAAGCTAGCGCGGTTCGAATCTGCCGATTCTTTTTTTGCGGATGCGCGCGTGCGAACCGCGTAAGACACCGTCCAGCCTGCGTGCGGGGCCAGATCGCTGGCATCCAGGGAATTCAGGACGCGGACATGAGCTTTCTCGGAGTAATTGGCTACCATCGCCGGCGGGATCGTAAGAATCAAAAATAATGGTTCGTGGGCGGCGGAAGTTGTCGCCGCAGGAGGATCGAAACTACGATAAATCTCAATGGCCGGAGTTTTTTTCAGCGGGTGGTGGTCCACGGTATCTCTTGGCAGCGTGAAAGTCAGGATCACGTCAATCCCTTGCTGATGCGCTTCCAAATCCGTTATCGCAGTGGGAACGGGGGGCTTGCGCTCGGTGGGTTCGCCGGGAGCGGCGCAACCCGCAAGCCAAATTGCAGAACCAAGAACGAAGAGCGGAAGTATCAAGAAAAAGGAACGGGCGCGCTTTTCGGAGGCGGGGCTGGGAGCCAGTTCCGCTTTTTCGTGTTCCATTTTTTGTTTTCTAAAGAATGTAGCGGCTCAGGTCCTGGTCTTTCACGATGTTCGCGAGCTGCTTCTGCACGTAAGCGCCGTCCACTTTCACGGTTTTCTTTTTCATCTCCGGAGCTTCGAAGGAAATTTCCTCCAGAACTTTTTCCAGGATGGTGTGCAGCCTGCGCGCGCCGATATTTTCGGTCTGCTCGTTTACCTTGGCCGCAAAACGCGCGATGGTTGCGATGGAGTCGTCAGTAAAGGAAAGCTTCAGCCCTTCGGTATCAAGCAGAGCGATGTATTGTTTTATCAGCGCGTTCTTCGGCTCGGTAAGGATGCGCACAAAATCACCCTCGGTGAGCGAGCTGAGCTCCACGCGAATCGGAAAACGTCCTTGCAGCTCGGGAATCAAATCAGATGGCTTGGTAGTGTGAAACGCGCCCGCGGCGATGAAAAGGATGTGGTCTGTGCGAACCATCCCATAACGCGTGTTCACCGTAGTCCCTTCCACGATCGGAAGAATATCGCGCTGCACGCCTTCGCGAGACACGTCCGGACCGTGCCCGGATTCGCGGCCGGCAATTTTGTCAATTTCGTCGATGAAGAGAATTCCCATCTGCTCCACGCGATCGACGGCCAACCTCGTGACCTGATCCATGTCGATGAGGCGGTTTTCCTCTTCCTGTATCAAATAATCGAAGGCTTCCGACACCGTCATCTTACGTTTCTTTTTCTGCTGGCCGAAAAAACCGGAGAGCATGTCCTTGACGTTGATGTCCATTTCCTCGACGCCCTGATTGGTGACGATTTCAAAGGCGGGCATGGCGCGCTCCCGAACTTCCACCTCCACCATGCGTTGATCGAGTTTTCCTTCACGCAACTGGGCGCGAAGCTTGTCACGCGTGCGTTGCAATTGCTCGCGACGCTGGGCTTCGGCGGTTGGATTGGCATCCGCAGCAGGCATCGGCGAAGGTGGCAGCAGCAAATCCAGCAAACGCTCTTCCGCGGATTGCTCAGCGCGTTCCGCTACTTCATCGAGTTTTTCTTCGCGCACCATGTCGATGGAAGTTTCCACCAGGTCGCGAACCATGGACTCCACGTCGCGGCCCACATATCCCACTTCGGTGTACTTTGAAGCTTCCACTTTCACGAACGGGCACCCAGCCAGACGCGCCAAGCGCCTGGCGATTTCCGTTTTTCCCACGCCGGTGGGGCCAATCATCAGAATATTTTTAGGAAGAATGTCCTCAGCGAGTTCGGGCGTCAGCTTCTGCCGCCGCACGCGATTGCGCAACGCAATGGCCACAGCCTTTTTGGCAAGATTCTGTCCAACGATGTATTTATCGAGCTCGATCACGATTTCGCGAGGGGTCAGCTCGTCAAACGACGGAATCGGTTCGGGCTCGGCCGCTTGCGATTCACCTGCCAAGTAGATCACCATGTCTTTCTCCGATTTTCCGGTCATAGTTCTTCGATGCTGAAATTCGCGTTAGTGAAAATGCAAATTTCGCTGGCGATGCGCATAGCTTCCTGCGAAATGTCTTTCGCGCCTAGCTTCGTGAACTTCGAAAGCGCGCGCGCCGCGGCCAGCGCGTAAGGACCGCCCGAGCCGATGGCGCAGATTCCGTCATCCGGCTCGATCACGTCTCCGCTGCCGGAAAGCAGAAAAGTTGATTTTACATCTGCGACGAGTAAGAGCGCTTCCAGGTGCCGCAAGGAACGGTCCGTGCGCCAATCTTTGGATAGCTCGACTGCCGCGCGAGGCAGGTTGCCATGAAATTCCTGCAGCTTATTCTCGAAGCGCGAGAAAAGAGAGAGCGCATCCGCGGTACTTCCGGCGAAACCTGCGATGATCTTGTCGTTATAAAGACGACGCGTCTTTTTGGCGTTGTGCTTGATCACACCTTCGCCGAGCGTCACCTGACCATCGGCGGTAAGAACCACCTTGTTGTCTTTCCGCACGCACAACACCGTGGTGCCGTGCATCGGTTCACTTTTTCGCTTTACGGGCATCCGGCAATTATACATCGCGCGGCGCGGAAACGCTCAATCAGGCGAATTGCTGCTGTTTGCCAGGCTCTTGAGTCATGGCGGCCATTGACCATGCGGCAAGCGCGCGTCTATAGTTCCTGACGCATGGAGGACGGGTCCATCGAACAGATTTCGCATTATCGCATGCTGGAAAAACTGGGCGGCGGAGGCATGGGTGTGGTGTACAAGGCCGAAGACACCACGTTGCGGCGATTCGTCGCGCTAAAGTTTCTTCCGCGCGATGTAGCCCGCGATCCTCAGACGCTCGCGCGTTTCCAACGTGAAGCGCAAGCTGCTTCCGCGCTGAATCATCCTAACATCTGCACCGTTTATGAGATTGGCCGTGAAGGCGACGAGCAGTTCATCGCGCTGGAGTTTCTGGACGGCCAGACTCTGAAGCATCGCATCGAAGGCAAACCTCTGCCGCTGGAAGATTTATTGGAACTGGCGGTGGAAATCGCCGACGCGCTCGATGCGGCGCACTCCGAAGGCATCACTCATCGGGATATCAAACCAGCCAACATCTTCGTTACCCGCCGTGGCCACGCAAAGATTCTCGATTTCGGACTGGCCAAGCAGACCAACACAAATCGCGTGGCTGAAGGTGTGGGCGTGTCGGCGATGGCCACGCAAGCAACCGAAGAATTTCTGACGAGTCCGGGCACGGCTTTGGGCACCGTGGCCTATATGTCACCTGAACAAGCGCGCGGAGAAGAACTGGATGCGCGCACAGACCTGTTTAGTTTTGGCGCAGTGCTGTACGAGATGGCCACCGGGCGGCAAGCATTCTCTGGCGCGACGACGGCCGTCATACATGATGCGATTCTAAATCGCCCAGTGGTTCCTCCTTCTAAGCTGAATCCGCAGGTTCCGCCAGAGTTTGAACGTATTATCGATAAGGCGCTCGAGAAAGACCGCAAGTTCCGCTACCAAACCGCTTCCGATATGCGCGCTGATTTGAAGCGGCTAAAGCGCGACACAACGTCTGGTGGAGTCCCGCTTGCAAGCGGTTCGGGGGTGAACGTCGCGGCGGCACCGAAAGGCCGCAAAGTCCTCTTTGGAATTGTGGCTGCGGTGATTTTGATCGCTCTCGCGGCAGGCGCCTATTTCTGGAGCAACCGACCCCGCGGGTTCAACTTGCAGAATATGAAAATCACGCAAGCTACGACCACCGGGAATGCCAGGACTGCCGCGCTCTCTCCGGACCGTCGCTACATCGTTTATGTTTTGCGCGATGGGGAGCAGGAAAGTTTGTGGGTGCAACAACTGGCCACGGGCAGTCACGTGCAAATACTGCCGCCCGATCAGGCGCGGTTCGTTGCTGTGAGTTTTACGCCGGATGGAAATTACGTAATGTTCGTGCGTTCGGACAAGTCCACCGTGAATTTCCGCTACATGTATCAAATGCCGGTGCTGGGAGGAACGCCGAAGCAACTCATTCGCGATGTGGATTCGGCGCCCAGTTTTTCGCCCGATGGCCAGCAGTTTGTTTTTGTCCGCGGCATTCTAAATCCGCACGGAAACCAAGTGCTCATTGCGAACGCAGACGGCAGCGGCGAGCGCGTACTCTTGCAACGCGAAAGTTTTGCGCCAGCCCAAATGAACGTGTCATGGTCTGCCGATGGGAAAAATCTCGCGGTTGTGTCACCAGAAGTTGTGGGCACCGCAAGCGAATGGATCCTCACAGTAATTTCATCGAAGAGCGGCGCGATTAAAAAGCTGCGGTCTTTTAAGACTCCGGCTCGTGCCGCAGCATGGTTGCCGGATGGTCGAGGGATCCTGGTAATGGCGCTGGAGGAAACCGGCCGCGGTCAAATTTGGTTTGTGAGCTACCCACAAGGCGAAATATCGCGTTTTACAAATGATCTAACGAACTACGATACATGCTGCCTGGACGTCACACGAGATGGAGATTCTCTGGTAGCCGTTCAAAACACGACTTTAAGTGACCTATGGGTGGCCAAGGGAGATGCTTCGGAAGCCAAACAAATCACATCTGGCGAAGCGCTTGGACTTGCACTGGACTGGGTGGGGAACAGAATTGCCGCCGTCGACCCTCGCCTGCAATGGATCACCCTGAATGCCGACGGAAGCAATCAGAGCCAACTGACGAACGACCACGATATACATTTGCAATTGTCTAGTTGTCCAGACGGCAAACATGTTCTTTACACGACTGTTCACGAAGGAAAGGCCGATCTTTGGCGCGTCCAAGCCGATGGCTCCAATCCAGTGAAATTACCTGCCACCGGGCTCCTTTTCGGCGCTGCCACCTGCTCACCTGATTCTCAGTCTGCTATCTATGTTGCCGACAATGCGATTTGGAGTATCCCACTCGAAGGAGGAAAGCCGACAAAGCTAAATGTGCCGCTGGCGTTTTCTGGATACTCGCCTGATGGGAAACAGCTATTTTATATTTCCCAGACGCATCAAGACACGCTCCTGCAATCCAATTTTGTTGTGGTTTCCGCCGCCGGGGGGGCCCTTTTATTCAACTTAGCGGTCCCTTACGGCATGCAATCACCCAGGTTCACCCCTGACGGCAAGGCAATCGCATTCTTGCTAACGCGAAACCGCGCAACGAATATCTGGGAGCAACCGTTGGCAGGAGGGCCACCAGTCCAACTTACAAAATTCCCTAGCGGACAAATGTTTGCATTCGCATGGTCCGCGGACGGAAAAGAGCTCGCTTTTTCGCGCGGCCAAAACAAAACCGACGTAGTGATGATGAGTAATTTCCGCTAAGCGTGGAAGAATTCAAGAGGCCAACTTAGTTTTCGGCGTCTTTGGATTTCGACTTCTTGTCTTTCGATTTCTTGCCTACTTTGTCCCAGCGCTCGTCGAGGGATTCTTTGGTGAAGAGGGATTCCGGAATGTTGGTGTTGTAATCGCACTTATCGAAGAACACTTGGTAGATCTTGATTCCGTTGCGCTCGCGCGTGATTTGGAACGGAGTTTCGATTCCGGAAAAGGGATGGTAATTCGAATAGTATTCGATTTCTTCGGCGCGCATGCGTGTGTTGGCATCTCGCGTATCCACCACCTTGCGAATTGGCAGGTGCGACGATTTAGAAATGGCCATACGGATTGTGCGGTTGTCGCTGTCCACTAACTCCACCCAGTCTGCTTCCTTCAGGTCCACTACATCGGGGCCAGCGTAGCGAAAAATCATGTCCTTCTCGTGGATTCGATGGCGCAGAATGTTGTCGATATCTTTCTTCAGGTCTTCCTGGTACTGCATAAGATCACTCGTACGCGCTTCAGTAACGCCGCCGCGATCGAGGTCCCAGCCTTTGTCTCCGTTTTTGACTTCAATGATGTTTCGCTTCGGTAGATTTTCCAGACGATCCTTGATAGGTGGAACGGGGATGGTGTAGTCAACGAAGTGTTCAAAGCCATTCAGCTCGCCGGAGTGTCCAAACTGGCTCAGGCGTCCGGTGCAAGTAAGATCGTGAACGTTCAAATACGCGTCACCGCCCAAGGCCTGAATGGCTTGCTGCAAAATTTCTTTGGCTTTCGCCGAGCTTTGCGCCGGCATCATCACTTCGGATTCTTGCGCGCGCAATTCCGGGGCAATGCAAAGCGACGAAATTATCAATATGGCTGCCCCCAACACGCGAGCGGTTATCCGCAAAGGACCGAACCTCCGTTAACGTTGATTACTTCTCCGGTGATGAAGGTTGCCAGGTCGGACGCGGCAAAAAGAATAGGACCCGCAATTTCTTCCGCGGTCGCGGGACGCTTCAAAGCAATGGGCGCCACGGCCGCCTTAATCAGCGCCTTCTTTCGCAGCACCGATGCGGACATATCGGTGTCCACCCAACCGGGCGCCACGCAGTTCACCAGGATATTGTGTCCAGCGAGCTCGGAGGCTAATCCCTTTACAAAACTGATGATGGCGCCCTTACTCGCGCCATAGTGGGAGTGGAAAGCTTCGCCTCGCTGACCTGCCGTCGAGCTGATGGCCACGATACGGCCGCCTTTTTGCGCGATCATGTGCGGCACGCTGTAATGAATGACGGAATATACGCTTTTCAGGTTCACCCGCATCATTTCATCCCATTCGCGCTCAGTGAGTTTTTCGATGGGAGTGTCCTGCTCGTTCCAGATGCCTGCATTGGCGACAAGGATATCCAGACGGCCGAGCCGTTCGCGCGTGAAATCGACCAGCTTTTTCGCGTCCGTCATCTTACCCAAATCAGCTTTCAGGGATTCCACCCGCGTGCTGTGCTTGCGTGTTTCCTGCTGCACCTGCTCGGCAGCTTCGCGATTGCGATGATAGTTGAAAACTACGTCCGCACCCGCTTGTGCGAAGAGCTTCACGGTTGCGGCTCCAATGCCGCGCGAACCC